>WNGF01000861.1_pt1 | contig 44932 bp, 38 predicted proteins | sample 5400641 | NCBI WGS metagenome assembly WNGF01 (sample SAMN13153371, study PRJNA577476) | soil metagenome | isolation source: 80 cm soil or saprolite under grassland replicate 2 | place: USA:California | collected 2016-06-15 | reverse complement strand
AGCGAGCTGATGCTGGAAGAATTGATTCGCAAACAACGGGCCCGCGACGTGCAGATGGACAATCTCAACGATTCGCTAAAAGAGCTGAATGCGCAAATTGGACAGGGTCCGAAATGAGCGTGAGACCCGGTGCTCGGGAAACTCCGTCTGCGGGTACGATGAAGGCTTTTGCGAATTTGGGCTCTGGGCTAAATTTCCTGGATGCGGACTCGCTGGGACGACAGAACTCTGAAGAGCTCGCCTGGCTTGCAAGCCGGCGAACTCTCTCAGAGTTTTAGTGTTACGGTATTTACTGCGGCGGTTTGCGAGTGCCGTTGGTCACGGGTTGTCTGCCGGTGTTGGCGTTACCGGGTTTGACCGGAGTCCTCACGGGGTTCACCGTCGCGCCTTCTCGCAAAGCCGTTCTGGCGGTGCGCGTCAAAGCAATCCGCTTTTCCCTGCCGGCATCAGCAACAGATACTTTGATCGCCCGCGTTGAGCCATCGTGGGCTTTGTTGGTTGGATCATAGCTGACGACATACTGAGTTCTCATGTCGCGCACAATCGAATTCGCGATCTCCGGAAGCTCGGAAAGCGACTGCGGAAAAAAAGCATGCCCGCCCGTTTCACTGGCCAGCCTGTTGATTAGATTGACCGCTTTGTCCTTCGGACTTTTACGAATGAATCCCTTTTCAGCGTCCAACTCGTTGACGAAACCGATCACATAAATCTGGACGTCTTCTTCGCGCAACCTCTGAAACAACTGCGCTTCGGTGTAGTAACTGTTGCGATCTTCACCATCGGTAATCACGATGAGTGCGCGTCGTCGCCGGTCGTCATTGTCGTTCTTGCGATATTCGCCGATGTGTTCAGACGCCAGATACACACCATCGATAACGGCGGTCTGGCCACCTTCGACGTACAACTGATCCAGGCCGTCCATTAATTGATCCTTGTTAGCCGTAAAGTCCTGAACTGTTTCGATCTTGTCGCTGCTGATGAAACGCTCCAGAAAAGTTTCGTCGCCGCGCTTATTGCTATTGACAATCGTCTTGGCAGCATCGATCACCTGGGTCAACTGCGAACGTAAAGAGCCCGAGGTGTCGACGGCCAGACCGTACGTGACCGGAACTTCTTCCTGGGTGAACGAGAAGATTGGCTGCAACACCCCATCTTCATAAACTCTAAACTCGTCTTTCGGAATGTTGGCAATCGGTCGATTGTTTCGATCAATGACCCGCACGTGCAAGGTTACCAATTCGGTGTTGATTAGAATTCTTTCGTTTTCGCCAATCTCAGCACCCGCCGGATCAGGGGTCGGAGTCGGCTTTGGTCTTAAACGCGGCACCGGCGGTGGCGTTCCGAGCTGCGGCGCGATCTTGCTGCCCGGCCCGGCCTGCGCTGGAGTAGGTTGTTGCGCCGGTTGCTGAGTTGGCGACGCCGTTTGCGAGGCCGTGCGCGGCCGAGACTCACCCTGCTGCTGCGCACTCGTCTTCCGGCCAATTACCGTGAGTGCCGTACAGAACGCAAATGCAACCGCGAAAAAGGCGACTGGACGCGCCCTGAATATTCGATTTGAAACGCAAGACTTCATTACGGTAAATCCTCGGTAAATAAACGCTTAATGTCAACTGATTTCGATATCGGGTGAGCGCGAGAGCACCAATCCTTCATTAACTTCAATCAGCGCATGTTAAGGATGCTCAATTGCAACGATTGCGTTGCCGGAGCCGGGCAGCTTGGGAATTTAACGCCTGTGTTGGCCTTACTTCGCTTCGTTCCGGCAGACGGCCGGGGAGAACCCCTCGCTCGTTTCCCGCTCACGGGGGAAAGAGCGGAGTGCTTTGGGAAATCAGGCGAGTTTACTTGGGATTAGCAATGGCGAAATAGCCTTCCTTACTGCGCACGAAGAGGCGCGGCAATCCGCGCGGAGGAGTAATCTTCACTTTGATATGATGCCATTTACCGTCACCCACAAAATTCGGCGGGCGATAGCCGATCGAATATTGGTGACGTAGCTCGAGCGCGATTTGCTCGAAGATGTCGTCCATCTCGGCGCTGGTCCTGGGAAAGAAAGCCTTGCCGCCGGAAACGCTGGCCAGCTCTTCCAGGATTCCCTGGCCTTCCATGCCGAGCGAGCTGCCCACGTCGCCGCCGCTCAGAATACCAATTGCATAAACGACCACATCCGATTCCTTGAGCACGCGGCGCAGTTCATTGAAGGTGTAGCGTGAATTGTTATCCTGGCCGTCACTGATCAAAAGCAGCGCGCGCTTTGGGTGCGTGCCGCGCTGCACACGTTCGACTCCGAGATAGCAGGCATCGTAAAGCGCCGTGTTGTTCTTGGTCTGGATGAATGTAAGTCGATCGAGCACGGCATTGCCGTCGCGCGTGCGATCGAGGAGAAGCTGGACCCGGGAGTTGAAGGCGATGAGGAAATACTCGTCGCTATCATGGCTCGTCTGAATGAAGTGCGACAAAGCGTCGCGGGCCCGTTTGACCTTGTCGCCGCTCATCGATCCTGAGACGTCGAAAATCACGCCCACGGAAACCGGCGCATCGTCATCGCTAAAGAATGAAATCTCCTGCGGCTGCTTTTCATCCAGAACTGAAAAGGCGTTCTTCCCTAAACCGGAAACAAAACGGCCGTAGATGTCGGTGACCGTTACGGTAAACGTGATCAAATCCGTGTTGGTAATCAGCACCTCATTTCCGGGTTTGGGTTGCTGTCCGGCGGCGGGCTGATTCCCGAGAGGTGAAGTATTTTTGTCCGACTTGGAATCGGGCTGCGCAGGTACGGGCTGAACTGTCAGCAGCTCTTTCTTCGGGGCGGTCTTGTCGTCAGGCTTTTCCTGCGCGTGCGCGGTTTGCCAAAAGGCGCAACCGATTATCAACATCGCCGAAATAAGGAAGGGCGTTAGCAGGTAGCGACGCGGTTTCATTTGACCCCCAGGTTTTGTCAGGCTGCGATCAGTATCGCTTCCAATCTTGCAATGAAGATTAATCGTCGTCGAGGTTCGGATTAATGAATCTCGCCTGCTGGTCCAACGCTTCCAGATTGAATCTCGATCGTGGGAATCCAGTGCATGCTCAGCTTAATCTTATTGACGAAGCGAGCGCAATCTTCATTTTCAAAAGCTTGTGCTGCGGGGAAACGCTGCGATGCCAAGTAACTCGGCTGATGAATGCATTGTAGGACAGCCGCGATTGGCGCGCAAGCAAAAGCCGTGGGGAGGTAGTGTCCTGGTTTGAGTTTTCTCCGTGTGCTCTGTGACTCCGTGGTGGATTCCTGCCCCTAGTTAGACTCACTACGGAGACACGAAGAACAGTGAGAACAGAAAACTTTTCAAATTAGGCCACTACCCCGTGGAAATTAAGTCAGCGCCGGGCAAGACTCACTTTGATTCTTTCGGCCGTCTTGGGGCCGATGCCGTCCACCATTTCCAGGCCTCCGCCCTGAATAAACTTTTCCAGGTCGTCCAATGAAGCAATTTTGAATTTTTGGTGAAGCGTGGCAGCAGTCTTTGGACCGACTCCGGGAAGTTCGAGCAGATCGAGGACGGTCTCGGGCGTTTCCGAGGTCAGGCGTTCCCAGGCGTCGAAGGTCCCCGTATCGACTAACTCGATAATTTTCCCGGCAATTGCTTTCCCAACGCCGGGAATTTCCTGCAAACCCGGGGCACCCTCCTTCCTGGCAACCTTACTTAGGGACTCCGGCCAGGTTTCGATGGCTTCGGCGGCCATGCGGTACGAGCGAATGCGAAAAGAATCTTCGCCGCGGACCTCCATCAGCCCGGCCATGCGATTGAAGCGGCGCGCTATTTCTTCATTATTCATGGGTCTTCAAATCGTAAGTCCTGACTCGTCAATAGTAAATAAAGAACTAGCCTGATCCCTGACCTTAATGAGGATCGTTTGTCACAAATGGCCCGGACGTGGTGTTTATTTGCCGGAACCAGGAATCAGGCTACGATTGCGTTTGCGCGCTTCACACACACGATCACGCGGAGGATCTCAAATGAACTACGTGACTGGTACTTTCAAGAGAATTCAAGGCATTTTCAGGGATCGCCGGCTCAGTCTGTTAGGACTTGTAACGATACTTGCCATTTTCTGGGCCTGTTATCCGCAAATGGATGGCAGCTATTCCAGTGCCCAGCAACTCGGGTCCGGCCAGTGGATGATCGAATTCCGCGCCGGTGAAGAAAAAGTCCAGGTAACCATGTGCTACGATCGAAAAGAAGAGTCGGGATGGCACTCCAGCACGAACGGCTTTTCAATCGATCCGGCCAAATTCACCGGGTTGTCGCGTGAGCAGGTCATGTCCTCCGGCAGCCACGTGCAATTTCAGTTGCCGCGCGAAGCCGGAACCTTCAACTTCGAGGGCTGGTTCAAGGAAGGGAACGGCTCTGGTCATTTCACCTTCACGCCTAATAGCGGGTTTGCCGCCGAACTGAATCGCCAGGGATTTGGATCGCCAACTGACGAGCAATTGCTTTCGCTGGCAATGAACGACATGGGCTTTGCGGTAATCAATGAACTGAAGACCCAGGGTTACGAGCGGCCAACGCTCGATCAGCTCGTCAAAATGGGGAACCACGGCGTGCGATTAGAGTACCTGCAGGGACTGAAGTCGTTTGGCTATCAGGTCAAGACAATTGATTACCTGATCAGAATGCGAGATCACGGAGTGAGTTTGAAATTCATCGGCGATATGTCAGGTCTGGGTTACAAAAACCTCGAGCCCGACGGATTGATTCGCGTCAGAGATCACGGTGTCACTCCGGACTTTATCAAGGAGATGACAGCGGCCGGGTATTCGCAATCTTCACTAGATGAGTGGGTCATGCTGCGAGACCACGGAGTTAATTCAAGGTACCTCAGGGAACTCGACGCGCTGGGTTATGTGCGGTTGCCGCTGGATCAATTGCGACAGATGCGCGACCACGGCGTGAATCCGAAGTTCATCCAGGAACTCAAGCAGCTCGGTTACGACAAAGTCTCGGTAGAACAACTGATCAGACTACGCGACCACGGAGTTAGCGGCGCTTACATTCAAAAAATGAAAGAGCGCGGCTATACGAACCTGACCCTTGATGAATACATTCAGCTTCGCAATCACGGCACGCGAGAATGAATACGAGCACCAGCTCCGCAGGAGCGAAATGTCGAAGCCAGCTCAGGTCGATATTTCGCTCCCGCGGAGCTGTTTGAATTTTAATGACTGTTATCTATAAACATTTCATCCCTTCGGGATGAGTTGTCACCCACCTCACAACCGTTAATTAGAACTACCGTGATTCCGGCCCAGCTTGACATTGGGCAAGCAGCAGCCTTACTAATTCATTATCTAACGGTAGCCCTCCCCGCAAAACTATTTTCCGAGGAAAATCACATGAGATTCAGGAAACCACTCTGCGCTCTGATCATCGCGCTTTTCAGCTTACAAACTCTGCAATTCGTCGCCCGCGCTGACGAGGGCATGTGGACCTTCAACAATGTGCCGAAGGCGGAAATAAAAAGTAAATACCGGTTTGACGTCACCGACGCCTGGCTGCGCAAAGTGCAGCTCGCTTCGGTGCGCTTTAATAACGGCGGCTCGGGATCATTTGTCTCTGCCGATGGACTGGTTTTGACGAATCATCACATTGCCTCCGACACGCTCGCGAAGATCAGCGCTGAGCAAAAGGACTACAACAAAGTCGGCTTCTATGCGCCGACGCGCGCGGGAGAAGTGAAAGCGCCGGATCTTGAACTCAATGTGTTGATGAGCATCGAAGACGTGACCGCGCGCGTAAACAGCGGCCTTCGATCCAATATGAACGCGTCGCAGGCAAACGCGGCGCGTAATGCTGCGATGAGCACGATTTCTGAAGAATGCAGCAAATCAACCGGCTTGCGCTGTGATGTGATTACGCTTTACCAGGGCGGTCAATACAATCTGTATCGTTACAAGAAATATACGGACGTCCGTTTAGTCTTTGCCCCGGAGTTCGAAATCGCATTTCTGGGCGGCGACCCGGACAATTTTGAATATCCTCGTTACGACCTCGACATGGCGTTGTTTCGAGTTTACGAAAACGACAGGCCGATTCATACCGACAACTATTTGAGATGGTCAACGCGCGGAACGACGGCAGGTGAGCTGGTTTTTGTTTCCGGCAATCCCGGCCGCACCGAGCGCATGGATACCGTCGCCCACCTGGAATACATCCGCGATTTTGGCTTTCCCCTGCTGCTGAAGGTCCTCGATCGACGCCATGCGATGTTGGTGAAATATGGCTCGCAGGGACCGGAGCAGGAACGCCGCTCTCATGAGGATCTTTTCAGTATCGAAAATAGTTTGAAGGCAATTCGCGGTGAGGAAGAAGGATTGAAAGATCCATCATTGATTGCGAACAAGCAACGGGCGGAAACCCAGTTGCGCCAGTCGATCGCCGCCGATCCTCGCAAGCAGAAAGAATACGGCGACGCCTGGGATGCGATTGCCAAAGGTCGTAAAGCACAGCCGTCTTACGAAGTTGAGCGCCGGTTTCTGGAAGCGGAATGGGGATTCAACTCAACCTACTTCGATTTCGCGCGCACGCTCGTGCGCATGGCCGAGGAGAACACCAAGCCAAACGAGAAGCGACTGCCTGAGTACACTGACGCCAGGCGCGCGTCGCTCGAACAGGAGCTGTACTCGCCGGCGCCGATTTACGATGACTTTGAAAAAGCCAAACTCAGCGACTCGCTCCGCTTTATGCAGGAAGAGATGGGCGCTAACAATTCAATCGTTAAGAAGGTTTTGCAGGGAAAATCGCCTGAAGAGCGGACCAATGAATTAATCGACGGGACGCGCTTGAGGGAAGTCGACGCGCGCAAACAGCTCGCAGCCGGTGGCAAGAGCGCGATCGAGAATTCGAACGATCCAATGATCAAGCTGGCGCGCTCGATCGATGCGGAATCGCGCGCGGTCCGCAAGCGCTATGAAGATGAAGTAACGGCAGTTGAGCGAACGAACTACGGCAAGATTGCGCGCGCCCTGTTTGAGTTGAAAGGCACTTCCATCTATCCGGACGCGACTTTCACCTTGCGGCTTTCCTACGGGGCCGTTAAGGGTTATCAGGAAAATGGAAAGTTCGTCGCGCCCTTCACGGATTTCGCCGGCCTGTTTCGGCACTCGGCGGAACACGGGGACAAATATCCATATCACATTCCCGATAGCTGGAAGAAAGCGAAACGCCAGTTGAATCTGCGCACGCCATTCAACTTTGTCTCGAGCGCGGACATTATTGGCGGGAACTCCGGCTCGCCAGTGATTAATCGTAACGGTGAGCTGGTTGGCCTGATCTTCGACGGCAACATTCAATCCCTGGTGGGCGATTTCTATTTCGATGAATCAGTCAATCGCGCGGTGTCGGTCGATTCGCGCGGCATGCTGGAGGCGCTGCGCAAGGTTTATCACGCAGACGCAGCGGCGAACGAGTTGGCGCGACGATAATAATCGAGCCGGCTTGATTCTGGGTAGCGTCCTAAATTGAATTTGGAATTCTCTGCGTCACTTTGGCGTTCTCTGCGTCTCAGCGGTGATTGTATTTGAACGCATTTTCACCACAGAGCTCCCGAGGTCGCAGAGAACGCGCAGAGAAAAACTGCACCTATCGTTAACGCGCCGGATTAGTTCTAGTTTCCGTGCTGGCAAGCTGGCGATCGATTGACAGGTTGCGAATCAACGATTCCAGTTCCATTTGTAGTCGGGCACGCTCTCCATTTATCGTTTGCTTATCCTTGTTCAATTGTTCCAGACGTGTCTCCTGTGTATCAGCCTTCGACACATAACGACTGATGAGTTGTTTGGCTTCCGCCGTCGCTGTCAGCGCCTTGATATTGTCGCGCAGGCGTTGCTGATCCTCTCCAATCTCAGTCACTTCCTTATCGATCGCTTCGATGTGCGCCTCAGCCGCCGCCATGCGACTCTTGAGATCGATAATTTTTTCCAGCTCTGTGCGCGTCGACGTGTCGATATAGCGACGCTGAATGAACAGCTCTAGATCCTGGCGGGAAAAATTCGCCAGGGTGTAGGTATCCATTAACGCCCGCCGCTCCGTAACCGGCAGTTCCACTTTCTGGTGCGGTTCTAATGAAACTCGAAAACGATAGTAGCGGGCGCTCTTTCCGTCGGGCTTTTGGGTGTCGTCGCTCAGAATCCAATCCTGCTGCACAGGATGCTCGACATAAACTACCCGAGCTTTATCAGTTTGATTCGTCAAGACGTAGGTCTTTTGAGAGGTTTGATAATAATGGGCCTGAAAGACTCCATTGACGACCTTGACCAGAAAAGTCGGCGCGCGATCTTCTTTTACGCGCACATTAACGAGGGTGCCAAGGTCGAGCGAGAAGGAGATCAAACGCTGCTCAGCCGGCTTCAATCTTTCTATCAGGGCCTCACCAGCGTATGCATCGCCGTCGATCACCGTTAAAGCACCGTCTTCCAGGGTGAGCGGGGAGGTGTTCTTTAGCAGCAATCCGCCCATTGGCCGATCTCGCCGGTTGCCTTCGTTGTAGATTGAAATACGCTCGCCTTCCATGCGCGTTTGTAGGATCGGAATCAACGCCGAGCGATCGCGCGGCACCGTAACCGGCTGATCGATGTGATATTCGAAGAGATCGCCGACTTCGCTACCGGTCGCGGCGGCTTCAACACCGGAGGTTTTTGCTGTAACTGCGTCGCTCAGTGTGGTTCGATCGAACGATGAGGCCCCACCAACGGTGAGAGATAAATTGTTGAGGTTGTTAGTTCGACCATTGTTTGGCAGCTCAAGTACCTGTCTTTGTAGCGTAGTGCCGCCACCGCCTCCGCCCGGTCCGCCTCCACCTTCTCGGCGAGTACCTCCCCCCATATTGCCGCCTCTGCCCGACCCATATCCCGCGCCGGTGCCTTCCTCAAGTTCATAGACCTGCGGCTCTAGCTTTAGATCGTCGGGCATTGGGATGACAGGCCGATATCGATAGAAAGGTTTTTGAATGGGTTGAATAAATGAAACCGGCGAGCCGGAGATAAGCGATAACGAAATATTATTCCAGTCTTCGTCGCTTACATTATCGACGATGGCCCAGCCCTGAAAGAACGGTTTGCCTTGTGAATCCAACACCACGCGATAAGTAGTTTTCCAAATCGGCGCCGCAATGGTGTAGCTGACCAGCATTTCACGAGAGCTACTCCCGTCGGAAGTGACCACGATCGTCTTGGCATCGCGCCGCCGGGCTGAGGCGCTCGCGCTCGCGAATTCGCCGACGTCACGTCGCGCGCCTTCGTCGATTAACTTCACGGACCTTACCTCGGCGAGATCGAAACTCATCAATTCGCCCTTAGTGGATGAAATCACAAGGGCGTAACTGATTGTTGCCGGTTTGTTGGAATCAATCTGCGACCTGCGTTCTTCGACGGTCAATATGGATCCAGTTGCGGAGCGGTTGGCAGTTGCGACCACGACTTGTGCGCCCTGAAGTTGACTGAGAACTCCGGCGAGCCCGCCGTGATTTTCATTATCGGTTCCCGATTCAATTGAAAATGGAATGTCGGCAAGCCGCGCCGCCGGTGGTGCGCTTGAGTTATAGCTAACTGCGCCAATGCGTCCCTGACCCAGGTCGAGGACCACCATCGATTTCAATACGTCATCCACCTGTGATTGCTTGAACGATAGGTTGACTTCCGCATGGCCCGTGACTGTGCCACGACGTTCGATGTACGCGACGCCGTTGCTATAAAGAATTACGCGGCGAATCGGCAGCGTTTGTGTGGTTACTTTGGTCGTCGAAGTTTGCGGCACAGGCGCGCGCGTAATTCGACGCGTTTGCGCGAAAGAGTTGATTGAAAACAGAGAGACTACGATCAAAAGGAGAGCGTGTTTCATGGGCTTGGCCTCCAGCGAAAAAGTTTTCGAGCTTTGAAGGGGAGACACTGAAGGGGAGACGGTTGGTATTCGTCAGAAAAAAAGGATTGCTCTTAATGATTGATGCGCGCGAGTCTTTCAGGGTTGACCTCTGGAATGAACGAAAAGCGCTGCGGCTTGCTCCTCCTTTCTCCGGGGTATAAGCTACACGCCTAGAATTTCACCGTTTCTCTCCCATCAAAAGTCTGTCGGCGGCACGATGGTTGGTCGCAGGAAAAACCAGAGAGTATTGCCGGCTGAAAGAAGGGTAATCTAATGAAAAAATTTATTTTGGCGCTGGCGGTTGTGCTGATGACAGCGAGCTTTGTGGCCGCTGACACAATCTATCTCCGCGATGGCCGGACGATTCGCGGGACGTTGCTGGGTTTCATTAACGGGCGCTTTGTTGTGCGGGTTGAGCCGCGCTATTCGACTCCGCCCGGCGCGAATACAGATCCAAACATCGCGCGGGAGCGAGGCAACGAGGGTGAGATTCAATACTTTCGCCCGAACGAAGTTGAGCGGATAGAGATTGACGGCCGCGCCCTTGATGACGCGCGTTTCGAAACGCGCAGCGTGCAGGTTACGCTCGAGACAAACTGGATCGACAGCGGAATCGATCTGCGGCGCGGCGAGCGCGTGCAGACGACCGCCTCGGGCGTGATCACAACGGGACGTCAGCGGATAACTCCGGACGGACTGCGATCGACGGACCCCAGCTCACCATTGCCGCGGGCTGCGGAAGGCGAACTGATCGCAGCCATCGGCGATGACCCTCGGGCGCCGATAATCGAGCTCGGCTCAACTCGCGAGTTTACGGCTGATCGCGACGGGCGGCTTTATCTCACCGCCAATCGCGGCTCGTTCGCTGACGTGCGCGGCAGCTTTAACGTCCAGATCAAGCGCGAGCGTGATTTGACGGCGCTCGATACTCCGGACCGTTTTCCGCGAAATCCCGGACGCGGCCGTTCGCGGACGCGTCAGCCAATCGATGAAAACGATCGCAATCGCACTCAGCAGGAAACGACCATCAATGTTCCGGGGACCTCGCGTGGTACGGACACCGGAATCGATGTGCGCTCAGGTGATCAGTTAACTTTCACCGCGAGTGGAACTATCGTCGCGGGGCGCCGCACGGGACAGGTCGGTCCTGAAGGCGGACGCAACACCGGCTTTGGCGCGATTGTGGGCACTAAACCAGTGCCCAGTGCCGGACCAGGCGCGCTCATCGGGTACATTCGCACGTCCGACGGACAACAAAGCCAGGCGTTCCTAATCGGCAGTCAATCGACCTTTACCGTGCCCGTCGACGGCCGTTTATATCTGGCCATTAACGACGACGATTATAGCGACAACAGCGGCAGCTTTAGCGTGAGGATTAAGTACTGAGGTTAATGGAGCGAGTGCCGGATCCAGGCAACTCGAGTCGATTTACCGGGCTTGAATCTTATTTCTTCAGTCCGGCGTTCCAGTTCATCACCACCGCCATCGGCGTCGGCGTAGTTTCTTCGCCGGCGACATTGATTAGGAAGCGTTGCCCGTCGCGGGTGACATCGTAATACGGTGGCCCCGGCAGGTTGCTCACGCGCAGTTCGAAGAGTACCCGGGGAGTACCGACGTGAACTCCGCCGGCGTCTGTTTTTGTCTCCACCGCCATCAGCCTCTTATCGGGTCCGATGTAGAACAGTTCTTTCCCATCAGCCCGCCAGCGCGGTTGAAATCCTCCCTCGGTCGAAACCTGGGTTTTGCTGCCGGAAGGGTAGCCCTGCACGTAGATTTGACCGGGACCTGATTCAGTAGATTCGTAAGCGATCCATTTTCCGTCCGGAGAAAATCTGCCATTGGTTTCGCCGAAAGGCGTCTGCATCACCGGAGATGGCTTCGGATCTCCGCCCAGCGGCAGTACCCAGAGATCGGAGCTCGTCTTGGGGTCGAAATCGTTGTAGAGAATGATTTGGCCGTCTGCTGACCAGTCGTTGGGCGCTTTCAAGTTTGTCGACTTGAAAAGCAGTTGATCGCCGCTCGAGCTGTTCGCCGGCTTCGCGTAGAGATCGGTCGTTCCGTTCTTGTTCGATGCGAAGGCGATGCGCACACCATCGGGCGACCAGACAGGAAAAGTTTCGTTGGTTTGATCAAAAGTAAATCTTGAGCTGGTGCCGCGACCCAATTCAATGATCCAGAGATCATAGCTGCCGGTTTCCAGATCGAGCCGGGACGCTGCGATTTCCTTTTGATCGGGCGAAACTGAGAAACCGAGAAAGTCTCCTGCCGCCCCTACTTTCTCAAATTGCTTACCGCTGCGATCGTACCACGTCAGTTGGCCGTTCAACGCGACGTTGCCGCGATAGGCGAGCACTCCGTTGTTCGAAACACAAAAGAAAGCACGGGCAGTAGCGGCGCTGTAACCTATCTGCTCAACGATCGGAACCGGTTCTCCGTTGAGCTGAAACCTCTCTGGATCGAACGGCTGGGCCATTAGCGTCCGCCCGCGCACGAAGAAAAGATAACCCGGCGCCGCATAAGCCGCACCTGCGTCGGTGTTTACGATTAACTTCGACTCTTTTGCATCCAGCGCGCCGGAATATATCCCGCTCTGCTGTTGTTGCGCGTTGCGGGCGAGATAAATGAAGTGTTTGCCGTCCGGCAGAAAGTGCGGCCAACAATGGCTGGTTTGATTTGTCGCAGTGTCAAGCGAAGTGATTTGAGTTGCCGGCCCGCCCGAAGCTGAAACGCGATAAAGACCCCCGGCCACTCCCGGCGAAAAAACTATTACTCCATCCCCGTTCCAGGTTCCGCCCCGCGCCGCCTGCGCATCAGCTAATACCTGCAGAGAACCGCCCGAGGTTTCGATCTTCTTCAGCTTGCCTGCCGCGAAGAATCCGATAAAACGGCTGTCAGGCGACCAGAATGGCTGGGCCGCATCTTCAGTTCCCGGTAGAGCCTGGGCGCTCAAGGAATCGATTGTCCTGATCCAAAGAACTCGTTTGCCGTCAGTGCCGGTGGCCGTAAACAAGAGCCGGCGGCCGTCAGGAGAAACATAATCGCCGCCGCCCTGAAAAATGCTCTTCTCTGGAGGATAGACCAGAAAGCGGGCCACTTGTGGCGCGGCTGTTTCGCGGGCGCGGGAATACAGAATCAATAACAGGACCATCACGATTACCACGGCAATCGCAACTACAGACCAGGCGAACAGCTCGCGCTTCTTCATCCGCCGCGAGGCGCGCTCCATCTTATCTATAGTCCTGGTCGGGGCGCCGCTCGAATCCGACAATGCTTCGATGGCGAAGGCGAGATCGCGCGCCGAGTTGAATCGTTGGGCCGGATCTTTTTCGAGACAGTGGCGGACAATTCTTTCCAGCCCGGGTCCTATCTTTCGGTTGGGATCGATGATGTCGGATGGATCTTCTTTCAGAATCGCGCTCATCGTGTCCAGCTTGGACTCGCCCTTAAACGCGCGCTTGCCTGCCAGCATCTCGTAGAGCACGGCTCCGAATGCGAAAATATCAGAGCGATGATCAGGCGCGCCTCCGCGTATCTGCTCGGGAGACATGTACCCGGCGGTTCCAATGATAAGGCCGGGTTCGGTATCGATGCGGATGGTGGGCGCTTCATTCGTAGAGTGCGGTTCGAGGGGCGACGTCAGTTTTGCCAGGCCAAAGTCCAGAATCTTGATGCGATCGTCACGCGTAATGAAAATGTTTTCAGGCTTTAGATCGCGGTGAACAATCCCTTTTTCGTGGGCCGCACCCAGGCCGTTGGCTATTTGCAGCGAGTACTTAATCACTTGCCGTTGCGGCAGAGTTGATCGGGTCATGCGCTCGCGCAGGGTTTCCCCTTCGAGCAACTCCGAAACTACGTAAGGCGAAGAATCGTGATCGCCGACGTCATAAATTGTCAGGATGTTGGGATGATTAAGAGCGCTGACGGCGCGCGCCTCTTGTTCAAAACGACGCAGTCGATCAGGATCGGTAGAGAAATTTGGAGGCAGGACTTTGATCGCCACGTCGCGAGCAAGCCGCGTGTCGCGGGCGCGATACACTTCACCCATGCCGCCTGCGCCGAGGGGCGAGACAATTTCGTAGGGGCCGAAGCGTGTACCGGGGGAAACAGACACAAAAAAGTAAACCGGGTATGACCATCTGACTTTATTACAACGCCCACAAAAAACCAAGACTGACTTTGATCGTCGAAACTTTTATTTTCCGCAAGATTTCTTGCTGCGGCCCGGCAGTGCGACTCGCCTGGAAAACCGTAGGTCCGACATTTGCCGTGTCAATCTAACCGGCGATTGCCTTTCTTCGGCTCAGGGCGCTATCTTAGACACACTTGTCCCATCTCACGCTGCTACTTCCGGCAGATTTAGGAACGGAGGAAACGACGATGGTTGAAAATCCAACCGTCCTGGTGATTGAAGACTATTCAGATACCAGGATGCTGTTGTCATCTTTCTTGCGGACACATGGATTCAAAGTCATTGAAGCTAGGGATGGTAAGGAAGGTTTCATCCAGGCGAACCGCGTAATTCCGGATCTGATCCTGATGGATCTCGCGCTTCCCAAAATGGATGGAATCGAGACCACCCGCCGGATTCGACAACGGCGCGCGCTGTCTCAAACACCAATCTTCGCGATCAGCGCTTATGCCACCGGCGATGTTGCTCGAGATGCGATTGAAGCCGGCTGCACAGAGGTGTTCGGCAAGCCATTCGAGGCTGCACACTTGCTGGAAAGAATTCACGCACACTTGAGATCAGGTGCGACGAAAGTTGGAAAAACGGCCGGGGTACACTAGGCTTCTTCCAGCCCGGCGTATTTCTGGACGAGCTTTTTCTGACCGTAGCCGGGAAAGCTCACCGTGAGCTTCGTCGCGTCACCCGAACCTTCACGCCGGAGCACCAGGCCGCGACCATATTTTGTGTGACGAACGTAGGAGCCGGGAAGAAAAGCAGAGCCGGCTGGAGCGCGGATATCCTTGTCCGCATTGAGCGCGCCGCTGCCAGGAGCGCGGACATCCCTGTTGACGTTAAGCGGGGACCGCGAACTCCTGGGCGAACCGGAACGATTTATCTGCGCCGTGCGCTTACGAAAAAACTCCTCGATCGATTCAACGCTGTCATAGGTCTTGCCCGCAAACGAGCGCCCCGGCCGTCGCGCGCTATTGCGGACGTGTTCGTCATACTCATAAGTTACTGACGAATCGTCCTCCGAATTTTCAAGAGTCGCATCGTCATACTCATATTGAAGCGATCCGGCGCCGGCTGCTCGCGGCACGCTGATCGAGCCGCGCGCGAATGACAGCCATGATTTACCGCGCGAAAGATCTTCAATCAAATTGAGCGGCATCTCGTTCAGAAACTGAGACGGTTCAGATGCCAACTCTTCGCCATAAACGCGCCGCGTGACTGCATGCGTCACGTACAGATATTTTTCGGCGCGCGTCATTGCAACGTAGCAAAGTCGCCGTTCCTCTTCGATGTCCGATGCATCACTGAGCGACCGCGAGTGCGGGAATAACCCGTCTTCCAACCCGACAATGAAAACCAGCGGAAATTCGAGACCCTTGGCCGAGTGCGCGGTCATCAGCGTTACCGGGACGTCTGCTTTGTATTGGTCTGCGTCGGAAACCAATGCTGAGTGATCGATGAAATCACGCAGGCCCTGGGCTCCCTGCTCGTCGTAATCGACCGCGGCGTTGACGAGCTCTTGTAAGTTTTCCAGCCGCGCTTCTGCTTCGTCACTGTTTTCAGCCTTGAGAGCGTTTTCGTAACCCGTGCCGATGATAGCCGCCTTGACGAGATCAGAGACGGGGGACGTTGATTGGATCTCACTATCAGCCTCCCTGGCGGCCGGGCTAAGCGGCCTGCCCGCTACCCCGACAGTTCGGGATTCTGACTCGCTCTCTCCCGGCGCTGCAGACATGTCCGCGTTCCCGGTGTGCGCCGCGAGACCGTTGATAATCCTCTGAAAATTCGCGAGCGCGCCCACCGCCCTCGGCGATAACCGCTGGTCGTCTTCGAGTAAATCGCTGATCGCATCCCAGTACGATACGCCCAGCTCGCGCGCTCGCTGCTCGATCTCATCTACGGTTATTTTGCCGATGCCGCGTGGCGGGCTGTTGATGACTCGCTGCAGAGCAATCGAGTCGTGCCGATTCAATGCGAGTTTCAAATACGCGATGATGTCGCGCACTTCCATGCGTTCGTAGAAGGAAAAGCCGCCGACGATGTTGTAGGAAATCGAGGCCCGGCGCATTGCTTCTTCGAACACCCGCGACTGCGAGTTCGTGCGATACAAAACCGCGGCGCGGATGTCAGGCTCAGCCGCGAGATGTTCCTGAATTTTTCGGGCGGCGAAGCGCGCCTCCGATTCGGCGTCCAGCGCCTGGTAATAACGGATCAATTCGCCGCGAATGTTTTGGGTCCAGAGCGCCTTCTCTTTGCGCTCGACGTTGTGCTTAATCACTCCGCTCGCGATGTCCAGAATGTTCTGGGTCGAACGATAGTTTTCTTCCAGCCGAATCACTTTCGCAGCCGGGAAGTGTTCTTCGAATTGCAAAATATTTTGAATGTCCGCGCCGCGCCAGCGATAAATCGACTGATCCGGATCGCCAACCACGCAGATGTTCTGCTGCTTCTCAGTCAATAAGCGAATCAAAGCAAATTGAAGCGAATTCGTGTCCTGGTATTCGTCGACCAGGATGTAGCGGAAGCGATCGTTATATCGGTCCCGCACTTCCGGAACATCACGCAGCAGGCGCACCGTCTTAATCAACAAATCGTCAAAATCCAGGGCGTTATTCTTGAACAGGCGTTCTTCGTACAGCGCGAAAACGCGCGCGATCGACGCGCGCCGCTCGTCGATGTACTGAGCTTTCGCACCAAAGGCTTCGGCGTCCTCGCCTCGATTCTTCGCCGCGCTGATCGCTGCCTGCACCGAGCGTGGAGTCAATTGCTTTTCATCGAGACCGAGATCGCGAATGCAGTTTTTCGTGAGCCGAACGGTGTCGTCCTGATCGTAAACCGTGAACGAACGGCTATAGCCGGCCTGCATTGCTTCGATATCGCGCCGCAGAATGCGAACGCACAAGCTGTGAAAGGTCGAAATCAGAGGGGTACTACCAACTTCCAATTCGGCGATGAGTTTGGTGACGCGAGTGCGCATCTCTTCGGCGGCCTTGTTGGTAAAGGTGACGGCGAGAATGTTGCGCGGCCAGATATTGCGCTCGGCAATCAGATAAGCGATGCGATGCGCGATGACCCGGGTCTTGCCTGAGCCGGCGCCGGCAAGGATCAAAAGCGGACCCTCGGTGGCTTGCACCGCCTCGCGTTGCTGCTCGTTGAGCTCAGCTAAGAACTGCATCGTTGGATTGCTTGAGGACATGCGCTGTCCAAGCATTTAAGCACACGATTCAGGGCCTAACAAAATTAAGCTGAAGAAACGATTCTTTCGAGACGGTGCAACTACCGAGCTGAGTTCTGCAATTTATTTGCGCTTAAAAAACTGAACTGCCCGCTCGTGCTTCTCCGCGGCCGCTCGACTTTCGAACGTACCCAGGTTGCGACGCTTGCCGGTTTTCGGATCCTTTTTTCGCGAATACAGTCGATATTTTCCCGACTTAAGTTTTCGGATCACTCTTAACCTCCAATTCTCACTGCACCCTTCCTTGCGGTCGGGGTTCCTGCCAATGCACCCTCCCTGACGGTCGGGTTTCTGCAATACTGGTTTCTACAACATTATGCGAGCGAGGCATCGCATAATTCTTTAAATAACCTCACAAGAGCATCGAGCTGATAATTGGCGTTGAGACCGCTTGGATTCGGTAAAACCCAGACCCGCGCGCCGGCCAGCATTTCGTCTTGTTCGCCAATCCCAGCCTTTGGTCTCACAAAAGCCGTCCGGTAAGCGCCGACGCCGAGGACGGCCAGAATGCCTGGTTGATAACGCTTCACTTTCAATCTCAGCCGGCGCCCGCCTTTGATGAAGTCTGCTTTGGTCAGCTCTGACGCAGAAGCCGTTGCGTGCGGAACGACATTGCTGATCCCGAGGCCGAGTTTGAGAAGCTCGCGCTCTTCGAACGGTGACAGCAAACGATCGGTAAAGCCGGATTTATAAAGCGCCGGCCAAAATCGATTGCCCGGTCGCGCAAAATGATGGCCAACCGCAGCCGTATAGAGACCCGGGTTGATCCCGCAAAAGAGCACTCGCAGGTTTGGCGCGATTACGTCAGGCACGGTTTTCCCGGCCGCGGTGATTAATTGTTCTTTAGTCGGCTTGAAAGGTGTTGTTGCTTTGCTTGCCACCTGACTTGCTCTTAAAGTAGACGCCTAAACTAAGTCAAGGGAAATATGCCCAGCCGTAGATTACTTCACAAAAAGAGCGCTAAGGAACAGTTTTGCAGCGATGCGCGCCGGGCAAGCATGCCCGCAGAGATTCATCCGATGTTGGCAACTCTGGTGGATGAGCCCTTCTCAAATCCGGAATGGATTTTTGAGACGAAGTGGGACGGGTTTCGCTCGGTCTGTTTTATCAGGAAAGGGAAGGCACGTCTCGTTTCCCGAAATCAGTTGGAAATGACTCAGCAGTATCCCGAATTGGCGACAATCGCGAAGCATGTTGACGCGAAAGAAGCGATTCTTGATGGCGAGATCGTCGCACTTGATGAGCGAGGCATGCCGCGCTTTCAGTTGCTACAGCCCCGTGTCGGTCGCAAGAGCGGCATTGATGCTCTCAGAGGCAAAGGGCACATCGTCTATTACGTGTTCGATCTGCTCTACTGCGATGGTTACGATCTGACGTCATGCGCGCTGGTCGAACGCAAGGCTGCCCTGGAACGAATTGTTCGACCGGCAACCTTTGTGAAAGTTTCTGAACACATCGAGGCGGAAGGCGAGCACTTTTTCAAACACATCGAAAAGTTTCGTCTCGAAGGAATGATTGCCAAGCGCGCCGCTAGTCCTTACGTTCCGAGAAGAAGTTCCGATTGGCTAAAGGTAAAAACTGTGAAACGTTCAGAGGTGGTGATCGGCGGTTACACTCAGCCGCGCGCGTCACGTTCGTACTTTGGCGCGCTGGTGGTCGGACTGTATCGCGACGCTAAGTTATATTATGTCGCGCACACCGGCGGCGGATTCAATCAACGGACTCTGGCGCAGGTTTACAAGTTGATGCAACCGCTGAAAACAGAGCAGTGTCCTTTTGTAGTCAAACCGAAAACAAACGAACCGGTGCAGTGGGTGAAACCAAAGCTGGTTGCCGAAGTGAAATTCAGCGAATGGACCGCCGACATGCATATGCGGCATCCGATTTTTCTGGGATTGCGCGAAGACAAAAAGCCGGTTGATTGTAAATTTGATTTCGAAGTCGACACTGACGCTCTGGTCGAAGGCTGATCCTTCACCAGCGAGATTTTATTGTTAGAAGCGGAGAACAGCGCGCCATATTCAGTCCTGATTTCTAACCGTTTGGAGGCCGGCTACTGCCGGCCTGATTCAGTTGAAAATAAAGAGGGCGGCCGATAGCCCCCCTCTAAACATTTGAGAAAGGCCCAAATCGAGGAAAACATTAAGAATTGTGCGGTTTTTTGAAGGTTCCCGGTCAGACATTGGCCCGTAAGAGGCCCCGGAAAATGCCTTGAATCTGCACGCGAGAGGCATGTAAACGGATGGGTTCGAGTTCCGAATTTGCCGGCCGTAACTCCACCTCAGATCCAAAGCGGAATAGGCGCTTAAGCGTGGCCCGCGCTTCATCGACCAGGGCGACCACGATTTCTCCGTCGCGCGCATCGGTGCGATTCTCGATCAGCGCGATATCGCCATCGCAAATGTGCTCATCTATCATTGAATCGCCTTTAACCCGGAGTGCGTAAACCCGTTCAGGTCGCACGCGACCGAGCATGAAGCGCGGCACCGCGATCATCTCGATATCTTCAACCGCGTCGTTCGGTACGCCCGCAGCAATTTGTCCCAGGAGAGCAACTTCGCACACGGCGTCAGCCGGCGCCTCTTCGACTCTGACAGCGAGAGTGAATCGTCCTTCTTCATGTTCGCGTCTGATCAGGCCGCGCTTCTCGAGTGCCGAAATGTGTTTGGCGATCGTGGCTTTTGACTTGACGCCGAAGTTGCGAGCGATCTGTGCGTACGAAGGTTCGTGACCGTGCTTCGCGAGAAAGCGGGTGATGTAGTCGAGGACCTCTTTCTGGCGTTGTGTTCGCGGCAGCATCTGGATTCTCAATCGATCGGGAACTCGCAAGTGATTCTAAGCACGCATCGCAAAACTCGTCAAGCATTTTGCGACGCGCTCGGTGAGTTTTCGTCGCGTCCCCTGGCGTGCGTATTCGAAACTAGAGGTCATGAGCTGACGAATCGTCACAGCAGATCAGTTCAGGAACGAGCTTCCGGTCGTGCGGTTTTGATGCCGCGAACCTTTTTCGCGAGCAGGTAACCGGCTGATACCGAACTGACACTGGTAGTCGCGCCGGCACAGCTGGGGTCGTAAAGCGGCAGGGCGACCGCCCGTGAACTCGCACACAAGGTATGTGCGCCACAATTAACCTGAGCGCACCCCAAAGTTGACTAACCTGAACTGATCGGATAAATGTAGTCGCGACCATCACCATTTTTACGCGAACTTGTAACCGGATATTGAGTTTGCGCGTATTAGTGGTCTTAGCGTTTCTCTTTTCCAAAGGCGGGTTCGCCTGAGGTTTCCAGCAACAACAAAACAACCTGAAAGGAATTATCCCCATGAAAGACACGTTTCGCTTCAACCGTGACTTGGGCTGGCTTCTGCTTTTAATTGCTCTGTTGGCAGTGAGTACGATGGCGATCGGCGCCTTCGCGACGCATGCTCAGAATCCACCGCCGTCGCAAACTCCCGCCACCCAGAGCCCGGCGCCGGTGCGGAGTGCAACGCCGGCTCCCAGCCCAACGCCGACCCCGGTTAATTGGTCGGGAGATCCAATGTTGAAGCGGTTTGTTTTTCGCGGCATCGGACCCGCCAGCATGGGCGGGCGCGTCGATGACATTGCGGCGGTTGAAGGTAATCCTTACATCTTTTATGTCGGACTCGCGACCGGAGGCGTTTGGAAAACCACCAATAATGGGACGACTTTCACCCCGGTTTTTGACAGCTATTCTACGGCTTCAATCGGAGACATCGCGATTGCGCCGTCAAATCCGGACATCGTCTGGGTTGGCACAGGCGAGGCAAATAACCGTCAGAGTGCCAGTTTTGGGGATGGCATCTACAAGTCAACCGACGGTGGAAAGACATTTACCAGAATGGGCCTCGAGAATACGCAGACGATCGCCCGCATTGTCATCGATCCGAAAGATCCAAACGTTGTTTATGTTGCGGTGCTCGGTCACCTGTTTGGTCCCAACCTGGAGCGAGGGATCTTAAAAACCACAGATGGCGGCAAGACCTGGAACAACGTTAACTTCATCAATGCTGATACAGGATTCACCGATCTCGTGATGGATCCTTCCGACAACAAGACTCTGTACGCTGCTTCCTACCAACGCCGGCGAACATCATGGGGCTTCAATGGCGGCGGGCCGGGCAGCGGCATCTGGAAGACGATCGATGCCGGCAAGAACTGGAAAAGGCTGGACGGGAATGGATTGCCGGAAGGCTTGCTCGGCCGCATTGGTATCGACGTATCGAGGTCAAATCCGAATGTGCTGTATGCGCAGATAGAAGTGGGCGCGAGCACAGGCACCGGCGGCGAAGAGGTGTTAGTCGGCGGCGGACAAGGCGCCGGCGGCGGGGGCGCTACTGCCAGTCCGACACCCACGCCAACCCCAGCCCCCGCAGCGGCTACGACGCCATCCGCTTCGCCAACTCCGGCCCAACCGGATCCGAAGAAATCCGGGGTCTGGCGATCAGACGATAAAGGAAGAACGTGGCGCGTAGTGGCCAGCTGTTTCAATGCCGGTAACTGCACCGAGAATAATCGCCCGATGTATTACAGCCAGATTCGCGTTGATCCGAGCAACGCGGAAAATGTTTTTGTCGGAGGGTTGAACTTCAGCAAATCGATCGACGGCGGCAAGAAATTTATTTCGCTGCAGCCTGGGATCGCGCACAGCGATCACCATGCAATTTGGGTCGATCCTAAGAATGGCAATCACATAATGATCGGTAACGATGGCGGTCTCGACGTTACTTATGATCAGGGCGCGACCTGGGAATTCGTCAACACGATTCCTGCGGCTCAGTTCTATGCGGTCGCCGCAGACATGCGTAAACCCTACTATGTTTATGGCGGTTTACAGGACAACGGCTCATGGGGCGGCCCCAGCCAGACGCGTAACCCGGCAGGGATCACGAACGCCGACTGGTTCCGCATCGGCGGCGGCGACGGCTTTTATGCTCAAGCTGATCCGTCTGATCCGTTTATCCTTTATTCCGAATCGCAGAATGGCGCGATGAGTCGAATTGATCTGCGCACAGGTCGCTCGCAAAGCATTCGTCCGCGAACGGCTATTCGTCGCGGAGGCGGGGGCAACCGCGGAGGTGGCGGTGGAGGCGGCGGCCGCGCCGGCGGTGGCGGTGACGCCCCGACCGCTAGTGCTGGGGCGCAAGATCCGCAGGCCGTGCTGGCGGCGGTGATCGCGGCGGGGGGCGGCGGCGGTTTCGGCGGCTTTGGCGGCGCCAACCTGGCCACTTCGAATGTCGTTCCGGCGCCGGCGGAAAACGAACAGTATCGCTTTTACTGGAACACGCCGCTCGTGATGTCACCGCATAATCCCCGCCTGCTTTATGCGGGCGGCAATCGTTTGTTCAAGTCACTCGATCGCGGTGATACATGGACGGCGACGACTGATCTGACCAAGCACATCGATCGCAACACGCTGTCAATCATGGGCGTGAAGGGCAGCGAGCCGATGGCTTCGAAGAACGACGGCTATACGAGCTACGGTTATGTCGTCACCGTGGCAGAGTCATCTCTGGTGCCAGGCATTCTTTGGGCGGGAACCGATGACGGCAATGTTCAGCTAAGCCGCGATGGCGGCGCGACCTGGACCAATGTCGCGAAGAACGTTTCGATACTCGCCGATAAAACGGGAGAGCTTTACCACATCACCCGCGTCGAACCTTCGCACTTTGACGCCGGCACTTGCTATCTCTCCGTCGACGGTCATCGCTTTGACGATCTGAAGCCGTATCTCTTTGTCACTCGCGATTACGGTCAAACGTGGATTTCGATTGTCGGCGACTTGCCGGCAATTGGAAACGTCAATGTTATTCGCGAAGATCCGAAGAACAAAGATCTTTTGTACGCGGGGACCGAGTTTGGACTGTTTGTTTCGTTTAACGGCGGTAAGCAATGGCGACAATTCATGTCGGGCATGCCTCGCGTTCGTGTCGATGACATTCTGGTTCACCCGCGCGACAACGATTTGATTGTCGGCACCCACGGCCGCGGAATTTATGTTCTCGATGATGTAACTCCGTTGCAGCAGCTTGCGTCTGGAAAAGTTCTGGAAACGGACGCGTTTTTGTTTGATGTTCGTCCAGGAACCCAATGGCTGAATGATATCAGGCTGAGCCGTTACACCGGAGGAGCAAAACTTTTCCGCGGCAATAATCCGGCGCCTGGAACGGCGATTAGCTATTACCTTAAGACGTCGCCCAGCGGGGATGTGAAGATCACAATTTCCGACTATTCAGGAAAAGTGATTCGCACGATCGCGGGTACTAAAGATGCAGGCATCAACCGCATGCAGTGGAACCTGCGCGGCGATCCGCCGCCGCGCCCCGCTAATCTGCCGCCCGGATTCGGTGGTGGCGGCGGTGGCGGCGGAGGAGGCGGTGGCTTCGCGGCCTTCTTCAATCTCGGTCCCGTAATCGACCCCGGAACCTATGCCGTGAAGTTATCGGTAAACGGCAAAGACTACACGACGAAAGTCGTCGTGGAAGCCGATCAGGGAATACAGCCGTAAAGCCATCGTTTGGAGTCCCGCCTTCAGGCGGAATTGTCGACACGTACGCCGCCTAAAGGCGGAACTCCGAACGCTATTCGATCACTCTCGCAATCACACACTTCAAATAGTGCGTCTCAGGCACGCCCAGCAGCACCGGATGATCGCTCGATTGTCCACGCTTTTCGATGAGCTGGACGCGCCGCCGGGCATCGAGAGTGGCGTCGGCAATGATCTCAAGGAACAACTGCTCGCTAATGTGATACGAGCACGAGCAGGTCACCAATACTCCGCCAGGATTCAAAAGCTTTAAGGCGCGCAGATTTATCTCTTTATAACCACGCGCTCCCGATTTTACCGTGGCGCGATTCTTAGCAAAGGCGGGCGGATCGAGAATGATTGTGTCAAAGCGTTCACCGGTGCTCTCGAATTCTCGCAGCGCATCAAACACGTTTGCGACTCGAAACTGAACGTTGCTCTCGTTGTTTAGTTTGGCATTTTGCGCCGCCGCACTGATCGCATCAGCTGAGATATCAATGCCCGTGATCGAGTCGCACTCGGGCGCAATATGCAGGGCGAATCCGCCGTTGAAGGTGAAGCAATCCAACGCCTTCCCATGTGCGAAGCGTTTCGCCGCCAGATAGTTCTCCCGTTGATCGAGGAAGGCCCCAGTTTTCTGACCGCTGAGGGGGGTGACAATAAAACGCGCGCCGTGCTGCTTAATTTCAATCTCTTCCGGAGCCTCGCCGAACAGAACGCTCGATCGCAAATCCAAACCCTCCAACTCACGTATGCGGGCATCGTTGCGCTCAACGACCACCTTTGGTTTGAATTCCTGAACGATCAATTCAACCAGCAGTGCCTTAATCTGCTCCGCGCCCTGTGAAAGAGTCTGAATCACGAACACGTTATCGTAGACGTCGACGATCAGCGATGACAGCAAGTCACCTTCTGAATAGACCAGCCGATAGGCATTAGTTTCGTGCGAAATGGCGGCGCGTCTTTCGCGGCAGCGCCGCAGGCGTGATATCCACCATTCGCGATCAATCTTCTCGTCGCGCGTGGCGAGAAAACGTAAAGCGATCTCCGAAGCGTCGCTGTAAAAAGCCTGACCAACCAGATTTCCGGCTTCATCGACAGCGCGCACAATCGCGCCGCCTTCGACATCAGTTGCCTCGCGGACGTCGCTTCGATATACCCACAGGTGGCCCTGACGAATTCGCTTCGCCCCGCGATTTGAGATTCTGACTTGAGCCATTTAAAGGTCTTGAAATTAACACAGAGACGAACGATCCCTGCACTTGCGAAAAGCGAGAGCAGATTGGAGGATAGATTTGGCGGAGAAACTGAGGCGCAGTCGATACTATTCCGGCAGGTTAGGCGGAAAGCCGGACGCTTTCCGCGATTTGCGGCGGCAAAGCTGCTTGAGCCTAACCAACAGTTGCCGGCTGTGCCACTCCCAGCATTCTTTCCAGCGCGAGTTCGATTACTTTTACACCGTATTCACCCGCCGCGAAAGCTTTCAACCTGTGCCCGGCGTCGAACAGGTAATAGGCCGGCACGTATCCATTTTCATTCTGAAAAGCGTCACGTAACTTATGCTCGTTGTCGATCGCCGCCGGTTCAATGATTCCGTATTCCACTAATGCTTCACGGACGGCGTTAACGTCGGTGTCGGCCGGGTAGCGCGGCATATGAATCGCGATCAGGCGTAGTCCGGCTTCCCGAAATGTTTCGCGCCATTCGGCGACCCGCGGCAGATTGTCTTTGCACATCCCGCAGCTCAAAGACCAAAAGTGGATCAGCACGGGGTGACCCTCAGTCGCTCTCGAAGCTTCTTCAATAGATCCGTTCAGCCATTCCGTCGCGCCTTCGAGCGCCGGCATTGCTGTTCCAATTCTCATGGGCATCTTGTCATCTCCAAAGAATCTGAGTAGTCGGATTCAGTTCCCTCTCCCAGGAGGGAGAGGGACAACAAGTTTAAGCCTTGATCGTTTCCTGACCCGGCCGCCATTCGGCCTGGCAGAGACCGCCGGTCTGCAGCGCCTGAATCACGCGCAGCGTTTCTTCGGCTGAACGTCCAATGTTCAGATCGTGCACCACCTTGTAGCGCAGCACGCCTTCGGGATCGATCACGAACAACCCGCGCAGGGCAATTCCGCGATCTTCGATCAACACCCCATAATCGCGCGACATCTTTTTGGTGATGTCGGCGCCCAGCGGAAAGCGCAGGCCTTCGACGCCGCCCTTGTCGCGGGGCGTTTGCAGCCAGGCCCGATGCGAAAACGCCGAATCGGTCGAGATGCCGATCACTTCGGCGCCGACGCCTTCGAAATCGTCGTAACGATCACTGAAAGTAGTAAGCTCAGTTGGACAAACAAACGTAAAGTCCAACGGATAAAAAAGCAGAACGACCCATTTGCCTCGATAATCTGAAAGCTTAACCGGCTGATCCAGTTTTTGAATGTTCTTGGTTGATGGAATTTCAAAATCGGGCGCCGGCTTTCCTACCTGAGCACCCTCATATGCGGTTGCGATTGCTGCTGACATTTTTCCTCCTGAAAAGTTAATTGCCTCGCCGCGATTTAGGATCGATTCGCGGCACTTCAAATTCAAAAATCATTTTCAATCACGACAGTCCGGGCACAGCCCAACCAACGTCAAATGCACTGACTGCGGCTTAAATCGGGCAGCGCGCGCCGCCGAACGCATTAATTCCAAAGTTCCCGGCAAATCAAAATCGACCAGCTTCCCACACTCCGCGCAGATCGCATGATCATGACGATCGGTTTCCCGATCATAGCGGCTGGCGCCATTACCAAACGTCACCTCTCGGACAAGTCCCGCTTCTCTTAAGTAGCGCAAAGAGTTGTAGACGGTAGCAAAACTGATGGTCGGCATTTTTTTGCGCGCGAGCTGGAACACTTCGGCCGCGGTCGGATGCGCATCGCCGGCTTGAATCACATCCAGCACCACCTTGCGCTGGCGAGTCAATACCGGCTCAGGCTGATCTCTGCGTCTCGATTTCACTGTTCCTGCCATTGGGGCTGGAATTAGAATAATTCTAAATCGATCGCCAGTCAAGCCGCCGGCCCAGGCTAAAGAGAGTTTCACGCAAAAGCCGCGAAGACAATCCGCAGACAATCCGCAGACACAAAGGCAAATCAGACAACCGTCCGAGTCAGGTCCTGCCGGTCTGCTCTTGAACGACTGAATCAAACGAGTTAGCCTAGATCCGAACTACCCAAACTGAATCACCGATCTTTTCAAAGGAGGAAATCGAGCTATGCCTGAAGTTGGAGATATGGCCCCGGATTTTGAATTGAAAAGCCATCTCGTGAAAGATAAGAAAGTTCGGCTTTCGGATTTTCGCGGCAAAAACAGCGTAGTCATCGCATTTTACCCGCTGGCCTGGACACCGGTCTGAACGGCGCAGATGCCCGCGTACGAGGCTGACCTCGAACGTTTCAAGGGCTATGATGCTCAGGTACTGGGCATTTCAGTTGACAGCGTACCGTGTAACACGGCATGGGCCAGGAGCCTCGGTGGTCTCACCTACGATCTTCTCAGTGACTTTCATCCCAAAGGCGAAGTAGCCAAAGCCTACGGCGCGTACCGCGAAAATGACGGAATCTCGGAGCGCGCGCTCTTTATTGTGGATAAGGAAGGCAAAGTAGCCTACAAGGACATTCACAACATTTCGGATCAGCCTGATAACGAAGATCTCTTCGAAGTTTTGAGGAAACTGTAAAAAGGAAGAGGTCAAAGATCAGATGTCGGACGTCAGATGCCGAGAGCAATCCGGCATGACGGTTTCGTTTTATTAGTCACTAAGCTAACATCTGAGAACCAGTTTTCGGAACATCTGACATGGCTATCTCGAGAAAATGTGTGCCGTTTACCCCATTCGATCGAGAACTGTCAAAGAGCACGATTGCGCTGGTCACCGCCGGTGGCGTTCACCTGAAAGATCAGGAGGCGTTCAATATCGCCGATGAACTGGGCGATTTGACCTACCGGGAAATTGCCGCAGATGTTAAGTCTTCGCAACTGATGGTCACGCATCATCATTACGATCATTCAGACGCCGACCAGGACATCAACGTCGTGTTCCCGATCGATGTATTGCGCGATCTCGAAGGCGAAGGGTTCATTGGTGGGATTGCGAAAAAACATATCGGCTATATGGGTTATACGATGCAGTTGAAGGCGATGTACGAAGGCACCGCGCCGGAGATTGCAAATGAAATAGACAAGGGGTCACGCGCTGACGCAGTGGTTCTGACCGGAGGCTGACCCAGCGTTTGTCACCGCACGGTCGTGGCGGTCCAACGGGAAATTGAAATGAAAGGCATCCCGACAGTTTTGATCACAGTTAGTCCCGAAGTCTCCGCACAGATGCGCCCGCCGCGCGCGCTTTATCCAAAAGGGTTTAAGATTGGCAACAGCCTCGGTCGCCCGAATATGCGCGAGCTGCAAAAAAAGGTGCTGCGCGATGGGCTCAGGTTACTCGCGCAAAATACCAGGCCGGGCTCGACTGAAACAATTCTCTATCCGGAATACGGCGAACAATATGAACCACCGCATGTCCGGGCGGTCAAATAGAGCAAATCTGATGACTGAAGACGTCAAAAAGAAATTGCAGGGTGAGCTCGACGAACTCGAAACTGAGTTACGCATTCACCTGCCTAAGGAGATCAAGCGGGCGCGCGAGTTTGGCGATTTGCGCGAGAACTCGGAATATCAAACGGCCCTGCAGCGGCAGACGATGGTTAAGGCCCGTATCCGCGAGTTGCGGCAGAGGATGAGCGAGATTTCATCGATCGATCTTTCAAAACTGCCACATGATAAGGCTGCGTATGGTTCGACGCTGATCCTGTTCGACGCTGAAAGTAATGAAGAGATCACGTATCGTTTGGTGACTCCGGAGGAGAGCGATCCAATGAGTGGCCAGATCTCAACAACTTCGCCAGTGGGCCGCAGCTTGATGGGCAAGGAAGAAGGCGATGAAGTCCTGGTAACGACACCGGCCGGTTCGCGCCGGTTTGAAATTCGTCGTCTGGTTACGTTGCACGATGAGGGAGCGAAGGCATGACCTTTTCTCGATCATTTCAAGCAGAGATTATGAGAGTCCTTGCGATCGCGGGACTGATTATGATCGCGACGGCCGTGTTTGGCCAGGGCGGCCAGCAGCCATCCGCAACGCCACCGGAATTTACACCGGCTCAACGCGAAGCCCGCGAGGAATTGAACCTGACTGCGGCCGAGTACAAACGCGGCCACTTTGCTGACGCACAGCAACACGCAGAGAGAGCCTTGTCTCTCGATCCTTCAAACAGGACAGCTCTTGTCTTCCTGGCTCGAATAATCCACCAGCAATACAAACCAGGGATAAATACTCCTGAAAACATCGAGACAGCCCGCGCGGCAATCGGTGCTTATCAAAGAATCTTAGTATTCGAGTCAGACAACGAAGAGGCTTTCAAGGCGGCCGCAGTTCTCTACTCTCAGATTCATGAAGAGAAAGCGTTAAGCAATTGGATACTGCAACGTGCTTTGAATCCAAGCATAACTGCGCACAAACGTGCCGAGGCTTAAGGCCCTGGATAAACCACTGCCGTCATATCCGGCAATCGCAAAGTCAGCTCACGCAGCCGGAACCGTCATAGTGGAAGTCGTAATTGACGAGTCAGGAACGGTAATTCGGGCCCGCGCGGTGAGCGGTCATCCGCTTCTTCAAGCTAGCGCTGTCGTCGCAGCTCGTGAGGCAAAGTTTTCACCCGGCTTTCTCGATGGTCAGCCGGCGAAGGTTAGGGGGTTCCTAACTTACGATTTCACCCAATGAAAGCTCATTGGCGTCAGATAACAAGCCTTGACATGCATTTAGGCCCTCCCTATGATCACGTTTGTAGTTGGTTTACTTGCGCGAGAATAAACATTTCCACTCAGTAGGAAGAACCCTCGGATAATGTTTGGAGCCAGCATTGGACGGGCAGCGCAGCGCATCATTGATGCGATGGTGCGTTGGCTTGCGTACGGACACATAAATCCGAATGTTCTGACTGTTGTCGGCGTCGCGATTAATGTAGGGTCAGGGCTGTTATTCGGCTTTGGCAGGTTCTTCTGGGCCGGCATCGTTTTGATTATTGCCAACGTCTTCGACATGCTCGATGGGCAGGTCGCGAGATTGTCCGGTCGCGTAACCAGCTTTGGTGGCTTCCTCGATTCATCACTCGATCGCTTGTCCGACATGATGGTCTTTGTCGGGTTAATGGTCTTCTATGCACGGGCGACGGAATATCATTCGACCCTGAATGTCTTTCTCGCCGGCGCCGGAATGATGGGCTCGGTGATGGTCAGTTACGCGAGCGCGCGTGCCGAGAGCCTGATTCCAAAGTGCGACGTCGGATTCTTGCGGCGCCCTGAGCGCGTTGTGCTTTTCATTATTGGCGCGCTTTCGACGCGACCCGGTTCTCATAATTTTTTCGCCAACCGCATGCCTGCCGTGCTGTGGGTGTTGGCGGTAGGCTCTTACTGGACATTTGCGCACCGCATGTATCACACCTGGCGCGAGGTCAATAAGGTCGGCGAGCAACGGAACGCGCTCCTCGATGAGTCTGAACAAAAATCAGCCAACAAAACGCCGGAGGTTATCCGCGAAGCCACCCTCGCTCACAAAGCCGGCTGAAGCAACAAAAATATGATTAGTTTTCGGGGGCGCGCTATTGACTAAAAGGCGTTTCCGCTCTAACGTCTTACGAACTGTCTTCTAATTTAATACGTCGATGATTCTAAACGTCTGTCCCTCCTGCGGTGCCGAGTTCGAAGGCGATCTTTGCGTGGGCTGTCCGTTGTGCGGAGCGCGCGCGGTGGGACCCCCACTGGCCAAACCAGAGCATGAACTTCCGTCTTACGGACGGGCTTTAATTGCGGTGGCCTGTGGATTTCTGATGTCTGCGGGATTGTCGCTGGCAACGGTTATGGTGTTGGTCCAGACGAAACCTATATCTCTGCGTCTTGGAGCGATTGAATACGCGGGCGAATCCGCAGCCTGGAACTTGAAGTGGGTCGAGCTGCCGATCGCGATTGCTGCCCTATGGATCGGCGTGCGAATGTTACGCGCGGTTCGGGAAATGCCGGAACGGTTCGCGGGATTGTGGATTGCTCGCGCCGGTCTTGTCGCGGCGGCGCTGGCGACGGTGATCATGGCAACCCTAATCGGCGTGACGATTCCTGAGCGTTTAGTGGCGCGACAACAACAGCATGAGGCCGCGGCCAAGGCCCGGTTTTATCGAATTCTACGCGCTTTGTCTGACTACCGGGAATTGCACGGCAACCTGCCGGGTCAGGATGACGTGGTCAAGGAGTTGAGCACTTTGCCTGATCCAGACGGATCGATGGCCGAGGCATTGCTCAGTCTGGATCCAAACGGTTATAAGCCGGGCGCGGTTTTGGCTGAGGCAGCGACGACCGTCAGGGCCCGGAACCTGCGCGGTACTGCTTTTCGCAACTCTTCCGCGAGCACAAGTGCCGCCCAGATGGATCACGGTGTGGCTTTTACTACTTATGAACTCCGCTTGCCCGGCGAAGACAAGATACTGGGTAACGACGATGATCTGGTTTTGCACGACGGCGTAATCAATAAGGCGTCCGAACTCACGCAGCCGTCATCCACGTCCGTCCGCTCAAACGCGCCCTAAGCGCCATGTCCCTGCTGTCCCGTTTTCGTCGTCCTAAAGAAGATCCTGAACTTGCTCGCCGGGCGGCGCTTCGGCGCTCGGGCCGACTGAGCGAGGCGACCGTACAAGATTCCATGAAAGACGAATCGGGCGCCACAATTATCAGTTACATTTACAACCTCGGCGGAGCGGAATACGAATCCTCCCAATCGATCGATGCCAACCAAAGTCAGCGCGAACAGGACTGCCTGCCCGGAACTCGCATAGCTATCCGCTACGATCCGCACAGACCGTCAAACTCAGTCGTGGTCTGAATTCGTCAGTTGTTAGTAGTTAGTTGTCAGTCGTAAGTGGTTTGTTGTTTACTGACACGTTGTTATCGATTCCATTGAACTTAATTGACTGACTAACAACTAACTACTGACGACTAACGACTGATCACTGACATTTTAGTGTTCCGCAAAATTCTGATTGCCAACCGGGCCGAGATCGCTGTGCGCGTCATTCGTGCGTGCCGCGACCTCGGCATTACACCGGTGGCAGTTTTCTCGGAAGCTGACCGTTCGTCGCTTCACGTGCGGCTGGCGGACGAAGCTTATTGCGTTGGCCCGCCGCCTTCGAATCAAAGCTACCTGAATATTGAAGCGATTATTTCGGCAGCCAAAACGTCGAAGGCCAAAGCAATCCATCCAGGTTACGGCTTTCTTGCCGAGAATCCCGAGTTCGCGCGCGCCGTGACAGAAGCGGGCCTGATCTTTATCGGCCCAACAGCCGAAGCGATGGAAGTGATGGGCTCGAAAACGAGCGCGCGGCGTGCGGCTGTCAAAGCCGGCGCGCCGATTGTACCCGGCACCACCAATCCCCTGAAGAGTTTTGAAGCGGCACGCGCAGCCGCCGAGGAGTTTGGTTACCCGGTGATGCTCAAGGCGGCTGCCGGTGGTGGCGGTAAGGGAATGCGTCAGGTCAGCGAAGCAAGTGAGCTCCGGTCCGCGTTCAAGGCGGCGCAGTCGGAAAGTCTCTCGGCATTTGGAAATTCGGAAGTCTATCTTGAGAAGGTTGTCGAAAAGCCGCGCCATATTGAAATTCAGGTTTTCGCGGATACGCATGGCAACTATGTTCATCTGGGCGAGCGCGAATGTTCGATCCAGCGCCGCCACCAGAAGGTGATTGAAGAATGTCCGTCACCGGTCAACGATGCCGCACTGCGTGAACGAATGGGCGCGGCCGCGATCAAAATAGCGAAAGCTGTTAATTATGTGGGCGCCGGCACGGTTGAGTTTCTGTTTTCTGAACGGACACGCGAGTTCTATTTTCTCGAGATGAACACCCGCTTGCAGGTTGAACATCCGGTTACAGAACTCGTGACAGGATTCGATCTGGTACGCGAGCAGATCAACGTTGCCTCAGGCGGGCTGTTGTCCTTCAAACAGGAAGATGTGCGCTGGCACGGTCACGCGATCGAATGTCGCGTGTACGCTGAAGATCCGGATAATAATTTCTTTCCATCACCTGGCAGGATTATGTCTTTGCGGGCGCCTGCGGGCCCAGGCATTCGCGATGACAGCGGCGTGGTCGCAGGCGACGAAGTTTCAATTCATTATGATCCAATGATTTCCAAACTCGCCGTTTGGGGCAGCACTCGCCGCGAGGCGATCGATCGCCTGCGTCGTGCGCTGGATGAATACGCGGTGAGCGGCATCAAGACGACGCTACCCTTCTTTCGCGAGATCGTGCGGGATACAGAGTTCATCGCCGGTCACCTGGATACCGGATTCATTCCGCGTTTCCATGAGCGCCGGCGGAAGTCTTTGCATCCCGCGGACACTGCCGGGACTTCGGGCCTGCTTCAAGAGGTCGCCGTGGTTGCCGCCGCTCTTGCTTACTCAAGGGCACAACCCAAACCACTAACGAATCACCAGCAAGAGCAAAGCAAATGGAAGATCGCTGGTCGCGCCCTGGCCCTTAATTCTTTGCCCCGCAAGAGCGACCGGATGCGATAAAGTCATGAAGCTGCACGCGACCATCGCCGGAGCCGAAAAAGACGTCGAACTTCGAGACGAAGGCACCCGTGTCCTCGCTGAGATTGATGGTCGAAGCTACGAATTCGACGTTCATCAAACAGGCAGTGACAGCTATCTCCTGGTTTCCAATGGTCAGGTATTCGATTGTCGCGTTGCCGGGATGCCCGAGTCGGGAAAGACCATCAACGTGATCGTGGGCGCCGCGCAATATGACGTAGCGCTGACAGATCCCAAACGCTTGCGGGGCGCGAGCAGCGCGAGTGGACATACGGGCAAAGCGGCCTATATCACGGCACCCATGCCGGGCAAAGTTGTGTGTCTGCTCGTCGAAGTTGGCGATCAGATCGAAGCCGGAGCCGGAATCGCCGTGATCGAAGCGATGAAAATGCAGAATGAATTGAAATCGCCGAAAGCAGGAACGGTAGTCGCGATAAATGCTCAGGTAGGTGCGACCGTGAATGGCGGCGATGTGCTGGCGGTGGTGGAATAGGGACAAGCGGTAAGATAAGAATAATTATTTTCCATTTTTCATTTGGCATCTTTCATCTGCTATTTATGCCTGTGGTGAACGCTTTGGCGCAACGTGCCAATAAGCGAGCCATGTCAGTGGACGCATCGCTTGCCGGCAATGAAAAATGAAAACTGGAAAATGACAAATGGAAAATGATTCCTAAGCCAGCCGCCACAAATTCACTAAGAGTTCTCCTCTGGGACCTCGACGGCACGCTTGTCCGGGGCGCGCGCTACGGCATATTCAAAGACTACACTGTGCCAATGCTCGAAGCGGTTTTTGGCACCGCCGGTTGTCTTCCGGACATGATTGTTTCCGGGATGACTGACTTGCAGATCGTTGAAGAAGCTCTTCGCGGCGAAGGCATCACCCGCGAACACATCATCGATCGCAAGGACGAGTTCCTGCGCTGTTACATCACGGAGATGAGGCGCGCGACCGGCAATGGGAACCAATTAATCATGGCAATGCCGGGTGCGCGCGAAGTTCTAAAGGCTGTCGATGAACACCCGCGGTACCTTTCCGCTTTGCTCACCGGTAACGTTGAGCCGGCCGCTCAACTGAAAATCGAAATCACCGGCCTGGCCGAATTCTTCAAACTGCCGGGCGCTTTCGGTGACGAGTCATTCGATCGGCGCGACCTGCCCGCGATCGCCGCGCAAAGAATCAATGAACACCTGGGCCTCAGTTTTTCTCCAGATCAATTCATTGTCATTGGCGACACGCCGAACGATATTGCGTGCGCTCGCCATTTCGGCGCTCGCGTTGTCGCCGTCGCCACGGGGCGCATTCATTTGGAAGAAGAACTGAGGGCGTGTGGACCCGACGCGCTGTTGCCGGATCTTCTGGATTCCGAACTTCTGATCCGGACGTTGGAACAACTATGAGCCTCCAGGTAAATAGTGCTTCCCGGGAATCATGAAATGACCTTGAATCCATGGAAATCATTGAAGCTCACGGAACTCGAGTCGGCGTTAATGAAGATCTAAACTGGCCGTTATCGTTGACTCGCGCCATAATGCTGGTAACCCCTCAACTAACTTCCCCGTGCCTTCCGAAGAGAGGAGTGGAGTTATGCTTGTCAACTGGAAGAAAGATGTCGACGACGCCCTCGCTGAAGCCAAAGCTCAAAACAAACCTTTGTTGATCGATTTTTCCGCCGCGCCCGCGTGAGGCGCATGTGCTCGGCTGGAAGCCGAGTCATATAGCGACGAAGAAGTTTCAAGTTTCATTAATGAGAATTTTGTGCCGCTGGAAGCACATATCAAAGAGCACCCGGCGTGGTTCAAACGCTTCGACGCACTTTGGACGCCGACGATTCTCGTTATGGATGCCGGTGGCTTCGAGCGATCCCGCATCGAGGGGTATTTGCCAAAAAACTGGTTCCGCGGGCGATTGGAGTTGGGTCTGGCGCGGGTGGCATTCATGCACAAGAAGTGGGAAAACGCGGAAAGGGTTTATGCTGACGTGGCTGAGGATTATGCGGACACGACCGTTGCTCCGGAAGCTATTTACTGGCGCGGCGTGAGTCACTACAAGGCGACCAACGATCACACAGTCCTCGGTGACGTCGCGAAGGAACTGGCTCAGAAATATCCGGGCGCAGAGTGGACGCTAAAGAGCGTCCCGTGGGCGCAGTAACCAGTGTAAGAAGCCCGACCATGAAGGGAGGACTCGATCAGCTTCCCCTCAACTTATTGATGACGACGAAACCTGTCCAGATATGAGAGTTGCCTTTCCTGACGGTCGGGCCTTCTGACACTAGATCCGGTGAAATCCCTTCAGGATATCCTGGGTCGCCAGGCGCAGAATCACCGGCCGCCCGTGCGGACATGTCGTAGGCGAGGAAGTCATTAACAATCGATCGATCAACCAGCGCATCTTCTCGGGCGCCAAAGGCATGTTCACTTTGATCGCCGCGTGACAAGCGAGCGATGCAGCAATCTCGTCACGCAGCGTCGCGCGTGCCGCGCCGCGTTTTTCCGCATCGACCGTATCCAATACTTCCGCGAGCACGTTGCGTGCTTCGCTCGCCGGCAGGTCGCCGGGCGCCGATTTGATCGCCACGGTACGCCCCGATAGTCGCATCAATTCAAACCCGTAGCTTTCGAATTCCGCCGACACGGAATCAAAGGCAGCAGCCTGCGCTGGAGTGAGATCGAATGTCTCCGGGATCAGCAGCTGTTGTGATTCAGGCCGGCGCGAAGCTTCCAGCGCTCGGTACTTGTCGAACAATACGCGTTCGTGGGCGACGTGCTGATCGATCAGCAGCAGGCCTTCATCGTCGGTCGCCACGATGAAACTTTCTTCGAGCTGACCCAGCGGGCGAATATTCGAGCCAACCGATTCCACCGTCACCTCGCGGACGAACTTCAGCGCGGAATCAAGGGGTGGCAAATCAGGAAACGAGCTGACAGGAGTACTCGCTTCTGACCCCACAACAAAGTCTTTGGTTTCGATTTCCAATTCCGCGCCGGTCTCCGGAAAACCGGACGACGGTTCGCCAGGCAATGGACTTGAGGCCTCAAGCGCCGTCTCTGGTTGCAGGGCCGTAGCGAATCCGAAACTAATGCGCTCCTGTTGAGGGTCAGGTCTTAAATCAAAAGCTTGCCGCGCCGGTATGGAATTTTGCGGCTGGCTTTGATGACTTGCCGAGGGCGCCACCGGTGGCTCGGCCATTTCCTCATCGGGTCGCGTTCCGGCCTCAGCTTCGCGAGTCTCCATAGTCGGGGCGTACCCGGCGCTGGCCAATGCCGCGCGGACTGCTTCGCGGACCGAGTCGGCGACGGCGGCCGCGCGCCGAAAACGCACTTCGGTTTTTGCGGGATGCACGTTGACATCAACCTCTTCAAGCGGCACGTCAATGAACAAAAGTGCCATTGGATAGACACCGTGCGGCAGAATCGAGCGATAACCTTCGGAAAGCGCGCGTCCGATCAGACGATCCCGCACAAACCGGCCGTTGACGAAAAGGAATTGCGCGTCGCGCGAAGTGCGGCGCTCGCGCGGGGCTGAGACGAATCCGCGTACTTTCGCGATTTGAGGAAGCGAAAAACTTGTCTCGGTTGACTCGCTTACGCCGTTATTGACTTCCAACAATCCGTCGAGAAACTGGGCGCCGAAAATTTGGTAGGCACGCTCGCGAAGATCCTGCGCGGGCGCCACGCGCAAAGTTTCGCGTCCATTATTGGTAAGCGTGTAACTAATTTCAGGGTGCGCCAGGGCGTAATGGGTAATCAGGTTCGTCAGGTGATAGCTCTCTGTCGCTTCCGAGCGCAGAAACTTCCGGCGGGCAGGAGTGTTAAAGAAAAGCTCGCGCACGCTGATTGTCGTGCCGCGCGGATGTGCCGCGTCTTTCACATCGCGCATGCGGCCGCCTTCGATCAACACGCGCGTGGCGGTTTGAGCGTCCGCGGTACAACTTACCAGCTCGACTCGCGCCACCGAAGCGATCGATGCCAGCGCTTCCCCGCGAAATCCCAGGGTGGCGATTGCGCTCAGGTCTTCGGCTTTTGTGATCTTCGAGGTGGCATGGCGCTCGAAAGCAAGCACCGCATCATCTCGGCCCATGCCTTCGCCGTCGTCGGTAATCTTTAACAGGCGCCGGCCACCGGATTCGACATCAATGACGATGCGGGTTGCGCCGGCATCGATCGCATTCTCAATGAGCTCTTTGGCGACCGAGGCGGGACGCTCCACGACCTCACCGGCGGCAATTAGGTTGGAAATATGATCTGGGAGAACTCGGATCCTGGACATCGTTAACGTTTCTTTGCTTCAGTTCGGAATCCAATCTGTTTTTGTTTAGTTGTTGCGGGCGGTTCCATAAGGTTGCGGATTGCATCAAAAACCACCTTGAATTGCGCATCGTACTTCCGTTCGAGTTCCGCCAGCTTCTTCGCGAGATCCTGATGCCCGGCCAACATTTCTCGCAATCTCACGAACGCGCGCATTATGTTGATGTTCACCTGAACGGCTCGTTTGCTTCTGAGAACACTTGAAAGCATAGCGACGCCCTGTTCGGTGAATGCGTAGGGTGCTGCACGTCTTAGCCCACCCCAACTTGAAGTCACAAATTGTGACTTCAAGTTTCGGAATTCACCATCGCTCAACTGAAACATGAAATCTTGCGGAAATCGATCGATATTTCGTTTAACTGCCTGGACCAACGCCTTCGGCTGAACTTCATAGAGGGCAGACAGATCAAAACTCAGCATTACTCTCTGACCGCGCAGACTGTATATTCTGTGTTCGATTGCGCCGGTCAATTCCGGCAGATTGAGGCTGTCTTTTCGGTGGGAGGACATAAGGGATCACAGAAAGACTACCTCATGATCAGTTCGCTCAAGATCAATTGCATCAAAAATCCAGTCCACAAAATAATGGCCGTGCCGCGCGAGGAACGAAGTGATATTCAGGCGCCGTTCCTGCAAAGTCTTTTCCGGATAGAGCAAATCAAAAGCATGTTCGATTTGACGATGCACGGCCTCATCGCGCGCGACCTGTGCCCGGTTAAAGCGTGTGCGCAGCCCATCGATTTGATAATTGATCTTCCGGCGTCCCTTTTCCAATGCGTCCGCCAACGTCGGATCAACTCGTCGCAGCTGTTCCTGCAAGCCGTCGAGCTCTTTGCTGAATGTCTTAGCCGTGTGTTCGAAGGCTTTGGCGGTCTCTTTGCCAAGATATTCGGCGACTGCGCGCGCCATCACGTGGTCGGGGCCTTCAAAGAAATCGTTAAGGCGGATGCCATAGCGTTCCAGCGAACGCCAGGTATGCTTTTCGACGAATGTCAGACTTGCGCGTGGGAGGATAGGCGTTGCGGGACGATTGAGAATGCGATAAACCTCTGCCGTTTGCGCGAAGTAGGCAATCTCGGCTGAACCGCCATAATAAGCAATCGTCGGCAACAGAAAATCCTGCACCACGGCGCGCAGGGTCACGTTGGGACTAAAACGATCCGGCTCGCGTAATGACCAGTCCGCAAGCTCCTCTGAAGTAAATTCTTTCGCTGGTTGACCTCCCTGGTCGGGCTTCTGACCCGCGGTTTTTGCCTGGTACTTATCGTTGTCATTTCGCGTCAGGGCGTGACGGGCGCCGCTCTCATCATGCAAGAACAACGGAAACGCGTTCTCGGATGGGGTAACCTGCGCGTGATAGCCGGCTGTTTCCAACTCGGCACTTCGCCTGGCGATGGCTGTCGCTATTTCCTGAGCCCGGCGCGCGGCCTCAGCATAAACGGGCGCCGCCAGTTGCTTGAGCTGTAGATCCAGCGGGTCCAATAATATCAACCCGCGCTCGCCCGTTAGGCTTGTCATTAGGCGCGCAAAGGCGTCGCCGAATTTCCGCTTTCGTTGATAAGCTTCACCCAGGAGCTTGCGAAGGTCAGCCGTGAATTCAGTCTGCGGTAGTGACTGAAATAAATTCTCAACGGTTGTTTCGATTGATTCGTCGAGAACTGCCCGGCCGACCGGCGAGCCTTCCCGATGAATGCCGGCCGTGACCGTAGCTTTGTTCAACGCGCAATCGCGACTGATGAATTCAGCCGTCGCAACCTCTGCGAAGTCGTGATCTTCGGTAGCGATCCAGAAAACGGGCACGGCCTTAATGCCGCGCTGCGTCAGGCACTCTGCAAGTTTGATTGCCGAGAGTGCTTTGTAGATTGTGTACAACGGCCCGCCGAATAATCCGGCCTGTTGTCCGGAAACTACGGCAATGCAATCGGATTCGCGCAAGCGTTCGATATGTGCGAGTGTTTTGTCGCTTGCATTCCAGGCGCGGTTCAGGCGTTCCAGAGCATCGCAAAGCTCAGTCCGATCCGTTTGGTATTTCGCGAGTACGCGATCGCGGCGCCCGGGGAGATCGTAATGATGCTTTACCGCTTCAGGATAGAAGCTACGCAGAGCGGTCGCGTCGCGCAGGTAATCCAGGAACAGGCAGCTCTGCTGGGGAATTTGATCGAAGGGAACAGTTTCGACGCGCAGTCCGGCCTGCTCAGGGGTACTATGACAGGCAGGTTCGGCGGTGCTCAATTCTATGGCTTGCTCCTGTCGGATCATTCTACGCGTCGAAGGTTGGGAGTGCTAGGTGTCAGAAACCCAACGAGAGGTGACGTGTCAGAACCGGGAGCGGTAGCGACCGGATCATGACTGCCTTCTGAGCTGGAAATGTTTAGCTGAGAAAATCGGTGGATATCACGAGGTCTCATGATCCGGTCGCTACCGCTCCCGGTTCTGACACGATGAGTTGAGAAACAGCCTGGTTGGCTTTTTCGAGTAATTGCGTGATCTCCATGCGCGCTTCTTCGTTCGGCCTTTGCAACGGCGCGCGTACTGCACCTCCGACAAGCCCGGCTATCTCCATTGCCGCTTTCAGTCCGCCTATCCCATAGGTCCTGGTAACTGCGCGTGCAAGTGGAGTTAGTTTTTCCTGCAAAACAGATGCATGATCGATTTCTCCGGCCTGAACTGCGCGATAAATTTCGAGGCAAAGCTCCGGCACGACGCAGCCGACGGCAAGGATCCCGCCACGTGCTCCCGCCTGCAAAGTCTCATTGAACACGGTGCCGTTTCCGATCATCATCGCAAAGTCCCGACTGACCATCCTCACGGTCTCAGCAAACTTCGCCACTTCATTCGAACTGTCCTTCATGCCGATGATGTTTTGATGTTTGCTGAGAAGAGCGGCGGTTTCTGGTTCAATTTTGATACCAGTCAAATCGGGCATGCTGTAAAGAATGATCGGAATCGGCGCCGCGTCAGCCACGGCGGTGTAATGATTAACCAGGGCGTCCCGCGTGATCGCTGGACGATAGTAGTGAGGTGTTATTACGAGCGCAGCTTCCGCGCCAGCTTGGGCGGCCCGCTCGATCTCGTTGATCGTGCCGCGCGTGCTCTGTTGTCCCGCACCAACTATGAAGGTGAGCGTTTCAGGGACAGCTCGACGTGCGGTCTCGATCACCTCAGGATATTCGCTATCATTAAGATGGACGCGCTCGCCGGTTGACCCGAGGACGACATAGCCACTCACGCCCAGGCCGTTCCATTTGGCGAGATTCGAAGCCAGCCCCTCGACGTCGATAGTTTCGTCGGCCTTGAAGGGAGTGGTAATTGGCAGCAGTAAGCCGTTGAGATTAATTGGCATTCGTGACTCGCCATTTTAGACAGCGAGTCACCGGGAGCGCAATTTGAGAAGGTTCGTACCAGTCTTTACTGCTAAACCGCTCCCGAAGCGATTGTCCAAACGCGCTGGCCGTTATGACCGCGCCGGCCGCCGCACGCCGATTGCGAAATGACGAGGATGTTTGTGTAGCTGATTTCGCAGACTAGATATCTGACTTTGCAGTTCGCGAATCTGCTGTTGCTGTTCCTTGATGGCGTTGACGAGCACGGCCGAGAGTTGGTTGTACTTGACGCCTTCGATCTCACCTTCTTTGTTCCGGAAGGTAAGCAGAGGCTCGACACGCTCGACTTCCTCGGCACCAAGGCCGACGTCGCGCATTCCGCCGTCTCTCCAGGTAAAGGAAATGGGTCGCAGGCGATTGATGATGTTGAGTCCTCCCAGGAAAGGCTGGATCCGGGTTTTATAACGGAGAGAAGATGAGCACGGTGCAATGCGATTCGAGCCGTTGAGACAGAGATTTGTACTGCCGGCCAGACCCAGCGTATCAACTTCCAGCTTACCCGGAACTACCACGGTGTCACTGCCACCAGCTCTGCCGAGCGCGATGGTGTTGCTGGTAGAGACGAATGCGCCGGCGCCGATGGCGGTGGCGTAGGTGAGATTGTCTGCGCCGACGTTGGCGTCAAACCCGATGATAGTGTTGTAGCTGCCCGTGAAGTTGTTGTCGCCAGCATTGACTCCAAAGAAGCTGTTGTAGTTGCCCGTCTGGTTATTGCCGCCAGCAAGGATTCCAACGAAGGTGTTGGCGTAGCCCCTCGTGTTTATACCGCCAGCTTCGAAGCCAAAGAACGAGTTGAAGTTTCCATCATTTGAGCCGTCTGTGGCCGGAGTGTCCTCTGCGCCCGACAACACACCCGCAAAGGTATTGCTATTAGGCAGGATACCTCCGCCGCCTGCGCCCGGCACGCTCAGCACGCGTTGGCCGCCGATGTTGTAGTCGTTGCTGGTGTTGATATCACCAGCCACGTCAAGCCTTTTTACGGGCGCATCGGTGCCGATGCCAACTCTGCCATTCGGTCTGATGACCATACGCAATTGGTCACTGCCGGTATTGAACTTCACCGAACCATCATCACCCACCGGACTTGAGACGTTACCCGCTGCGATTGTGAACAAGCCACGCTGATTCGCGATAGTCGTGTAGGTGTTGCCGCGCATGGCAAAGAATGGGCCATTGGCGGCCCCGTAACTCGGGGTGCTTCCGGCTAACACTCCCGTGGTGCCGTTAGTAGAGTTCAAGTACAGCAGATTGGTATCCACCGCACCGCTGGGTGCGGCCGTCAATTGCAGACCGGTGCCCGTATCGATGGCCACCGAATCGCCGAGCGTCCCGGAGTTATCAGTCCACTTCGCCAAACGTCCCTGCGTGCCTGTGCCGGTTGCGTTCGGAGTGACCGTTCCGTCAGCAGAGGTGTGTGTCAGTACGCCTTTGTCATTAACGTTCAGAGTGCTTCCATCATTGAAGACAAACCCCTGACGCGCGCGAATTGTGCCTGCTACATCCAGTTTGAACTCGGGTTTCGCAGTGCCGATACCCAGGTTTCCTTCTTCAGTCAGACGCATCTGTTCCTGATCGTTACCGGAATAGAAATCGCCCAGCCGAAATGAAAAGGCGCCGCGACCTCTCGTAATCTGCCCGTCGGTGCCGTCATGGGCGATGACGGTAGTGGTTTGGTTCTCTTTACTATTCAGAATCGTCCAGGAAGAATTCTCTTCCACCGGACCAATGGCCTGTGATTGTTGTGGAGAAAGCTGGGCGAGTTCAGCCGGACCGACGCTGACATCTTTCTCTGCCACTTTCACCGTGCCGATCTTCTGCGTGATTCTGCCGGCGAGATTCTTGACCGTGACTACACAGAGATAGTCACCGGCAGAGAGCCGCTGTGCCTGGCCATGCTGCAGATGCCAGTCAAACACATTGCCGCCGCGAATCTCGTTGTCGAAAAGTTTCTCTCCATTCAGTGCATAAACTTCCAGGTGCATCTGCACGACTGAAGCAGGCGCGGTGATGCGCACGCGATCGGTGGAACCGCTCGCGGTGACTGTCACAGAAGATCTCTGCGCAGTAAAGGCGGTATTGTCTTGTGCTATCGCGGTACCAGATAGAGCGAGAACGAAAACGAAAGTGAAGAGAATTTGTTTCAAGCTTGTCATGACGTGAATCTCCTGCAAATGAAAATTGCCTCCGGTGATGCCGCTTATTTGCAGACGCCGGCTCTTCTGTTTGAACGACAGACGAGTCTCTTGAGCTGAGAGAGTTCGGCTTGTTGCTGTGTGAGCCGCGTTTCCTGTTGTTTGATTTGGTTCTGCTGCTGTCGAATTTGCCGCTGCTGCTGTTTGAAGGCGTTGACGAAGACGGCCGAGAGCTGGTTGTACCTGACGCCTTCGATCTCGCCCTGTTTGTTCCTGAACGTTAGCAGAGGCTCGACACCTGCGACTTCTTCGGCGCCGAGTCCGAGGTCGCGCAGGCCGCCGTCTTTCCACGTGAAGGTGATCGGGCGCAGGCGATTGACGATGTTGAGCCCGCCGAAGAAAGGCTGCACGCCGGTCTTGTAGCGCAGAGAAGACGAGCAGGGACCAACGCGACTGGAGCCGTTCAGGCAAAGCTGCGTACTGCCCGCGACAGCGAGCGTATCTATCTGCAATTTACCCGGAACATCAACCGTATCGCTGCCATCCGCTCTGCCGAGCGCGATAGTGTTGCTGGTTGAGACGACTGCGTCGGCGCCGATGGCGGTGGCATGATCCAGATTTCCTGAGGCTACATCGGCCGCCGACCCAATCACGGTATTACTGTCCCCAACGGTGTTCGAGTGACCTGCGATGATGCCGATAAAGGTATTGTTATGACCTGACGTCGTGGCGAGACCGCTTAACGCGCCAAAGAAAGAGTTTTCGCTGCCGGTAGCTACGTCACCTGAATCAGCGCCAAAATATGCGTTGTTTGAGCCCGCAGTGTTCCCACTTCCAGCAAACCAACCGAAGAATGAGTTAGTGCCGCCTGTATTGACCTTTCCAGCCTGAGTCCCAAAAAAGGAGTTGCAGCAGCCAGTTTTGTTTTCAGCGCCCGCAGCTGCCCCAAAGAACGAGTTGTCGCCACCCGTCGTATTGGCAGTGCCTGCGTTGAGACCGAAGAAAGCATTGTTCTCCCCGCCGGTGGTGTTCTGGAGACCGGCATCCACACCGACAAAGGTGTTTGTTCCCGGAGTGCTCAACACTCGATAGTACCCGATATCGTACTCCGTCGAGGTGTTGATGTCGCCCGCCACGTCCAGCTTCGCGCCGGGAATCGTGGTGCCGATGCCCACATTGCCCATTGGTCTGATCACCATGCGCAACAGGTCGTTTCCGGTATTGAACTTCACTGAGCCATCGTCACCCTGCGGATTAGCAATGTTGCCCGCCGCGATCGTGAACAAGCCCCGCTGATTAGCAATCGTCGTGTAGGTGTTGCCGCGCATGGCAAAGAACGGACCATTGACGGCACCGTAACTGGGGGTGCTGCCGGCTAACACTCCGGTGGTGCCGTTAGTGGAGTTCAAGTAAAGCAGATTGGTATCGACCGCACCGTTGGGCGCGGCTGTCAATTGCAAGCCGGTGCCGGTATCCAGGGCCACCGAATCCCCCAGCGTCCCGGAGTTATCAGTCCACTTCGCCAGGCGTCCCTGGCTGCCAATTCCACCAACGTTTGGAGTGACCGTCCCGTCAGGAGAGGTGTGCGTCAG
>WNGF01001051.1_pt1 | contig 45019 bp, 60 predicted proteins | sample 5400641 | NCBI WGS metagenome assembly WNGF01 (sample SAMN13153371, study PRJNA577476) | soil metagenome | isolation source: 80 cm soil or saprolite under grassland replicate 2 | place: USA:California | collected 2016-06-15 | reverse complement strand
CGAATCGCCATCCGCGCCTTCTGCGCCACGAACACGCTCTTCCTCCGGCTCCACGCCGCCGACCTCGAGCGGGTGAGGAAGCTGATCCGGGAATCGCTCGACATCCCGTCGCCGCAGGTCAAGATCGAGGCGCGGATGGAGATCCTCGACCGCAACGACCTGTTCGTCATCGGCGTGCAGTGGGGCGGCGGCGGCGTGCTGGCCGTCGACAACAAGAACGTCATCGTCGGCCGGGGCTTCACCAGTGACTTCGTCAACAACCCCATTGCCGGTGGCATCCCGGCCTCCGGCCTCGGCGCTCTGTCCAACCCGAATCTCCAGATCGGGCAATCCGGCGGCACCGTGATTCCGGTGAGCGCGCAGAACGGCTTGCCTCTGGGAGGCAACCTCGTCAACCTGCCGATCAGCTCCCTGCTCAACAATGCCGCGACGACCGGCGGGGCCGGCGGGATCATGTTCGGCATCATCGGGAGCAAGCTGAACCTCAATCTGACGCTCGAAGCGCTTCGCACCCAGGGCAAGACCTTCACGCTCGCCCGCCCGGACATCGTGACCATGGAAAACCGGGAGGCGCGGATCTCGCTCGGCGAGGAGATTCCGTACGCCACCGTGAGCTCCGCGGGTACGCAGATCCAGTTCAAGGAGGCCGTGCTCCAGCTGATCGTGACCCCCACGGTGATTCGCGAGGCGCCGCGCAACCGGATCAAGATGACGGTACTGGTCGAGAACAACGCGCGGGGGGCGGCGGTCAACCTCGGGGGCTCCGGCGCCCCGCCCGCGATCCAGCGTCGGCGGGCCGAGACCGAGATCCTCATCGGCGACGGTGACCATCTCGTCATCGGCGGCATCACGACCAGCCTGCAAGAAGAAGAGGTCCGGAAGGTCCCCATCCTCGGAGACATTCCCATGCTCGGGTGGCTGTTCAAGCAGCGGGGCACCCGGGACACTCGCCGCGAGCTCGTGGTCTTCATCACACCGAGCGTGATGAGGAACGACGTGCGCCCCGGGCCGCCCGCGCCCGCCCCGCTGCCCGCCCGGCCCCAACCCCCCGCGAAATAGACCCTTTCTGTCCCGGCCGCCCGGCGCGTGATAGACTTAGCGGCGCGCGGGGCCCCAGCATGCCAGAGAGCTTTCGCTTCCTCACGACGGATCAATTGCACGCCGCGGTGTCGACGTGATCGTCGACGTGAATCTCGGGGCGCAGTCGTACTCGATCGTCGTCGAGCGCGGCGGACTCACGACCGTCGGCCCGCGTCTCCGCACCCTCGGTGTCGGCTCCCGGACGGCTCTCGTGACCTCGGCCTCGATCCTCCGGCTGTACGGCAAGGCCGTGATCGAGAGCCTGGAAGAGGCCGGCTTCACGGTGACGGTCGTGGACGTCCCGGAAGGTGAGAGCGCCAAGACCCTGGCCATCGCGGAACACTGCTGGAACGCCCTGCTCGCCGCGGGTCTCGACCGCACCTCGACCGTGCTGGCTCTCGGCGGCGGCGCCGTCGGCGATCTCGCGGGCTTCGTGGCCGCGACCTACATGCGGGGTGCCAATTTCGTGCCGTTGCCGACGACCGTGCTCGCGCAGGTCGACGCGTCCATCGGCGGCAAGACCGCGGTCGATCACCCCGCGGCCAAGAACCTCATCGGCGTGTTTCACCAGCCGAGGCTCGTGCTCGTCGATTCGTCCACGGCGGCGACGCTGCCGGATCGTGACTTCCGGTCGGGCCTCGCCGAGATCGTCAAGCACGGCATCGTGCTCGACGCCGCCTACTTCGCGGATCTGGAAGCGAACGTGCGCGACATCCTGGCCCGTGACGGCGCGACGCTCGAGCGCATCATCGGCGGATCGTGCCGCCTGAAGGCCGGCGTGATCGAGCGCGATCCCCAAGAAAAGAGCGAGCTGCGGTTCGCGCTGAACTATGGCCACACCATCGGCCACGCGCTGGAGGCCGTCACCGGCTATGGCCGGTGGACGCATGGAGAGGCGGTCTCCCTGGGGATCGTGGCCGAGGCGAGGCTGGCGGCCCGCCTCGGCATCGCGACCGCCGAGACGGGCGAGCACCAGCAACGGCTCCTGGCCGCTCTCGGGCTCCCCGTCGCGGCCACCGGCCTCGACGCGGACGCGGTGCTCGTGGCCATCCGGCGCGACAAGAAGGCGCGGGACGGTCGGGTCCCGTTCGTGCTCGCGCCCACCATCGGCACGTTCCGCGTCGTCTACGACGTGGACGCCGCCGACATCCGCGCCACCCTCACCACGCTCGCCTGAGTCCGTTATGACCGACGCGAACGTCGAGCGCGCCATGGTCTCCGACGACGCCGCGCTGGCGGCCGCCATCCACCGGCAGCAGGAGCGGCTCCAGCGCGATCCGACCTCCCTGGCCTTCGCCCAGCTCGCCGACCTGTATCGCAAGGCCGGCCGCACCCGGGACGCGATCGCCCTCTGTCGGGACGGGCTCACGCGTTATCCTCACTACACCACCGCGCGGCTGATCCTCGCCAAGGCGTCCCTGGCCGAAGGCGACCTCGACGGCGCGCTCGCCGAGCTCTCGGCGATCCTCGACGTGAGCCCGCGCGATGTCCAGTCGCACCGGCTGGCGGCGGAGATCCACCGTCGCTGCGGCCGTCTCGATCAGGCCGTGACGCATCTCGAGACCGCGACGAAGCTCGACCCGGGTGACCGGGAATCGCGCTCGCTCCTGGCTCTGCTGCGGGCCAGCGCCCCCGGAGAGGCCAGCGGCCTGCACCGGGTCCTCGCCGACGACACCTTCGCGACGCTGGCCTTCGGCTCCCTCTGTCTCGAGCAGGGGCTCCTGGACGAAGCCGCGTCCATCTTCACCCGATTGTTGCGCAAGAATCCCGAACATCCCCAGGCGCGCGAGCGGCTCGAGCAGACGCTGCGCGCCCGTCTGCGACGGAGAGGGTAGATCGCGATGCAGGTCTCGACCGCGGAATTCAAGAAGGGGCTCAGGATCGTCTTCGACGGTCAGCCCTACGTGATCGTCGACTTCCAGCACGTCAAGCCGGGCAAGGGCGGCGCCTTCATCCGGACCAAGCTCAAGCACATGCGGCAAGGGCGTGTGATCGACAACACGTTCCGCTCGGGCGAGAAGGTCGAGCTGGTGGACTTCGAAGACAAGCACATGCAGTTCCTCTACCGTGACGACCGCTACCATTTCATGGACATGGAGACGTACGAGCAGATGTCGCTCTCGGCCGACGAGGTCGGGGACGCCCGCGAGTACCTCAAGGAGAACGCCGAGGTCGACGTGCTCTACATCGATGGGGCCCCGGCGACGGTCGAGCTGCCGAACTTCGTCGAGCTGAGCATCGCGCGCACGGACCCGGGGGTGCGCGGCGACACCGCCCAGGGCGGCACCAAGCCCGCCACGCTGGAAACGGGCGCGGTCATCCAGGTTCCCCTGTTCCTGAACGAGGGGGACCTGGTCAAGATCGATACCCGCACGGGCGAATATCTCGGTCGCGTGGCGGCGGCCCGCTGATGCGCGCGCGACGGAATCGCCGCGAGGATCCGCAGGCGCTGACCGACCTCGTCCGTCGACTCGGTGGATTGCTGCCCGAGCTGGGCCTGTCCGAGATCGAGGTCAGCATCGGCGAGACTCGCATCCGGCTCGCCCGGACCCCGCCGCCGGCGGCGCTTGCCGCGCCGAGCCCGGCGGTCGTGACCGCGGCCACGCCGCCGCCCGCGCACGTGGCCGACGCGTTGTCGTTCACCGGAGTCACGATCGAGGCCCCTATGGTGGGCACGTTCTTCCGGGCCTCCTCGCCCACCGCCGAGCCGTACGTGCGCGAGGGCGACGTGGTGAAGGAAGGGCAGATTCTCTGCATCATCGAGGCGATGAAGCTGATGAACGAGATCGAGACCCGCGCCGGCGGCCGGATCGTGAAGATCCTCGTCGACAATGGGCACGCCGTCGAATACGGGCAGCCGCTGTTCCTCATCGAACCGATGCGCTGACGCCATGCGCCGGTCGCGAACGTCCTGGCCGCTCGTCCTGGCGTTGAGCAGCGTCGCGGTCGCGACGATGCTGGTCTTGCGCATCGGAGCGCCGCCGGCGGCCACGCCGGTGATCGCGTCCCCGACGCCGCCGATCGCCACGGTCAGCGCGCAGATGCTCAGCGACGAGGCGCTGACGCTCTACGCGGCCGGCGACTTCGCACCCGCATGCGACCGCTTCAGCCGCGCGGCCGCCGCCGAGCCGGCCAGCCCCGCGCGGGTGTCGGACGTCGCCAGCTGCTTCGAGACGTGGGCCTGGCGGGCGCTGCGCGAGCGTCGACCCGACGAGGCCGAGACCCTGTTCGCCCAGGGCCTGCGAGAGCGTCCGGGGGCTCCGGCGCTGCTCCGGGGCCTGGGCATCGCGGCCATCCACGCCGGCCGTCCGGACCAGGCGATCGCGGCCCTCGAGAAGGCCGTCGCCATCAGCGACGAGACCGACGCGCGCCTGCTGCTCGCCCGACTGTACGATCAGCAAAACGACAGCACCGACGGGCAGCGAGCCGCCCCGCGTGGTGCTCCGGCTCCTCGAGGCCGCGCGCGGCCGACTCGACGCGCTCGTCGGCTACCGGCCCGCCAAGCGTCTGAGCGTGGTGCTCTATGGCGATCGGCAGTTCCACGGCGTGACCCTCGCCCACGGCTGGGTGGAGGGCCTCTTCGACGGCAAGATCCGCCTGCCGGTCGAGGTCGCGAGCTCCAACGGTCCGGCCCTCGAGCGCCTCATCCTTCATGAGTACGCGCATGCCGCCATCCACGATCTCTCCCGCGGGCGCGCGCCCCGATGGCTGCACGAGGGGCTGGCCCAGCTGCTCGAAGGCGTCCCCGCGGACGGCGCGCTCCGCGTGCGCGGACCGGTGACGCTCGACGCGCTCGAGACCCTCCTCGCGGATCCGGATCTCGGCCGGGCCAGGGCCGGCTACGATCTGGCCCTCTGGGTCGTTCACGATCTCGCAGGCCGCGGTGGGACCTCCTCACTCCGCTCGCTCCTCGATCGGCTCGCGACGGGCGCGCCGCTCTCCGTCGCGCTCGCCCGCGTGTACGGCTCGCGCCTCGCGGAGCTGCAATCGCAGTGGCGCCACCTGCTGAACGGGTAGCCGGCCGAGGATGTTTCACAAGATCCTGATCGCCAATCGAGGGGAGATCGCGCTGCGCATCGTGCGCACCTGCCGGGAGATGGGGATCCGCAGCGTCGTCGCCCATTCGCAGGCCGATGCGCATTCGCTGCCGGTGCGCGTCGCCGACGAGTCGATCTGCGTGGGTCCCAACGATCCGCGCAGCAGCTATCTGAACATCCCCGCCATCATCTCGGCGGCCGCCGTCACCGACAGCGAGGCCATTCATCCCGGCTACGGATTTCTCGCCGAGAACCCGACCTTCGCGGACATCTGCCGCTCGTGCGGCATCAGCTTCATCGGCCCCTCGCCGGAAGCAATCCGCCTGATGGGCGACAAGGCCCAGGCCCGGCAGATCGCCAAGCAGGCAGGCGTGTCCGTGGTGCCGGGCAGCGAGCAGCCGCTGAAGAACGACGACGAAGCGCTGGAGATCGCCGACGCCATCGGCTATCCGATCATGTTCAAGGCGGCCGCCGGCGGCGGGGGCCGCGGGATGCGGATCGTGCGCGAGCGCAGCGGTGTCGCCCAGGCCTTCGCGGCCTGCCAGTCGGAGGCGGGCGCGGCCTTCGGCAACTCCGAGATCTACTGCGAGAAGTTCGTCGAGAACGCGCGGCACGTGGAGGTCCAGGTCCTCGGCGACCGGAACGGCATCCGCGTGCACCTGGGCGAGCGCGACTGCTCGGTCCAACGCCGGCACCAGAAGCTCATCGAGGAGTCGCCGGCGCCGCACCTGCGTCCGGAGACGCGCGCCGGGCTCCAGAAGGCCGCCCTCACCGTGGCCGGCGCGGTGAACTACGTCAACGCCGGCACGGTCGAGTTCCTCGTCGACGCCGACGAGGTGTTCTACTTCATCGAGATGAACACCCGGATCCAGGTCGAGCATCCGGTGACGGAAATGATCACCGGCCTCGACCTGATCGCCGCGCAGATCCTCATCGCCGGCGGCGAGCCGCTCGGCTACCGCCAGGATGCCGTCCGCTTCGACGGCCACGCGATCGAGTGCCGCATCAACGCCGAGGACCCCGACACGTTCGCGCCGAGCGCGGGACGGGTGACGGCGTGGCTCCCCCCCGGGGGATTCGGCGTCCGTGTCGACAGCCACATGATGGTCCCCTACAGCGTGCCACCCTTCTACGACTCGTTGATCGCCAAGATCATCGTGCACGGCCGCGACCGTGCCGAAGCCATCGAGCGCATGCGCCGCGCGCTCGGCGAGATGGTCGTCGAAGGCGTGAAGACGACCATCCCGTACCACCTCAAGACGCTCGGCGACCCCGCGTTCGCGGAGGGCCGATTCACCGGCGAAGACGGCGCCCGCCTGCACCGGTGATCGATCCGGCGCTCTACGTCATCCTCGACCCCGCGGTGGCGGCGGGCCGCGACCTCATGGCCCTGCTCGACGCCGTCATCGCCGGCGGCTGTCGAATGGTTCAGCTTCGCGACAAGTCCTCGCCGGCGGGGCATCTCGTGCCCGTGGCCGAGCGCCTGCACGCCCGCTGTCGGCAGGCCGGCGTGACGTTCATCGTGAACGATCGCGTGGACCTCGCCGTCGCCATCGGCGCCGACGGCGTCCACCTGGGCCAGGACGATCTGCCGCCGCGCTTGGCCCGGCCGCTGTTGAGTCCGGGCATGATCCTCGGGCTGTCGACGCACAGCGTGGAGCAGGCGCGGCGGGCCCAGGCCGATGGCGCGGACTACGTCGCCGTGGGCGCCATGTTCCCCACCCGGACCAAGGCCGACTTCGAGCTCGTCGGCCCCGCGCTCGTGCGCGCGGCGCGTCCGGAGATCCGCGTGCCGCTTGTCGGCATCGGCGGCATCACTCCCGACAACGTCGGCGAGGTGATCCGGGCCGGCGCCGACGGTGTGGCGGTGATCTCGGCGGTGTGCGCGGCCAGCGATCCCGCCGCCGCAAGTGCGCATTTTCTCGATGCGATTCGCCGAGCGCGCGCTTGACCCGAGGGAGGCCGCCGCTATAATGGCCCACGCACGTCATCGATCGCCGATCCGGTCTTCCAAGGAGGGAACCATGCGTTCCTACCCCGTTCGCTCGCTCCTGGCGCTCGGCGCGGGACTGGCTCTCACGCTCGCCGGCGGAGCCTCTCCGCTCGAGGCGCAGAGCAAGGGCACCATCAAGATCGCGTCCCAGAGCCCGCTCAGCGGCGGTCAGGCGGCGCTCGGTGAGGGCATCAAGCTGGGGACACAGATCGCGATCGAAAAGCTCAAGGGGCCGGTGGAAAAGCACGGGTTCAAGGTCGAGCTGGTACCCTTCGACGACCAGGCCAAGCCCGACGTGGGCGTGGCCAACGCCCGCAACATCATCGCCGACAAGGACATCCTGGTGGTGATCGGCCATCTCAACTCGGGCGTCGCCATCCCGTCCTCGGAGGTCTACAAGGAAGTCGACCTGGCGATGGTCTCGCCGGCGAACACCAACGAGAAGATCACGGACCGTGGCTACCCGAACGTCAATCGGGTGTGCGGCCGGGACGACGTTCAGGGCCCCGTCGGCGCCGAGTTCGCCGCCAACACGCTGAAGGTCAAGACCGCCTACATCGTGCACGACAAGACGACGTACGGTCAGGGCGTCGCCGAGGCGTTCCGGAAGGACCTCGAGAAGAAGGGCGTCAAGGTCATCGGCTTCGACGGGACCGAGGAGAAATCCAACTTCGATCCGATCATCACGCCGATCAAGGCCAAGAATCCCGACCTCATCTACTTCGGGGGCATCTACGACCAGGGGGCCCCGTTCTTCAAGCAGGCCCGCGAGAAGGGCATCAAGTCGAAGTTCCTCGGGCCCGACGGCCTCGACTCGTCCGACCTCGTCAAGATCGCCGGCAAGGCCGTCGTCGGCATGTACTACACGACGGCGGCGGCGCCGGCCTCCAGCGCCCAGGCCAAGCAGTTCGCCGACGAGTTCAAGAAAAAGTTCGGCAAGAGCCCGGAGCCCTATGCCGCCGAGTCCTACGTCGCCACCGCGATCGCGCTCAAGGCTCTGGAGTCGCTGGTGAGCGACGGCAAGACGCCGTCGCGCGCGGCGGTGGCCAAGGCCATCCGGAAGGTCAAGTACACCGGCATGACGGGCACGATCGAGTTCGACGACAAGGGCGATCCGAAGAAGGCCTCGTACTACGTCCTGCAGGTCTCCAGCGACAACCCCGACAAGTGGAGCGAGAACAAAGAGGCCAAGCGTCTGGCCATCGCCGCGCCGGCCGTCACGAAGTGACGTTCCGGGGGAGGGGTGACGTCACCCCTCCCCCCATCCTCCCCACTGGCTGATGGACTTCGCGCTCCTCGCCAACATCCTGCCCCAGGTCCTCATCGACGGGCTCATCCTCGGTTTCATGTACGCGCTGATCGCACTCGGCTACACGATGGTGTACGGCGTGCTGGAGTTCATCAACTTCGCCCATTCCGAGATCTTCATCGTGGGCGCGTTCGTAGGTGTGGAGATCCTGCTCTCGCTGAAGTCCGCCGGCATCCTCGACGGGCTTCCCTGGCCGGTCGTGCTCCTGCTGCTGCTCGTCGCGGGGATGGCCGTGAGCGGCGCGCTGGCCGTCACGGTGGAGCGCGTGGCCTACCGCCCGCTACGCGGCGCGCCCCGGCTGATCCCGCTGATCTCCGCCATCGGCATCTCCTTCTTCCTCCAGGATCTGATCCGCCTCGTCGAGAGCATCTGGCGGAATGCCTTCAACCTCGTCTACCCCACCATCGACGTGCTCAACGAACGGTTCGAGCTGACGCCCACCATCGACGTCTCGCTCAAGTCGCTGGTGGTGATCGTGGCCGCCCTCGTGATGCTCGCCGGGCTGCACGCCGTCGTGAACCGGACGAAGATCGGGACCGCCATCCGCGCCGTCGCCGAGGACCAGACGGCGGCCAGCCTCATGGGCATCAACGTGAATCGGATGATCTCGCTGACCTTCCTCATCGGCGGCGCCATGGGCGGGGCCGCGGGCGTCCTCTTCGGCGTCCAGTACGGCCTGATCAACCCCTACACCGGCTTCATCCCGGGGCTGAAGGCCTTCACGGCGGCCGTCCTCGGCGGCATCGGGAACATCCCCGGGGCCATGATCGGCGGCCTGGTCCTCGGGCTGCTCGAGGCCTTCGCCGCGTCCTATCTCTCGCTCCTGACGGGCGGCGCGTTCGGCGCCGAGTACAAGGACATCTTCGCGTTCTCGGTGCTGATCCTGATCCTCATCTTCCGCCCCAAGGGCCTCCTCGGCGAGGTCGTGCGCGAGCGCGCGTGATCCAGCTCGCCGGCGCCGTCGCCCTGCTCGTCGTCTCGGCGCTCGCGGTCGCGGCGTTCCCCCGCTCGATCCTCGTCTTCCTGCTGTTCCAGACCGCCCTGCTCGCGGTCTATCTGGCCCGCATGCCGACGTGGCTGCGGGCAGCGCTGCTCGGCATCGCCCTCCTCGTGATGATGCCGCTCATCGGCCTCTACAACGGCTACTACCTGGAGGTCGCCACCCAGGTCGGGATCTTCGTCGCGCTGGCGCTCGGGCTCAACATCGTCGTGGGCCTGGCGGGACTGCTCGACCTGGGGTACGTGGCCTTCTTCGCCGTCGGCGCGTACTCCTGGGCGATCTTCGGGTCGCCGCAGGCCAACGCCGTGTTCGGAGGCGGCTTCCCCCTGGCCCCCTTCTGGTTCTACGTCTTCCTGCTCGTCGGCCTCGGCGTGGCGGCGACCACGGGTGTCGTCCTCGGCCTGCCCGTGCTGAGACTCCGGGGGGACTACCTCGCCATCGTCACGCTGGGCTTCGGTGAGGTCATCCGTGTGCTCGCCAACAACCTCGACAAGCCGATCAACCTGACGAACGGCCCCCGCGGCATCACACCGATCGCCCGGCCGCCGGCGCCGTTCGGAATGCCGTACCCCGAGTACTTCTACTTCCTCGTGCTCGCCATCGTGGTCGTCGTCGTCCTCGTCAACCGCCGTCTCGAGGACTCCCACATCGGCCGCGCCTGGGAGGCCATCCGCGAGGACGAGCTGGCGGCGCAGGCGATGGGCGTGCCGCTCGTGCGCGCCAAGCTGCTCGCCTTCGCGTGCGGGGCCTCCTTCGCGGGCGTGATGGGGGTCGTGTTCTCCGCCAAGCAGGTGTTCATCAACCCCGAGTCGTTCACGTTCCTCGAATCCATCGGCGTCCTCGCCATGGTCATCCTGGGCGGCATGGGCTCGATTCCCGGCGCGATCATCGGCGCCACGGTGGTCACGGTGCTGAACCTCCAGGTCCTGAAGGGGCTGTCGCTCTGGCTCAACGAGCTGAAGAACGCGGGCGTGACCGTGCTGGGGTGGAACCTCGCGAATCTTCCGACGCAGCTCGAGCCGGCGAAGTACGAGCGCATGATCTTCGGGATCATCCTGGTGCTCATGATGATCTTTCGGCCCCAGGGCATCCTGCCGGTCCGCCGCCGCCAGCGCGAGCTGGCCGCCCGCGCGTCCACCCCCGAGGCGCCGGAGACCGTGGCGCCGGTGCGCTGATGGCGCTCTTCGAGGCCCGCGGGATCACCAAGCGCTTCGGTGGGCTCACCGCCGTCGCCAACGTCGACTTCGCGCTCGATGGCGGCATCGCGTCGATCATCGGACCCAACGGAGCCGGCAAGACGACGCTGTTCAACGTCTTCACGGGTCTGTATGCGGCCGACAGCGGCACCGTGACGTTCCGCGGCATCCCGCTCCGCGGCCTCCGCCCCGATCAGATCACGGCGCTCGGGGTCTGCCGCACGTTCCAGAACATCCGGCTCTTCGCCAACATGACCGCGATCGAGAACGTGCTCGTGGGCATGCACGCGCGCATCCGCCTCGGGCTCTGGGATGTCCTCTCCCGCCGCCCTCGCTTCCGTCAGGTCGAGGGCGAGCTCGGTGAGCGCGCCGAGGCGCTGCTGGAGCGCGTGGGCCTGCGGCGTCACGCCAACGAGATCGCGCGCAACCTGCCGTACGGCGATCAGCGGCGCCTCGAGCTGGCGCGCGCGCTCGGGTCCGAGCCGAGCCTGTTGCTGCTCGACGAGCCGACGGCAGGGATGGCGCAGGGCGAGGCGGCGGCCCTCATGCGGCTCCTGAAATCGCTCGTGGCCGACCTGCGCGTGACGATCTTGTTGATCGAGCACAACATGCGAGTGGTCATGGAGGTGTCCGATCGCGTCACCGTGCTCGACTATGGCGAGAAGATCGCCGAGGGGAGACCGGCCGAGGTGCAGCGGGATGCGCGGGTGATCGAGGCGTACCTGGGCCGCGGCCACGCCATGGGCCGGCCCGTGGTCACGTAGGCCGATGAAAAACGCGCATCTGCGTCGTTGCCTCCTCGCTCCTCCCTGCGACGTGGCCGGGCCACGTCTCGGTCGTCGCTCGTCGGCGCCTAGCATCTGCACGTTTTTGATCGGCCTGTATAGGTCCTCTGCGGACGTCATGCAACCGTGTTAGTCGTCGACGATCTTCACGTCTATTACGGGGAGATTCATGCGCTGAAGGGCGTATCGCTCACCGTTGCCGCGGGGGAGATCGTGGCGGTGTTGGGGCCGAATGGGGCGGGGAAGACGACGACGGTCAAGACGATCTCGGGGCTGTTGGTGCCGCGGCGGGGGCGGGTCACCTTGGAGGAGATGGCGCTCACGGGACAGGCGCCGCACGAGATCGTGTACAAGGGGGTGGCGCACGTGCCGGAAGGGCGGAAGATCTTCAACCGCCTCACCGTCGCCGAGAACCTCGAGATGGGCGCGTACAGCCGGGCCGACGGGGGGATCGCGGAGGACCGCGAGCGCGTGTTCTCGCTCTTTCCGCGGCTCAAGGAGCGGCTGACGCAGGTCGCGGGGACTCTGTCGGGCGGCGAGCAGCAGATGCTCGCGATCGGCCGCGCGCTGATGGCCCGCCCGCGCCTGCTCTTGCTCGACGAGCCGAGCATGGGGCTGGCGCCCGTCGTCGTCGAGCAGATCTTCGAGACCATCGTCGACATCAACCGGCGCGGCACGACCATCCTGCTCGTCGAGCAGAACGCCGCCATGGCCCTCGGCATCGCCCGCCGGGGCTACGTGCTGGAGACGGGCGCCGTGGCCCTCGAAGGCACCGCGGCCGAGCTGGCGGGGAACATCGACGTCCGCCGCGCCTATCTGGGCGAGTGAGATGATCGAAGGAGGCGACATGCTGGGAGAAGGGCTGAGCTTCGAGGGGCATCGGGTCGGCACCGTGTACCGGACGCTGGCGCGGACGGTCTCGGAGACCGACATCGTGAACTTCGTGAACCTGTGCGGCTTCACCGAGCCACTGTTCATGGACATGGAATACGTCGCGCGCGAATCCGTCTTCAAGCGCCGAGCCGCTCCCGGCGCGCTGACCTTCGCGCTATCCGAGGGGCTCATCATGCAGACCGGTCTCATCCATGGCACCGGCATGGCGTGGCTGGGCGGCGAGCTGCGGATCGTGGCGCCGGTGCTCGAGGGCGACACGATCCGGGTCGAGGTGGAGGTCGTCGACAAGCGCGAGACCAAGAAGGCCGATCGCGGGATCGTGACGTACCGACATCGTGTCCTGAACCAGCGCGACGAGCCGGTCCTGGAGGCCACGGTGCAACGCATGATCCGCCGGGCGAGCCCGGCGTCATGAACGGTCGAATCGTGCAGATCAGCGTCTCTCCCGGTGGCGTCCCCAAGACGCCCGTGCCGTCCGCCGACGTGACGAGCGCCGGCGTCGAGGGTGACGCTCACCGCGATCTCGAGCACCACGGTGGACCGGACCGCGCGGTCTGCCTCTTCTCGCTCGAGCAAATCCGGGCGCTCCAAGCCGAGGGGCACCCGGTCGGCCCCGGCGCACTCGGCGAGAACGTCACCCTCGAGGGCATCGACTGGACGCGCATCGCCCCGGGCATCCGGCTCAGGCTCGGGCAGCAACTCGTGCTCGAGATCACGCGTTACACGTCGCCCTGCCTCAACATCAGACCGGCGTTCTCCCACGGCGACTACTCCCGGGTCTCCGAGAAGCGTCATCCCGGCTGGAGCCGCGTCTACGCCCGGGTCATCGTCGCCGGGCGGATCCAGACCGGCGATGCCGTGGTGCTAGCCGAACGCTGACCAGACCCCCGTCGCCCATCAGCGCTGAGAGATCCATCTCCTCGCCCGAAGGCACGCGCAGGTGGTGGCGCGTGAAGGGAGCGACGCGGACGTAAAGCTCGGAAAGGCGCTCGCCGGCCGGCACGACGATCATCCCGTCCTCGAGCCGCCAGGCGTCGCCGGCCTTCGGCTCCGGAAGTCCGGGGCCGAAGCCGGCGAAGGCCGTCTCCCTGGCCAGGAGGGCACCGTCGGGCTCCACGACGAGCGTCCCGCGGACCACGACGTGCTCGGAGGAGTGCACATAGGAGAGGACGAGGACGCTGCCCGGCATCAAGGCGTGGCGATAGAGCACGCGCTGGCGCGTGAGGTCCTCGACGAAGAGTATCAGTCGCAGCGGGGGGATGCCGTCGGCGGCCGACGATGTCGTCAGCGCGATCATCGCGACACCGAGGGCCAGGCGGCCGAGCAGGCGACGGAGCGTGCTAGCGCGCGATTCCCTTCTCCCGGTAATACTTCTCGGCCCCCGGATGGAGGGGAACCGGCATGCCGTTCTGCGCGGCCTGGAGAGTCAGACCCTTGGCCGCGGGATGAGCGGAGTGGAACTGGGGCAGGTTGTCGAAGATCGCCCCGGTGAACTTGTAGACGAGATCCTCGGGGAGGCCGCTCCGGGCGACCAGCATCGCCCTGACCGCCGGCGTCAGCACCTCGCGCTCCTGACCACGGTACGTGTTCGCGGGAATCTTCTCGAGCGTGTAGAAGAGGTACTGCTGCTTGAGCGCTTCGGCGGGAACCGGATCGATCGGTATCATCACGACCTTGCCCGAGACGAACATGTCGAGCACGACCGCTGACCCGAGCCCGGTCGTGAAGAACCCGGCATCGACGCCGCCGTTCTTGAGTTGCTCCGACGCCGCGCCCGCGTCGAGGTGCTCGGCCTTGCCCAGATCGGACTCCTTGATGCCGTAGACGCCGAGCGTCTGGAGCGCGTTCTGCTCCGTCCCCGATCCTTGCGGGCCCAGCACGACGCGCTTGCCCTTGAGGTCGCGGACCGATTTCACGCCCGAGGCTTGAGTGGCGACGATGTGGACCAGCTCGGGATAGATCGTGAAGACCCCGCCCATGTTCTTCACCGGCTTGCCCTTGAAGGCGGCGAGGGTCGACCCGTTGAAGGCGTAGAACGCGATGTCGTTCTGCAGGAGCGCGAAATCGGCCTCACCGGTGGCGATCAGCCGTGCGTTCGCCACCGACGCGCCCGAGGCCTCGACCGTGGCGCGGATGTTCAGGGTCTTGGCGTTGTACGCGATGCTGGACATGGCGCCGGCCAGCGGATAGTAGACGCCGACCACCCAGCCGGAGGCGATCGTGATGAGTCGACGCTGCTGGGCGAGCGCCGGCTCCACGAGCACGGAGGTCGCCAGCACCGCCACCAGGGTCAACGAGACGATCTTCTTCATGTGGGTATTGTAGACTGCCCTCATGGACGCGCGCCTCGGTGTCGACATCGGAGGAACGTTCACGGATCTTGTCGTCGTCGACGAGACGACGGGCGCCGTCCGCGTCGGCAAGGTCCTGACGACCTCGAAGGATCCGGCCCAGGGCGTCGAGCAGGGTGTCCAGGCGTTGCTCGGCGATGCGGGCGTCGCCCATGACGCCGTCCACGCCGTCGTGCACGGCACCACGCTCGCGACCAACGCGCTGATCGAGCGCAAGGGGGCCCGCATGGCGCTCCTGACCACCGCGGGCTTCCGCGACACGCTCGAGATCCGCTCCGAAGGCCGCTACGACATGTACGATCTGTTCATCGACCCACCGGCCCCGCTCGTTCCGCGCCACCTGCGCCGTGAAGTCCCGGAGCGATTGCTGGCCGACGGCAGCGTGGTGCGGCCGCTCGACGAGAGCGTCGCCCGGCGAGTGATCGCGGCCCTCGTCGACGAGGGCGTGGAGGCCCTGGCGATCTGCTTGCTCCATGCCTACGTCAACCCCGTCCACGAGCGGCGACTCGCGGAGATCGCGCGCGAGATCGCCCCGGCCCTGCCTGTCTCGTGCTCTTCGGAGGTCGTCCCCGAGATCAGGGAGTACGAGCGAACGTCGACGACGACGGCCAACGTCTACGTCGTCCCCCTCATGGCGCGTTATCTCGCCGACCTCGAGCAGCGGATGGCCGAGCTCGGTCTGCCCGGCCAGCTCTACGTCATGCAGTCGTCCGGTGGCATCGCGCTTCCGGAGGAGGCCCGTCGGCTGCCGATCCGCCTCGTGGAATCGGGCCCGGCGGCGGGCGCGCTCGCCGCCGCCCAGGCGGCGCGCGCGCGTGGCGAGTCGCGTCTGCTGTCCTTCGACATGGGCGGGACGACGGCCAAGGCGTGCGTCATCGACGACGGCGTGCCGCTGATCGCGCGCGAGTTCGAGGTGGCGCGCGCCGACCGCTTCAAGAAGGGCTCCGGGCTCCCCGTTCGCGTCCCGGTCATCGAGATGATCGAGATCGGTGCCGGCGGCGGCTCCATCGCGCGGGTCGATCGGCTCGGGCTCCTCAAGGTCGGCCCCGACAGCGCGGGGGCGGATCCCGGTCCGGCCTGTTACGGGCTGGGTGGTCGACTGCCGACCGTGACCGACGCCGATCTGATCCTCGGATACCTCGACGGCGACTTCTTCCTGGGGGGCCGCATGCGGCTCGATCGTGACGCCGCCGGACGGGCCATCGAGGAGCACGTCGGGCGCCCGCTGGGTCTCGATCTCACGCGCGCGGCGTGGGGCATCCATCGCGTCGTCAACGAGAACATGGCCGCCGCCGCGCGTATCCACGGGATCGAGCGCGGCAAGGACCTGCGCGCCTACCCGCTGTTCGCCTTCGGCGGCGCCGGGCCCGTGCACTGCTGGCAGGTCGCCAAGATCCTCAAGGTGCCGCGCATCCTGCTGCCCTTCGGCGCCGGCGCCATGTCGGCCTACGGACTGCTCGCGGCACCCCTCGCCTTCGATTTCGTCCGCACTCTCCACGAACGGCTCGACATGCCCGACTGGGCGTCGATCAACCGGCTGCTCGAGGCGATGGAAGCCGAGGGACGCGAGCGTCTGACCCGCGCCGGCGTGTCGGCGAGCGCCGTGACCGTGAAGCGCGTAGGCGAGATGCGCTATCTCGGCCAGGGCCACGAGGTCGAGGCGGCACTCCCGGAGGGCCGCCTGTCCCACGAGAGCATCGCACCGATCAGCTCGAGCTTCGAGGCCGCCTATCGCGCGCTCTATCATCGCCTGCCACAGGGCGTGCCGATCGAGGCGCTCAACTGGCGTGTGACGGTGGCGGGGCCGGCGCCGAGCGTGGCGATGCGGCCGACGGCCGGCGCGGCCGGAGACGCGGGCCCCGCGCGCAAGGGAACGCGGCGGGCGTGGTTCGCCGAAGCCGATGGCTACGTGGACACGCCGGTGTACGACCGCTACGCGCTCGCGCCGGGCGCCGAGCTCACGGGACCCGCGATCGTGGAAGAGCGCGAGTCGACGGCCGTCATCGGTCCCGGCGGCCGCTGCCGGATCGATGACGGCCTCGCGCTCGTGGTCCATCCGTGACCTTCGATCCCGTCACCCTCGAAGTCTGCTGGAACCGACTGATCGGCGTCGTCAACGAGCAGGCCACCGCCTTGCAGCGGACGTCGTTCACGTCCATCGTGCGCGAGGCCGGCGATCTCTCCGCCGGCGTCTTCGACCGGCACGGCCGCATGGTGGCGCAGGCGGTCACGGGCACGCCGGGACACATCAACGCGATGGCGCTCGCCATGAAGCATTTCCTGGCCGCCTATCCGCTGGCGACGATGGCGCCGGGCGACGTGCTGATCACCAACGACCCATGGAAGACGTCCGGCCATCTCAACGACGTCACGATCTGCAGCCCGGTGTTCCGCGGCGACGATCTCGTGGCGTTCTTCGCTTCGACCTGCCACACCGCCGACATCGGAGGCCACCCGCTCTCCGCGCAGGCGCGCGACGTGTTCGAGGAAGGCTTGCAGATCCCCATCATGAAGCTCTACGAGGCGGGCCGGCCCAACGAGTCCCTCGTCCGGCTGATCCGGGAGAACGTCCGCGTGCCCGACATGGTCATGGGCGATTTCCACGCCCAGATCGCGGGCGGCGCCGTCGGTGGGGAGCGGTTGCTCGAGTTCCTGGCGGAGTTCGAGCTCACCCGCCTGGAGCCGCTGGCCGAGGAGATCATCACGCGCACCGAGCGCGCCATGCGCGACGCCATCCGTGCGCTACGCCCCGGCGTCTACGAGCACGCCATCGTCTCCGACGGGTTCGATGAGCCGATCACCATCCACGTTCGCTGCGAGGTCCGCGGCGACGAGCTGGTGATCGACTACGCGGGGTCCTCGCCGGCCAGCGCGCGCGGCGTGAACGTGGTCATGAACTACACCGAGGCGTACACGACCTACGGCGTGAAGGTCATCGTCAGCCCGGACGTGCCGAACAACGACGGCGCCTTCCGGCCGCTGCGGATCCTCGCGCCCGAAGGGTCGATCCTCAACGTCAAGCGCCCGTGGCCGGTGGCCGCCCGCCACGTCATCGGCCACTTCCTGCCCCACGTGCTGGCCGGCGCGCTCGGACAGGCCGTGCCGGACCGCGTCATGGCCGAGGGCTCGGCGAACATCTGGGGCATCAACGTCACCGGAAGGGATCGGCGGGGCGATCCCTTCGTCTACTTCTGGGTCGCGTCGGGCGGCACCGGCGCGCGTGCGACCAAGGACGGGCTGTCGGCGACGGCGTTCCCGTCGGGCGTGCTGGGCACGCCGGTGGAAGTCACCGAGCACCTGGCGCCGCTGCTGATCGAGCGCAAGGCGCTCCGTGAACGCTCGGGCGGCGCCGGCAAGTACCGCGGCGGGCTCGGCCAGGTCATCGCGTTCCGCGGGCGGACCGATTCGCCCCTCACCGTCTCCGTCCTGTGCGATCGCACGCGACAACCCGCCGCCGGCTTTCTCGGCGGTCAGCCCGGCGCGCTCGGGGAGGTGCTGATCGACGGCGTCCGCCCCGAGAACCCGAAAGCGGAAGTGACCGTTCCCCCGGGCGCGCTGGTCGAGATCCGCCTGCCCGGCGGGGGCGGGTATGGCCCGTATGCCGACCGCGACCCCGACCTCGTCGCCGCCGACCGCACAGAAGGCTACGCGCCGTCATGACCATGCACGATCGAGCCGGCCTCGGCCCACGCCCCGTTCTCGAAGGCCGGCGCTCCTTCCTCGCCGGCCTCGTCGGCGCGGCCGCACTGTCCGACGTCGGCGGCGCGGTCGCCGCCGACCCGGCCTCGCCCGACGACGAGCGGTTCATGCGCATGGCGCTGGACGAGGCACGCCGCGCCGATTTCCCGTTCGGAGCGGTGATCGTGCGCGATGGCTCGGTCATCGCCCGGGGGCGCAATCTGGGACGAACGAACGGCGACCCGACCGCCCACGGCGAGATGGTGGCGATCCGGCGGTGCGTGGCCGATCGAGGCAGCGCCGCGCTGAGAGGCAGCACGCTGTACACCTCGGGCGAGCCCTGCGCGATGTGCATGGGCGCCATCCTGTGGAGCCACGTCGGCCGGTTGGTCTACGCGGCCTCCGTGCCGCAGATCGCCACCAAGATCGATCAGATCATGCTGTCGAGCGCGGAGATCGCCGCCAAGGCCCCGTTCGCCCCGATCGCGATCACCGGCGGCGTCCTGGCCGCCGAGGCGATGCAGCTCTTCCCGAGGTAGGCTCCTCCGGCCACGCCCGGACGGCGTCGCTCTACAAAGAGGCGCTGACATGGTTTAGTCGTCAGCCGCAGGAGCACTAACCCCTTGATTGCCTATGAGATTCGACCGCCCGGTGGTGGCATACTGTCGCGTCTCGACCCTCGAGCAGAAGCGGCGAGAGTACGGGATCGACATCCAAGTCCGAGACGTGATGGCCTTTGCCGAGCGGCAAGGGCTCTTGGTGCAGCGGTTCTATAAGGGCGAGGCCCAGACCGGCATCGAGGAGGATCGCAAGGCGCCCCGGCGATTGGTCCGGGACTGCCGCCCGGGTCGCGTCCGGTCGATCGTACTTCCGTCGCTCGACACCGATTGTCACGCGATGTCCGAATCGCCGAAACTCTCTTCCACGAGTTCGCGAAGCTCGGCGTCGAGATCCTAATCGCGGGCATGCCGACGTACAACGGTAGGGACCGGAAAGATGTTCTGATCAGACAGATTCGCGAAGCGATCGCCGAGGAGAACCGGAAAGACATCATCGACCGGCTCTGGAAGGACGCCAGGAACGCGTGCGGCGGGGCCTGTTTCCTGGTGGGAATGTTCCCTATGGATTCCGCAGAACCGGGAAAGAGCTCGAGGTCGATGCAGCGGGAGCGAAAACCGTCGAGCGGATCTTCGGCCTCGCTGCTATCGGCTCGCGCGCGACTGCGGTGGCTACCGCATTGAATGTGGAAGGGCTCGTCCTGTCCGGCGCAACGGGCAGCCATGGACGCAGCGGCAGGTGGCCGCGGTCCTTGATCGGGAGCGTTTTTACCGCGACGGCTGCTTATGACGCAGGACGCTGTCAGCGTTGTTTCGTCGTCCCGATTGATTCCCCGAAAGCCCGTAAGTGGAGGCGTCAGGCTGGGGAAACTTCGATCGGGATCTTGATCTCTGTGCTTTTGTCTGGCGCGAACCAACAGACCGCCTCACTGACCAAATCCAAGCCGAGCGTGTACTGGCCGGGCGGCGGGGCGGGTATGAGATTAGCGAGCGTCACGCTTTCGCCGGCGTCGACTGATATCGCCTCGCCCGGCCGCAGGGGAAAGCGCGCGTAATCCACGGCAATCTGACGGCCCCTTGCGTCGTAGAGATGCACGCCAAAGTGGACGCTTCCAACCGCACCCTCCTGCGTGCGGAAGCGCGCGGTGCCTGTGTTGCGAATGGTCGCCGTCACCTGAAACGATTTGCCGGTCCGTATGTGTCGCTCTGGTTCTAGCCGCACTTCGAGTTCCGCGCGCAACCCTTCCGTCGTTCGGCTGTCCAGGGCGAGAGGCCCCTTGAACAGAAAGAAGTCTCGGTGCTGCATCATGAAATTCCGCACTGTCTGGGCGTACCCTTGCAGCGCGTCACCGCCGGCCAGGAACTGCTCGAAATCGGGAAGACTTAGTTCATAGAGCGGCGTGTAAAAGGCGGCCATACGGATGTCCGTGAAGCCGACGTCCTGGGCCTGCTTCCATATCTCTTCGATCCTGATGTCGTTCTCCACGACTTTGAAGTTGCGCATCTCCGCTTGGGAGGTTGGATTGCGGGAGTGGTCCGGGCCAGGCTCCGCGAACCCAGCAATGCCGCCCGAAACCAATACTCGAGCCAGTTCGCGCAAAATTGCGCCGGGGTTCGGCACGTGGTGAAAGGCGTCGTGGCAGAAGATGCGATCCACGCTGGCATCAGGCAAATCAATTCGATGTCCGTCGAAGACTAGAAAGCGCGGCCCTGGAACATTGCCGAAGGGCGGCTGCCGCTGGAACCGCTCGTTTGCGATCCGGAGCGCTGTGCGAGACACGTCTAGGACGATCACCTGACATCCCAACTGCGCGAGATAGTGCGATCCCCAGCCGGGACCCGCTCCGAAATCGAGAACCGTCATGTTGGGCCCGAGACGCAGACCCTGAAGAAGCGTAGAGAACCTGGTCAGAACGTGGGGGACCTCCTGGACAGAAGCGAGCGGCTTGGAGAGGAGATGCGTCCAGTCCGTAAGGCAGGCGAAGTACTGCTCAGCAGTCTCGCACAGCTCTTCGACGCTCAGTTCCGACATCAGCCGGCGCACATCGACGAAGTCCGCGCTCGGCCCCGGATCTGACGGCGCAGGACTCCCGTTCGTCAAGCTCACCTCTATCGCAGCCTGGGCAGTGGCCGGACGTCTGCGGTCAAACAATGCGACGAGTTGTCTCAGTCGCGATCTGTGATCTCGACCGATCTTTTTCCTCATTTCATACAGGCAAGCGGAGGACCGGGCGCCGTGACCGTGCGCTGTCGCCGCGCGTTCCAAAGCCCGCCCTCACAGCGCGGCCTGGCGGAATGCGGCTTCCCGAGCAAAGTCGACCGGGGCGCGCCATCGAGGGCACTTCGCCAACATCGACGACGGCACAGTCCACAATAATCAACCGTTCACCTCGCGTGTCACGTCAATCCCCCGATGCGCCCCAGAATCCGCCGAAACCGGACTTAGCGTCAAGTGGCTCGCGGTGAACCGCATGATGGTGGCTGGGAACGCCGGCATGGCTGGGAACGTCGGATGACAGGCGCCAGACCTTTGAGCGATCGTTTCTGTGGTTCATCGACTGACTGATTCACGCCCGGACTGGGCGCGACAAGCCGCCCAAGCAGCGGCCAGGGTTTGAATCGATGTTCTGAGCGACAGCACGCGTTGTTATAATTTGATAGTGAGTCGTCGCCTCGCGCTGGCCAGTATAGTGGCCATTTCTCTTATCTTCACCCTCGTCGCAGCTGAGATTGTCCTTCGGAGCGTTGGCCGTGCCTATCAAGAGCGCTACTGGCGGCAGACGACATCGGCCCATGTAGCTTCACGCCCCGTCATTACGGTCTTGGTGTTGGGTGAGTCAACCACGCTGGGGCTCTGGGTTCCATTCGAACAGTCGTACCCTAAGCAGCTCGAAGCGCGCCTTCGCGCCCACTACGCGACGAACCGGATCAGCGTCGTCGTTCCTCCACATCTAGGGCAAAACACATCGCAGATGCTACACCGATTTCCACACTACCTAAGCGCGTTCCATCCTCAGGTCGTCATCTTAATGGCTGGCGTGAACAATTCCTGGTCGCTGGCCGAAAGTAACCTGTCTCAATTCCTGCCTGCCCATCAGTGGCGAACGCACGTGTTCCGGTGGCGAAACCGGCTCGACGACGTGAAGGTGCTGAGACTGTTTCGGCTCCTGGGATTCGCTTCGGGTGAGAGTTTAGCCAAACTTAGTAACGATCTTGCGGCGCCGAAGTACGCCGAGTGGCCGCCGAAGAAGAGCATCCTGGGGCCCGTCGACCCCAGTGGCAAACCATTCCTGGATCTCTGGAGGCACGATGTGGGCGACATGATCGACATGGCGCAGCAATCTGGCGCCGATGTCATCCTCATGACATACCCAAACTACGACACGCCTCCACGGGAAGAGTTCTTCGCCATGGCGAGAGCCAAACACATTCCATTAGTCGACAACTACGTCGCGTTCCGTCGACTCCTGGCACCAGATGTGGCCGCGAGATACGTTTTTAGCGACTATCGCCATCCAACCGCAGAGGGCTATGCGATCGTTGCCGACAACGCGTTGAGGGCCATGCTGCAGACACCGGCGATCGCCGCGCACCTCGCCACGGCTGCCGCCGGGAGCAACCGGGACCAGAATCCCATCCCCAGACGTCCCTGACTGCCTAGATACGAGGAGCGCGCCGTCGGGCGCGCGACGACCGTCGGAAGGGGGACGAAGTCCCCCTCCGAGGTCAGAGCTTGCCGTATTCCTTCAACCGGCGGTAGATCGTCCGCCGGGAGATGCCGAGCGTGCGTGCCGCTTCTTCCTTGTCGTTGTTGTTCATGGCCAGCGCCTTGAGGATCAGGTCCTTCTCGACGTCCGCGAGGGTGGGCAGCGGGCGCGAGGCGCTGGCCAGCACGCCCGGGATGGACACGGTGAGGCTCGGCAGATCGGCGAGGGTGATCTGCTCACGGGCGCCCATCGCGAAGGCGCGCTCGAGCAGGTTCTCCAGCTCGCGGACGTTGCCGGGGAACTCGTAGGCCGCCAGGGCTTCCAGCGCCTCCGGCGTGATCGCGCGGACGTCGCGCCGGAAGCGACGGTTGAAGCGACGCAGGAAGTGATTGACGAGGGCCGGGATGTCCTCGCGCCGCTCGCGGAGCGGGGGCAAGGTGATGCGGATGACGTTCAACCGGTAGAAGAGATCCTGCCGGAAGTCGCCGTCCGTCATCGCTTGCTCGAGATTGCGGTTGGTGGCGGCGATGACGCGCACGTCCACCGGGTACGCCCGGGTCGATCCCACGGGACGCACCTGCATCTCCTGGAGCACGCGCAGGAGCTTGACCTGCAACGTGGGCGGCAGCTCCGCGATCTCGTCCAGGAAGATGGTGCCCTCGTTGGCGCTGCGGAACAGCCCGAGCGCGTCGGCGACGGCGCCCGAGAAGGCGCCGCGGACGTGACCAAAGAACTCGGACTCCAGCAGATCGGGAGGGATCGCGCTGCAGTTCACGGGGATGAACGGTCCCTTGACCCGGCTGGACAGCCGGTGGATGGCCGCCGCGACGAGCTCCTTGCCCGTGCCGCTCTCGCCCTCGACCAGGACCGGCGAGTCGGCGACGGCGACCTTGCCGATGACGTCCTTGATCCGGTCCATCGCCGCCGATGTCCCGATCAGCTCGTTCAGCGTCAGCTCTTCACCGAGGCGCGTGCGGAGCGAATGCACTTCGCCCCGGAGAAAGCGGCGCTCCATCACCCGTTGCATGACGTGCTCGAGCTCGTCCAGGATCAGCGGCTTCGAGAGGTAGTCGTAGGCGCCTTCCTTGAGCGCCTCCACCGCGGAGGTGATCGTGGGGTATCCGGTCATCACGATCACTTCGATCGATTCGTCCTGTCGCTTGATCTCCCGCAAGAGATCGAGCCCGCTCATGTCCGGCATCCGGATGTCCGTGATGGCCGCGTCGAACAGCTCGGAGCGCACCGCCGCGAGGGCCTCGGCCCCCGAGCCCGCGCACGTGACGCGATAGCCGAAGTGCATGAGCGCTTCGCGCAAGACCATGAGAATGTGCTTTTCGTCATCGACAACGAGGATATGCGCCGGTTCCATAGCCTGGGACTGTAGCACGTTCTGGTGTCAAACTGACAAGATTCGTTCGCGCCGCCGGCGCCGTTCCTTGCGACGGGGACACCGGCATGTTACCGTTGGTATTGACATTTTCATCGAGGAGACCTTATGGCTGACCTCGCGACCGTCCACCTGACCGAGCAGAATTTCGATGAGGCCCTCGCCGCGAACCAGGGCCTGATGTTGGTGGATTTCTGGGCGGAGTGGTGTGGGCCGTGTCGGGCCATCGCGCCCGTGCTCGAGGATCTCGCTCGAGAGTCGGGCGGGCGGGTGACGCTGGCCAAGGTGAATGTCGACGAGAACCCGGGGCTCGCCGCACGATACGGGATCCGCTCCATCCCGACCGTCTTGTTCGTCAAGCTGGGCAAGGTCGCCGACCAGGTGATCGGCGCCGTGCCCAAGGCCCAGCTCCAGAAGAAGCTGGACGCGCTCGCCTAGACGCCGCCGTCGCAGGCCTGACGTATTAGTACCGGCGACCCAGCAACTCCCCCTCCCGTTCCACGGCGCGCGTCGCGCTCGAAGCGCCCCAGGACCGCCCGTCTCACGAGCGGCGCGGCCGGTGAGGATCGAATCGCCGAGCGAGCGGTGATCCGGAGCATCCGACGAAATACGCCGTCAGCCGAAGGGGTCGCCGTCGGCATCGGTGATGATTGCGCCGTCCTCGAGCCGACGGCCGGCCACCGGCTGCTGGCGACGACCGATTTGCTGCTCGAGGACGTCCATTTCCGTCGGCGCTACGCGGAGCCCGCGGATATCGGCTGGAAGTCCGTGGCTGTCAACCTCTCCGACGTGGCGGCGATGGGCGGACGGCCACGCTGGGCACTCGTGGCCTTGGCCTGCCCGGCCGAGACGACGCTCGCCGAGGTGGAGGCATTCTACGAGGGTGCGCGCGACCTCGCCGCGCGCCACGCCGTCGCCATCGTGGGCGGCGATACGACGGCGTCTCCCGCCGGCTGGCTCGTCAACGTGACCCTGCTCGGTGAGGTGCGAACCCCGCTGCTGCGCTCGGGCGCCCGCGTGGACGATGTCATCGCGGTGACGGGCCCCCTCGGTCGATCCGCGGCCGGCCTGGCCGTCCTGGAGCGGCCGAGTGCGCCCGAGGGGATGACCGCCGACGCGCTGGCGGGGCTCACGTCGGCCCACCTCCGTCCCGTGCCCCGGGTCGCGGAGGGCCGGTGGCTCGGTGAGGCGGGCGGGGTGACGGCGATGATCGACCTCTCGGACGGGCTCGCCACCGACCTCGCCCACGTGGCCGAGGAGAGCGACGTGCGCTGCCGTGTGGACATCGAGCGCATCCCGCTCGACGACGCCGCGCGCGATGCGGCGGGCGCCCTCGGCGCCGACGCGCTCGCGTGGGCGACGAGCGGCGGCGAGGATTACGAGCTGCTGCTCACCTGCGAGCCCGGCGCCTTCGCCCGGCTCGCCGAGGGCCTCCGGCGTGCGACCGGCACATCGCTCCGGGCCATCGGCGTCGTGACCGGCCACGGCGCGGGCGTCCGCTTCGTGGACGCGCGGGGACAGGAAGTTTCCGCGGCCGGGGGCTTCGAGCACTTCGTGACGGCGGGAGGGCGGCGTGTCTAGCGACCTCGTGCTCAAGCTGCTCGGCCTCGGGTTGCTGATCGCATGCTCGGCGCTGCTGACGGGCGCCGAGGCGGCGTACTTCTCCCTGGGTCGCGCCCGGCTGCGCCGCGTCGGCGGCGACGGCGGGGCGACGAGCGTCGGCGCCGAGCCGCTGATCACACGACCGCACGAGCTGCTCGTGACGCTGCTGGTCGGCATCACCGTCGTGAACATCGGGGCGGCCGCCCTGGCCGCCACCGTGGCCGTCGATCTCTTCGGCGAGCGGTGGGGCGTGCTCGTCGAGGTCCTCACGATGATCCTGCTCCTCACGACGTTCGGCGAGGTCTTGCCCATGACCGTCGCCGTCAAGCATCCCGAGATGTTCCTGCGGATCGCCGAGCGGCCCGTGGGCTGGCTGGGCACGCTGCTGTCACCGGTCCGGGCGTTCCTCGCCGGGTTGAGCGCGCTCGTGGTCCGACTGGTCGGCCGCGGCCAGGTGGCGCCCACGGAGCTGTCGGAAGAGGAGCTGCGCACGCTGGTCGACGTCGGGACCCGCGAGGGCATCGTCGAGCGCGAAGAGCGCGAGATGATCCACAAGGTCTTCGAGCTCGAGGACACGCCCATCCGCTCGATCATGGTCCCGCGGACCGACATGTTCTGCCTCGACGTCGAGACGCCGACCGCCGAGATCCTCCCCGCGCTGCGCGAGGAGCTGCACTCCCGCGTGCCCGTGTACGAGGGGTCGATCGACGTGATCGTGGGGATCCTCTACACGAAGGACCTCCTGCCGTACGTGGTGGGACTGCCGTCGGACTTCGACATCCGCGCCTACCTGCACCCGCCCTACTTCGTGCCGGAGTCGAAGCATGCCGATGCGCTGCTGCAGGAGTTCCAGGCCAAGAAGCTCCACCTCGCCATCGTCGTCGACGAGTACGGAGGCACGGCGGGGCTCGTCTCGCTCGAGGACCTGCTGGAGGAGCTGGTGGGCGAGATCGCCGACGAGTTCGACGAGCCCGAGCGCCTCATCCACCGCGTCGACCCCAACACGTTCCGGGTCGCCGGCAAGCTGCCGATCGAGGAGCTCAACACCGCCACCGGGCTCGCGGTCTCGAACGAGTCCTACGACACCGTGGGGGGCTGGGTGCTCGATCTGTTCGGGCGCGTGCCCCGCGCGGGGGAGCGCCTGGCGCTGCCCGAGCTGACGGTCACCGTGGAGAAGATGGAGCGTACGCGGATCCTCGAGGTCCTGCTCGCCCTGCACAAGCCGGTGGCGCGTGAGGCGGCGGCATGACGATGCTCTGGGTCGCCGTCGCCTGCCTGATCGCGACGATGTTTTTCTCGGCCGCCGAGATGGCGTTCATCGCCGCCGACCGCTTGCGCCTGCGGCACCTCGCGGAAGAGGGCAGCGCCACGGCCGCGCGCTATCTCGAGGCGTTCCGGCATCCCGAGCGGTCGCTCTCGACGGCCATGATGGGCGTGACCATCGCCCACATCATCGCGGCGTCCGTCGCCACCTGGGCCCTGCTCGACAGGCTCGGCCACCTCGCCCCGATCCTCGTCACCCTCGTGCTCACGCCCCTCATGCTCGTGTTCGGCGAGATCATCCCGAAGGCGGTGGCCCGCGAGTGGGCGACCGTGCTCATCCTGCGCCTCTACCGCCCGCTCACGTGGGCCTCCGCGCTGCTCGCGCCGTTCGTGGCCGTCGCCCACGCCATCGTCTCCGCCGTCCTGCGGCCGTTCGGTGCCGGGCGCGCGGACACGCGTCAGTTCGTCTCCCGCGAGGAGCTGAAGGCCCTGCTGCAGCTCGAGCCGGGCGAGGCGGACGTCACCACGCAGGAAGCGGAGATGATCGACAAGATCTTCGATCTCGGCGAGACGACCGTTCGCGAGGTCATGGTGCCGCTGGTCGAGGTGGCGCTGCTGTCCGAAGACGCCTCGCCCGACGACGCGATCCGGCTCATCCAGCAACGCGGCTTCTCGCGGATCCCCATCTACCGCGAGCGGGAGACCCACGTCGTGGGGGTGGTGGCGGCCATGGATCTGCTCAGCCGCGGCGCCGAGGTGCGCACCATCGCCGCGCTGATGCGCCAGCCCTACTTCGTGCCCGAGACCAAGCGCATCGACGACCTGCTCCGCGAGATGCAGCGCCACCGCATCCATCTGGCCGTGGTCGTGGACGAGTACGGCGGCAGCACGGGGATCGTGACGCTCGAGGACATCGTCGAGGAGATCGTCGGCGAGATCCAGGACGAGCACGACCGCACGCCCGCGTCGGTCGACCGCCTGCCCGACGGGAGCTATCTGGTGGCGGCGCGAATGAACATCGACGAGCTGAACGAGGCCCTCGACTGGACGCTGCCCAAGCAGGACTATGAGACCGTCGCGGGCCTCGTGCTGGCGACGCTCGGCCGCATCCCGCGGACGGGCGAACAGGTTCCGGTCCCCGGATACACGATCACGGTGATGGAAGCCGACGCCCGGCGCGTCGGCACCGTGAAGATCGCGCCGGCGCCGCCCACGGCTCCGGCCGCCACCTGACCCCCCCTCATCTCCTCAGGAGGACACGACATGGCTGGCAAGATGGTCGAATTTCCCACCAACGGGCACCAGACTCACGGCTACCTGGCGACACCTGCCGCGGGCAAGGGCCCCGGCCTCCTCGTCATCCAGGAATGGTGGGGCCTGGTCCCCCACATCAAGGACGTGGCCGATCGCTTCGCCGCCGAGGGCTTCAGTGCGCTGGCCCCCGACATGTACCACGGCAAGACCGCCGATGAGCCCGACGGCGCCGGCAAGCTCTTCATGGCGCTGAACATCGCCCAGGCCGAGAAGGACCTGCAGGGCGCGACGAAGTACCTGAAGGCCCACTCCTCGACGTCGAAGATCGGGGTCGTCGGCTTCTGCATGGGCGGCCAGCTCGCGCTCTTCGCGGCCACGCTCGACCCCTCCATCGGCGCCACCGTGAACTTCTACGGGATCCATCCCAACGTGAAGCCCGACTACCGCAAGCTCTCGGGCCCGGTGCTCGGTCTCTTCGCCGAGAAGGACGGCTTCGTGAACCCGGACGTCGCCAAGGGCGTGGACAAGGCGATCAAGGACGCGGGCAAGTCGTCCGAGATCCACATCTATCCCGGCGTCGACCACGCCTTCTTCAACAACACCAACACCGCCGCCTACAACAAGCCCGCCGCCGAGGACGCCTGGAAGCGCACGCTGGCGTTCTTCCGGCAACACCTGAAGTAGATCCGAGAGGGCCGGAGGGGAGCTCGACGATGCCGTATCTTCAGCTCGATATTCCTGAGCGCCACCCGGCGGAGGTCAAGCGCGAGCTGGCGCGGCGTCTCGGAGAGATCTACGCCCGGATCATGCAGACGACGTCCGGCAAGGTCGTCGTCAGCTTTCGCGAGCTCCCCGACGGCAGCCTCTGGCGCTGCGGTGACGACGGTCCGATGCCCGCCGCCGTGCTGATGTGCGAGGTCCGACACGGCCGCCCACGCGAGCAGCGGGCGGAGCTCGCCCAGGCGCTCATCGACGCATGCGTCAAGGCCCTGGGCCTCCGGCGTGATCGATTGACCGTGGAGTTCACGCAGCACACCGGAGACGAGATCTTCCGCGACGGCCGCGGCTGGGCGGTGGACTGGACGCCCACCGAGGCGCGTAACTCGACCTGAGCAGCGCGGCGTGGGATTTCCGCCGCAACGGTGAGAACCTGGACCTATGCGGTGTGCCGCCATGGTGCATGTGGCGCTGGGCGCGATCGTCATCGGGCTGGTTCCCGTCCGAGCGGGGGCCCAAGTCCGCGCGCCACGGGACGGTCAGGTCAGCATCCACGGCCGGCTGGTGCCGCCAAGGTCCGTCGATTCAACCCGCATCGCTCCGCACGTCCCGCTGCCAGACTTCACCCGACGCCCGCCACCGGCGCCGTCCATCGGCGTCGATCCGGGATATCGTCCGTTGTGGGTCCCAGGCACCTATGTCTGGAACGGCTTCTCCTCGACGTACATGCCCGGGCATTACGTCTGGCAAACACCGTAGGCCCTGGGCGGTCGACTCCCCTTGAGAGCGACCCCGGAGAGAGCCGGCTAGCCGGCGGCCGCGGCGGCCTTTTCCTTCTTCTTGCGCTTGCCGGAGGCCCCGGCCTCGCCGCGCGTCTGCTTCTTCTTCTCGCCCTTCCCCTTGCCCTTCTCGGCGGGGGCCTCGGGACGGTCGACGAGCTCGAGCAGCACGGTCGGCGCGCCGTCGCCGGCGCGGACCCCGGCGTGGATGATGCGGGTGTAGCCGCCGTTGCGGTCGGCGAAGCGGGCGGCGACGGTGTCGAACATCTTCCGCACGACTTCCGTGTCGGGCACCATCGCCAGCACCTGCCGCCGGGCGTGGAGATTCTCGCGCTTGGCCAGGGTGATCATGTGATCGGCCAGGCCGCGGATCGCCTTGGCCTTGGCCTCCGTCGTCGTGATCCGCTCGTGCCGGAAGAGATCGGTGAGCAGATTACGGAACAGCGCCCACCGGTGGTTGGTGCGCCGCCCGAGCTTGAACCCGTCCTTGCGATGCCTCATCGGCCCGCTCCTATTTCACCGGACTCGCGCCCGTGCCGGTGCGGTTGAGCGCGCCCAGCACGTTCGGGTCGATGCGCATGCCGAGCGACAGCCCGAGGGAGGCCAGCGCGGCCTTGATCTCGTCGATCGACTTCTCGCCGAGGTTCTTCAGATGCTCGAGGTCGGCCTCGGTCTTCTGCGCGAGGTCGGCGACCAGGTGGACATCGGCGTTCTTCAGCGCGTTGATGGCCCGCGCCGGCAGGGGCAGCTCCTCGACGGTCTTGCCCAGCGCTTCGCGGAGGTACTCTTCACCCGCGGTCTCGTCGGCCTCGGTCTCCATCTCGCTGGCGCCGACCGACAGCGGGCTGAAGTGGCCCTTGAGGTATTCCGCCGCGCGGGCCATCGCCTCCTCGGGGCCGACGGAGCCGTTGGTCCACACCTCGACCACGAGCTTTTCGTAGTCGGTGATCTTGCCCAGCCGCGACATCTCCACGTTGTAGGAGACGCGCGTGATGGGCGAGTAGGCGGCGTCGAGCGGCAAGGCGCCCGCCGGCACGTCCGTGGACTTGCGGTCCACCGCCTCGTAGCCGCGGCCGATCTCGATCCCCAGCTCGAGGGAGATCTGTCCGCCGGCCTCGAGCGTCATGAGATGCACGCTCGGGTTGACGATCTCGACGTCGGTCTCGGGTACGTCGGCGCCGGTCACCGTCTTCGGCCCCGAGACCGAAAGCCGGACCGTCCGTGGCTCTCCGGAGGGCACCTGGATGGCGAGCTTCTTGAGGTTGAGCAGGACGTCGACGGTGCTCTCCGTCACCCCCGGAATCTTGGCGTCGGCGCTGCGCAGCCCGTCGATCTTCACCCACGACACGGCGGCACCGGGAACGATGGCCAGGAGGGTCCGTCGCAGGGAGTTGCCGACGGTCAGCGCGTACCCTTTCTCGAACGGCTCCGCCACGAGCCGTCCGTATTGCTCGGTCAGGATCTCCCACTCGACCTTGCGGGGCTTCTGGAACGCGATTCGTGGCATAGCTCGATCCGTTCTCCCCGGCTACTTGCTGTACAGCTCGACGATGAGCTGCTCGGAGACCGGGATCTGGATGTCCTCGCGCAGGGGCAAGCTGCGCACCACGCCCTTCTTCTCGTTGGGATCAAGCTCCAGCCACTGCGGGACCTGTCCACGGCCCGCGTTGAGGTTGTCGTCCACCCGGGCCTGGTGCTTCGACGTCGTCCGCAGCTGGACGGCGTCGCCGACCTTCACGAGGAACGACGGCACCGACACCTTGCGCCCGTTCACGGCGAAGTGGCCGTGGGCCACCATCTGTCGGCTCTCCCGGCGCGAGGCCGCGAAGCCCAGACGATGGACGACGTTGTCGAGCCGCAGCTCGAGCAGCTTGAGGAGGTTTTCACCCGTCACGCCCTTCTCGCGCTCGGCCCAGTGGAAGTACCTCCGGAACTGACCCTCCAGCACGCCATAGATCCGCTTGGCCTTCTGCTTCTCGCGGAGCTGGATGCCGTACGCCGTGGGCTTGCCCCGGTTGAGGCCGTGCTGCCCGGGCGGATAGTTGCGTCGCTCGATCGCGCACTTGTCGGTGAAGCAGCGGGCGCCCTTGAGGAACAGCTTCTGGCCTTCGCGGCGGCACAGCCGGCACTTCGCGTCGCGGTAGCGGGCCATGGGCGCCTCCTACACCCGCCGCCGCTTCGGCGGACGGCAGCCGTCGTGCGGGATCGGGGTGACGTCACGGATGGCGGTGATCTCGAGCCCCACGGCTTGCAGGGAGCGGATGGCGGCCTCGCGGCCCGCGCCCGGGCCCTTGACGAAGACCTCGACCTGCTTCAGGCCGTACTCCATCGCCTTCCTCGCCGCTTGCTCGGCCGCCGTCTGGGCGGCGAAGGGCGTGCTCTTGCGGGAGCCCTTGAAGCCGGCGCTGCCGGCGCTCGACCAGGACACGACGTTGCCCATCTTGTCGGTGAGCGTGACGATCGTGTTGTTGAACGTGGCCTGCACGTGGGCCACGCCGGTCCGCACCTCGCGCCGCTCGCGCTTCTTTCCGCCCTTTTTTCTGGGGGCGGGCTTTGCTTGCTGTTCGGCCATGTCTTAGGCTCCTGCCTTCCGGGGCGCCGCCGCGGGGGCCGCCGCCGAGGGCTTCTTCTTGACCATGACGCCACGCCGCGGACCTTTCCGCGTTCGCGCGTTCGTGTGCGTGCGCTGACCACGGACGGGGAGCCCCTTGCGGTGTCGCATGCCGCGATAGGCGCCGATGTCCATGAGGCGCTTGACGTTCATCGAGATTTCCCGGCGCAGATCGCCTTCCACCCGGACGTCGCGCTCGAGGATCTCGCGGACGCGTCCGGTCTCTTCTTCGCTCCAGGCGCTCACGCGCTTGTTGGCATCCACGCGCGCGTCCTGGAGCACGCGGATCGCCGTCGGGCGCCCCACGCCATAGATGTAGGTGAGGGCGACTTCCCCCCGCTTCTCCCGAGGCAGATCGATTCCCGCTATTCTCGCCATCGCTTGGTCCTCCGGCCTTACCCTTGCCGCTGCTTGTGGCGGGGGTTCTTGCAAATGATCCGCACGACACCCGACCGTCGCACGATCTTGCAGTGCTCGCACCGCGTCTTGACGCTCGGCCTGACCTTCATCCCCGCCGTTTCCCCTATTTGAACCGGTAAGTGATACGACCGCGCGACAGGTCGTAGGGCGACAGCTCGACCTTCACCCGGTCACCGGGCAGGATCCGGATGAAGTTCATCCGCATCTTGCCGCTCACGTGCGCCAGGACCCGATGGCCGTTGTCGAGCTCCACCCGAAACATCGCGTTCGGCAACGGCTCCACCACGGTCCCCTCGACCTCGATCGCATCTTCCTTGGCCACGGCGCTCAAGCCACGCGAACGGATCGCCCGTTCTTGCTGGTCAGGACGTCGGGACCGCCCTCCGTCACGGCGATCGTGTGCTCGAAATGCGCAGCCAGGCTGCCGTCCTTGGTCACGGCGGTCCAGCCGTCGTCGAGCACCCGGACCTCCCAGCTCCCCATCGTGACCATCGGCTCGATGGCGAGCACCATGCCCGCCTTGAGTAGCGGCCCTTTGCCCGGATCCCCGAAATTCGGGATCTGGGGCTCTTCGTGGAGCGCGCGGCCGATGCCGTGGCCCACGAAGGCGCGCACGATCCCGAAGCCGTGCGGCTCGACATGAGCCTGGACCGCGTGCGACACGTCGGACAGCCTCCGGCCGGGCCAGCACTGCTCGATGGCCAGCTCGAGGCTTTCGCGCGTGACGTCGAGGAGCTTCCGGACGGGCGCGGGGACATCGCCGAGCGCCATCGTGAAGGCACAGTCGGCGTAGTACCCCTCCACGATACACCCGAGATCAAGGCCCACGATGTCGCTGGCGCGCAGGCGGCGCTGGGGCGACGGGATCCCGTGCACGACCTCCTCGTTGATGGAGATGCACACGGTGGCCGGGAACCCCCGGTAGCCCTTGAACGCGGGTCGCGCGCCGCGCTCGACGATGAACCGCTCGACCTCGGCGTCCACCTCGAGCGTCGTCAGCCCCGGCTTGACGAACGCGCGCAATCGCTCCATCACGTCGGCCAGGATGTGACCGGCCCGGCGCATGAGCTCGATCTCCCGTGGCGACTTGCACTCGATGCCTCGCATGGCGGCGGTCGTCACCGCCCGAGCGCCCGACGGACGGCCTCGCCGATGGCCTCGATCGTACCGACGCCGGGCACCGTGACCAGGAGCGAGTGGTTCCGGTAGTAGTCGAGCAGCGGGGCGGTCTGGGCGGCGTAGACGCGCAGGCGGTTCTTGATCGCCTCGTCGGTGTCGTCGGCGCGTCGCTCGACCTGTCGACGGGCGGCGAGGCGACGGAGCAGCTCCGCCTCGGGGACGTCGAAGAAGATGACGCGGTCCAGATCCTGTCCCAGGTCCTTCAGCAGGCGCTCCAGCGCCTCGGCCTGGGCCAGCGTCCTCGGAAAGCCGTCGAGGATGAACCCCTTGCCGGTATCGCCCTGCTGCAGGCGCTCTCCGAGCATGCCGGTGACGAGCTCGTCGGGCACCAGCTCACCGCGATCGTAATAGGTCTTGGCCTGGCGGCCGAGGGCCGTGCCGGCCGCGATGGCGTCGCGCAGCATGTCGCCGGTGGCGACGTGGGCGGCGCCCGTGTCGTGGGCCAGCGTCCGGGCCTGGGTGCCTTTTCCCGCGCCTGGAGGGCCGAGGAAGACGACGCGCAGGCTCATACCTTGCGCACGAAGCCGCCGGAGCGCGAGCGGGAGCGCTTGAGAAAGCCCTCGTAGTTACGCATCAGCAGGTGGGATTCCATCTGCCGCACGGTATCGAGGGCGACGCCGACGACGATGAGCAGGCTCGTGCCGCCGAAGTAGAAGGGGACGTTGAACCACCGGATCAAGAAGTCCGGGAGCACGGAGATCAGCGCCAGGAACATGGCGCCGGGCAGCGTGATCCGCGTCAGGACCCGGTCGATGTATTCCGCGGTCTTCTTGCCGGGCCGGACGCCGGGGATGAAGCCCCCGTACTTCTTCATGTTGTCGGCGAGGTCGACGGGGTTGAAGACGATCGCCGTGTAGAAGTACGTGAAGAAGATGATCAGGCCCATGTACAGCACGGTGTAGCTGAAGCGGCCCGGCGACAGTGCGTCGGCGATGGCCTGCATCCACGGATGGGGCACGAAGCGCGTCAGCGTGGCCGGGAACAGGATCAGGGACGAGGCGAAGATCACCGGGATGACGCCGGCCGTGTTGATGCGCAGCGGGATGTGCGTGGACTGGCCGCCGTAGACGCGCCGCCCCACCACGCGACGCGCGTACTGGACGGGGATCTTGCGCTGGCCCTCCTGCATGAGCACGACGGCTGCGGTCACCGCCACCATGAGCGCGACGATCGCCACGAACACGAAGAGCTTCAGCTCGCCCGTCGTCATCAGCGTGTAGGAAGCGGTGATCGCCGAGGGCAGCCGCACCGCGATGCCGGCGAAGATGATCAGCGAGATGCCGTTGCCGATCCCCTTCTCGGAGATCTGCTCGCCGAGCCACATGATCAGCGCCGTGCCCGCGGTGAGCGTGATCATGGTGAGCAGACGGAAGCCCCAGCCCGGTGTGGGCACGATGACGATGCCGGTGGGGCTGCGCATGCTCTCGAGGCCGACGGCGATGCCCAGGGCCTGCACGGCCGACAGCACGATGGTGCCGTAGCGGGTGTACTGGGTGATCTTCTTGCGTCCGGCTTCGCCTTCCTTGGCCAGCCGCTCCAGCGTGGGAACGACGACGGTGAGGAGCTGGAGGATGATGGACGCCGAGATGTAGGGCATAATCCCCAGCGCGAAGATCGAGAGCCGCCGCAGGTTGCCCCCGGAGAAGAGATCGACCATGCCGAGCAGCGTGCCCTGCACCTGGTCGAAGAACTGGCTGAGCGCGTGGCCGTCGATGCCGGGGGTCGGAACGTGGGCGCCCAGACGGTACGCGACGAGCAGCCCGGCGGTGATCAAGACCCGGCGCTTCAGCTCCGGGATCTTGAAGACGTTCTGAAAGCTCTGAAGACTCTCGATCACGAAGCGGCGACCCTCGTGGACAGCAGCTCGACGCGTCCGCCGGCCGCCTCGATCTTGCCGCGGGCCGAGCCGCTCACCGCGTGCGCCTTGACGGTGAGGGCGTGCGGCAGGTCCCCGCTACCGAGGATCTTCACCCGCGAGCGCTCGCCGTTCTTGACGAGCCCGGCCTGCACCAGGCCATCGGGGTCGACGGTGCTCCCGGCCCCGAAGGCGGCGAGCGACTTGAGATTCACGACCGCGTATTCGGTCTTGCCGCCGGGGGGCAGGAAGCCCCGCTTGGGCAGTCGCCGGTAGAGCGGCATCTGGCCGCCCTCGAATCCACCGACCTTGCCGCCGCCCGAGCGGGCCTTGTGCCCCTTGTGGCCCTTCGTCGAGGTCTTGCCGTGACCCGACCCCGGCCCGCGTCCCACCCGCTTGCGCCGCTTCTTGGCGCCCGGCGCCGGGCGCAGCTCCTCAAGCCTCATCGCTGACCTCGAGCACGTGCGGCGCCTTGGCGATCATGCCGCGAACCGTCGCCGTGTCGTCGTGAACGACCTCATGGTGCATCCGTCGGAGGCCGAGGGCCTTGACGGTCGCCTCCTGCCGCGGCGAGAGCCCGATCAGGCTCCGCGTGAGCTTAATGCGCAGCTTCTTGCCGGCCACTCGCTGCCTCCTCCGCCACACCGACCCCGTCACCGCTGCGCTTGCGCGCAGAATGCAAATCTTGAAGACGCTTGATCCGTCGCAGCGCGTCGATGGTGGCCTTGAGGACGTTGTGGGGGTTGTTGGTCCCGAGCGTCTTGGTCAGGATGTCCTGGACCCCGGCCGCCTCCAGCACTGGACGCACCGCGCCACCGGCGATGACGCCGGTGCCCGGGACGGCGGGCTTGAGGAAGACCCGACCGGCACCGAAGTGCCCCGTGATCTCGCACGGGATCGTGGTCTCCCGGAGTGGCACGAAGATCAGATCCTTCTTGGCGTGCTCGACCGCCTTCCGGATGGACTCCGGCACCTCCTTGGCCTTGCCGAGGCCGACACCGACGTGGCCTCGGCCGTCGCCGACGACGACGAGCGCCGTGAACGAGAACCGTCGGCCGCCCTTGACGACCTTGGCCACACGGTTGATCGAGACCACCCGGTCATTCAGTTCCAGCACGCTGGGATCGATTCGCGCTTCCGCCACTCAGAATCTCCTTCGCTTAGAAGACGAGCCCACCGCTTCTTGCGGCGTCTGCCAGTGCTTTCACCCGGCCGTGATACATGTAGCCGCCACGATCGAAAACCACGCGCTCGATGCCCTGGGCCCGGGCCCGCTCCGCGAGCAGCGTGCCCACCGCCCTGGCGGCGGCCACGTTACCTCCGCGCGTGTGCTGCGTCCGGAACTCCTTGCTCCGGCTGTCCGCGGCCACCAGCGTGCGCGCGGCATCGTCATCGACCAGCTGCGCGTAGATGTGATTGAGGCTACGGAACACGGCCAGGCGAGGCCGGTCGGCCGAGCCGCGGACGCGCCGTCGGATTCGCGTCTTGCGGATGTCACGGGAGGCACGGCGGTCCAGGGTGATCATTTCGCCCCTGCCCCCGCCTTCTTGCCGACCTTGCGACGGATGACCTCGTCGGAGTACTTGATGCCCTTACCCTTGTAGGGGTCGGGCTTCCGGAGAGAGCGCAGCTTCGCCGCCGTCTCGCCGAGCAGCGCCTTGTCCGGTCCGCGCAGCGTGATGGAGACCTGCCGCTCGATGTCGGCCGTGATGGTCTCGGGCAGCGGAAAGATGACGGGATGGGAGTAGCCGAGGGCGAGCTGGATGTTGCGTCCCTGGAGCTGCGCGCGGTAGCCGATGCCCACGATCTCGAGCTTCCGCTCGAAGCCATCCTTCACGCCGTGGACCATGTTGGCCACCAGCGCGCGCGTGAGCCCGTGGATCGCGCGCACCGTCCGGTCATCGCCCTCGCGCGCGATCACGAGGTGGTCGTTCTCGAGCTTGGCCGTCAGGCCCGCGGGCACGGGCTGGCTCAGCTTCCCCTTGGGCCCCTCGGCGCGGATCGTGCGGTCGTCGATCTGCACCTTGACGCCCTGAGGAACGACGATGGGTTGCTTACCGATGCGTGACATGGCCGTTCCTCACCACACGTAGGCGAGCACTTCGCCGCCCACGTGCTCCTTGCGGGCGTCGCGGTCCGTCAGCACCCCGCGGGACGTGGACACCAGGGCCACGCCCATTCCGCCGAGGATCGACGGGATCTTGTCGTGCGTGACGTAGACCCGCCGTCCGGGGGTCGAGACCCGGACGAGCCCGGAAATGACCTTCTCGTTGCCGGGGCCGTACTTGAGGTAGACGCGCAGCGTCCCCTGCTTGGTATCGTCGAGCACGCGGAAGTTCTTGATGAAGCCCTCGTCCTTGAGGACCTCCGCCACCCGCACCTTGAGCTTCGAGGAGGGAATGTCGACCTTCTCGTGCTCGGCCCGGCTGGCGTTGCGGATGCGGGTCAGGAGGTCGGCGATCGGATCGCTTCTCATCGCGGGATCACCAGCTCGCCTTCACGATGCCGGGCACTTCCCCCTTGAGCGCGAGCTCGCGGAAGCACAGCCGGCACATCTCGAACTTCCGCAGATACGCGCGGGGCCGGCCGCAGAGCTTGCACCGGTGATAGGCCCGCGAGGAGAACTTCGCCGGCCGCTGCGACTTCATGATGAGCGCGGTCTTCGCCATACGCGTCCTACTCCGTTCTGAAGGGCATGCCGAGATGCGTGAGGAGGGCGCGGGCCTCCTCGTCGGTCTGGGCCGTGGTCACGATGTTGACGTCCATGCCGCGGACCTTGTCGATCTTGTCATAGACGATTTCGGGAAAGATCAGCTGCTCGCGCAGGCCCATCGCGTAGTTGCCACGACCGTCGAAGCCCTTGGGGGGCACGCCCTTGAAGTCGCGCACGCGCGGCAGCGCCACGTTGACGAGCCGGTCGAAGAACTCGTACATCCGCGCGCCCCGCAGCGTGACCTTCGCCCCGATGGGGACTCCCTCGCGCAACTTGAAGTTGGCGATGGACTTCTTGGCGCGCGTGATCACGGGCTTTTGCCCGGCGATGGCCTGCAGATCGGCGGTGGCGAAGTCGAGAACCTTCGCGTTGTCGCGCCCCTCGCCCACGCCCATGCTGATCACGATCTTGTGCAGGCGCGGCACCTGCCACGGGTTCGTGTAACCACGCTCCTTGAGCAATCCCGGAACGACCGTCTGCTGGAAGCGCTCCTTGAGCCGGGCCGGGACCTCGCCCGTGCCCTTGGGCCGTGTCTTGACGATCGCGGGCGCGGCCGCCCCGTCGCCCTTCTTCGGCTGACCCTTGGCCTTCTGCGGCGCCGGGGATTTCTGCTGCCCCGAGGGTTTCTGCGTCGGTGCGGCCGGTGCTTTTGCCATGTCCTAGCCCTTGTCGATGGTCTCGCCGCAGCGGCGGCAGACGCGCACCTTACGACCGTCACCCAGCACCTTCACGCCCGAGCGCGACGGCTTGTCGCACCGCGCGCAGACGAGCAGCACGTTCGAGAGCGAGAGCGGGGCCTCGCGCTCGATGATGCCGCCCTGGCGAAGCTTCTGGGTGGGCCGCTGGTGCTTCTTCATCATGTTGATCTTCTCGACGATCACCCGGCCGGCCTCCGGCAGCACGCGCAAGACCTTGCCGCGCTTGCCGCGCTCCCGGCCGGCGATGACGGCGACCGTATCCCCCCTGCGTACGTGTGACATCACAGCACCTCGGGCGCGAGCGAGATGATCTTCGTGTACTGCCGCTCGCGCAGCTCGCGGGCCACGGGCCCGAAGATCCGGGTGCCCACGGGGTTCTCGTCGTCTTTGATGAGAACGACGGCGTTGCGGTCGAAGCGGATGTAGGAGCCGTCCTTCCGCCGGACCTCCTTCACCGTCCGCACGACCACCGCCCGGGCCACCTCGCCCTTCTTCACGGTGCCGTCGGGCGCCGCTTCCTTGACGGCCACGATGACCGTATCGCCCAGCGACGCGTAGCGCTTGTTGGCTCCGCCCATGACCCGGATGCACTGGACCTTCTTGGCGCCCGAGTTGTCGGCGACCTCCAGCATGGAGCGTGGCTGGATCATTGCTCCGACCGGGTCACGATCGAGCGGATGCGCCAGCGCTTGTCCTTCGACAGCGGCCGGGTCTCCTCGATGACGACGCGATCGCCGACCCGCGTCTCGTTGCGCTCGTCGTGCGCCTTCAGCTTCTTCGACATCCGGATGACGCGCTGGTAGCGGGGATGGCGGTACACCCGCTCGATCTTCACCACGCGTGTCTTCTGCATGGCGTCACTGACGACCACGCCCTCCCGGGTCTTCCTCTCGCCCACGGTCCTATCCTTTCTTCCGGGCGCCCGCCGCCGCCGGCTCGGCCCGCTCGTGCAGCAGCGTCTGGGCCCGCGCCAGATCGCGCCGCGCCTGCCCGATCCGCGACGGGTTCTTGGCGACCCCCATCGAGAGCTGAAACCGGAGATTGAAGAGCTCCTCCGTCAACTCGCGCACCCGCTGCCGGATCTCGTCCTCCGACAGGTCGCGCCACTTGGCCGCTTTCATCGCTCGCTCCTCACGGGCTCCGCCCTCACAGCGCTCGCACGCGCGTGACGAACTTCGTCGCGATTCCCATCTTCTGTCCGGCGGTCCGGAACGCCTCGCGCGCGGCGTCCTCGGCGACGCCCTCCATCTCGTAGAGGATGCGGCCCGGCTTCACCACCGCCACCCACTCCTCCGGATTCCCCTTGCCCTTGCCCATCCGTGTCTCCGCGGGCTTCTTCGTCACGGGCTTGTCCGGGAAGATCCGGATCCACACCTTGCCGCCCCGCTTGAGACTCCGCGTCAGCGCCACGCGCGCGGCTTCGATCTGGCGGTTGGTCACCCACCCCGGCTCCAGCGCCTTGAGGCCGAAGTCACCGAAGGCCAGCGTCGAGCCACGTTGCGCTTTGCCACGCATCCGCCCCCGCTGGGCTTTGCGGTACTTCACGCGCTTGGGCATCAGCATGGGCGCAGACCTCTACGCTTCCGTGGGTGCTTTCGCGAGCACTTCGCCCTTGAAGACCCAGACCTTGACCCCGATGGTCCCGTACGTCGAGTGCGCCGTGGCCTGTCCGAAGTCGATGTCGGCGCGGATCGTGTGGAGCGGCACGCGGCCATCCCGGTACCATTCGCGCCGCGCGATCTCTCCGCCGCCCAGGCGCCCCGCGCACGCGATGCGGATGCCGTCGGCGCCCAGTCTCAGGGCCGAGGTCACGGCCTTCTTCATCGCCCGCCGGAACGCGACCCGCTTCTGGAGCTGGAGCGCCACGTTCTCGGCCACGAGCTGGGCGTCGAGCTCGGGATGGATCACCTCCTCGATGTTGAGGTAGATCTCCTTGGCCGTCCGCTGCTGCAGCTCGTTCTTGAGCCGCTCGACCTCGGCGCCCTTGCGTCCGATGATGATCCCCGGCCGCGCGGTCGCGATGGTGATCCGCGCGCGGTTGGCCGAGCGCTCGATGTCGATGCGCGCGATTCCCGCGTGGTAGAGCTGGTCCTTGATGTAACGCCGGATCTTGACGTCCTCGTGCAGGAGGGCCGCGTAGTTCTTGGTGGCGAACCAGCGCGAGCTCCACGTGCGCGTCGAGCCGAGCCGGAAGCCGATCGGATGCGTCTTCTGACCCATGCTTAGTCCTTCTCCTTGGTCGACTTCCGTTTCGATGCGGTCGCGCGCCGCGCCCGCGGGGCCGGGGCCTTGGCCTTCGGCGCCTTGCCCGCGGAGGCCGCGGTCGCCTCGGGGGTCCGCTCCGGGGTCCGGCGGACCGGCGTATGGCGGCGCGCGGGCGGGGCGGCCGACCGCGCCAGCCCGTTGACCTCGTCGCTCACGCCGATCGTCAGATGGCTCGTCCGGTGTTTGATGAAGAACGCGCGCCCCATCGCCCGCGGCTGGATGCGCTTGAGCGAGGGCCCGCCGTCCGCGGTGGCGCGCACCACGCGGAGGGCGTCCAGATCGCGGACCTGGTGGTTGTGCTCGGCGTTGGCCACGGCCGAGCGCAGCACCTTCTCGATGAGCCGCGCCGCAGCGCGCGGCGTGTACTGCAGCATCGCCAGCGCCTCGCCCACCGACTGGCCGCGGATCTGATCGAGCACCAGCTTGGCCTTGCGGGAAGACACCCGCACGAAGCGCGCGCGCGCGTACGTCTGCATGGCGTTCAGGACTTCCCGGTCGGCGAGGTCGTCGCCTTCTCGGCCGAGCCGTGGGCCCGGAAGGTCCGCGTCAGGGCGAACTCCCCGAGCCGGTGGCCGACCATGTTCTCGGTCACGTACACGGGGATGAACTTCCTGCCGTTGTGCACGGCGAGCGTGTGCCCGACGAACTCCGGCATCACCGTCGACCGCCGCGACCACGTCTTGAGGACCTTCTTCTGTCGCACGCGGTTGAGCTCCTCGATGCGCTCGAACAGCTTCTCCTCGACGTACGGTCCCTTCTTGAGTGAGCGTCCCATCGTGGCTCCTACTTCTTCCGTCGCGTGACGATGTTGCGGTCGGAGGGCCGGGCACCGCGGCGCGTCTTGTAGCCCTTCGTCGGCTTGCCCCACGGCGTCATCGGATGATTGCCCTTGCCCTTGCCCTCGCCGCCGCCCATGGGATGGTCCACCGGATTCATGACGGTGCCGCGGACGGTCGGGCGGAAGCCGCGCCACCGCACGCGTCCCGCCTTGCCGACGGAGACGTTCTCATGGTCGAGATTGCCGACCTGGCCGATCGTGCCCATGCACTCGACCGCCACGTAGCGCACCTCGCCCGAGGGCAGCTTGAGCGTCGCGCGGTCGCCTTCCTTGGCCAGGAGCTGGGCCTGCGCCCCTGCGCTCCGGCACATCTGCGCGCCCCGCCCCGGCTGCAGCTCGACGTTGTGGATGAGCGTGCCGATCGGGATGTTCCGGATCGGCAGCGCGTTGCCGGGCAGGATGTCGGCCTGCGGGCCCGACATCACGACGTCGTCCACCTTGAGACCGTGCGGCGCGATGATGTAGCGCTTCTCGCCGTCGCGGTAGTGGAGCAGGGCCAGATGAGCGGAGCGGTTCGGATCGTACTCGATGGCGGCGACGCGCGCCGGGATCCCGAACTTCTCGCGCCGGAAGTCCACCTGACGCAGCATGCGCTTGGCTCCGCCGCCCCGGTGACGGACGGTGATGCGCCCGTACGCGTTGCGCCCGTTCGTGCGCGTCTTCGGCAGCAGCAGGCTCTTCTCCGGCGTCTTCTTCGTCAGCTCCTCGTACGTGACGTACGTGAGATACCGGCGGGCCGGCGACGTGGGCTTGACGGTGCGGATCCCCATGCCGTTACGCCCCCTCGACCAGCTCGATCTTGTGACCGGGCTGCAACGTGACGATCGCCTTCTTCCAGTCTCGCCGACGGCCTTCATGACGACCCATGCGCTTGAGCTTGCCCTCGAAGGACGCGGTGCGGACGGCCGCCACCTTCACGTTGAACACGCTCTCCACCGCGCTCCGGATCTCCACCTTGTTGGCGTCGGGGCGGACGCGGAACGTGACCGTGTTGAGCTCCTCCTTCTGCCGCATGCTCTTCTCCGTCATGATCGGCCGAAGAATGACGGCGCGCGGATCACGATTCACTCAACGCCTCCTCGAGGGCTCGGAGCGCCTCGCGCTCGAACACGACCTGGCGCGCCCGCAAGAGCTGATACACCGAGACATGCGACGGCGCCTCCACGGTCAACCACGGAACGTTGCGCGCCGCCCGCGACACGGGCTCGGTCATGCGCTGCAGGACGAGCAGCGTCGGCACCGGCTCCAGCCCGAGCGCGCCGAGGCCCGTGACGAGGCCCTTGGTCTTGCCGTCGACGGTGCCGAGGCTCTCGATCACGGTCACGCCGCCATCGGCGATCCTCGCCGCCACCGCCGAGCGCAGGGCCCCGCGACGCATCGGCCGCGGCAGGGCTTGCTCGTAGCTCCGCGGCGTGGGACCGAACGGCTTGCCACCGCCCTTCCACTGCGTCGCGCGGATCGACCCCTGGCGCGCGCGGCCGGTGCCCTTCTGCTTCCAGGGCTTCTTGCCGCCGCCCGAGACTTCGCTACGGCCCTTCGTATCGTGCGTGCCCGCCCGACGATCGGCGAGCTCGCGTGTGACAGCCTGATGCAGCAGGGGGACCCGGACCTCGACGCCGAACACGTCGGGCTTGAGCTCGAGCGTTCCCGACGGCTGGCCCGATGCGTTGAGCACGTTCACGGTGGGCATGGCTTATTTCTTTTCCGCGGCCTTCGCCGGCTGAGCCTTGGCCGTCTTCACGCTCTTGCGGATCATCAGGAACCCACCGTTGGCACCCGGCACCGCCCCCCCGACCAGGACCAGGTTCTGCTCCGGGAGGACCCGGACGATGCGAACGTTGAGGACCGTGCGCCGCTGGCCACCCATCCGGCCCGGCAGGTGGTGGCCCGGCCAGACGCGGGAGGGGTCGGAGGAGGCGCCGATCGAGCCGGGGGCCCGGTGGAACATCGAGCCGTGGGTCGCGTCGCCGCCGGACCACCCGTAGCGCTTGACGCCGCCCTGAAAGCCCTTGCCCTTGGTCACGCCCACCACATCGACGATGTCGCCGGGAGCGAACATCTCCACGTTGAGGGCCTGCCCGACCTCGTAGCCGGAGATCTTCTCGGCGGCGGCCTTGTCGAACCTCGTCTCGCGCAGGACGCGCATGGGTGTCAGGTTGAGCTTCTTGTAGATCCCGGCCACCGGCTTGGAGACGTTCTTCTTCTTGGGCTGGAATCCGAGCTGGAGCGCGTCATATCCGTGGCTGGTCTTCGTGCGCACCCCGACGACCGTGCACGGCCCCGCTTCGATGACGGTCACCGGCACCTGATTGCCGTCGTCGCCGAACACCTGCGTCATGCCGACCTTGCGTCCGATGAGTCCTTCTTTTCTGGCCATCGCGATGTCCTAGAGCTTGATCTCGACGTCGACGCCGGCGGGAAGGTCGAGCTTCATGAGCGAATCCACGGTGGCAGGCGTGGGATCGACGATGTCGAGCAGGCGCTTGTGGGTGCGCATCTCGAACTGCTCGCGTGACGTCTTGTCGACGTGGGGCGAGCGGAGCACGGTCCAGCGGTTGATCATCGTCGGCAGCAGCACGGGGCCGGATACCCGGGCGCCGGTGCGGCGCACCGTCTCGACGATCTCCTTGACCGACCGATCGAGGAGCTGATGATCGTAGGCCTTGAGGCGGATGCGGATCTTCTGATCGGCGGCCAGGGTCACCATGGCGTTACTCCGTGATCTCGGTCACGACACCGGCCCCGACCGTCCGCCCGCCCTCCCGGATCGCGAACCGCAGCTCCTTCTCCATCGCGATCGGCATGATCAGCTCGATCGCCATCGTCACGTTGTCCCCCGGCATCACCATCT
>WNGF01001202.1_pt1 | contig 45093 bp, 43 predicted proteins | sample 5400641 | NCBI WGS metagenome assembly WNGF01 (sample SAMN13153371, study PRJNA577476) | soil metagenome | isolation source: 80 cm soil or saprolite under grassland replicate 2 | place: USA:California | collected 2016-06-15 | reverse complement strand
CACCTCGGAGCCCGCCTGCGTGAAGCGGAAGATGTTGTCGATGAAGAGGAGCATGTCGCGCTTCTCCTCGTCGCGGAAGTACTCGGCGATGGCGAGCGCGGAGAGCGCGACGCGGGCGCGGGCGCCCGGCGGCTCGTTCATCTGCCCGTACACGAGCACGCACTGGCTCTTCGACAGCTCGTCCTTGTTGATGACGCCCGAGTCGATCATCTCGTGGTAGAGGTCGTTTCCCTCGCGGGTCCGCTCGCCGACGCCGGCGAACACCGAGAACCCGCCGCGCTTCTTCGCGACGTTGTTCACGAGCTCCATGAGGAGCACGGTCTTGCCGACGCCCGCGCCGCCGAACAGGCCGATCTTGCCGCCGCGCAGGTACGGGGCGAGAAGGTCGAGGACCTTGATGCCCGTCTCGAACGCCTCGATCTTGACGTTCTGCTCGACGAGCGTCGGGGCGAGGCGGTGGATGGGGAGCTTCCGCGTCGCCTTCACCTCGCCCCGCTCGTCCACCGGCTCGCCGACGACGTTCAGGATGCGCCCGAGCACCTCCTTGCCTACCGGCACGGAGATGGGGGCGCCGGTGCTCCGCACCGGCATGCCGCGGACGAGGCCGTCGGTCGAGTCCATCGAGACGCAGCGGGCGGTGTTCTCGCCGAGGTGCTGGGCGACCTCGATGACGAGGTTGTCCGTGCGGGCGTCGATCGCCGGGTTCGTCACCGAGAGCGCCGTGTAGATGTCGGGCAGCGCGCCGGGCGGGAACTCGACGTCCACCACCGGGCCGATGACCTGGGTGATCTTGCCGCTCTGAACGTTCGTCGAAGTGGCCATGTCTTCCTTTCCCGAAATCTACTTGAGCGCCTCGGCGCCGCTCACGATCTCCATGAGCTCCTTCGTGACGTAGGCCTGGCGCGCGCGGTTGTACTGGAGGGTGAGCGCCGCGATCATCTCTTCCGCATTCTTCGTGGCGCTCTCCATCGCGCTCATGCGGGCGCCGTGCTCGGAGGCGGCCGACTCGAGGAGGGCGCGCCAAACCTGCGTCGCGATCTGGCGAGGGAGGAGCTCCCGGAGGAGCGCCTCGCGTGACGGCTCGTACTTGAAGTCGATCCCGGCGGACGCCTCGGCCACCGGTGCGGTCTCGATGGGGAGGAGCTGCACCACCACCGGCTTCTGGGAGATCGCGCTCTTGAACTCGTTGTAGGCGAGGAACACCGCGTCCACGTCGCCCGCGAGGTAGCGCGCGGTGTACTCCTCCGCGATCGCCTCCGCCTTCTCGTAGCGCAGGTCGGCGTGGATCCCGGTGAAGTCCTTGCGCACGGAGAGCTTGCGGGCGCGGAAGAAGTCCCGCCCCTTCTTCCCGATCGTGGCGAGCTGGAGTCCCTCGAAGCGATCGCCGTTCTCGGTGAGGAAGCGCTGTGTCCGGCGCGCGATGTTCGAGTTGAAGCCGCCGGCGAGGCCGCGGTCGCTCGTGATGACGACCACCTCGGCCTGGCGCTGGACGCGGGGGGCGAGCAGCGGGTGCGCCGCCGCCTACTCGGCCGCTGCGCGCGCGGCGACGCGCGCGAGGGTCTGGTCGAGCAGCATGGCGTAGGGACGCGTCTTGAGAATGGCGTCCTGGGCGCGCCGGAGCCTCGCGGCCGCCACCATCTTCATGGCCTTCGTGATCTGCCGCGTCGACTTCACCGAGCCGATGCGGTTGCGGATGTCGCGCAGGGAGGGCACGGGATCCTCGTCCTCGGCTTTCGAGAGCTGCTACGCCTCGGCCTGGAAGATGCCGCTGAACTCGCGGAGCGCGGTGTCGAGCGACTTCCTGATGCCGTCGTCGAGGGCCTTCTTCTCGGCGATCGACTTCGCGACGCCGGGGTGGCGGGTGTCGAGGAACTCGATGAGCTCCCGCATGTAGCGCGCGACCTGATCCACCGCGACGGGGGCGATCCAGCCCTGGCCCTTCTCGTCCTTCTGCGTCGCGGCGTAGAGCTGGATGACCTGCTTCTCGACCGTCATCGGCTGGTACTGCCCCTGCTTCAGCACCTCGACGAGCCGCGCGCCGCGGGCGAGGGTCTCCTGCGTCGCCTTGTCGAGGTCGGAGCCGAACTGCGCGAAGGCGGCGAGCTCGCGGTACTGGGCGAGGTCGAGCTTGAGCGTGCCGGCCACCTGCTTCATCGCCTTGATCTGGGCGGAGCCGCCGACGCGCGAGACCGAGATGCCGACGTTAATCGCCGGCCGCTGCCCCTGGTAGAAGAGGTTCGACTCGAGGAAGATCTGCCCGTCGGTGATGGAGATGACGTTCGTCGGGATGTACGCCGACACGTCGCCCGCCTGGGTCTCGATGATGGGGAGCGCGGTGAGCGACCCGCCGCCCTCCTTGTCGGAGAGCTTCGCGGCGCGCTCGAGCAGGCGGCTGTGGAGGTAGAAGACGTCGCCCGGGTACGCCTCGCGGCCCGGCGGGCGGCGGAGCAGGAGCGAGAGCTGGCGGTAGGCGACGGCCTGCTTCGACAGGTCGTCGTACACGATGAGCGCGTGGCGGCCGCTGTCGCGGAAGTACTCCGCCATCGTCACGCCGGTGTACGGCGCGAGGTACTGCATCGGGGCGGGATCGGAGGCGTTCGCCGCGATGACCGTCGTGTACTCCATCGCGCCGTGCGTCTTCAGGATCTCGACCACGCGCGCGACCGTCGACTGCTTCTGGCCGATGGCGACGTAGAAGCAGTGGAGGTTCTGCCCCTTGTTGTTGATGATCGTGTCGATCGCGACGGCGGTCTTGCCGGTCTGCCGGTCGCCGAGGATGAGCTCGCGCTGGCCGCGGCCGATCGGGACGAGGGCGTCGATGGCCTTGAGGCCGGTCTGCATCGGCTCGTGCACCGACTTCCGCTTCACGATGCCGGGGGCCTTGATCTCGATCTTCCGGCTCTGCTTCGCGTTGATGGGGCCGCGGCCGTCGATGGGATTGCCGAGGCCGTCGACGACGCGCCCGAGCAGCTCCTCGCCGACCGGCACCTCGGCGATGCGGCCGGTCCGCTTCACGGGATCGCCTTCGCGGATGTGCGCGAACTCGCCCATGATGGCGGCGCCGACGTTGTCCTCCTCGAGGTTCAGGACGAGGCCGCGGACGCCGTGGGGGAACTCGAGCAGCTCGCCCGCGGCGGCGCCGGCGAGCCCGTAGATGCGGGCGACGCCGTCGGCCTGGGAGAGGACGCTCCCCGTCTCGGCGACATCGATCTTCTTTCCGTAGTCCTTGATCTGCTCGCGGATGATGCGGCTGATCTCGTCGGCGCGGATTTCCATCGAACCAGTCTCCGGAGAGGGCGTGAGCTGCCTTGCGTAGGGTTTGTTACCGCTTGAGCTGCGTACGGAGGTCCTCGAGCTGCGTGCGGACCGAGCCGTCGTAGACGATGCTGCCCACCTGCGCGACGACGCCGCCGAGGATGGCGGGATCGACGACGCGGTCGAGCAGCACCTTCGCCTGGGTGGCCTTCGAGAGCTTGTCCGCGAGGGCCTGCGCGGCGCCCTCCTCGAGCTTCACCGCGGAGGTGACCGTGGCGCGGAGCCGGCCGAGGTGCTGGTCGGCGAACTCGCGGAACGTGTCCACCACCGGCGACAGGTAGGAGAGGCGGTTCCGGTCGCCGAGGAGCAGGAGGAGGCTCCGCGGCTCCGCGTCGAGCGAGAGGGCCGCCGCGAGCTTCTCCACGATCGCGCGCCGCTGGTCTTTCGAGTAGACGGGGTTCGAGAGCACGTCCCTGAGATCGGGAGACCCCTCGACCGCCTCCTTGAGGGACAGGAGGCTTTCGGACCAGGCCTCGACGCGACCCGTCTCGACGGCCAGGCCGAAGAGCGCCTTGGCGTAACGGCGGGCGATGGAACCCATGATCATGAGGGGGCGCCACGTAGCACGCGCGAGGGGCCCCGGTCAAGCCCGAAAGCCCCGGGAGTCCGCGTCCTTCGCGCCGTTTGACAGCCGGTCCGCGCGCCTTACGTTCGCCGCGTTCCAAGGAGGTTCAGTCATGGCAATGATGACGAGATGGGAGCCCTTCAGGGATCTCGCCCGGCTGCAGGACGAGATGACTCGCATGTTCGACGATCGTCTCTACCGAGCCGGCGAGTCGGTCGGCTGGACGCCTGCGTGCGACATCTACGAGGACGAGGAGGGTGTCGCCCTCCGCTTCGAGCTCGCCGGTGTCGATCCGAAGGACGTCGACGTCCGCTTCGAGAATGGCGTACTGACAGTGAAGGGGGAGCGGAAGCTCGAGGAGGAGGAGAAGCGGGAAAACTACCACCGTGTCGAGCGGTCCTTCGGGACGTTCACCCGGTCGTTCTCGCTGCCGGGCTCAGTCGATGCCGAGAAGATCAAGGCGGAGACGAAGAACGGCGTCCTCACCGTGACGTTGCCGAAGAAGTCCGAGGCGAAGCCGCGCGCCATCCAGGTGAAGGTGAGCTGATAACGCCGAGGACTCGCGCCTTCGGGCGCGAGTCCGAGCGGGAGACGTCCGCTCGCGCGGCAACGTCCGTCTCGTCGGGACCGCGTGCCGCGCCCGCCCTCTGCGGGCGGCAGTCGCCGCGACGGAGCCGCGGCCTCAGCAAGAACCGAAACGCGCGGGCCTCCCAACGGGCCCGCGCGTCTTCTTGTCGGCCCCTACGGCTTCACGGCCTGAACGGGCGAGGGCGAGACCGGCTTCACGGTCGCCTTCTCGATCCCCTCCATCTTGCTCTGCCCCTCGAAGACCACGCCCTTCTCGACCATGAGCGAGGGGGTCTCGACGTTCCCGCGCATCCGCGCCGGGTGGTGGAGCTCGACGGCGCTCTTCGCCTTCACGTTGCCGTTGATCTCGCCGTGGACGATGACGCTGCCACAGCTGATCTCGGCGTTCACCTTGGCGCCCTCGCCGATGACGAGAACGTCGTTCGTCACGATCGTGCCGGTGAACTTGCCGTCGATGCGGACGGTCCCTTCGAACGTCAGCTTGCCTTCGAACTCCGAGCCGCGGCCGAGCAGCGCATTGAGATCGCCGGGGCTCGTGGGGACGGAGGTGAGTTCATCGCGCTTCAGCATGGCCATGGGCTTCGGCTCCTCGCGGGGTGGTTTCGCGGCGGTGGGCGCTCCGGGCGCGATCGCGCCGGACCCCGGCGGCGTCGTCTCCTCCCTGAGCTTGTTCCAGATCGACATCTTCTCTTCTTCTTCGGTTCGTCCCCTCGACGGGGCAGCCACCCGACCTCGGGCAGCGAACCCTACTACGCGCCGATCTTGGCGAGTATTCCGTCGAGCTCGTCGAGGGACGTGTACTCGACCTCGAGGCGGCCCGCGACAGCGGACTTGGGGACGACCCGACACCTGGCACCCAGGCGGCGTTGCAGGCGCTGGCCGAGGTCCCGGAGGGACGTGCTCTCTCCCGCCTGGGGCGTCTTCGGCTTACCCTTCTTCGTGAGCTGGCGGACGAGCGCTTCGGTCGCCCGGACGGAGAGCGACTCGCGCACCACGCGCTGAGCCGCACGTCGGATCGGCTCCTCTCCGTCGAGGCCGAGGAGCGCCCGCGCGTGCCCCATGTCGAGCTGCCCGTCCTTCACGAGGTCGCGCACCTCGGCTGGCAGGCGCAGTAGCCGGAGCGCGTTCGCGACCGTGGACCGCTCCCTCCCGACCCGCTGCGCGATCGCTTCCTGGGTGAGGCCGTGGTCCTCGATGAGGACCTCGAACGCCTCCGCCTCCTCGATCGCGTTCAGGTCCTCGCGCTGCAGGTTCTCGACGAGGGCAAGCTCGAACGCCTCGCGCTCGCTCGCCTCGCGAAGGATCGCGGGGACCTCCTTCAACCCGGCGCGCTGGGCCGCTCGCCAGCGGCGCTCGCCGGCGAGGATCCGGTACTTGCCGCCCTCGCGGCGCACCAGGATCGGCTCGACGATGCCGTGCTCGCGGATGGAGGCCGCGAGCTCCTCGAGCTTCTTCTCCTCGAACCGCTTGCGGGGCTGCGCCGGGTTCCGCTCGATCGCCTCGACGGGGAGCGAGAGGAGGGTGCGCCCGGGGATCGCCGTCGCCGGGGACGGCGGCGGCGCCGCGTTCGAGAGCAGGGCCGCCATCCCGCGGCCGAGGGCCGGCCTGCGCTTCTCCGCCATCGTCATACCGCCGCACCTTCCTGGCCGAGCCGCGCCGTCACCTCGCGCGCGAGCTCGAGGTAGCTCTGGCAGCCCTTAGACGCCACGTCGTAGAGCAGGATGGGCTTGCCGTGGGAGGGCGCCTCCGAGAGGCGCACGTTCCTCGGGATCACCGTGTCGAACACCTGGTCGCTGAAGGTGCGCCGGATCTCCTCCGCCACCTGGTTCGACAGGTTGTTCGCGGAGAACATCGTGAGGACGATGCCGTCCACCTGGAGGGAGGGGTTCGCGCTCGCCCGGACGAGCTCGATGGTCTTGAGGACGTCGGCGAGCCCCTCGAGCGCGTAGTACTCGCACTGGAGCGGGATCATGACCCCCTTCGCCGCGACGAGGCCGTTCAGGGTGAGCAGGCCGAGCGACGGAGGGCAGTCGATGATGACGTACTCGTACGCGCCGGCGACCTCGTCCACCGCCCGCTTCAGCCGGTACTCGCGCCCCTCGATCGTGGCGAGCTCGAGCTCGGCGCCGACGAGATGGCTCGAGGCGGGCACGAGGTCGAGGAACTTGAGCTCGGTCTTGCGGATCGCCTCCTTGAGCGGGAGCCCGTCGAGCAGCACGTCGTAGACGGAGCGCTCGTTGTCGTCGCGCCGGACGCCGAGGGCGCTCCCGGCGTTGCCCTGGGGATCGACGTCGATGAGGAGGGTGCGGTGCTCGGCGGCGGCGAGCGAGGCGGCGAGGTTCACCGCGGTCGTCGTCTTCCCGACCCCGCCCTTCTGGTTCGCGATGGTGAGGATGCGGCTCATCGTCCCGGCTTCCACCTGGGGGGGCAGGCCCCCGCCCTTCACGTTCGCCAAGCGACACCCCTCGGATCTTCCCGGCCGAAGGGCCGGATGGCGCCACTTATGCCCGCTGGCTCTGACAGCCCTGTTCCACGTGGAACATCGGGGGCAGGCGGGCGCTTCCGGCCGCGCGTGTTCCACGTGGAACATTCGCCTGGGTCGCGTCTCGGAGGCGCGATCGCCGCGCGTGCCCCGGGCATCGGTCCTCCGGCGCAGAGTCCTCGGCGCGGGACATGGCGGATGGCCGCGCGCGAAATGGGATGTCGCCACGGAACGCGCCGGCGGTGTTCGCGCCCAGAAGCGGAACGGCGCGAGCGGACGTGCTGAGGGCGCTACCGCCGGCGCGGGCCACGCGATGACGGTCGCGCACGAGGAAGGCAGACGAGTGCGCGCCTGCGGATGCGCCTCCGGACGATGCCCGGGGCCTCGCGCGCGAAGCCTTGCGCCTCCAGCCACGCGGCGCGACCGCGAGCGCGAAGCGGCCTCACCGAAACCGCGCGAACTTCTAGCGCCCGGGCAGGCGGGCGCTTCGGCGAACGCGTGTTCCACGTGGAACATTGCGGGAAGGCGAGAAGGCGGCGCGGATGGCGAGGGAGGCGCGTGCCGGACAGCGCCTATCAGCGGTAAACGGTAGCCGCTCGCGCCCCCGATCCGCTCCGCCCGGTGGCGAAGCGCGCCTGGCCCCGGCGCATGGGTCCGGAGGCGCATCCGCAGGCGCGCACTCCTCCACGCGTCGTCGCGCGCGACGATCAGCCCGAGCTCGCGGCGGCGGTAGCGCCCTCAAGCACGCTCATCCGTGGGGAACCGCATCTGGGCGCGCACACCGCCGCCGCGTTCCCTGAAGAGCGATCGTCCGCGCGCGGCGATCCCGCGATTCCCGCGCCGAGGACTCTGCGCCGGAGGACCCCATGCCCGGGGCCCAGCGCGAGCCACCCGCGGCCCCTCCGTCCTCGAGCCCCCGTCACTCCGACCCCCCCGGGCTGGCGCCGTGTACCAGGGAGACATTGCTCTTCGGCGGACGCGCCAGGGAGAGGCCCCGACCTACGCCCGCTTCCAGCGCGCGATGGCGCGGGCCGCCCGCGAGATCGGGAGCTCGAAGACATCGAGCCGGTCCAGTACGAGACCGGCGGCGCGGCCGACCGCCTCGAGCTCGGCCCGGTCCGCGTCCCGCCCGAGCATCGCGAGGAGGCTTCCGCCGTCGGCGAGGTAGCGCGCGCCGAGCGGCACCCAGCGCTCCGGGTCCGAGAGCGCGCGGGAGACGACCGCGTCGGCGCGGGGGAGCTTCTCGCCGTCGGGATCGCCCTCCGCGCGGACCGCCACCGCGCGCACGTCCACGCCGAGCTCCGCCGCGACCGCCTTCACGAACGCGACCTTCTTCGCCACCGAGTCGCAGCAGGTCACCGCGAGCTCCGGGCGCGCGCAGGCGAGCGGCACCCCCGGCAGGCCCGCCCCCGAGCCCACGTCGAGGAGCGTCCTCGCGCCCGCGACGGACGGCAGGAGGAGGAGCGAGTCGACGAGATGCTTCTCCGCCACCTCGGCGGGCGCGGTGATGGCGGTGAGGTTCAGCTTGCGGTTCCAGACGAGGAGCCGGTCCGCGTAGCGCTCGAGGAGCGCGAGCGCACCGCGCGGCAGCTCGATCGCGAACGCGTCGAGCCCGCGGCGCAGCGCCTCCTCGAAGGTCCCGTCCATCGCCGGCTCCAGCGGCCGCGGCGCCTTCAGCGCCCGCGCCGTCCGATCGCCTCGTCCACCTCGGCGCGGTGCGCGGCGAGGTAGTCCTCGACCTCGCGCTCCTTCAGGCCGAGGTCGCGCAGCACGCCCTCGTACACGAAGCGGAAACCTTCCTGGTAGCGTCCCTCCTGCAGCTCGAACGAGCGGCGCACGACCGCTGCCGAGAACAGCTTCTCCGCGCGGGTCTTCGCCTTCGGCACCGCGGCCCTAGCCCTCGCCCCCGCCCGTCGGGATGATGAGGAGCTGGCGGAAGAGCCCCTCGCCCTCGCTCCGCGTCGAGACACCCTCGACCCCGACGAGCGCGAGGTGGATCTGGCGCCGCTCGCGCGCGCTGATGGGCGCGATCGCGAGCACCTTGCGCATCCGCTTCGCGGACGCGGCGAGCCGCTCGGCCATCGCCTTCACCGCCGGGTCACCCTCCTCGCGGAAGCCGCCCACGTCGAGGTTCACCCACTTGCGCCCCTCGGCGCGCGGATTCACCGCGCGGTTCACGAGGTACTGGACCGCCTCGATGAAGGACGACGACAGCTCGACCGCGTTGTCCGCGCGCGGCGTGAGCGACACGCCGATCGCCTCGGGCGTCTCCTGCACCGCGACATCCACCGCCGCGTGGAGCCGCTCGAGCAGTCCGACGCAGAACGTCCGCGCCCGCTCGACCTTCTCGGGGGCCTCGCGGGGAGGTAGCGCCTCTCGTCCGCTCGTCTCGTCCATCGCTCCTCCGTCCGCCGGGCTGCCGGCCTAGGCCGCCTTCGCGGCCACCGCCTGCCGCTTCATCAGGTACTGCTGCTGCGCGATCGAGAGCACGTTGTTCACGAAGATGTACAGCGTGAGCCCGCCCGGGACGAAGAGCATCAGGGCCGTGAAGAAGATCGGCATGAAGTAGAGCATCATCTTCGCCTGCGAGCTGTCGGCGGGCTGCGGCGAGATCTTCTGCATGAGGAACGACGACGCCCCCATCGCGAGCGGCAGGATGAAGTACGGGTCGTGGCGAGTGAGGTCGTGCATCCACAGGAACGGCGCGCGGTAGAGCTCGACCGAGGTCTGCAGCGTCGCGTAGAGCGCGAACCAGATCGGCAGCTGCAGGAGCATCGGCAGGCACCCGCCGAGCGGGTTCACCTTGTGCTTCTGGTACAGCTGCATCGTCGCCTGGTTGAGCTTCTCGCGATCGGCCCCGAACTTCTGCTTCAGCTTCTCGATCTCGGGCTGCAGCTTCCGCATCGCGTTCATCGACTGCATCGACTTCGCCGTGAGCGGGTAGAGGAGGAGCTTCACGAGCACGGTGAGGAGGATGATCGCGACGCCCCAGTTGGCGACGATCCGCTCGAACCAGCGCATGACGTAGAGGAGGATGCGCGAGAAGAAGGCGAACGGACGGGCCATCGCGCCGTAGTCGATGGCGGCGTCGAAGGCGCGCCCGTACGAGCGGAGGATGTCGAGATCCTTCGGGCCTGCGTACACTGTCAGTGATATCTTCTTCGCCGTCCCCTCGAGCGGAACGCGCAGCGCAGCGAGGCCGATCCCCTTCTCCGGACCGCGCGCCAGCACGCAGGCGCCGAGCGGCTCCTTCGGCAGCGCCGCGGCGATGAAGTAGCCGACGTCCACGCCAGCCCAGGAGACCTGCCCCGCCAGCTTCTCCGCGCCGGGGTCGCCGCCGAGATCGTAGCGTTCGGTCTTGTCGCCCGCTCGGCACACCGGACGGACGACGTCGAGCGGCGGACCGGAGAACGGACCGCCCTTCTTCGCGTTCGGCGGGGTGTGGCCGGGGAAGAGGAGCGCGACCGCCCCGCCCGGCTGCGCGCCGCTCACCTCGATGTCGAGCGCGAGCTCGAAGGGCTTCCCGGTGAGCCGGTACGCCTTGCGCACGTCCACGTTCCCGACGCGGCCCTCGAACACCACCCCCTGCGCGTCGCGCGAGACGATCCGCATGGGCGCACGCGCCGCCGGATCCGCGGCGAGGTCCTGCGCGCCGCCGAGCTCCGGGGACGGGACGAGCGCGAGCAGGTACGGCTGCTCCTTCGTCGTGCGGACGAGGTCGATCTGGACGGCCTCCCCGCTCTCCAGCTCGCGCCGGAACTTGTCGCCCACGAGGACGAGGCTCTTCACCGCACCGCCGTGCGACGACAGCACGGCCTCGAGGCCGCTCCCGGCGAGCCTGACCGTCTCCTCGGGCGCGTTCGGCGGCGGCGCCGGGACGGCGGGAGCCACCGGTGCGCGGAGAGGCTGCCCGGAGGGCGAGGGGGCGGTCCTCGTCGTCTCCGCCGGTGGCGGCGGCGGGGGCGCAGGGGGCTGGCGCTTCGGGGGGAAGAGGAGCTGCCAGCCGATGAGGATCGCCACCGAGGCGGCGGTGGCGAGGAGGATGCGGCGGAAGTCGGGACCCAAGGGAGAGACCTCGCTACGTACGTTCAGGGCACCGGATCGATGCCGCCGGGATGGAATGGATGGCAGCGGAGGAGCCGCCGGGTGGCGAGCCAGGCGCCCTTCGCGGCGCCGTGGCGGACGAGCGCGGCTTCCGCGTAGGCGGAGCAGCTCGGGTAGAAGCGGCACGCGCTCGGCAGCGCGGGGGAGACGAACCGCCGGTAGGCGCGCACGGCGAGGAGGAGCGAGGCCCGGATCACGCGTTCGTCCCCCGGAGCTTCTCGCAAGCCTGCGCGAGCGCGCGCCGGGCTCCGGCGATTCCCATGGCCAGCGCACCGGCGCGGGCAACGACCACGAGATCCACCGCCGGCAGGTCCGCCTGCTGGGCGCGGAAGGCCTCCCGCACCCAGCGCTTCACGCGGTTCCGCCCGACGGCGTTCGCGACCTTTGAGGACACCGTGATCCCGATCCGTGGCCGGGTCCCGCCCGTGTCGACCGCGAGGACCAGCACCTCGCCGGAATAGAGTCGCCGGCCGCGCTGCTGCACGAGGAGGAACTCCCGGCGGCGCCGCAGCCGCGCCACCCTGGGCAGCGTCACCTACTCTACTTCTTCGGCGCGGAGCTCGCGAGGCGCGCCCGCCCCTTCGCCCGCCGCCGCTTGACGACGTTTCGTCCGGCAGGAGACGCCATTCGCTTCCGGAAACCGTGCGTGCGGAGTCGGCGCTGCTTCTTCGGCTGGTAAGTCCGCTTCATGGCGCGGCAAACTCCCCGATCATTCGCAGGATGTCAAGGTTCTCAGATGGTTGCCTCCCCGGAGCGGTTCCGCGAGAAAAGCGCGCCGCGCCCGCGACGCGAAAAGCCCGTCCTTTCGCCGCACACGCAGGTTGACCTTGATCCTTCCGCGCCACCTTCGCTAACTTCCGCGCACGCACCACGGGCTCCCCTGACTCCTCGTCGCCCGGGCGAAGAGTGAAGCGCCGCAGCGCGGATGCGCTGCGGGGCAGGGGATGCATTTGTTCTCGGGACGGGGACGGTCATGGAAGCAGCAGCGAGAGCGCAGAGCCTCGGAGATCTGTGGTCGCGGATCGATTCATATCTGCGCACGCGCGTCCGCAAGGAGACGCACCACAAGTTCTTCGCCCCGCTCCGCGCCGTCGCGCTCGAGGGAGATCGCCTCCAGATCGGCGCGCCCGACCAGTTCCACCGCGACTTCGTCGAGGACAACTACCGCGGCTTCTTCGAGGAGTTCGTGCCCGGCCTCGCAGGAGCGCCGCTCCGCATCGTGTTCGTGGTGGACGAGATCTCTCGTGCGGCGCCCGCCGCCGGCCCCGCGCTCACGCCCGTGTCCCGGTTCGTCGAGCCCCCACCGATGATCGACCCGCGCGAGATCCGCCCGAACTCCCGCTATACCTTCGACACCTTCGTCGTCGGCGAGTCGAACCGCTTCGCCTTCGCGGCGACCCAGGGCGTCGCGGCGAACCCCGGCAAGACCTGGAACCCGCTCTTCATCCACGGCGACTCCGGGCTCGGCAAGACCCATCTCCTGCACGCGCTCGCCCACGCCATCCTGGAGAAGCAGGGCGGCGGCCGCGTCGCGATCGTCTCCTCGGAGCGCTACACGAACGACTTCGTCGATGCGATCAAGAAGGGCACGCTCGACGAGTTCCGCCGCAAGTACCGCGAGTGCTCCGCCTTCATCGTGGACGACGTGCAGTTCCTCGCCGGCAAGGAGAAGACCGCCGAGGAGTTCTTCCACACCTTCAACGAGCTGCACGACCACCACGTGCAGATCGTCCTCTCGAGCGACCGGCCCCCGAAGGACCTCAAGGGGCTCGATGAGCGGCTCTGCTCGCGCTTCGAGTGGGGCATGCGGGTCCGGATCGAGCCGCCCGAGTTCGAGACCCGCGCCGCGATCCTGAAGAAGAAGGCGGAGCTCGAGGGGATCGTGCTGCCCGACGACGTGACCGACCTCCTCGCCACGCACATCCGCTCGAACGTGCGCGCGCTCGAGGGGGCGCTCATGCGCCTCGCTGCGTTCGCCTCGCTCAAGTCCGAGCCCATCACCGTGGCGCTCGCCCGCGACGTCCTCTCCGACGTCATCCCGCCGAAGGGTTACCGTCCGCCCATCGAGCGGATCCAGGAGACCGTGGCCGCCCACTACGGGCTCACCGTCGCAAAGCTGACGAGCGCCTCCCGCGAGCAGAAGGTGGCCTTGCCGCGCCAGGTCGCGATGTACCTCTGCCGCATCCTCGCCGAGGAGAAGCTCCAGGCGATCGCGGAGAGGTTCAACAAGAAGGACCACACCACCGTCATCTCCGCGATCGACCGGGTGAAGAGCCTCATCGAGACCGACGAGCACGTCCGCCCCGCGGTCGAAGCCCTCATCGCGAAGCTCGCGCCATGACCCGCCCTGGGGCGCGTCGACCCGCGCCCAGGCCGTTGTGGATGGCCGGTGGATCCGGCGGCGGATCAGCTGGGGATCCCGCGTGGGCCGCTGTTGACAGCTTTTCACGCGCCGCGCTACACAACTTCGACCCGGACTGATCCCGGTGGTTGTCCAGGCGGAAAAAGCCAGCGGTTCCGAGGAGTGGAGCCGCTTCTCCACAGCGCCGCGCCCCCTGCTACTACGACGATCATCAAAGAAGAGGATCTTCCCATGGAACTGAAGATCGCGACGGCCGAGCTTTCGAAGGCCCTCGCCCGCTCCCAGGGCATCGTGGAGAAGAAGAGCACGATGCCGATCCTGTCCCACGTCCTCCTCGAGGCGCGGAAGGACCAGCTCATCGTCTCGTCGACCGACCTCGATCTCGCCGTCTCGTCCGAGCACAAGGACGGCTGCGAGGTGCTGAAGGACGGTGCGCTCGCGGTCTCGGCCAAGCACCTGTACGAGATCGTGCGTGCCCTCCCCGAGCTCCAGGTGACGCTCAAGAAGGCCCACAACAACTACCTCGAGGTTCGCAGCGGCCCCTCGGAGTTCCGCATCGTCGGGCTGCCGTCCGAGGACTTCCCCGCCCTGCCCCGCTTCGAGAAGGTCCCCTTCGGCGACGTCGATCCGGGCCTTCTCCTCGACATGATCGAGCGGACGTTCTTCGCGGTCTCGACGGACGAGACCCGCTACAACCTGAACGGCGTCTACTTCGAGCCGTCCGCAGACGCGCTCCGCCTCGTCGCGACCGACGGACACCGCCTCTCTCTCGTCGAGCGCCAGGTGGGCGCGGCCTTCGGCCTGAAGCGTGGTGTCATCCTCCCGAAGAAGGGGCTCCAGGAGCTCCGCAAGCTGCTCGCCGAGGCCGCGGAGGCAAGCGACGCGAAGACCGAGACGAAGCTCGGCTTCGTCGAGAACAGCGCCATCGTCCGCCGCCCCGGCGTCACCCTCTCGATGCGCCTCATCGAGGGGCTCTTCCCCGACTACCGCCAGGTGATCCCGAAGGCCGGCGATCGGTCCGTGAAGCTCGGCCGCGAGCGCTTCCAGGAGACGCTCCGGCGCGTCTCCCTCCTCTCCACGGACAAGGCCCACGCGGTGAAGTTCGAGCTCGCGAAGGGGCTGCTCAAGGTCAGCTCCCAGAATCCGGACCTCGGCGAGGCGAAGGAGGAGGTGCCGGTCGATTACGCCGGCGAACCGCTGAAGATCGGCTTCAACGCTCGGTACGTCCTCGACGTGCTCGCGGTCCTCCGGTCCAAGGACGTGGCGTTCGAGCTCGCCGACGACCTCTCTCCCGGCGTCCTGCGCGGCGTCGAAGAGGTGGACCAGGGCTTCACCGCCGTCGTGATGCCGATGCGCATCTGACCCTTCGACTTCGCAGCCGCCCTGCGGCTGCTGCGCTCAGGGTGCGCGGACATTGAGGCTCCTCCGGCTCGCGATCCACGACTTCCGCAACCTCGCCTCCGTCGACCTCGCGCCGTCGCCGCGCGCGACGATCCTTCTCGGCGAGAACGGCCAGGGGAAGACGAACCTCCTCGAGGCGATCTACCTCCTCACGACGCTCAAGCCACTGCGGGGCGCCCGCCTCGCCGAGCTCGTCCGCTTCGGCGAGACGCGCGCCCAGGTGGCGGGCGACTTCGACGGGCCCGGCGGCGTGCGGCGTGCGGCGGTGGAGGTCCAGGCGGGGGGGCGGACCGCGTTCCTCGACGGCAAGCCGCAGGAGCGCCTCGAGACGTACTTCGAGGGGCTCGCCGCCGTGTGCTTCGCGCCCGACGATCTCCTCCTCGTCAAGGGCGGACCGGAGGGCAGGCGCCGCTTCCTCGACCGCGCCGCGTTCAACCGCTGGCCGGCGGTGCTCGGCGAGGTGCGCGACTTCGTGCGCGCCTTGCGCGCCCGGAACGCCGCCCTGCGGACCGCTCCCGCCGAGGTGGAGGCGAGCTTCCGGACGCCGCTCGTCCGGGCGTCCGCCCGGCTGATGGTCCGTCGCCGCGCGGTCGTCGCCGAGCTCGCGCCTCGCCTCGCCACGGCCTTCGCCGAGATCTCCGGGCCGGCCGCGCCGGCGGCGCTCCTCGCCTACCGTCCCGCGGCGGGTCTGCGCCCGGAGGGGAGCGAGGACGAGCTCGCGGGCGAGCTCGCCGCGCTTCTGGAGGAGCGGCTCGAGCGCGATCGCGAGAAGGGCTTCACCTCGGCCGGGCCGCACATGGACGACCTCGTCCTCGCGCTCGACGGGCGCCCCGCGCGCCTCTACGCGAGCCAGGGGCAGCAGCGCGCGCTCGTGCTCGCCCTCAAGATCGCCGAGATCGAGAACCTGCGGGCGTCGCTCGGCCGGCCGCCCCTGCTCCTCCTCGACGACGTCTCCTCCGAGCTCGATCCCGCGAAGAACCGCTACCTCCTCGCCTATCTCGCGGCCCTGCCGGCGCAGGTGTTCCTCACCGCCACCGATCGCCGGCTGCTCGAGCCCGCCGCGGGGCCGGAGAGCGCCTTCTTCCGCGTCGACAAAGGGGCCGTCGCGCCCCTGGTTTCGTGAATATTTTCGCAAACTTGTTGGTTCCATCCAGGCGTTGAATCGGACGGTCGCGCCTGCTACAAACCGGGTGCCCGCCAACGCCGCGAGAACCTTTCGAGAACGAGCGAGGAAGCCCCCTGGAAACCGCCGAGAAGAGCGTGCGCCCGAAGAGCGAGGCGGAGGAGTACGGGACCGACCAGATCAAGGTGCTCGAGGGGCTCGAGGCGGTCCGCAAGCGCCCCCACATGTACATCGGGGACACGGGGGAGCGCGGGCTCCACCACCTCGTGTACGAGGTCGTCGACAACTCGGTCGACGAGGCGATGGCGGGGCGCGCGAGCGAGATCGAGGTCGCGATCCACGTCGACAGCTCGGTGACCATCGTCGACAACGGCTCGGGCATTCCGGTCGGACCTCATCCCACCGTGAAGGGGATGGACACGCTCGACGTGGTGATGACGAAGCTCCACGCGGGGGGGAAGTTCGAGTCGAACGCGTACAAGGTCTCGGGAGGGCTCCACGGCGTGGGCGTCACCTGCGTGAACGCCCTCTCCGACTGGCTCAAGGTCGAGGTCTACCGCGAGGGAAAGGTCTTCGCGCAGCGCTACGAGCGCGGCCAGCCGACGGGGAAGGTCACCGCGGTGGGCGAGACGCAGCGGCGCGGCACGAAGGTCACCTTCAAGCCCGACCCGACCATCTTCGAGACGACCGAGTTCTCCTTCGAGGCGCTCTCCGGCCGGCTGCGCGAGCTCGCCTTCCTGAACGCGGGCCTGAAGATCACGATCGAGGACGAGCGCAGCGGCAAGAAGCACGAGTTCCTCTTCAAGGACGGCATCCGCGAGTTCGTCGCGTACCTCAACAAGGCGCGCGAGGTGCTGAACCCGCCCATCGCGCTCCGGCAGGAGGTCGAGACCGAGCGCGGCACCGCCCTCGTCGAGATCGCGCTCCAGTGGAACGACGGCTACGACGAGAAGGTCTTCGCCTTCGCGAACAACATCCACAACCACGAGGGGGGAACGCACCTCATCGGCTTCAAGGCCGCGCTCACCCGCACCATCAACAACTACGGGCAGAAGAACAACCTCTTCAAGGACCTGAAGGAGGAGCTGCCTTCCGGCGACGACATGCGCGAGGGGCTCGCCGCGGTCGTCTCGATGCGGCTCCCTGGCGCGAGCTTCGAGGGGCAGACGAAGACGAAGCTCTCGAACACCGAGGCGAAGAGCATCGTCGAGACGATGCTGAACGACAAGCTCGGCGCGTACCTCGAGGAGAACCCGCCCGTCGCGAAGCGGATCTGCGCGAAGGTCGCGGACGCGGCCCGTGCGCGCATCGCGGCGCGCAAGGCGCGCGAGACGGTACGCCGCAAGGGGGCGCTCGACGGCGCCTCGCTGCCGGGCAAGCTCGCCGACTGCCAGTCGCGCGACCCGAAGGAGTCCGAGATCTTCATCGTGGAGGGCGACTCGGCCGGCGGCTCCGCGAAGCAGGGGCGCGACCGGCGCATCCAGGCGATCCTCCCTCTCCGCGGCAAGATCCTGAACGTCGAGAAGGCGCGCTTCGACAAGATGCTCGGGTCCGCGGAGATCGCGACGATGATCACCGCCCTCGGGACCGGGATCGGCCCCGAGGAGTTCGACGTCGCGAAGACCCGCTACCACAAGATCGTCATCATGACCGACGCGGACGTGGACGGGAGCCACATCCGCACGCTGCTGCTCACCTTCTTCTTCCGGCAGATGCCGCAGGTGGTGGAGAAGGGCTACCTCTACATCGCGCAGCCGCCCCTCTACCGCGTGCAGAAGGGGAAGAAGGAGCAGTACCTGAAGGACCAGGCGGCGCTCGACGATCACCTCCTCACCTACGCGACCGAGAAGGCGAAGCTCGTCGCCGGCGAGATCGCCATCGACGGGCCGGACCTGAAGCGGCTCGCCGAGTGCGCCATCACCTACCGGACGATCCTCACGCGCGTCGACCGACGGCGCGACAGCCGCGTCGTGGACGCCGCCATCCAGCTCGGCGATCTCGACCTCTCCCTCCTCAAGCGGCACGAGGCGGTGAAGGAGCAGGTCCAGCAGATCTTCGAGAAGGCCCAGAAGCTCCACCCCGAGATCGAGGTCCGCATCGCCAAGATCGAGCGGGACGAGGAGCATGGCTGCGACGCGCTCGTCTTCCAGACGACGATGGCCGGAGCGCCGCGCGAGACCCGGCTCGACTTCGACTACCTCTCCGGCCCGGAGTGGGGCGAGCTCGCCGCGCTGCACGCGGCCCTCGCCGAGATCGGCCCCGGTCCCTATCGGATCGAGAAGCCGGACGGGACGGAGGACGTCGACGACGTGTTCGCCGCGGTGGAGACACTGAAGAGGAGCGCCGCCCAGGGGCAGAACATCCAGCGCTACAAGGGGCTCGGCGAGATGAACCCCCAGCAGCTCTGGGAGACCACGATGGATCCCGAGCGCCGCACCGTGCTCCAGGTCCGCGTGGACGACATGGTCGAGGCCGACGGGGTGTTCTCGATCTTGATGGGCGACGCGGTCGAGCCGCGGCGCGAGTTCATCGAGAAGCACGCGCTCGACGTGCAGAACCTCGACGTCTGAACGGCGCGTCGCCGGCTCGACGACACGAGAAGGAGGCTCCCGCCATGCCGCGCACCGCGATCGTCGCCCTCGGATTCCACGTCCCGGAGCGCGTCGTCACGAACGACGAGCTGACGCGGCGGATGGAGACCACCGACGCCTGGATCCGCGAGCGCACCGGGATAAGGGAGCGCCGCTGGGTCGGGGAGGGAACCGAGAACTCCGACCTCGCGCTCGAGGCGACGAAGAAGGCGCTCGCCAAGGCGGGCTGGGAGCCGAAGGATGTCGAGGCGATCGTCTACGCCTCGATGACGCCGGACCACATGCTCCCCGCCGACGGGTGCTTGCTCAACGCGAAGCTGGGGATCCCGGGCGTCCCGGCGATCGACCTCCGCAACCAGTGCACCGGGTTCCTCTACGGCCTCGCCGTCGCCGACGCGTGGATCCGCATCGGCATGTACCGGCGGATCCTCCTCGTCGGCTCCGAGATCCACTCGACCGGGCTCGACGTGTCCACGCGCGGGCGCGACGTGTCGGTGATCTTCGGCGACGGCGCCGGCGCGGCGCTCCTCGAGGCGACCGACGAGCCCGGCCGGGGGGTGCTCTCCGTCCACCTCCACGCCGACGGCCGCTTCGCGACCGACCTCTACTGCGAGGCCCCCGGCTCGAAGTACCACCCGCGCGTCCAGCCCGCGATGATCGACTCGGGCGCGATCTATCCGCGGATGGAGGGGCAGAAGGTGTTCAAGCACGCGGTCGTGCGGATGCCGGAGGTGATGCGCGAGGCGCTCGAGAAGAACGGCCTCGCCGCGAAGGACCTGAAGCTCGTCGTCCCGCACCAGGCGAACCTGCGCATCAGCCAGATGGTCCAGCGAGCGCTCGACCTCTCCGACGATCAGGTCTTCAACGACATCGAGAAGTACGGGAACACGACCGCCGCCTCGATCCCCATCGCCCTCGCCGAGGCGGTCGAGGCGCGCGGCATCCGGCGCGGGGATCTCGTGGGGCTGTGCGCTTTCGGGGCCGGCTTTACATGGGCGAGCGCCCTGGTACGCTGGTAGCGCCATTGGACCTGCGGGCGAGGGGCCCGCTCGAGTGGACGCGCGGAGGGAGCGCAGGCCGTGAGCAGGGTCGCCCGTGCGTCGCAACGGTTCTGAGGCGTCGTCCAACGGCAGGACTGCGGACTTTGGATCCGCGTATGAAGGTTCGAATCCTTCCGCCTCAGCCACATCCGCCTCGAAGCCGGCGAACCTGAGGGCGGAGGTGCGGCCGCTCGGACGCCCCACGGCGGTGGTGCTCGTGTCGCTCGGCGCCGTCCACCCGAGGCTCCTGCAGGAGGCAGGCGAGGGGCTCCTCGAGACCCTCGCCGTCGCGCCGCGCGCCGGACCGTCGCTCGAGCGGCCGCAGTACGCCTTCAACAAGGACCGGTCGCAGTATCACGCGACCTCCATCCTGCGACGGCTCGCGACGCTTCGCGCGAAGGACGCCCCGGTGGTGGGCATCCTCGACGTGGACCTCTTCCTCCCCGACGCGGCGTACGTCATCGGGGACGCGGACCGCGACGCAGGCGCGGCCGTCTTCTCGCTCGCGCGCCTCGCGAGCGGCGACCCCGACGTGCTTCGCCGCCGCGCCCGGGTCGAGACGATCCACGCCGCCGGACACCTCCTCGGCCTCTCGCACTGCGGCGACTTTCACTGCGCGATGTTCTTCTCGCGGGACGCGGCGGACTGCGACCGCAAGCGGGTGGGGCTCTGTGCGGCCTGCCGGGCGGCGCTCGGCCTTCCGTCGCGATGACCCGGCCGGACTCACCCCTCTCGTTGTGCCAGCGCGATGAGGCCAGCTGCGGCGCCTGCTGCGGCCTCTACAACCGGACCGACTTCTCGCGCGTCGCGGTTGCCGCGGAGCTCCGGCGGCGGACGCGGGCGCTCGCCGCCGTGCCTCGGACGCCCGAGGCGTTCCGGGCCGCGGCGCGCGCGCTCGAGGCGTCCGGACCTGCGCCGCTCTTCCCGTCGGTGCGGGTGTGCGGCCTGCTCGGGTTTCTCGGCGAGGGAGAGGGCCGGATCGGCTGCCTCGCTCATCCCGCCGCGACGGGCTGTCCGGACCTGCGCGACTGCGGCGCCTACGACGCCGCCATCTGCGAGAGCTTCCTCTGCCCCTCCTGCTCCTCGCTCTCCGAGGAGCAGGCGGCGCTCGCGGAGGACGCGGCCGGCGACTGGCACCTGTACGGCCTCGTCGTGACGGACGCGCCGTTCCTCCGGGCCGTTCTAGATGCCGTGGCGCAGGGCGCGGGCTCCCCTATCGAGCGGCGCCACCTCCGGCACGCGCCGTTCGCCGCCGCGCTGCGCCGGCTGCTCGATCTCAAGGGCGAGCTCGCACCCGGATCGGAGGGCCTCTTCGGCGCGTTCGCCCGCCGTCCCGGCGGCGAGCCCGCCGAGCGGGGGAACGGTGACGCCGTGCTCGGCCGGGGCGGCGCGTCTCTCCACGACGCGATCACCGCCTGCATCGGCGCTGACCCGCGGAGCGGAAACGACCCCGACGGAGTCGAGGCGGAGGTGCGCAGGCGGCTCGACGCCTGCGTCGCGGCGTTCCCGCCCTGACGGTCGCGCTCCCGGGCGGCTCGAGGGCTGGGTTGAGGTCACGCGCCGACTGCGGCGCGGCCGCAGCGATGGTGCGGCCCCTCGCGCACGAGCGCGGCGAGGCGGGAGCGCTGTTCCGGACCGAGGGCAGCGTGGACGCGGGCAATCGCTCCGGCGAGGCGCTCGCGGAGCTCGGCGACACGCCCGAGGCGCGCCTCGAGCGCGGCGGCGACGCGCGCGGCGTCGAGCGCCGGAGCGGCGAGGAGGTCGGCGAGCTCGGTGCGGAGCCCGCCCGCGTCGTGCCGCAGCGCCGAGAGGGCCTCGGCGAGGGCATCGGTCTCGGCAAGGACAGCCCGCTCCTGGTCAGGGGTCGCGCCGATGCGCCGGAGGAGCCGGCGGGGGCCGTAGCGGCCGTGATGGCCGCGGCCGAAGCGGCGCCACGCCGCGCGGCGGGCGAGCGCGCCGACGAACAGGACGGTGAGGGCGCCGAATGCGCCCGAGAGGAACGGCGTCATGGTTCAGACCTCCGTGCGAGGGTTCACGGTCGAGAGGATGCGGCGGCGGCGCTGCGCGGGGGCTTCGGCCCTGTGAAGAACCGTGAACCGGTCTTCACACGAGCCCGGCGCGGCGCGCGACGCCGAGGACGGCGTCGGCGATCGCGCCCGGCGCCTCCTCCTGCGGGTAGTGGCCCGCCGGCACGCGCGTCACCGTCGCCCTGGGGAGGGCCTCGGCCACGCCGGAGAGCGCGCGCCCGATGACCGGGTCCCGCTCTCCCCACACGATCGCGGCGGGGCCCGCGAAGGATCTCGCGACCGCGTGCGCGCGCCGGAGCGGCGCCATCGACGGGTGATCGGGCCGGATGGGCGCCATCCGCGCGAGCGCGAGCGGCGCGACCCGGTCTGCGATGCGCCGAAGCGGCCAGCGGTACGCGCGGGCGACGTCGCCCGAGATCGAGGCGCGGTCCGCCTGCACGAGGGCGAGCGCGTTCTGCGGGAACCCGAGAAGCCGGAAGGCGAGATCGGACACGAGCGGCCGGTTCGCGAAACGGTGGAAGCGGGTCGGGCGTGACCCCGGCCGTGGAGGGCCGACGAGCGTGTTCGTCACGACGAGGCCGGCGAGCCTCCCGGGGCGATCGGCGAGCGCGCAGAGACCGATGGGGCCGCCCCAGTCGTGCACGACGAGGAGGAGCGGGCCGTCGGGCGCGACGGCGTCGAGGAGCGCGCCGATCGCGAGGGCATGGTTCTCGAGCGTGTGGAAGCCCGGAGCGCGGGGCTTCGTGGATAGACCGAGGCCGGCGAGGTCGGGGAGCACGAGCCGCAGGCGCGCGCCGGCGAGCGTCGCAGCGACCTTCCGCCAGAGGAATCCCCACGTCGGATTCCCGTGGAGGAAGACGACGGCCGGCCCCGTGCCGTCCTCCATCACGTGAAACGCGAGGCCTCCTGCCTCGACGACGCTGCGGTCGAACGGGAGCGCGCGCTCGATGAAGCCGGGCAGCGGTGGCGGCGGAAGGCGGGGCACTCAGCCCCCCTCACCCCGCGTCGCGGGCAGCCCCGCCGCGACGATCTCGGCGACGTCGAGGACTCGGATCGCGTCCTCGCGTCCCGCGTCGGCGATCCCGTCCTTCATCATGGTGAGGCAGAACGGGCAGGCGGTCGCGATGACGCCTCCCGCCTCGCCGAGCGTCGCGGCCGCCTCGTCCGCCCTGTCGCGGTTCACCCGCGTCCCGAGCCTCTCCTCGAGCCAGAAGCGCCCGCCGCCCGCGCCGCAGCAAAAGCCCTGGCGACGATTGCGCGGCATCTCGCGGACCGTCACGCCGGCGCTCCGCAGCGCCTCGCGCGGCGGCTCGGTGACGCCGTTCCAGCGCGCGAGGTAGCAGGGGTCGTGGAAGGTGACCGCCCCGAGCCCGTCCGCGGCCGAGCGCGCGAGCCGGCCTTCCGAGACGAGGCGCGAGACGAGCTCGGCGTGGTGCACGACCTCGTAGCGGCCGCCGAACTGGGGCAGCTCGTTCGCGAGCGTGTTCAGGCAGTGCGGGCACTGGACCAGGATCTTCGCGACGCCGTGGCCGTTCAGCGTCTCGACGAGCGATTGCGCCTGCAGCTGGAACAGGTACTCGTTCCCGAGGCGGCGGGCGGCGTCGCCCGTGCAGGTCTCCTCTTCCCCGAGGATCGCGAACGACACCTTCGCCTCGCGCAGGATCCGGACGATGGCGCGCGAGACCTTCTTCTGGCGATCGTCGAACGCGCCGGCGCACCCGACGAAGAAGAGCCACTCGAACGGGCCGTCGCCGGGGCGGGGGATCGCGAGGTCGGAGCACCAGTCGGCGCGCCGGTTCGAGCCGATGCCCCACGGGTTACCCTGCGTCTCGATCCCCTTGAAGACGCGCGCCGCCTCCTCGGGGAACGCGGACTCGACGAGCACGTCGTGGCGCCGCATGTCGATGAGGCGGGGGACGTTCTCGATGAGGACCGGGCAGGCGGTCTCGCACCAGCCGCAGGTGGTGCAGGCCCAGAACGTCTCCGGCGGGACGACGTCCGTGACGCGCGGGAGCTTCCCGGCTGCCGCTTCGCGCGCAGCGGGCTCCTTCGCGCGCGCGAGGGCGGTGAGGACCGGCGCGACGTCCGCGAGGTGGTGGCGGATCGCCCGGTTCACCTCCTTGTGGCTGAGGGGCTTCCCGGTGACGTAGGTGGGGCAGTGGGTCTGGCAGCGGCCGCACTCGGTGCAGCTGTAGACATCCCACGCCTCCTTCCAGGAGAGGTCCTTCACGGTCGCGCTCCCGAAGCTCGCGTCCTCCGCCTCGAGGTCGAGCTTGCGGAGCGCGGCCGCGGGGGGCAGGCGCGCGAAGAAGACGTTCGGCAGCGCGGTGATGATGTGGAAGTGCTTCCCGTAGGGAAGGACGTTCAGGAAGACGAGGATGAGCGCGAGGTGGATCCAGAGGCTCGCGGCCCCGACGAACGCGATCGTGTCGACCGAAACCTCGGCGGCGACGTACGCGAAGACCGCGACCGAGCGCGCCGGAGCGAGCGCGTCGTAGAGCGGCAGGTCGGGCGCGCGGAAGGACACGATGGAGCGGTTTGCTCGCGCGACGGCGACGAGGTGTCGTGCTCCCTCGAACGCCATGTCGGTGAGCATCAGCCCGGCGATGAGGAGGAGGATCACGACGCCCTCGGTCGAGAGCGTGACGCGGTCCGGCTTCGTGACGAGCCTTCGCCAGAGGAAGCCCGCGACGCCGACGAGCGCCCCGAGGACGACGAGGTCCTTCAAGAAGAGATACGCGCGGCCGAGCGACGCGTCCTCGGCGAGCAGCGGGAGGTGGAACCCAGGGGAGAAGCCCATCCCGAACATCGTGATCGTCCGGATCGCGAGGACGAGGAACGCGACGAAGACGAGGACGTGGAGGAGCCCAGGCCCGCGCTCCTCGGGATCGACGAGCCGCTTCTGCCCGAAGCCGTAGGCGAGCAGGGCGCGGACTCGCTCGCCGACGCGATCGGTGCGCCGCTCGCGGCGGAGCGCCTGGAGCGGCGCGATCCGCCGGACCATCGTGAACGCGAAGGCGGCGAGCCCGATGACGAGCATCGCCGCGGTGAGGACGGGGCTCATGCACGCGACGCTATCACGCCGCGTTCCGGGCCGGCCGCGCCCACGGACCACCGGCTCGCCCGCAGGAAAGGCGAGGGGGCCGCCCGCGTCGCGGACGGCCCCCTGGCGGCAGACCGGAAATACGTTCTCAGCGCCGGGAAGGGCCGCCCTTCTTCTCGTCCTTGTCGTCCTTCTTCTCTTCCTTCTTCTTCTCCTTGTCCTTCTTGTCCTTCTTGTCCGGGCCGCGCGCCGGCGCCGCCGCGGGCTGGGCCGCAGGAGGCCGCGCCGACGGCGGTGCGGCGGCGGGCTGCGCGGGAGGAGGAGAGAAGGAAGGGGCGGGCTGGGCGTGGCCCGGCGGCGTGCCGCCCTGGCCGGGCGGGACGTTGCCGTGGCCGGGGGCCTCGCCGCTGCGGCCGGGCGAAGCCACCGCGGGCATCACGACCGCGGGCTGCACGGGCGCGGGCTGGGCGTGGCCCGCCGGCGTGCCGCCCTGGCCGGGCGGGGCGTTCCCGTGGCCGGGGGCCTCGCCGCTGTGGCCCGGCGCCGGAGAGTACCCCGGGGTCGCGAAGGCAGGTGGGGGCTGGGCGTGGCCGGGGGGAGTGCCGCCCTGGCCGGGCGGCAGGTTCCCGTGGCCGGGGGCCTCGCCGCTGTGGCCGGGACCCTGCGGGCCGGGCGCGACGACCTGCGGCTGACCGGGCTGGTACGGATCGGGGCGCGGCTGCTGGCCGGGGAGCAGCGGCCGCGCCGGCGCGGGCTGCGCGACGGGGCGCGGCGGCAGCGGGGGGCGGCGGGACGGGTCGGGACGCGGCGCTGGGCGCGGCCAGTAGGTCGCGGGCGGAGGCCGGTTCGCATGGTACGGGCCGACGTACGTGTAGCCGTGGCCGCGACGCCACTGGAACTCGCGGCTCGGCGGCGGGGCGTAGTCGTGCGTGTGCGGGCCCGCGATCGAGCACCATCCGCCACCGGGGAGCGGGTGGCCGGCGACGTACGTGAAGACGAACGGGCCGCGGTAGGAGTAGTAGCCGCCCTCCACGAGATACAGGTTCGGCTGGTCCGGGTAGTAGTCGTGGACGTGGGCGGACTGGTCGAAGCACCAGCCGCCGCCGAGGCCCTCGGGGACGAAGTGCTCGCCGTAGTACCAGACCTGGAGCGGCGCGGGAGGAGGAGGAGGCGCGGCCGGCGGCGCCGACTCGACGACGATCGGCCTCCGCTGGACCGGCACGACGATGCAGGCCGCGAGCGCGAACAAGGGGAAGAACCACAGCAGACGTTTCATCGGCGTCTCCTTCTACGAGGACCCGCAACTAGGGGACGGCCCGGTCCCGCCCGAATTCACGGCAGGGCGAGGCGCGCCTTCGAGCCGGACATGTTAGCAGCGCGCGTGCCGCTGCCAAATGCCCGTCGGCACCGGGGGTTCCCCGCCGCTCGTCCGAGCCTGGGCGGCACTCCTGTGGCTGGAGCACCTCGGTCGAGGCTCAGTGGACGACCCGTGCGCCCTGCAGGCCGAGGCGGGCGGAGGCGTAGCGCCGGAGGACGCTCCGGTACTCGTCCGCGGTGCGCGGTCCGGCGATGAGCCACTCGTCGGCGATGACGAGCGCGGGGGCCGCCTCGATCCCCTTGCCGAGCGCGTCGTCGTACGACTCGAGCACCCTGCGCTCCGTCGCGGGGGCGGAGAGCGCGCTCGCGAACCTCGCCACGTCGAGGCCGGCGGCGTCGGCGAGCTCGTACAGCACGTCACGGCGGGTGACGTTGATGCCGCGGACGAGCCCGGCTTCGCGCACCGCCCCTCGAAACGCCGCCTCGCGCGAGGGTCCCTGCAGGCGCGCCGCCTCGATGGCGGCGAGCGCGGGGAGCGTCGAGAGCGGCGGATCGTCGGAGAGCCAGAGCTCGGCCGTCGTCCCGGCCGCCTCCGGCTCGCGCGCCGCGCGCTTCGCCGCGCGCGAGAAGGCGCGCCGGTCGCTCGACGTGACCGCGCGCGGCTCGGCGCGGAGCGGGAACGGCTCGAGGCGAAGCGGCGCGAACGCGCCGGGGACGTCCTCGAGCGCGGCGCGGACGCGCCGCTCGGCGACGAGACACCAGGGCGAGAGCGGATCCTCGTACAGGACGAGCGAGACGAGCTCGGCGGGCATCGTGCGGGGTGGCAAGGCGCGCGGATTGTACCGGGCGGGGCGTCTCGCGCACGAGGGGCGAGCGCCTGCCCGCACGGTGGCTGGAAGACCTACACGGGATGGCTGCCCGCCGGCCGGGCGAGGCGCGCGTGTGCGTACTCCACCGCGTGCTGCACGAACTGCGTGGCGATGTCCACGCCGGTGGCGGCCTCGAGCCCCTCGAAGCCGGGGGACGAGTTCACCTCCATGATCTTCGGCCCGGTGCGCGCCTCGAGCATGTCGACGCCCGCCACCTCGAGCCCCATGACGCGGGCCGCCTTGACCGCGGCCTCGGCGTATTCGCGCTCGAGGGTGAGCGCCTCGGCGACGCCGCCGCGATGGATGTTCGAGCGGAAGTCGCCTGCCCGCGCGGTGCGCCGCATCGCCGCCACGACCCGGTCGCCCACGACGAGGGCGCGCACGTCCCGCCCGCGCGACTCCGCGACGAGCTCCTGGAGCAGGATCTCCTGGCCGAGTGTCCAGAGCGTGTCGAGCATCCCCTCCACCTCCGCCACCGTGTTCGCGATCATGACGCCCACGCCCTGCGTCCCCTGGATGAGCTTGATGATGCAGGGGAGGCCGCCCACCATCGCGACCGACGACTCCACCTCCTCGCGGTAGCGGCACATCGCGGTGCGCGGGATGTCGATCCCGAAGCGGGAGAGGAGCTGCAGGGCGCGCAGCTTGTCGCGCGAGCGCGAGATCGGCACCGCCGCGTTCAGCACCGGCACCCCCATCATGTCGAGTTGGTTCACGACCGACAGGCCGTAGCCGGTGATGGACGCGCCGATGCGCGGGATGACGACGTGGACGTCCGTGGCGAGGAGCTCCGCGCCGCGGTAGAGGATCCTCGGCCGGTCGCGCCCGAGCACCATGTTGCAGCGGAGCGTGTCGAGGACGCGCGGCGCGTGGCCGAGCGCCTTCGCCGCCTCGACGAGCCGGCGCGTCGAGTAGAGCTTCTTGTTGCGGGAGAGGATGACGACCCCGAGCCGCCGGCCGGCCGGGGACCGGACCTTCGTCGCGCGGTTCCCGCGGGGGGCCTTCTTGCGGAGGGGCGGCATACAGGCGAACCCAGGTTATCGGCGACGCACCGGGGCCGCAACGCGCGCTCGGCCACGGAACGCCTCCGTTGATCGGCCCCTGCCACGCTGCTAGACAAAGCTGTCTTTCGAGGCGAAAAGAGCCCGTGGACTACAAAGAGACCATCCAGCTCCCGAAGACCGGCTTCCCCATGAAGGCGAACCTCCCCCAGCGGGAGCCGGAGATCCTGCGCCAGTGGGAGGAGCAGGCGGTCTTCCAGAAGCTCGTGGCGCACAACGCGGCCCGCCCCGGCGCGAAGCGGTTCGTCCTCCACGACGGGCCGCCCTACGCGAACGGCGACATCCACATCGGCCACGCGCTGAACAAGATCCTGAAGGACATCGTGGTGAAGTACCGGAACCTCAAGGGCGAGGCGGCGGACTTCATCCCGGGGTGGGACTGCCACGGCCTCCCCATCGAGCTCAAGGTCGACAAGGAGCTCGGCTCGAAGAAGCGCGAGATGGACCGGCCGGCGGTGATCGCGGCGTGCCGGAAGTACGCGGAGAAGTGGATCGGGCGGCAGCGCGAGTCGTTCCAGCGCCTCGGGATCTTCGGGCGCTGGGCGGCGCCCTACACGACGATGTCCCGCGGCTACGAGGCGGCCACCGTGCGCGCCCTCGCGCGCGCCGCCGAGAAGGGGTTCCTCTTCCGCGGCAAGAAGCCGGTCTACTGGTGCATCACCGACCGGACCGCCCTCGCCGAGGCGGAGGTCGAGTACGAGGATCACACCTCCCCCTCGATCCACGTCGGCTTCGATCTCGTGGGATCGCTGCCCGACCCGAAGCTCGCCGGAAAGAAGGCGCGCCTCGTCATTTGGACGACGACGCCCTGGACGCTCCCGGCGAACCTCGCCGTCTCGGCGCACCCCGAGCTCGCCTACGTCGCCTACGACCTCCGCGGCGAGGTCGTCGTCGTCGCGAAGGACCTCCTCGCGCCGTTCCTCGCGGAGGTGGCGCCCGACGAGCTCGCCCTGGACGCGCCGGTTCCGCACTCTCCCCACGCGCACGAGGCGGCGACGGGCGGCGGCGGCACCGTCGCGCCCGCCCGCCTCGCGCACCCCGAGCGCGTCCTCGCGACCTTCGAGGGGAAGGCGCTCGAGGGCATCCGCTACCGGCATCCGTTCATGCCGCGCGAGTGCCCCGTCATCCTCGGCGAGCACGTCACGCTCGAGGCGGGCACCGGCCTCGTCCACACCGCGCCCGGCCACGGGCAGGAGGACTACGAGGTCGGGCTGCGCTACGGCCTCGAGATCCTGAATCCGGTGGACGGCGCCGGGCGATTCACCGCCGAGGCGGGAAAGTACGCCGGGCGGAACATCTTCGAGGCGAACCCGGAGATCGTGAAGGACCTCCACGCGTCGGGCCACCTCCTCTCCGACCCCGCCGCGAAGCTGAAGCACAGCTACCCGCACTGCTGGCGCTGCCACAACCCGGTGGTGTTCCGCGCGACGGACCAGTGGTTCCTCTCGCTCGACCACGGCGGCCTGCGCAAGACGGCGCTCCGGGAGATCGACCGGGTGCGCTGGATCCCGCACTGGGGGCGCGACCGCATCTACAACATGATCGAGAACCGGCCCGACTGGTGCCTGTCCAGGCAGCGGACCTGGGGCGTGCCGATCCCGGTCTTCTACTGCGAGGGGTGCGACGAGCCGCTCGTCTCGCCCGCGCTGATGGACAAGGTCGCGGACGCCTTCGAGGAGGAGGGGATCGAGGCGTGGTACCGGCGCAGCCCGGCCGACTTCACGCAGGGCGAGGTCTGCCCGAAGTGCGGGAAGGCGGCGTTCCGGCGCGAGCAGGACATCCTCGACGTCTGGTGGGACTCCGGCGTGTCGTGGGCGGCGGTGGCCGAGAAGGAGGGGCTCGGGGTGCCGGTGGACCTCTACCTCGAGGGCTCCGACCAGCACCGCGGCTGGTTCCATTCCTCGCTCCTCACCGCGGTCGCGGTGCGGGGCAGCGCGCCCTACGAGGCGGTGCTGACGCACGGCTTCGTCCTCGACGGCCAGGGCAAGGCGATGTCGAAGAGCCTCGGCAACACCGTCGCGCCGGAGGAGATCATCAAGCGGTACGGCGCCGACATCCTGCGCCTGTGGGTGTCCGCCGCCGACTACCGCGACGACGTCCGCATCGGCGAGGAGATCCTCGCCGGCCTCGCCGAGGGTTACCGCAAGATCCGCAACACCATCCGCTACATGCTCGGGGCGCTCGACGGCTTCGACCCGGCGCGCGACGCGGTCCCGGTGGAGGAGCTGCTGCCGCTCGATCGCTGGGCGCTCGCGAAGCTCGCCGCCTGGGACGAGAAGGTGAAGGCGGCGTACGAGGATTACGAGTTCCACGTCGCCTACCACGCCACGATGCAGCTCTGCGCGGTGGACCTCTCCGCCCTCTACTTCGACATCGTGAAGGACCGGCTCTACACCTGGAAGAAGGACGGACGGCCGCGCCGCTCCGCCCAGACGGTGCTCTGGATCGTCGCCCAAGACGTCATCCGGCTGCTCGCCCCGGTCCTCTCCTTCACTGCGAGCGAGGCGTGGGGGTTCCTCCCCGGCCGCCCCGCCGAGAACCCGTTCCTCGCCGGCGTCCCGGCGCGGGCGAGGCCCGCGGACGCGGAGGCGCTCGAGACCCGCTACGGGCGGATCTTCGAGGTGCGCGAGGTCGTGCAGGGCAAGCTCGAGGAGGCGCGGCGCGCGAAGCTCATCGGCTCCGGGCTCGAGGCGATGGTGACGGTGCGCGCGGAGGGCGAGCAGCTCCGCCTCCTCGAGGAGGCGCGCGCCGAGCTGCCTGCCCTCTTCATCGTCTCGAAGGTCGTGCTCGCCGCCGGGCAGCTCTCGGCCGAGGTGGCGCGGGCGCCCGGGGTGAAGTGCGAGCGCTGCTGGATGTTCCAGGAGGACGTGGGGCGCGATCCGAAGCATCCCACCATCTGCGGCAAGTGCGCGGATGCCCTCGCATGACCCTCCCTCGCTCGAAGTGGGCGCTCCTCGCCGCCCTGTTCGCCGTGCTGGTGCTCCTCGACCAGTGGACGAAGTTCCTCGCGGTGGAGCGGCTCACCACCGTCTTCCACCAGGCGGGCGACGTCGGAATCGCGGAGAAGCTGCGTGGGTTCTTCCACTACCGGCATCTCGAGTCCCTCGCGACCGACCCCTACTACGTGTACGAGCCGCTCTGGCGCATGAACTACGTCGAGAACCCGGGCGCGGCCTGGGGGCTCTTCCGCGCCTTCTCGCCCGAGTTCCGGAACACCTTCTTCACGCTCGTGTCGCTCGGCGCGGTCGCCTTCATCCTCCGGTACTACCGGCGGCTGCGCGACGGTCAGCGGTTCCTCCAGCTCGCCCTCGTGTTCGTGCTCTCCGGGGCGGTCGGGAACTTCATCGACCGGCTCGCGCGCCGCTACGTCATCGACTTCGTCGAGTGGTACTGGTGGAAGCGGCCGGACGTCCGCTGGCCCACCTTCAATCTCGCCGACTCGCTCATCGTGGTCGGCGTCGCGATGCTCGTCCTTCACCCCGGGCCGCGCCACGACGAGGCGCGCGGGGCGGAGCGGCGCAAGGAGAAGGAGGTGGGTGCGGCCTGATCCGCCGCCTCACCGATCGACATGCTCCCCGTCCTGTTCCAGCTCGTCCTCCCCGCCGGCTTCGCGAAGCCGGTCGCGCTCCTCGCCGTCGTAGTGGTCGCGGCGCTGCGCGCCTTCTTCCAGATGCGCCGGGTGCGGCGGGAGGGGAAGCGACTCGGTTTCGGCGCGGCGCTGAAGGACGACGCCTGGACCGTCGCGATCCTCGCAGCCCTCGTCGCGTCGCTCTGGCGGGCCGGGCTCCTCGACGGCGAGGTACGCCTCCCGCTCCACACCTACGGCCTTCTCATCGCCTCGGCGTTCCTCGTCGGGATCTGGCTCGCGCAGCGGGAGGGGCGCCGGCGCGGGCAGAGCCCGGAGCGGCTCGGCGATCTCGCCTTCTGGATCCTCGTCGCCGCGCTCGTGGGCAGCCGCGTCTACTTCATCCTCGTGAACTGGGGCGACTACTTCGGCGCGCGGGCGCTCGTCGCGACGCCGTTCGGCCGGATCCCGCGCCTGCTCGCCTTCTGGGAGGGCGGTCTCGTCTTCTACGGCGGCTTCATCGGGGCCGCGCTCACCGCCTGGTGGTACATGCGCCGCGCGGGGATGGCGTTTCTCCCCCACGCCGACACCCTCATCCCGTCGGTCGCCTTCGGCCACTTCCTCGGCCGGCTCGGCTGCTTCTCGGCGGGCTGCTGCTGGGGCGACGTCGCGCACCGGCACCTCCCGTGGGCGGCGCGCTTCCCGCCCGCCTCGCTCGCCTACCAGACCTTCGCGAACCGCGACGATCCGAGCGCGTTCATCGCGCCGGACCGGCTCTCGACCCTGCCGCTCCATCCCGTCCAGCTCTACGAGGCGTTCGGCGAGCTCGCGATCTTCGTCCTCCTCGTCTTCGTGATCCGCCCGCGCAAGGCGTTCCACGGCCAGGTGCTCGCGAGCTGGCTCCTCCTCTACGCGGTGCTCCGCACGGTGGTCGAGCTCTTCCGCGGCGACGTCGAGCGCGGGGTCGTGCTCGGCCTCGGCGTGGGGCAGTGGACCTCGATCGCGATCTTCGCCGTCGGCGCGGCGATCTGGGTGAAGGCCCGGGGCCCTCGCACCGTGCCCGATCCGGCGGTGGCCTAGCCATACGTTTCCTCGCGACGTTGCTCGCGGACGGCGCGCGCCGATAGACTCGGTCTCGTGCCCGCCCCTCCGAGGTCTCCCGTGAAGCTCGGCGCCGCCGCGAACGGGCCGCCGGCGTCCGAGGACGCGATCGCGAAGTCGAAGCGCGAGAAGGAAGAGCTCGAGGGCGAGTGCAAGAAGCTCGAGGACGAGCTCGAGGAGCTGAAGGCGAAGTACGAGCAGTACTTCCTCGGGGTCGAGCGGAAGGAGCCGGTGCGCTGGCGCGAGGAGCTGCGCAAGCGGGTCCTGCGCGTGAAGGAGGCGTTCACGCGCAACACCGGCCTGCGCTTCCGCCTCCAGTCTCTGCACGCGCGCTACATCTCCTACGAGCGGCTCTGGCTAAGGAGCGCGCGCGAGAAGGAGGAGGGCACCTACCGGCGCGATCTCTTGAAGGCGCGCCTGCACGCTCGCCGAAACCCTGAGCCGCCGGAGAAGGCGGTCGCGGCGAAGCCGGCTGGCACGACCGTGACGCCGGGAGCGCCCGCGGCGGCGAAGACCCCGGCTCCCGCCATGGCGAAGGCGGCCCCGCCCAGGGCGCCGGCGACCGCGCGCCCCCCGGCGCCGGGCGCGATGAGCGATCACCAGCTCCACGCGCTCTACGCCGCGTACGTCGCCGCGAAGAAGAGCTGCAACGAGGACGTCTCGCGCCTCACCTACGACGCCGTCGCGAGCAGCGTGTCGAAGCAGATCCCCGAGCTCATGACGCGCTACAAGGCGAAGACGGTCGAGTTCAGGGTCGAGGTGAAGAACGGCAAGGCCGTGCTGAAGGCCATCCCGAAGGTCTAGAGGTCTCGAAGTCGCAGCCCCCGGCCGTGTGTCGCGCGACCGCGCGCGCATGCCCGTGCGGGGCGGGAAGCCTCCCTGGCGGAGGATTCTCCCGGCGGCCTCCGTGCGCACATTTCACCCCGCCGGAGCAGCGCCGCCGACCTTCGAGGAGGGCCCGAGTGAGAGCGTTGCCGTTCGTCGTCGCCGCGGTGATCGCCGCGGGCTGTGCACCGCGCGACGCCGCGGTGCGCCTCGCGCGCGTCGCCGCGGAGAAGCGGAACCTCGAGGCCACGTTCGATCGGCTCGAGGACCGGCTCCTCGCGAATCAAGCGCGGGCGCGGTTCTGGCGCGAGATGCGGGACCGCCACGAGAGCGTCTCCGCGATCGCGTGCGCGTCGCAGGAGGAGCACGCGGAGCGGATGGCGATCCACACGCTCCCGCCGGTCCACTCGACGCTGCACCGCGCCCGCGTCGCCACGGCGACCTCCGCGGCCGACCCGGCGCCCGCCCGCGCGCCCGCGCGGAAGTAGCGCGATCCGGCCGCGGCGGCGGCGGGGTCCTCGGTCCTCGCCCCGGGGTTTTCGGGTTTGCGTTCCGCGGCGGGCGATCGTAAAACTGCCGTCCCGCGGCGCCCCCGGGCGCCCCGGGGAAATTCGCCTGGATAGCTCAGATGGTAGAGCAGGGGACTGAAAATCCCCGTGTCCCTGGTTCGATTCCGGGTCCAGGCACTTTAACTCGTCCGACATCGAGAGGCCCCGTAGACTGCAAAGTCCGCGGGGCTTCGCTGTTTTTCGGGGCCGTGGCGTCGCCCGACGCGGATGCCTTCGCGCGCCCCGGGAGTCTCTCCTGTGCCAGGAGACGACGCTGGTCTGCTACCGATGTGCTACCGGCAGCCGGAGCCGTGACGGGCGTCTGCCGGCCGTAGACCCGCTCCAGCATCCGGGTGTCCTTGTGTCCCATCGCCTGCGCGATCGGGAAGAGCGGCATGCCCGCCTCGACCTGCCAGCTCGCTAACGTGCGCCGCAGGTCGTTCGGGGAGCAGCGCTCGATCTTCGCCTCCTCGCAGGCGTCGGCGAGGTCGCGTCGGACGTTCCCCCACGGCTGGAAGAGCGCGTCGCCCGTGCCCTTCGCGTGCTCGAGCGCGTACGCGAGGAGCGACTGCTGGGCGGGGCTCACGATCGGGACCGTCCGGAAGCGGGTCTTCCGCTTGGTTCCCCTCAGGAGCACCGTCGCGAGCCCCTCGCGCACGTCGCCGCGGCGGGCGAGCTCGGTCTCGCGCCAGCAGGCGGACGTCGCGACGATGAACGCGACGCGCGCGGCGCGATCCGGGAGCAGCTCGGCGAGAAGCTTCGCTCGTCCGCGGTGAGCGCGCGCTTGCGTGGCTCGTAGCCGGGCGAGAACGCGATGGGGATGACCTCGTCGACGCGCCCGCGCCAGAGGCCGGCGCGGCGCGATCGCGAGTCGGAGCGACTTCCGCAGGACCACCAACTCCTTCGAGATGGTCGTGTCCGCGGCGCCTTCGGAGCGGCGCCGCGAGATGTAGGCGTCCACGTCGAAGGCCCGGAGCCGAGCGAGCGAGAACCCGACGTGTTCGCCGCGCTCGTTCGTCTCGAAGACGCGGACGAGGTGGCCGGCCTTGGAGCGGTGGAAGTCGACCGTGTCGGCGCTGCGGCGACCGGCCTTCACCTCCTCCTCGTCGAGCTTGAGGAGGAGCTGCAGGGCGTCCGTCAGCGTCGCGGTCCGCGCGGCTGCGTGATCGGGATCGGCGGCATCGCGCTCCCACTGGCGGGCGACGCGCTCGGCGGCCGCGCGATCGCGACACCGCGTGGTCCGGGTGACCCGCTGGCCGTTCTCGTAGAACCAGCCGTACCAGACGCGGCCACGCCTGAAGAGCCGCTGCATGAGAGGACCTCGTAACGCTCCCACACGTCGAGTGGGACTCTAAGCAGACCGCGCGCGCCGGGCTCGCGGCCGGCGGCGCGGCGCAGGTGCTCGTACGCGAGGGACCGCGAACATCCCAGCGAGCGCCGGACCTCGACGGCCGAGACGAACATCGGGACGAGCGACAACCGGCGTTCGGCGGTGTTGAAACGCAGGGTCATCGCTTCCTCCGGTCGAGCCCGCGGCGATCGAAGCCAGGCTCGCGCTCCTTCACCTGGTCGTACCGGGTGAGCAGCAGGTGCATCAGGTACTCGCGGCGCCCCAGCCCGAGGGCGGTGCAGTCGGATTCCAGCGCCGCGACCATCTGGTCCGGCAGGCCGTACCACTCGTGCAGGTCGGCGAGGACGCTCACCGCGAGCTCGTTGAACGAGATCCCGCGGGCATCCGCCTGGGCTCTGCACCAGTCGCCAAGGTCAGCCGGCATCCGGAAGGTCACGATCGTCTTCTCGGTCGTGACGACCTTCTTCATCGCCGGCGTCGACTGAGGCGGTTTCTGAGCGGCCATCGAACCTCCGCCCACACCGTACTACACAAGCACGCGCTTGCAAGCATATCCGCTTGCACGACGCTCGGTGCACGTCGGCCCGGCTAAGTCGACGTGACCTGGGACGCGCGGATAGCGATTACCTTCCCGCCGGCGAGCTCGATCCGTAGGAGCCGACCCCGGACCATGAAGTCCTCGGTGCGATCGGGACTGTTGTACGCCTCGAATGCCTTCTTCTGCTCGGCCGTCATCGGCACCCTTGCTTCCGATGAGAACACGACGTGGTCTGCGCTGACTTCGCTGGGATCGCCTAGCAGTCGCCTCAAATCCTCGATCGGCAAGCCAAGCCTCAGCCCGCCCGTCGTGGCGGTCGAGCGCGAAAGCGATGTCAGGATGGCGCAGCGCGGGCGGTTCTCTCGGGGCACGACGTAGCGCGTATCACCGGAGTAGTCCGCCAGCGCTTCTCGGGAGACGAGCTGGTACTCGGTGATGGTGGTCCCGCCGCCCATCTCGCTGTTGGAAAGGAGCGCGAGCGCAGTGCCATCCGGTCCGACGTAGCACTCTGCGCTGGCGCTCGCCGCGGCGTCGCCGCCGTTGTGGCGAAGGTCTGCGCGACCAAGGAGGCGTTGAGCCTCCAGCAGAGTGGTCCGCTCCAGCGTGACGCCGACCACCGTCATGTGCGGCTCCAGGCGATCAGGTTCCTCTGCGAGAGCTCCCGCCGCACACCACAACGCGAGACCTGCGCCCACGTAGACTCTGAGCACTCGCATGAGGATCTCCATTTGCGTTAGCGACGTGTCTGCTGGCGCAGTCTTGCGGCCTGGCGGCGTCGCCGCGCCGGTCCCTCTTCCCGCAGGGGGCGGAGAAGGCGCCGAATCAGTTCCGCCATGAAGTCCTTCCCGTAGAACGCCGCGTTCGTCGCGCCCTCGAGCTCCAACTTGAGCCCATCACGTAGGAGCGCGGCGCACCTGGGGCCGACGAGCGCCTCGACATCCAGCCCCGCCCGTTCAAGTCCCACCAGAAGCTTCCGCTCGGTCTGATCCTGTTGGATGAGCACGTCGCGGAGCTCTCGGTCACCGAGGCGCCGCTCGCACATTCCCAGCCAGAAGTCGTCGATGCCGAAGTAAGCGATCGGGATCGCGGCGGCGGCACGCGAACGGAGCGGCGCGCCCCCCGTCCTAAGTGTCGCGAACACCGCCAGGTCGAGAGGATCGAGATCGCCGACGAACCTCATGCCGGTGCCGATCGCCCGCGCGTGCGCCCGGAGCATCTCGCAGTGCCGCGGCGATGGCATCCCGTAGTGAACGACTGCGTCCGTCCGAGCCGGGAAGATCTCGCTGCGCAGCCACATGCGCGGAAGCCAGACCTTCGTGAAGACGAAGGACCGGACGGGGCGCGCTGGGGAGGCGAACCACTCCAGCGGCGGCCAGAGCCCGGGTGGCGCGGCCGGCTCGGCCGGAGACGCCGTAGAGGTCATGTCGATGGCTCGCGCCCACTCCATCGGCAGGCTCTCGTCTGCGGGCGGGAACCCGCTGCCGTGCACGCCGAGCCACTTCAGGTCCGGGTACCGGAACAGCTCAGCGGCGACGGCCTTGCTGGCGAGCTGCATGGCCTGGACGGCGTCCACGCCGTAGGCCGCCCGCACCTTCTCGTCGCCGACGCCGGCGATGCGGTAGGGGCAGTAGTACTCGTCGCGCCCCTTGCTCTTCCGCGGCTGACCGATCTCGACTACCGCACCGCCTCGAGATCCCCTCCCGCGGGTCAGGTGCCTCTTCGCGATGACGCGGCCGAGCTTCACCAGAACGGAGTATATGCGGGCAACGCATGCACGGCACCGACACGTGACGGCAACGGGAGCCGAGCGCCCGCGTCACCGGAGCATCGGCCCGCGTGTTCACGTGTCGTGACGTCAGCGCTGACGTCGGCTCGGGCGGGCCTTAGGAACGATCGTCGGCCGCGTGCCGACCTCAGCACTAGTGGTGAAACGTCACCGGTGACGTCGTCGGCCACTGCCGGGCCTGCGTCGCCGCGGCTTCGCTCTGGCCATACACCTGTGAACGCACGCTGAGTGCGGACAGGCAGGCATTAGGCACCCTGACTTCGGGTGCCTCGCTTCGGCACCTTCGTAGGCACCCTGTTCGGCACTCCAGTAGGCACCCTGGGCCGGTGTAAGTCCCGGAGACGCCTGTCCTTGCCCCACCCAGCCGGCGAGCGCCGATCGAGGTTCTGGCGCGGGTCCCAGTTTCCCGCCCTCTCCCCCAACCACTGGGGAGAGGGGTCGGGAAACTGGGACCAGAGTTGGAGAGGAGAAGAAGGGGGTGGGGCAAGGACAGAGAGAAGGTAGTTAACGGAAAGAGGAAAGAGGAACAAGGGAAGAGTGAAAAGGTAGGGGTGGGGTGATGGTGGGTGGTGGTGACGTGGTTGGTGGGCCGAGGTGGCGGAGTTGATAGGGGTGGGTGGTTCGACAAAGAGCAGGGCAGAGCGGGGCACGGTGCGTGGCCGAGAGGGTGACGATCGACGGAGCGATCGATGGCGGGGTCTGAAGTCGCGAATCGGAAGAGCCAGGCAGGGGAACGCGGCCGGGCAGTGCAAGCTCGGGGGCGCTGGCCAGTCGCCCCCGAGCCGCACTGGTCGAGCTAGCCCTTCAAGACGACGACAGGCTCCAGGCGCAGCACCGGGCGGACGAGATCGTCCTCGTCCTCGAGGACCTCCCCGATGTCGCGATACGCGGCGGGTGCCTCCTCGACGAGCGCGCGGGCACGGCGCTCGTCGTGAACGACGCGCCGCATCGCGTGCGCGAGCCGATCGGTCGAGATCCGCTCGCGGGCTTCTCGCCTCGTCATCACCCGACCGGCGCCATGAGACGCCGAACGGAACGACGTAGGCTCGCCGAGGCCCTCCGCGATGTACGATGCGGTGCCCATCGAGCCAGGGATTAGCACGCGATCGCCAGCCGCCGCCGCGATCGCCCCCTTGCGGTGAACCCAGACCTTCCCGCCCAGGTGTTCCTCCTCGTCCACGAAGTTGTGATGGACGTCGATTCGGCAGCTCGTGTCGGGCGGTGACCCCGCCACGTGCTCGACGATCTCCGCGGCAGCGGAGAGAACGGCGGCTCGGTTCGCTGCAGCGAACTCGATCGCCCACCGAATGTCGGCGAGGCACGCGCGCCCCGGATCGGAATCGAGGGGCAGGCCCGGGATGTCACCGACGCCGCCGACCTCGGCGGCCTTGAGGTGGTGAGCGGCCACCGCTGAACCCAGTCCACGAGATCCGGAGTGGACGAGGAGCCAGACGCCGCCTTCCACGTCGCGGTCGAGCTCGACGAAGTGGTTGCCACCCCCGAGCGTCCCGAGGTGGCGGCGCGCGAGCCGCTCGCGCGCGTGTTCGAGCGAGCCCGTCGAGAGCGGAGCGGCGAGCAGCGTTGCGGGGACCGCTGCTCCCTTCCCGCGGTGCACGGCGTCGCCGACCGGAATGCGGTCGGCCCAGCCCGCGAGGATGCGGTGCAGGTCTCGGGCGCCCAGCCCACGGGCAGAGACGTCGAACCGGAGCGCTGCCACGCCGCAGCCGAGGTCACCCCCGAGCGCGGAAGGGACGACCACGCCGCTCGCCGCGAACACGGTCCCCACCGCGACCCCGTGGGCGACGTGGAGGTCGGGCATCGCGGCGACGTGCCCCACGACGTAGGGCTGCGCCGCGATGCGCTCCAGCTGCGCGACTGCGCCCTCTGGAGCGGTGCGGCCCCAGATCCAGATCGGCAGCCGGGATGTGCCCGGAGGCGCCGGAATCATGCGCGCCATGGTTCACCTCCCTCCTGCGGACCGCTCGCCCCGGGTTCGTGGACGCCCACGAAGGTGAAGGAGAGCTTCGGGAGACGCTTCAGGTTGAGCAGCGCCGCGAGCCTCGCGCGCAGGAATCCAGTGGCGCGCGCCAGCGCTTCGCTGGACGCGTGCTGGATACGTCTCTCGTCGGCGGGCTGTGCCTCGACGGCGTAGGCGATGCGCGCGTGTCCGCCATCGACGGACAGCCGGACGGATACGAGCCGAACCCCCTCGAGTGCGGGGTCAGCGGCCTCGTCTCGGATGAGCGCCTGGACCTCGTCGAGGAGTATGCGTTCGAGTCGTTCTTGCCGGTGCCCGATGGCGCCGGATTCGGGACCTCCTGGGTAGAGAGAGGACTGCTGGGCGCGCGACTGCCGCGCGCCGGATCGGTGCGTTCTCTTGGACATGTAGACGGTTCCCTGCTGCGCCCTCGCCAACGAGGGCGCGGGTGCACGTGAGTTGCGGACGCAGCGCTCCTGAGGAGCGCGCGGACCGGGAACCCGTCAGTGAAGATCGAGCGGGGGAACGGCTACGCGCACTCCGAGGAGCATCCCGGGACACCGTCGAGCTGAATAGGCATGGGACCCTCCTCCGGCGCGGACACCGATACTCGCGAGCGGGATCTACTGTGTCGTGCGTACCCGGTCAACACCCGCTGCGTAGCGCGACCGCGCGCCCGGCCCGCCGGGGCTTTCGTCGCTTGTGACTCCCGTGACGGTGGACCTGCGAGCCCGTCGGCGGGATCGCTCGGGCAGTGCTGCGCTGACTTCGTCATCTCGCGTGCTCTGCACGCGCTCGCCTCCGTGCGTCGAGGTACGCGCGGACGTGCTCGTCGAACGTGTCGCGTTCGCCCTCGGACACCGTCGCGCGCGCGCGTGCCAGCGCATGAGCGCATGTGGTCCGCTCGACCGCGGGGATCTTGCCGACGCGGAACGCGAAGTGATCCCAGCGCCCGTCCGAGCCGCGGCGCGACAGCCCGCCGTCGCTCGCGAGCCAGAGCGCATCCCCGACCTTCACCATGCCGACTGCGAGGAAGCCACACATCGCGTCCGGCTCCGGCACCACCCGGTCTTGCGCCCAGTCGTAGCGGACGACGCCGATCGCGGGCTCGTCGCCACCCTCGGCAAAGCGGTACGTAGCGAGCCAGAGCGACCGCCCGTCGTGGAGCAGCGGGGCAGCGGACCAGTCACGGAGCACCCGGGCCGGAGGCGCTCCGCGTCGGATTGCGAGAGGACGGGCAACGCCGCGGAGAGCGCCGCCGGGCAGCCCCGCGGCATCGAGGGCTGGTCGGTGCCCGACGCCGGGAACCACGACGCCGCGCCGGGTCTTGGTGAGCTGCAGCGGGTGGAGGGCGCGACGGGCTCCAGCCAGCGCCAGCCGTCGCTCGCGCGGAACTGGACTAGGGGGCGAGCGGTCTCGCGCTGCTCCCAGCCCTCCTCTGTGCGGTAGTGATCGAGCGCGTCCCACTGCCTCGTGTACATCCCGCACAGCATCGCGACGAACCCGTCCGGCAGCGGCTCAAAGCAGCAGATTCGGGGGAGGCGGGCCTCCGGGTAGCTGTCGCTTAGGAAGTCGTACGCCGATGCCGGCGCGACGTGTGCGAACGCGAGCACCAGGGCGAGGGCGGAACGGCGGCGCATGGGTCGAGCAGAGCGAACCGCGCGCGTACGCGCAAGGGAACGGGCAGGTACGTCAGCAGAGGTGCGGCTGCTCGTCACGCGTGTGGCCGCCGCCACCTCGCCTGCGACCCGGCGCTCTCGCCGCGCCCGGCGTGCCGCACGCGCGCGACGAGGCGGAAGGACAGGGGCCGGAACTGCCCGGGAAGACCGAAGTGCAGTGGAGGGGCCCTCCTCGAGGACCACCGACTCGTTCCGCACCGTGACGCTCCACTCGATGCGCGAGTAGTTCGCGCATGAGAGGCGGTCGCTGTCCGGAGCCGGCACCGTCATCCAGCCGTTCGGCGGGGTGAAGCTGTCTCCCCCCGAGGCGTTCACCGGAGAACGTCGCCAGGACCGCAGCGATGGCCGGCAAGAGCTGCTCATGAGGGCTCCCGCACCGAGGGTCTAGCCAGACTGTATCCTTGCGCCGGGCTCGATGATCCGGGTGAAGTACGGGGCTTGATGGGGTACGTGAAGGGGGTCATCGGCGCGCTGCGGGCTGCGCTCCTTCTAGGAGCGGGGACCGGCGCGGTGTTCACGGGTCCTCTCGGGCGGCTTCGGCCCGAGGACAAGCAGGTCCTGTACGCGGCCGGCGTGAGCGTGGCGATGAACACATGGCGTTGTTCGTCGTGCTGTTCGTCCCGGTCGTCGCGGCGGTCTTGGTGTTCGCCGTGAGGCGATGGCGAAGGCGGTCAGCGCCGGGCGGCGCAGGGTAACCGCTGGAGGTACTGGATGCCGGTCGAGCGCGACGTGCGGTTCCTGAACATCGACTTGCTCTTGGTCGGCCGCTTCGACCGGGAGCCGCTCCTCTCGGCGATGGGCGACGAGATGTTCGTCCTTCACGAGGACGCGGTGTTCCTCGCGCTCGAAGTGGCGGCTCCTGTCCTGGACCTCTCGCGTACGCTCGCGCGGCTCCTGAACTGGGTCGAGGGGCTTCCGCCCTCTGCCCGCAGAAGCTGGACTGCTGCCTCACGCCGGGTGTTCGACATCGGCATCCAGGGTGGCCTGAAGCCGAACGACACCCACTGGACCATCCGGCAGGACAAGGTCGCCGCGCTGGCGAAGGTCGGCGCGGAGGTCGTGCTCACGGTCTACGGCGCGGAGTTGAAGCGGCGAACGGCTCGGTCGCGCTCTTGACCTCGCTGTCGCAGGCAAGAGGAGGAGGTCCGGATGGCGAAGGTCTACAAGGTGCAGGGCCAATGGCGCGTCCGGTTCGACGACGGGAGCGGCCAGAAGCGCGAGTACGTCATCCCCGTGCGCTCGCAGCGCGAGGCGCAGCGCCTCGCGCACCGCGCCGAGCGCAAGGTGAAGGCGATGGCCCGTCGACCGACCTCCGCTACCCCAGCACCGGCCAACGGACTCTGCTTCGAGGTTCTGGTGAACGGCCGGAAGGCGCGGACGGTCGGGATGCGAGGATACGGTCGCATCAACGTGTTCCTGGAGTACGCGCGCGACAACCCCGACCGCTGGCGTGGGTCCACGCGGCGGCGGTTCGACGTTCCCCCGCTGCTACACCTGAACGCGCTGGACCGAACTGCCCCGGAGTTCGACCTCGGGCTGTCCTGGCCGGCACTGAAGCTGTGGGAGGGGGACGAGGTCACGGTGCGACTCGTGCGCGATCGCGAGCCCGACCGCCCCTCGCGGTCGCACAAGATGCGCCCGCTGCTGCTGCTCGCCTGACGCGCCGCGCGGACGCTCTAGCTGAGACAGCGGCTATTGGAGATCAACTCGTCAACCGAGGTGGAAGCATGGCTCCGTTTCTTGCGTTGGCGCTCGCCCTTGCTGCGGCGGCTGCTCCACCGCCTGACACCACGCCGTTGGTGTTCGGGGGGCTGGCGGCGAGAATCCGCGATCAAGAGCTCGCAGGCATCTTGAGGGCGGTTGAGGCCTCCTCGCCTCCAGTTGCGCTGTACGCCCATGCGGCCCAAACGCTGCCCTGGACCTGGTTCGTCGACGTGTTCCTGCCACCGGCAGAGAGCGCGCCGGGAGCACGTGTTGTTCGGGGTCCCGTCGAGCACCTCAAATGCATTCCGGACGACACGGCCCGGTGCCTGGAGTGGGTGCCCAGCGCCCGTCAGTCGAGCTACGCACAGGTACGAATCGGCTCCTCGACGAAGGGAGCAGCGGCTCCGGGCAACGGCACCATGCAGGAGAGGCCGTTCGAGGTGATCGGTGACCTCTCTGACGCGGACCTGTTGGCGCTCGTTGCCTATGTTCGAACGGGCCCAAGCCCGCGCCCTAGAGACGGGTGGGAGAGCACCGGGCTCTCTGCGACGGATCCGATCTTCTTGATTCTCAAGAATCGCAACGGCACGGTGGACGTGCTTCTCTCCGAGCACGGGAACTCCGGCGAGACTGGAAGGATGAAGCGCACTCGGACTGGCTGGGAAGTGATCCAGGTCACCGACTGGGTTCACTAGCCGCCGAAGAACACAACGAGGCCGCGCACCGGCACGAGGCCCCGTGCTGGCGAGAAACCTCTACTTGATGCACGACGGTCCCGCCCATGGGATCTCGCGTGCTTGCCGGCCCGCGGAGGGTAGTCCCCTTTATGCAGAGCTACGCCGGGGGCGAGCACAGCGGCGTGAGGTCGAGGCGCCGCGCTGCGCCGACGGACGGGCATCGAGGCGCGGCGTCGGCGGTGCGCCCGTTGCGCATCGCGCGGCGACGAGCGCCGCGAACCGCACGCCCGCGCGCATTTGGTCCCGCCGCTGCATGAACTGGGGCCTGGCCAGGCGGCACGATCCAGAACGCGGGTAGCCCCTGCCCGAATCGGGTTCAACTGCCGCGCGGAGGATCTCCATCCGCGCCCACGGGGTTGCGATCTGTCAGTTCTGCTGCAGAGAATCGGTCGGTTCTGGTCAGGTTGCGTGCGGTACTCTTCCGCTCGCAGCAGGTCGCGACGGGAGGGGAACCATGTTCGCGTTTCTGGCGCTGATCGTCTCGGTCGTGTTGGGCGTGTGGGCGGCGTTCAACCTGCGGTCAGGCGGCGGCACCTTCCTGCTGTTGGCGTACGGAGCCGGTGTCGTGACGTACGTCGCGCACCTTGTGACACGGCCGCCTGAGCGCGCCGAGTTCTCGGTCGAACAGAACTACCTCTGGCGCCGCCACTTCGTCACGCTGGTGCTTCCGGTTGCCGGAAGGGAGATCAGCGGAGCACTCAACATGCTCCGCATGCTCGGCTTCCCGTGGGCGCTCTGGTTCGCGTGGAGGGGTCTCTGGGTACACGCCGGGCTGGCGGCGTTCCTGTTCTGGCTCATGGGGCCGCTGTGCGTTTGGTTCGCGCCGTACGTCTACTACGCGGACCCCCGCGACAAGAGGGCCATCGAGTTACTCGCCATCCTTGAGTCCGTACGGGCGTGGCTCGAAGCAGAACGTGCGGGGGCCGACAGGTCCGACCCGCGGCGCGCGGGCTGATCGGCGGCCCGCCTCCTCGCGCATCGCCGTCGTCAACGCGCCCGTCGCATGTGCAGCCGCCCCCCGGGCCTTCGCGGCGATGAGACTCCTAGACGGTGTACCTGCGAGCCCGTCGCCGGCGGGCGCGGGGAGGCGGGGGCGGACGGCCTCACGGCGAGCGGGCTGTAGGCCGGCGTGCGGTCGTTTCGACCCGTACCGCAGCAGCTACTCTGGGTCGACCCTTTTGGCACTCGATCGCGAGCGCCGTGGTGCTCTGAGCCCAAGCAAGCAGCGTGATGGAAATGTGCGGGCTTCTGGTCACGGTAGCCGAGGATTGCGGGCCGACCGCCCTCACGGATCGTGGCAGGAAGGATGCGAGTTCAGCGGCCGCAGCAGTGCTTGAACTTCTTGCCGGAGCCGCAGGGGCAGGGGTCGTTGCGGCCGACGCGGGGCGTGGCT
>WNGF01001161.1_pt1 | contig 45116 bp, 47 predicted proteins | sample 5400641 | NCBI WGS metagenome assembly WNGF01 (sample SAMN13153371, study PRJNA577476) | soil metagenome | isolation source: 80 cm soil or saprolite under grassland replicate 2 | place: USA:California | collected 2016-06-15 | reverse complement strand
GTCAGGTCCAGGTCGAGGTCCAGGTCCAGGTCCAGGTCCAGGTCTCACGGGTTCTCGCCGGGTACGTTCACAACCGCTCGTCCGACCGTCCGTGGCACAAGCGCAGCCCTGCACCGTAGAGTGGCGGCCCGCCCGCCACCATGATCGCCCTCCTCCGCGCCGCGCCGTCGCTCGTCTTCCGCTTGCCCGTCCGCTCGCCGCCCATCCGTGGCGTCCGGGCCGGGCCTCCGCCGAGCGCGCTCCGGCGCTCGCTCGCCGCGTCCACCGCGGAGGGCGTCGCGGCGGAGGTCGTCGGCGCCTGCTGCGGCGGCGCGACGCTCACCGGGTGGGCGCTCCATCTCGACTGCGGACCCGCGCTCATCGGGATCCTCGGTGCGCTCCCGTTCCTCGCCCAGCTCGTGCAGCTGCCGGCCGCGCGGCTCACCGCCCGCTTCGGCGCCCGCCGGGTGGCGCTCGTCGCGGTCACGCTCTCCCGGCAGGCGTTCCTCCCGCTCGTCCTCCTCCCGTTCCTGCCCGTCGGGCCGGGCGCGGCGCGCGGCGTGCTCCTCGCCGCCGCCGCGGCCCACCACGTCCTCGGGATCGCCTGCAACAACGGGTGGGTCGCCTGGATGGGAGAGCTGGTCCCGGGGCGCGTGCGAGGCCGCTACTTCGGCCGTCGCACCGCGATCTGCACTGCGGCCGGGGCCGCCGCGGCGCTCGCCGCCGGCGCCCTGCTCGACCGCGCGCCGGGGCCGCCCGCCCTCGCTGCGCTCGCGCTCGTCGCGTGCGCCGCGGGGGCGGCGAGCGCGGTCCTCATGGCGCGCCAGCACGGCGGCCAGCCCCGCCCCTGCGCAGTCCGCGAGGGGACGAGCTTCGCCGCGGTGCTCCGCGCGCCCGCGGCGCGCCGCTACGTTGCCTTCCTCGTCGTCTCGGGCGCCGGGGCGGGGCTCATTGTCCCGTTCGCCGGGCTGTACGTGCTGCGCGACCGCGCGCTCGGCTTCACCTTCCTCTCCGGCTACGGCACGCTCTCCGCGCTGGCGCGGATCGTCTCGGCGCGGCGCTGGGGCCGGCTCCTCGACCGGGATCGCGGGCTGCGCGTGGCGGTCGTGTCGTCGACCGCGGTCCTCGCGGCGAGCCCGCTCCTCTGGATCGCCTCGGCGGCCCTCGGTCCGTGGCTCCTCGTGGGGGAGGCGGTGAGCGGCGGGATCGCCTCGGCGGGAGCCGGCGTCGCCGGGCTCGCAGTGCCGCTCGCGCTCGCGCCGCCCGCGGCGCGCCCCGCCTACCACGCCGTGTTCGCGATCTCGGGCGGGCTCGCGTTCGCGGCGGGGGCCGTCGCCGCCGAGCCGCTCGCGCGCCTCGTCCCCGGGGCGGCGGGGCTCGCAGGACCGTTCACCGCGCCGTTTGCGGCGAGCGCGGCGCTCCGCGCGGCCGCGGTCCTCCTCGCGCTCCGGCTCGCGGGCGGGCGCGCCGCGGCGTGAAGGAGAAACTCGCGCGAGGCGCGCGGCGGTGGCACGCTCGCGGGTGATGCCCGCCGACCCCGCTGCCCTGCCGCCCGAGGTGAGCCGCTTTGCCCGCCACCTCGAGACAGAGGTGCGCGCGTCCGTCCACACGCGGCGGGCCTACCTCGCGGACCTCGCGCAGTACGCGGCGTTCCTCGCGGAGGAGGGCGCGGCGATCGTGCCGTCGTCGCCCGCGCTCGTGCGCGCGTTCGTCGCGCGCGCCGCCGGCGCCGCCGGCGCGGCGAGCCTCGGCCGCAAGCTCTCGACGCTCCGGTCGTTCTACGGGTTCCTCGTGCGCGAGGGGCTCGCCCCAGGGAACCCGGCGCGCGCGGTGACGAGCCCCCGACGGCCGAAGCCGCTGCCACAGGTGCTGCCGGAGGAGGAGGTCGCAGCGCTCGTCGAAGCCCCTCCCACGCGTGAGGGGGCCTCCCTCGCGCTGCGCGACCGCGCCTTCCTCGAGCTGCTCTACGCGAGCGGGCTGCGCGTCTCCGAGCTCACCGGGCTCGACGTCGGCGACATCGATCTCGCCCAGGGGCTCGTGCGGGTCCTCGGCAAGCGCAGCAAGGAGCGGATCGTGCCGTTCGGGACCTCGGCGCGGGACGCGCTCCGGAGCTGGCTCGCGGACGGCCGGCCACCGCTCGCGGCGGCGCCGGGCGCGTGCGCGGGCGCGCTCTTCCTGAACCACCGCGGCGGGCGGCTCACCGCGCGGTCGGTCGCCCGCAGGATCTCGCACTGGGTGCTCGCCGCGGGGCTGCCGCGCCACGTGCACCCGCACGTGCTCCGCCACTCGTTCGCGACGCACCTGCTCGGGAACGGGGCCGACCTGCGCGGGATCCAGGAGCTGCTCGGGCACGCGTCGCTCTCGACGACGCAGCGCTACACGCACCTCGACTGGAAGCGGCTCGCCGAGGTGTACGATCGCGCGCACCCGCGCGCCTCCCGCCGCTGATCTCGTCGTTGCCCGCTCCGCCGCGGCACGCTACGCAACAGAGATGACCGCGCATGGCTCGAGCCCCCACGGCACGACTGTCCTCTGCGTGCGCCGCGACGGCAAGGTCGTGATGGCGAGCGACGGCCAGGTGACGCTCGAGAAGACCGTGATGAAGGCGACCGCCCGGAAGGTGCGCCGGCTCGCGGAGGGCTCGGTCCTCGCGGGGTTCGCCGGCGCGACCGCCGACGCGTTCCAGCTCTTCGACCTGTTCGAGAAGAAGCTCAAGGAGCACGCGCGCTCGCTCCCGCGCGCCGCGGTCGAGCTCGCGAAGCAGTGGCGCACCGACCGGTTCCTGCGGCGGCTCGAGGCGTTGCTCGTCGTCTCCGATCGGGAGCACGTGTTCGTCCTCTCCGGCGCGGGCGACGTCATCGAGCCCGACGCGGTGGCGGGGGGCGGCGCGGTGGCGATCGGGTCGGGGGGGCCGTATGCGCTCGCCGCCGCGCGCGCGCTCCTCGGGCACTCCGCGCTCGGCGCGCGCGAGATCGCGGAGGAGGCGCTGCGGATCGCGGCGGACATCTGCATCTACACGAACGCGAACCTGACGATCGAGGAGCTTTGATGGCGACTCCCCCTCGCATCGAGCTACTGCGGCGCGCGCTGCCTGCCTGCGGCGGGCGGGCTCGTCGCTGCGCTGCTCGACGTAGCCTCCGGCTACGCCTCCGCTGCTCGCTCCTCGCGCGCCCGCCTCGGCGACGGCATCGCGCGCCTCGTGACGCTCGACGCGAGGGGGCGGCGCCATGACCGTGAACGCCCAGGACCTCTCCCCGAAGGAGATCGTGGCCGAGCTCGACCGGTGGGTCGTCGGGCAGGGCCGCGCGAAGCGCGCGGTCGCCATCGCGCTCCGCAACCGCTGGCGCCGGCAGAAGGTCTCGCCCGACCTGCGCGACGACATCCTCCCGAAGAACATCGTGATGATCGGGCCGACCGGCGTCGGCAAGACGGAGATCGCGCGTCGGCTCGCGAAGCTCGCCGGGGCGCCGTTCGTGAAGGTGGAGGCGTCCAAGTTCACGGAGGTCGGGTACGTCGGCCGCGACGTGGACTCGATGATCCGCGACCTCGTCGAGGCCGCGGTGAAGCTCGTGAAGGAGGAGGAGACGGAGAAGCTCCGCGAGCGCGCGCGCGAGGCGGCAGAGGAGAAGGTGCTCGACGCCCTCGGCTACGGCTCCGGCTTCGGGCTCGGGTTTCGCAGCGTGCTCGGGCGGGCGCAGGGGCAGCCGGACGAGGCGGGCTCGGAGCGGGCGGGTGCGGGGGGGAATCCCCCCGGTACGAAGGTGAGCCGGGAGAAGGCGCGCGCGCAGCTCCGCGCGGGCACGCTCGACGACGACTTCGTCGAGGTGGAGGTGCAGGAGAAGCCGGCGATGCCTGCGATGCCGTTCATGGGGCCCGGCATGGAGGACATGGCGCAGGGGCTCCAGGACATGATGCAGTCGATCGGGAACAACCCGATCGTCTCGATGCTCGGCGGCGGCCAGAAGAAGCGGAAGCGCCGGCTCAAGGTGAAGGAGGCGGTCGAGGTCCTCACGCAGGACGAGGCGTCGAGGATGGTGGACATGGAGCGGGTCGTGCGCGAGGCGCTCGACCGCGCCCAGAACGCCGGGATCGTCTTCATCGACGAGATCGACAAGATCGCGGGGCGCGACGCGGCGCACGGCCCCGACGTGTCGCGCGGCGGCGTGCAGCGGGACCTGCTCCCCATCGTCGAGGGCTCGAACGTCTCGACGAAGTACGGCGCGGTGAAGACGGACCACGTCCTCTTCATCGCCGCGGGCGCGTTCCACGTCGCGAAGGTCTCGGACCTCATCCCCGAGCTGCAGGGGCGGTTCCCCATCCGGGTCGAGCTCGAGCCGCTCACCCGCGCCGACCTCGTCCGGATCCTGAGGGAGCCGCGCAGCTCGCTCGTCCGGCAGTACACCGCGCTGCTAGCCACCGAGGGACTCGACGTGCAGTTCCGCGACGAGGCCATCGAGGAGGTCGCGCGCATCGCCGCCGAGGTGAACGAGCGGATGGAGAACATCGGGGCGCGCCGCCTCTACACCGTGATGGAGCGGCTGCTCGACGAGCTGTCGTTCGACGCGGCCGACCTGCGCGGGCAGCGCATCGTGGTCGACGCTGCGTACGTCCGGGCGCGGCTCGAGGGGATCGGCTCGGACGAGGACCTCTCGCGGTACATCCTGTGACGCGCCCGCGGCCCGCGGGGACGCGGCGACACGCGGCCCGCGCTCCGATCCCGTGCTATAAGCGCTGGCATGATTGGTAACGCGGCGTGGGCGGAGCGCGCGCAGCGGGCGCTCACCCCCAACTACCGGCAGCAGCCGATCGCCCTCGTGCGCGGCGAGGGCGTGCGCGTCTGGGACGCCGACGGGAAGGAGTACCTCGACTTCCTGGGCGGCGTGGCGGTGAACGCGCTCGGCCACTGCCATCCCGCGCTCGTCCGCGCCCTCGAGGAGCAGGCGCGGACGCTCTGGCACGTCTCGAACCACTACTTCGTGCCGCTGCAGATCGAGCTCGCCGAGCAGCTGCTCGCGGTGACCCCGTTCGCGCGGCGCGCCTTCTTCTGCAACAGCGGCGCCGAGGCGAACGAGGCAATGCTGAAGCTCGCGCGGAAGTACCACGCGGATCGCGGCCACCCGGAGCGAAACGAGATCGTCTCGTGCGTGGACTCGTTCCACGGACGGACGCTCTTCACGGTGACCGCGGGCGGGCAGGAGAAGTACCGGCACGGCTTCGAGCCTCTCGTCCCCGGCCTGCGCCACGTCCCCTACGGCGACCTCGCCGCGCTCGACGCCGCGCTCGACGACCGGACCGCCGCGTTCCTCGTCGAGCCGATCCAGGGCGAGTCCGGGGTCATCCCCGCGCCCGACGGCTACCTCGAGGCGGCCCGGGAGCTCACGCGGAAGCGCGGCGCGCTCCTCTGCCTCGACGAGGTCCAGACCGGCGTGGGCCGGACCGGCAAGATGTGGTGCCACGAGTGGGCGGCGATGGTCCCGGATCTCATGTCGGTCGCGAAGGCGCTCGGCGGCGGCTTCCCGCTCGGCGCGCTGCTCGCGAGCGAGGAGGTCGGCGCGCACCTGTCCGCCGGCAGCCATGGCTCCACCTTCGGCGGCAACCCGCTCGGCTGCGCGGTCGCGCTCGCGGTGCTGCGGGAGCTGCGCGGCGGGCTCCTCGAGCGGTCGCGCGAGGTCGGCGCCCGGCTCCGGGCCGCGCTCGAGGCGCTGCGCACCGGCGGCCGGGTGGACCGGGTGCGCGGCCGGGGCATGCTCCTCGGGCTCGTCCTGCGGGGCGTCGCGGCGGGAGAGGTGATGAAGGGCGCGCGGGAGCGCGGGCTGCTCGTGAACGCGATCGGCGACGACGTGCTCCGGCTCGCGCCGCCGCTCACCCTCGGCGAGGCCGAGGCGGACCTGGCGGTGGAGCGGCTCGCCGCGGCGCTCGCCGCGGCGCCCGCGAAGGGGTGACATGGCACGGACCACACGCACGAAGCGCGACTTCCTCCGCGTCACCGATCTCGACCGCTCCGAGCTGCTCGAGCTCATCGAGCGCGCCGCGGAGTGGAAGCTGCTCGGGAAAGGCGGGCCGCGCCCCCTCGAGCGGATGACGATCGGCCTCGTCTTCGAGAAGGCCTCGACGCGCACGCGCGTGTCGTTCGAGGTCGCCGCCTACCAGCTCGGCGGAAACGCGATGCTCCTCTCGCCGAAGGACACGCAGCTCGGCCGCGGCGAGCCGATCCGCGACACCGCGCGCGTCCTCGCGCGCTACCTCGACGCGCTCGTCATCCGCACCTTCGAGCACGAGAAGCTCGAGGAGATGGCGCAGTTCGCGGACGTGCCGGTCGTGAACGCGCTCACCGACTCGTCCCACCCGTGCCAGATCCTCGCGGACCTGCTCACCGTGACGGAGCGGTTCGGGGCGGACGCGCTCTCGCGCGGCGGGCTCTCCATCGCCTGGATCGGCGACGGCAACAACATGGCGAACAGCTGGCTCGAGGCCTGCGCCCTCCTCGGCTTCGAGCTGCGGATCGCCTGCCCCGAGGGGTACGACCCGGACCCGAAGCTGCTCGCCCGCGTGGGCGCGCGCGCGAAGGTGTTCCGCAAGCCCGCGGACGCCGTCGAGGGCGCCCACGTCGTGAACACCGACGTGTGGGCGAGCATGGGGCAGGAGGCGGAGGCGGAGGAGCGCCGCCGCAAGTTCGCCGGCTACATCGTGGACGAGCCGCTCATGAAGCGCGCCCGCCCGAACGCGATCGTCCTCCACTGCCTGCCTGCGCACCGGGGCGAGGAGATCACCGACGCCGTGATCGAGGGGCCACAGTCGGCGGTCTTCGACGAGGCCGAGAACCGCCTGCACGCCCAGAAGGCGCTCCTCGAGCTCCTGCTCGCGGGCAGGTAGCGCCCCGGCGCGTGTCCCGGGCTCATGGTAGCCGCGCCCCGGGAGGCCGCGTTGACCCTCCGCGGCGCCGCTCGCTAATCTGGTTCCAGGAAGAGCGCGGGGTCCGCGGGCCGTGAGCGATCGTCACCAGGGTTTCGTCTTCAGTCCCGCCGAGCTGTCCGAGGACGTCGAGGTCGACGTCGCCCGGCGGAAGGAGATCCTGTTCGCGGACGCCCACCTCGCGAAGTGGACCCACTGGGAGGTGCTCGGCATCCCGTGGAGCGCGCCCTGCGCGGCGGCGAAGGCCGCCTACCTCGACCAGGTGAAGCTCTTCCACCCCGACCGCTATGCGGGGAAGCGGCTCGGCACGTACCGGGCGCGGCTCGAGCGGATCTTTCGCCGCGTGACCGAGGCGCGCGACGTCCTCGCCGACGAGGGGCGCCGGGCCGCCTACGCGAAGCAGAGCGCGCCCCCCGAGGAGTTCGCGCGGATGGAGGCACGCAAGCTCGACGACGAGCGCCGCACCGACGAGCGCCGCGCGCGCCTCGCGCGGCAGAACCCGCTGCTCGCGCGGGCGGAGCGCGCGAGCGAGCTCGTGCAGCGCGGCAAGGCCGCGATCGCCGCCGGCAACTTCACCGCGGCCGCGAACGACCTGCTCCTCGCGCAGGGGCTCGACCCGCAGAACGCGGAGCTCGCGGCGCTCGCCGCCGACGCGAGGCGCAAGGCGGGCGCGGCGAGGGCGACTGAGCTCTTCCGGAAGGGGATCGAGGCCGAGGCCGTCGGGAAGGCGGCCGGCGCGCTCGAGAGCTACCGTGCCGCGCTCGAGGCGGACCCCACGAACGTCCGCGCCGCCGCGCACGCCGCCAGGACGGCCGCCACGCTCGGCGACCTCGCCTCGGCGCGGGCGCTCGCCGGCGCGGCGATCCAGGCGGGGCCGCGCGCTGGTCTCGCCCACGAGGCGCTCGGGTTCGTGCTCGAGGCGGAGGGGCACAAGAAGGAGGCGCGCAAGGCGTTCGAGAAGGCGCTCGAGCTCGACCCGCGCCTCGAGGGCGCGAAGGAGCGGCTGAAGAAGCTGCGCTGGGGCTTCCTCGGATGAGCGACCTCGACCCCGTCATCGGGATCGACCTCGGCACGACCAACTCGGTCGTCGCGACGGTGCACGATGGGGTCCCCCGGGTCATCCCGAACCGGAATGGGCAGCTGCTCACCCCGTCGATCGTCGCGATCGCGAAGAACGGGAAGAAGCTCGTGGGCGCGCTCGCCAAGCGGCAGGCGATCACGAACGCCGAGAACACGGTCCACGCCGCGAAGCGGCTCATCGGCCGGCGCTGGGGGGCGAAGGAGGTCGAGGACGCCCGGCGGGTCCTGCCGTACGAGCTCGTCGCGGGCCCCGAGGGGAACGACGTCCGGGTGCAGCTCGCCGGGCGCACGACGTCGATCCCGGAGATCTCGGCGATGGTGCTCGCGGAGCTCCGCGCGGACGCGGAGGCCTGGTTCGGCAGGCCGGTGCGCAAGGCGGTGGTCACCGTGCCCGCCTACTTCAACGACGGCCAGCGGCAGTCGACGAAGGATGCGGGGAAGATCGCCGGCCTCGAGGTGCTCCGGATCATCAACGAGCCGACCAGCGCCGCGCTCGCCTACGGGTTCGGCAAGCAGGTCGAGAAGAAGGTCGTGGTGTTCGACCTCGGCGGCGGCACCTTCGACGTCTCCATCCTCGACATCGGCAAGAGCGTCTACGACGTCGTCGGCGTCGGCGGCGACACCTACCTCGGAGGCGAGGACTTCGACCGGCGCGTGATGGACTGGCTCACGTTCACGTTCGCGAAGGAGAACGAAGGGGTCGACCTGCGCCGGGACAAGATGGCGCTCCAGCGGCTCAAGGACGCGGCGGAGAAGTCGAAGTGCGAGCTCTCCACCGTCGCGAGCGCCTCGGTCCACCTGCCGTTCCTCGTCGGCGGCCGCGACGGGAAGGGCGCGCTCCACCTCGACAAACAGCTCACCCGCGAGCAGCTCGAGGACCTCACGAAGGACCTCGTCGAGCGGTGCATCCACGTGACGGAGCGGACGCTCAAGGACGCCGGCGTGCGGCCGGCGCAGGTGGGCGAGGTGATCCTCGTCGGCGGCATGACCCGCATGCCGCGCGTCCAGAAGGCGGTGAAGGACTTCTTCGGCCGCGAGCCGTGCCGCGGCGTCCACCCCGACGAGGTCGTCGCGCTCGGGGCCGCGATCCAGGCGCACGCGCTCGCCGAGCCGGGCGCCCATGCCGACGAGGTGCTCCTCCTCGACGTCACTCCGCAGAACCTCGGGATCATGGTCGTCGGCGGCTACTTCCAGACGGTCATCCCGAGGAACACCACCGTCCCGACGAGCCAGACGCACCTCTTCACGACCGTCCAGGACAACCAGACGTCCGTCCGGATCGCGGTGCTGCAGGGCGAGAGCGAGCGGGCGATCGACAACGAGCTGCTCGGGGAGTTCATCCTCGACGGCATCCGCGCGGCGCGCCGCGGAGAGGTGTCGATCGACGTGACCTTCGACATCAGCGCGGACGGCATCGTCGGCGTCTCGGCGCGCGACGTGGACACCGGGCAGCAGCAGTCCATCACGGTCACCGCCACCTCGGGCCTCACGGAGGACGAGCTGAAGCGGATCCTGGACGAGCAGCTCGACGACCGGCTCGAGAAGAAGGCGACCTCGGGCGAGTTCGAGGAGCGGCGCGAGCGGGTAGAGGCGGTGGTGCGGGAGATCGAGGCGCTCGTCCCCGCCGTACACGAGGCGCTCGAGCGGACCAAGTTCGGCAAGGACGCGGTCCAGAAGGCAGAGGGCGTGCTCGCGCGCGTCCGCGGCGCGATCGACGCGCAGGACCTCGCTGCGCTGTCGCGCGAGGAGGAGGGGCTCGACCGCACCCTCCAGCTGTTCAAGGGGCTCGCGACCCAGCGCCCGAAGCAGGGGAAGTGAGACGTGGCCGTCTCGGACCTCATCGACCGCGGGATCAAGGCCTACCTGGCGGGCCGCGAGCGGGACGCGCACGAGGCGTTCAGCGACGTGCTGGCGCTCGAGCCGGAGAACCCGAAGGCGCGCTGGTACCTCGAGCGGCTCGGGGCCCTCGCGCGCGTGCAGGGTCCCAACGGGTCCGCGGCGGCGAGCGCGCCGCCCTCGAGGCCGCCCGCGGCCTCGAGGGACGCGGAGGCCCGCATCGCGCTCGAGCTCCCGTGGGCGCCGCCCTCCGCGCTCGGGGACGACGGCGCCGCCCCCGGCGCGAGGCCGCTCGACGCGGCGCTCCTTCCCGCGCTCGACGAGGGGTACGCGCCGTCGCCGTGGGACGACGGTCCCGCGGCGCGCGCGACCATCGTGCTCGATCCGTCGGGCGGCCTCGACCTCGGCGCCGTCTCGGAGAAGTCCGACATCCGTCCGCTCGTGCCGGAAGGCGCGCGGGCGGCGGTCGGGCCGAAGACGGACGTCGAGGTCTGGCTCGGGGCGGCGAAGGAGCTGTTCGCCCTCGGCGACTTCACGGGCTCGCTCGAGCTCATCGAGAAGATCCTCCAGATCGACCCCGACCACGGCGAGGCGCGCGACTACCTGCGCCAGAACGAGGCGACGCTCATCTCGATGTACGAGTCGAAGCTCGGTCCGCTGACGCGCGTGCCGCGGCTCGCCATCAAGCCGGAGGAGGTACTCTGGCTGAACCTCGATCACCGCGCCGGCTTCCTGCTCGCGCAGATCGACGGCACGGTCGACTACGACTCGCTGTTCGCGCTCTCCGGCCTGCCGCGGCTCGACACCGCGCGGATCCTCGCGAACCTCATCGCCGACGGCGTCGTCACGAGCTAGCCCCCTCACCCCGACCCTCTCCCCCGGCTGACGCCGGGGGCGAGGGAGAACCTGGTTGAGGGCTTCCGCCGGGGCGTCGAGTCGGCTTGTTGAATAGCCCGCGCGCGGCTCAGCGCCGCACGACCGCGGTCCAGATGCCGCGCACGACCGTCCGGCCGTGCTGGTTCACGGTCGAGGTCGTGACCTCGACCACGTCGAGGTTCCCGCGCTCGTCGATCCGGGTGAGCTCCCCGGAGGTGGAGAGGAGGTCCCCCGGACGGACGGGCTCGAGGAACTCGAGCTCCTGCTCGCCGTGCACGAGCCGCAGGAGGTCGAGCCCGAGCGCGGGGTCGGCGATGGCGCGCGCGAACGGCTCCATCGCGAACGCGGCGGCGAAGCCGGGCGGCGCGACGATGCCGCCGTGCGGCCCGCTCCGCGCGGCGTCGTCGTCGAACGTGAGCGGGTGCGCGTGGTCGGGGGCCGCGGACAGGACGTGCCCCGGGACGCCGCCGCCGAGCGCGGTGACGAAGTCGCGGACGTGCTCGCGCCCGACGGCGAACGCGAAGGGCCCGTAGCGGCGGCCGAGGTGGGCGCGATCGACCGGCATCGTCACCCCTCCTCGACGAGCGCCTCGGCGACGGCACCCTTCAGCACGTCCTCGCCCGCCTGGTTACGCGCCGAGATTTGGAGCCGGACCGCCCCGCCCTCGAGCGCGGTGCAGCGCCCCTCGAACGTGACGACGTCGTGGATCTGGAGCGGCCGCGAGAAGCGGGCGCGCAGGCGGCGGAGCCGCGCCGGGTCGCCGAGGTACTCGGCGCAGGCGTCGGCGAGCCACGCGTACGTGCACATGCCCTGCAGGATCACGCCCTGGAACCCGGCGGCGCGCCCGACGCGCGGGTCCACGTGGATCGGGTTGAAGTCGCCGGAGACCGCCGCGTAATAGATGGGCCGGTAGGGATCGACCTCCCGGACCACCCGGAACGTGTCGCCCACCGCGAAGTCGCCGCGCCGCTTCACGCGCCACCGCCCGGCGCTGGCGGCCGCGGATCGAGCGGATCGTCCGCCTCCGCCTCGAGCTCCTGCTCGCGCCTGCGCGCGTACGTCGCCTGCACGAACTCGATGAGCCGGTCGAGATAGCTCGTGATCGGCGGGCACTGGATGCCGGTGCCGTCGAGCAGCTCGAGCAGGGTGCGGCAGTTGTAGATCGCGAGGTGGTTCACGTACTCGATGGCGGGGCGGTGCGCGCGCGACAGCCGCTCGAGCAGCGGGAGCTGAAGGAGGGCCTGGAGCACGCGCGCGGGCACGGACACGGGCGGCAGCTTCTTGCCGGCGCGCGCGGCGATCATCTCGTACACGCGCCGCGCCGAGAGGGGGGCGGGATCGACGAGGTGCACGGTCCGGCCCGCGCCGGCCGGGTTCTCCGCGATGGCGAGCGCCGCGTCCACGACGAAGTCCACCGGGACGACGTTGAGCGGCGCGACCGCGTCGCCCGGCAGCGGGAGCGGCACCGCGAGCGGCGAGGCGACGAGCAGGATCGCGAGCGCGTACGGCCCCTCGAACCGGTCGATCTCGCCGGTGCGCGAGTCGCCCACCACGATGGACGGGCGGAAGATCGTCGCGGGGAGGTCGGCCTGCGCTCGGCGGACGAGCAGCTCCGCCTGGAACTTCGTCTCCTCGTACGGATTGTGGAAGCGCTGGCCCATGGCCAGCTCGTCCTCGAGGATCACCCCGACGCGATCGCCGGAGACGTAGGCCGTCGAGAAGTGGCTCAGCCGCCGGAGCCGGCGCGCCGCGCCCGCGAGCTCGAGGACGTTGCGGGTCCCGTCCACGTTCACGCGCCGCAGCTCCGCGCGAGGCGCCGCGAGGAAGGTGCGCGCCGCGAGGTGCCAGACGTCCGTGACGTCGCGCGCGAGCGCCTTGAACTCCGCGCCGGAGAGGCCGAGGTGCATCTGCTCGACGTCCCCCTCGATCACCTCGGCCGAGATCCCGTCGGCCGCCGCGGCGGCGCGCGCCGCTTTCGCCCCCCTGGGCTGGACGAGGAGGACGAGCCGGGCGTCGGCGCCGCGGGCCTCCGCCCAGAGGCGGCGCACGAGCCGCTTCCCGATGAAGCCCGGATAGCCGGTGACGAAGTGGACGCGCTCGGCGGGCATCCCCGCAGTCAGTAGCGCACGGGGGCCGCGTTGGGAAAGGCTTTCCGCCCGAGGCCCCGACGGAGGTCCGCGAGGAGCCGGTCCGCCTTCGGGCCGAGCTCATCGACCGCGCCCGCGTTCTCCACGACGAAGTCGGCGCGCGCCGCCTTCTCGTCGATGGGGAGCTGCGCGGCGAGGCGGGCGTCGGCGTCGGCCGCGCCGAGCCCGTCGCGGGCGGCGAGCCGCGCGCGCTGCACGGCCGGGGGCGCCCAGACCACGACGACGCAGTCGAGCGTGCGGTCGAGCCCGACCTCGAACAGCAGGGGCGTGTCGTAGAAGGCGAGGTCGTTGCCCGCGGCGGAGAGGCGCGCGGTCTCCTCGGTCATCGCGCGGCGGACGGCGGGATGGGTGATCGCCTCGAGGCGACGGCGCGCGTCGGGGTCGCCGAACACGAGCGCCGCCATCCGCTTGCGATCGAGGGTCCCGTCGGCCGCGAGCACCCCCGTCCCGAAGGCGCGCGCGATCTCGGCGAGCGCGGGCGACCCGGGCGCCACGGCGGCGCGGGTGAGCGCGTCCGCGTCGACCACCGGTGCGCTTCTCGCGCGCAGCGCCTCCGCGAACGTCGACTTTCCGCTCGCGATGCCGCCGGTGAGGCCGACGACCCGCACGTCATTTCGCCGCGGCGGGCTGCGCCTGCGCGGCGCCCTCCCTCTCGGCGGGCGGCGCCTTCGACTTCGTGCCGGGCGCGAACGTCAGCGCCTCGACGTTGCCTTCCTTGTTGAAGTAGACCGTCACGCCCTGCGCCGGGTAGAGCCAGACCTTCTGGAAGGTGTCCTCGACGAAGGTCCGCTGCGGCGGCTTCCCGTAGGTGCCCTCGATCGACTCCGCGTCGAGCTGCGCGGTGAGGAAGATCGTGATCTCGACGATGACGCCCTGCGCGTCCACGTGGAACTGGGCCTGACGCGTGCCCTCCAGCGCCTGCTCGCCGTAGTACGCGAGCACCGTGCGGCCCGTCCGCTTCGTCTTGGTGGTCGGCTCGCCGAACTTCTCGACGGCCTCGGCCTGGGTCGTCGCGCCGGGGGTGATCCCCTTCCAGGCGCGGGCGGAGGCGAGCGCCGGGAGGAGCGCGACGGTGAAGAGAAGAGCGAGACGGATCGAGCGCATGGCGCATTATACTCCCGGCCCCGTGACCCGCCCGCCCGTCCTCGCCTTCCTGCTCGCGCTCGCCCTCCCGGGCATCTCCCACGCCGGCGACAAGGTGGGACCCGAGACCTGCAAGGCCTGCCACCCCGCCGCCTACGACGCTTGGCGCGCGTCGCCGCACGCGCGGGCGCGTGAGAGCCTTCCCGAGCGCAACCGGAACGACCGGCGCTGCCTCTCCTGCCACGCGCCCGATCTCGAGGAGGGCGTCGCGGGCGTCTCCTGCGAGGCCTGCCACGGCCCGGGCCGGATCTACGCTGCGCGATACGTGATGCGCGATCCCGAGCTGGCGCGCGCCGTCGGGCTCGTCGAGCCCGGAGAGAAGGCCTGCGCCGCCTGCCACACCGAGTCCACCCCGAGCCTGGTCCGGTTCGAGTACGGGCGGAAGCTTCCGCTCATCCGGCACTGGGAAGACCCGCCGGCCACGAAGAAGAAGTAGAGGGGAGTCCACGTGCCCGTCCAGGTCGTCTCGGCGGAGTTCTCGAAGACCGCCACGAAACCCGACGAGTGGCCTCGCGGCCCCGCGCCCGAGGTCGCGTTCGTCGGCCGCTCCAACGTCGGCAAGTCGTCGATGCTGAACGCGCTCTCGCGGCGAAAGGGGCTCGCGCGCGTCTCCGCGACCCCCGGCCGCACGCGCGCGCTCCAGTTCTTCGACCTCGCCGTCCGGCCGACGCCCAACGCGCGGCCGCGCCAGCTCCGGTTCTGCGACCTCCCCGGCTACGGCTACGCCAAGGTCTCGAAGGCCGAGCGGGACCGCTGGGCCGCGATGATTGAGGACTACCTCCGCGAGCGCGACGTGCTTCGCGCGGTCGTCCTCATCGTGGACGCCCGCCACCCGCCCCCGGAGAGCGACCACGACGCGCTCGCGTTCCTGCGCGACGGAGGGCGGCAAGTCATCGTCGCCGCGACGAAGACGGACAAGCTCGCCAAGACGCGCGTCGGGAGCGCGCTGCGAGCGGTCGAGGCAGAGCTCGGCCTCGCGCGCGGCGAGGCGGTCCCGTTCTCGGCGATCGAGGGGACCGGCTCGGACGCGCTCTGGGCGCGCATCGCGGCGGTGACCGCGCCGGACGGCGGCGCGGCCGCGCCGGAGTAGCGGCGCCGGCCCTCGGGCTAGTGGCCGCCTCCGGTCGCCGGCGACACGCCGCCCTCGACCCCGAGATCGCGCTGGTAGTCGGGGCTGCCGCGACCGCGGTTCCGCCACGCCTCGTTCAGCGCGGAGCGCATGTCCTCGCCGCGTTTCGGCGCGAACATGAGCCCGAGCCCGGCGCCCACGAGCACGCCCACCGAGAAGAGCCCGAGGCCGGTGAAGAAGTCGCCGGTGGGCGTCCGCCGCTCGAGCCCGAGCCGTTCGAGCACGACGTCGCGGTCGAGCGCCTTCTGCATGTTCTTCCAGTTCATCGCCATGTCGAGAGTCCCCCCGCCCGTCCCCGGGCCCTCTTACACGGTGCGCATCCGCGCGGGCCGTCACGATCACCCGACGGGGCGACGCGGCGTCCCCACGGACGTGGAGACGCCTGCCGCCTCGATCGGTCGGGCTGCGGGAGGGCGGCGGGCCTCCGCGCGCAGCTCGAGCTCGACGACGAGCGGCAGGTGGTCCGAGGCGCGGCGCGCGAGCGGGGAGCGGTGGATCTCCACGGAGAGGACGCGGAACGCGCCGTCCACGTAGCAGTGATCGAGGCGCAGGAGCGGGAACAGCGCGGGGAACGTCGGCGCCTCGTTGCGCGCCGCTTGCGCCGCGTCGACGAGCTGTCGCCGGAGCCAGCGGGGGACGGCCGAGCGGTTGGAGAGCGAGTTGAAGTCGCCGACGAGGACGAGCGGGTGGGCGAGCGCGGCGTCTCGCAGGATGTCCGCGGAGAGGAGCTGCGCCGCCTGCCGCCGGCGCTCGCGCCAGTGCAGGCCGAGGTGGGCGGCGAAGAAGTGGACGACCGCGGCCCCGAGCTCGACGTCCGCCCGGACGCAGCCGCGCGGCTCGCGGCCGGGCACCGAGAGGTCGTAGTTGCGGACCGCCTGGATAGGATGGCGGGAGAGGACCGCGTTCCCGTACGAGAACCCGGGGAGCCCCGGCCGGTGGTGCATCGTCCGGCCGAAGGCGCTCTGCATCCCGGTGAGCGCGCCCAGGAGCGCCGCCGGATCGCGAACCCCTGCCGGCAGCGCCGGGGCGCCGACCTCCTGGAGGCCGACGACGTCGGGCCGGAGCTCCTCGACGACGCGCGCGATGCGCTCCGGGTCGGACCGCCGATCGGCGCCCGTCATCGCGTGGACGTTCCAGGAGACGACCCGCATGCAGCGCTCCCCTCACGGTGCGGGCGCGCCGCGTGCGCGGGCGCCCCCGCGCGCCTCCTCCGGCGGCCCGTCCCCTCCGTCGCGGATCGCCTCGAACCAGGCATGGAGGCCCGACGGCCGGAGCGCGCCCGCGCACGGGTACTCGCGATGGACGGGGTGGGCGACGAAGCACTCGAGCTCCTCGGGCGCGACCCCACCGTGCGATCCGAACTCCCAGGCGTACGCGACGATGTCGCGCCCCTCGCCGCGCCAGCCCTGGACGACGAGGTCGCCGGAGTCCGGCAGGGCGACGAGGTCCGCGAGGTAGGTGGCGAGGATCTCGGGGTCGGGGTGCGGGAGCCGCGCGACAGCGTCGGGGTCGCCGAGGTCGAGGGCCTCTCCGCGAACGAGCGCGAAGCCGCGCCGGCCGCCGCGCGCGGCGAGGAGGCCGACCGCGCGGTTCGCGGAGAGCGCCGCGAGGACCCGCCCGTGTCGCGCGCGGAGCGCGTCGAGCGGCAGCGGGCCGCGCTCGTCGAGGAAGTACACGTGGGCGAGGTCGCCCGCCTCCGCGACCGCGACGCCGTCCACGCGGGCCGCGTCCGCCTTCCCGCGGGAGCGCAGGGTCGTCGCGCCGCGCGCGGGCGGACCCTGCGGCAAGGGCTCGCCGCGCTCAGCCCGCAGCACGAACTCCGGGAGCGGCGCGCCCGCGAGCGACTCGAACGGCAAGGTGCGCACGTGGCCGTGGTCGGAGAGGACGTGGACCTCGTAGCCGAGCTCCGGCACGGCGTCCACCGCCGCGAAGAGGACCGCGAGCGCCTCGTCGATCGCTCCGAGGTTCCGGGTGGCCGTCTCGGAGTCCGGGCCGCGCCGGTGGGCGGCCTCGTCGTAGCCGAGGAAGTCGACGAACACGACCGGGATCCCACGCGACAGGTCGACGAGGATCCCCTGCACCGCGAGCTCGCGCAGCAGCGCGCCGATGAGCACGCGGTGGGCGAGGAAGCGTGGCTCGTGCTTCAACCGGCCGAGCGCGACCGACCACCGCAGGCCGTCCACGAGCCCCGTGCACACCTCGCGCGCGAGCCGCAGGGCGCCGCGCGAGGCGGTGACGGAGTGGGCGAGGGCGGACGCCACGGCGTCCCACGCGCCGAGGTGCTCGACGTACCAGTCGAGGTCGAGGACGCCCGTGAGCCCGGACAGGCAGAAGTGGGGGAGGGCGGCCCCGCCGGAGAAGATGGAGAAGTACGACGTCCCCCCGCGCAGGAGGCCCGGCGCGGCGCGGGCGAGCCGTCGCTCGACGCGGGCGGCGTCGTCGGAACGATCCATGCGGACCTCGCGCCGCGTCGTCCGGTCGAACCAGACGAACCCCGGGACGCTCGGCGAGACGCCGTAGAAGAGCCCGGCCTGGAAGGCGGGCGTCGACGCGGGCGCGCCGCTGCGGGCGGTGGCGAGGACGTGGCGGCCGGAGGCGAGGCGTGAGGCGAGCGCGGGCATCCAGCCGTCGGCCATCGCGGACTCGAGGCGGCGGCGCGACACCCCGTCCACCTGCACGATGACGAGTCGCGGCCGGCGCGGCGCGCCGGAGAAGCGACCGAGATCCGCGAGCGGCCGGAGCAGGCCGCACATCGCGAGCCGCCCCGCGTCGGCGAGGCGCGCCGCCTGTTGCCGCAGCCGGTGCGTCCGCTCCCTCGCCTCCGGGCCCGCGATCCCTTGTCTCACCCCTCGAAAGCTAGGGCCCGCGGCGGGCGCCGCGACCGATCAGCCCCTGCGCCGCGCCTCGAGCTCTCCGAGGAGCCGCTCGAGCCTGCGCTCCTCGGGCGAGACGTCGAACCCCGCGGCGCGCGCGCCGTCCACGATCGCGAGGCAGAGCAGGAACAAGGCGACGTGGCCGGGCTCCGGCTGCTCGCCGGGGTGGTCCACGAGGAAGTGCTCGAGCCGCCCCTCCGCGGCGGCGAGATCCCGGAAGCAGACGGCCGGTGGGAGCCCCTCGACGGGTCCCGTGCCGGCGGTCACCGGCGCGAACGCGATCCCCGCATCGGTGAGCGCGACCTCGACGCCCGACTCGAGCCGGAGCGCGAGGTACGGGCGCCGCGTCGTGGTGTCGGTCCGCTCCTCGACCGCCGCGACGCGCGCGAGGTCGAGCGGGAGCGCCTTCCCCGAGAAGACGTCGAGCAGCGTGGAGGTGGCCTGGTCGTACAGCACGCTCCCGGGCCGCGCCCGCACGCTCCGCTCGACGAGGTCCCGCTGCCCCGCGCGATCGACCGGTCCCGCCATCACTCCTCCGGCGGCGTCCAGCGGATGTCGACGACCGTAACGTCGATCGCCCCCGCGGGCCGCTGCACCACGACCGTGTCGCCCTCGCGCTTGCCGAGCAGCGCGCGCCCGAGCGGCGCCTCGACGCTGAGCAGCCCCTGGGCGAGGTCGAACTCGTCCGGGCCGACGAGGCGGAAGGTCCGCTCGCCTCCGTCCTCGTGCTCCACCGTGACCCACGCGCCGAAGAAGGCGCGGCCGCCGGGGTGCGGCTTCGGCTCGACCACGGTGAGCGCGTCCATCCGCTCCGAGAGGAAGCGCAGGCGCCGGTCGAGCTCGCGGAGCTTCCGCTTGCCGTAGATGTACTCGGCGTTCTCGCTCCGGTCCCCCAGCGCGGCCGCCGCCTCGACCTCCGCGACGATCCGCGGACGCTCGACGGTCCAGATGCGCCAGTGCTCCTCGGCCAGCCTGCGGAACCCCTCGCGGGTGATGTAGCGCGGCACCTTCGTCATCCGGGTGGGTAGTGAATGGCGGCCGAACGCCTCGCTGTCAACGATGTAGGGTGGTAGGCGCCACGGGTGCGACCTCCAGAAGCTTGCGCCCGTGCCGGCCGCACGGTGTACTCGACTGCGCGTCGACGCTGGGAGGCCCATGGCGGACCGGTACATCTACCAGGTGGCGGTCGAGGCGTTCTTCCTGCGTGCGATGCAGGGCAAGCTCGACGCGGTCGCGAAGGCGCGGTTGCGCGACGCAGGGATGGCAGTCGACGAGCCGCTCCTGTCGGTCTACCCCGCGGACGTGTTCCACCGCTGCGTCGCGATCGCGGCGGAGGCGGCCTATCCGGCGGCGTCGCCGGAGGACGCGCTGTACCGCGTCGGCAAGGACCACATCGACGCGTTCATCCAGTCCTATCCCGGCAAGATGATGGTCGCGCTCGCCCGGCAGATCGAGCCGCAGATGATCCTCGAGTACACCGCGACGTTCATCCGCCTCGGGAACAACTTCACGGAGTCGCGCGCGCGGGTGGTCGGCCCGACGCGGAGCGAGATCTGGATGAACGACGTCGGCGACGTCCCCGGCTGGTATCGCGGCATCATCCAGCGCGGGCTCGAGCTCGCGAACGTGCGGGGCGTAGACGTGCGGCTCGTCCCGGGCACTCCGGCCCCGGCGGCGACGTTCGAGGTGAACTGGACCGCTCGCTGACCGGCCGTCCGACGCTGGCGCGGCGCGTGCGCGGCGGCTAATCTGCCCCGCGCGTGAAGATCACCGACCTCCTGAGACACGCCCGCGAGCGGGGCGAGCCCCTCTTCTCGTTCGAGTTCTTCCCGCCGAAGACGGCGGACGGGGAGCGTGCGCTGTTCGAGACGGTGGAGGCGCTGCGGCCGCTCGGGCCGGCGTACGTGTCGGTCACGTACGGCGCGGGGGGCTCGACGCGCCATAAGACGGTCGACCTCGTGAAGCGGCTCAAGAGCGAGAGCGAGGTCGAGGCGATGGCGCACGTCACCTGCGTCGGCTCCTCGCGCGACGAGATCGCGGCGGTGCTCGACGAGGTCGCGGAAGCGGGCGTGCAGAACGTGCTCGCGCTGCGCGGCGATCCGCCCCGCGGCGAGGCGACCTTCACGCCGCACCCGGACGGCTTCCGGTACGCGAGCGAGCTCGTGGCGTTCATCCGCGCGCAGCCGGCCCGCTGGAAGTTCTGCGTCGGCGCGGCCGCCTACCCGGAGGGCCACATAGAGACGCGCGACCTCGCCCTCGATCTCGCGCACCTCCAGCGGAAGGTCGAGGCGGGCACGGACTTCCTCGTGACGCAGCTCTTCTTCGACAACGCGCGTTACTTCGGGTTCGTGGACCGGGCGCGGGCGGCCGGAATCACTGCGCCGATCATCCCGGGCATCATGCCGTTCACGAACGTCGAGCAAGTCGAGCGGTTCACCGCGCTCTGCGGCGCGTCGATCCCTCGGCTGCTCCGCGCCGCGATGGAGGTCCGCCGCGAGGATGCCGACGGCGCGCGGGAGCTCGGGGTCGCCTACGCGACGCTCCAGTGCGCGGACCTCCTGCGCCGCGGCGCCCCCGGCATCCACTTCTACACGCTGAACCGCTCGCCCTCGACCCGCGCCATCGTCGCCGCGCTCCGCGCGAGCGAGCCGTGGCGCACGCCCTAGTTCGATGCGCTAGGCCGGCGCCCACTCGGCGTGGACGACCATCACGGGGCAGCGGGCGCGCCGGAGCGTGTTCTCCGCGACCGACCCGACGAGCGCGCGCGCCCGGCCGGTCCAGCCGTGCGTCCCCATCACGATCGCGTCGACGCCGTTGCGGTCGGTCCATTCGGCGATCGCGGTCTTCGGGTCGCCCGTCGTCTCAGCTACCGTCGCCGCGACGCCGGCGCGGGCCGCGTCCTCGCGCCACGCTTGGGCTTCCTGGTCGTCCGCCGGGCGCGCGGGCTCGTCCACGTGGAGCAGCGTCAGCTCCGCGCCGAGGCGACGGCAGAGATCCACCGCGACGCGCATCGCCGCACGCGACTCCTTCGAGAAGTCCACCGGGCAGCACACCTTCTTCCACGCGAATTCGGCCATCGGTCTCTCCGGGCGAGGGGACGGCGCTCCACCGGCCGCGCCGGCCCCCGCCCCCTCAGCGCACCCGCAAAACTTAGGGCGCCCGGTCGGGCGCCGCGCGGCTCATGCGAGAGTTCGTGCGCGCCTCGCTCGCTCGCCCTGGGATCGCTCGCCGCCCTGCTCGCCAGCAAGAGGGCGCACGCGACGGACGTGGTCGTGGTCGGTGGTCGTGGTCGTGGTCGTGGCCGTGGCCGTGGCCGTGGCCGTGCGCACCCGTTCGCCCTGAGCGTAGCGGCGCCGCAGGCGGCGCGAAGTCGAAGGGCGAGATTCGCGGACGTCACCCCCGGGCGCTGGTCCGGGGAGGGTCCTCGTTCCCTCGCTCCGGCCTAGAGTCGCGCCCGGCGCCGGACTGTCGTGAGGACCCAGAAGCGCAGATGCCTGGGCACGTCCGCATGTGCCAACCGCGCGCGGGGACGTCGCTGCGCCTGGCGCACCGGGACGGCGCGCGCGGTTGTCACATTCCGTGCAGCCCGGGTCCGTGTGACGACCGGGTCCGCCCGCAGCGACCGGCCCTACGCAGCGGGACGAGGCCCTCCCCGTCCGAGCGCGCCCGGGCACGTCTCCCCGCGTCCGAGCGGGGTGCCGTGACGAAAGAAGTGACCCCACGGGGATTCGAACCCCGGTTACAGCCTTGAAAGGGCCGTGTCCTAGGCCTCTAGACGATGGGGCCGAAGCAGTCGCCGCGGGAAAAGTACTGGGCGCCCGGGAGCCTGTCAAAGCGACGGCATCCCGGCACCGGTACGCCACATCCACCACCACTCGTTGACCCCACAGGGATTCGAACCCCGGTTTCCGCCTTGAGAAGGCAGCGTCCTGGGCCTCTATCACAGCATTTGACCCCACAGGGATTCGAACCCCGGTTTCCGCCTTGAGAAGGCAGCGTCCTGGGCCTCCTCGAGGGTGGCGAAGCCATCGTCCCGCGCGCCGGAGGCGCGCGATCGGAGGCCCGGGGCATGAAGCGCCACATCACAGCATTTGACCCCACAGGGATTCGAACCCCGGTTTCCGCCTTGAGAAGGCAGCGTCCTGGGCCTCTAGACGATGGGGTCGCGCTGCAAATACCCCGACCCCAGCGGGCATGTCAAAGGGTCACGCGCGCCGCGGGAGCGCCCCGTGCGGCGCTGTCGCAGGCGCCCGCCAGACGGTGCCGCGGACGTGGTCCCAGAGCGGCACCGTCACGTTGAAGTTCCAACGCTGCATGAGGTTCGGCGCGTGGTGGCGCTGGTGGTGCCGGCGCAGCCAGCGCGTCACGCGGAGCCTGCCGATCAGCCCGTCCGCGGGGAGGTGGTAGGCGAGGTGGAGCCACTCGTACGACAGGACGTACACGACGACCGTCGCGACCCACAGCGCCGCGACGTTCCGCTCGCCGAGCGCGAAGAGCACGATCGCGACGGGCGACGATGCGGCGAGGATGGCGAGGATCCCCCACGCGGGCAGCAGGATGAGCTTCAGCTCCCGCCAGTCGCGGATGAACATGTCCTCCGCGACGTAGATGGCGTGGTGCTGCGGCGTGTGGCGGACGTAGAGCTGCTCGAGGGGGCGCGTCCGCCGATGGAGGAGGCCGCGGTGCGAGTGCCACTCGATCGCGTTCGCGAGGACGAGGAACAGGGGCACGAGCGCGATCTGCCAGGAGCGGAGCGCCTCGATGCGCGTGAGCGCGAACGCCGCGATGGCGACGCCCACGACCGCCGGAAAGGCGAGATGGAGCCAGGGCGAGTACCAGCGGGGAATCCGGGAGAGGAGGTCCGCGCGAAGCTCCGACCGCGCTTCCTGGGTCATCGGGCGCCCTCCCGAACCCAAATCTGGGAATCGCGCCCCATTTCGGCCAGGGCCCCGGCGAGCGGGCGCCCAGACCCGACGCCGGCCCGCGCGCCCGTGCACCTCGGGGCCCGACCCTTGCTACGCACGCGCCGGTGCGACCGCTCCTTCTCGTCCTGCTCCTCGTGGCGTGCGCCCCGGACCTCGGCAGCCCGCGGCCTGCCGGCCGCCCCGCGGTCGCAGTCCGCGTCGCGACCTGGAACGTCCACGACCTGTTCGACTCCGACGATCGCCTCGTCCCACCCGGCGAGCTCGATCTCGTGCCGGCCCCGGCGGAGGTCGAGGCGAAGCTCGACGCGCTCGCCGCCGTGCTCGAGCGCCTCGACGCGGACGTGGTCGTGCTCCAGGAGGTGGAGAACGTCGAGGTCCTCGGGCGGCTCGGCGCGCGCGCCGGCTACCCCGAGGCGCGGCTCGTCGATGGGGCCGATCCGCGGGGCATCGACGTGGCGGCGCTCTCGAGGCTTCCGATCGAGCGGTACGTGAGCCACCTCGGCGAGGCCGACGCCTCGGGCCGCCCGCTCTGGCCACGCGACTGCGTCGAGGTCCACCTGCGCACGGGGGGGCGGCCCGTCGTCGTCGTCGCGAGCCATTTCAGCTCGGCGCTCTCCGACGACGGCACGCGCCGGGCGCTCCAGGCGACGCGGCTGCGCGAGATCGCGGACGGGGTCCGCGCGACGCGCCCGACCGCGCTCGTCCTCGCCGGCGGCGACCTGAACGACCAGCCTCGGAGCGCGGCGCTCGTGCCGCTCCTCGCGGACGGCGCGTGGGTCGACCCGGCGCCCCCCGGCGTCGCGACCTGGTCCGGCGCATCCGGCGCGGCGCGGCTCGACTACCTCCTCCTGCCGCGGGAGGAGGCGGGGGCGCTCGCCGGGGTCGAGATCGCGGTCGGCGCCGACGTCGCGGCCGCGTCGGACCACCGGCCGGTCGTCGTGGACGTCTCGCTCTAGGCGGGGATCGCGCCCGGCTCCGGCACGTCCTCGCCGAGCGCGGCGTCCACGGCGGCCATGAGCTCGGCCTCGCCGAACGGCTTCGCGATGAACCCCCCCGCGCCGGCGCCGAGGAGGTCGCGCTCGCTGCCCGCTCGGCCGGAGAGGCCGATGATCGCCATCGCGCGCAGCTCGGGGCGCGGCGCGGCGCGCAGGAGCCGGATCAGCTCGGCGCCGGTCATCCCGGGCATCCACTGGTCCACGATCGCGATCGCGGGCAGCACGTCGAAGGCGATGCGCAGCGCGGCCGTCCCGGTGTCCGCCTCGTACACGGCGTAGCCGTGGTGCCGGAGCGCCCGCGCGAGCAGGGAGCGAACCGGCTCGCTGTCGTCCACGACGAGGACGCGGCGCTCGGGGAGCATCGAGCGGCGATGCTACCACCCCCTTGCGTAGCCCGCCCGAAACGGTTGTGGGCCGGTGCGCGCGAGGTGGGTTCCGCGACCGCCGCGCGCAGACCGCGGGCGCAGACCGAACGTGCCTGTTCGCGCGAGGCGCCTGCGTGCAACAACCGGGGGTCGCTTCCGACGAGGAACCCCCTGGCGCAGCCCCATCGCGATGTCCACCCGCGCTGCACGTCCCGCGCGCCATCGTCTGCGCCGCTGCGGTTTGCCGTGCTCGTCGCCGCGGCTGCCGCCCTCGCCTGCGCGCCCGCGCGCGATGACGATCTGTACGGCATGACGCTCGAGGTCCGCTCGCGCCAGGCGTGGGCGAGCGACCCCGGGTTCCGCACGCGGCTCCACATCCTCCTCGAGCAGAGCTGCGACCACCTTGGACTCGACCCGAGCCTGCTCTACGGGATCACGCTCCGCATCGAGGACGACGACATCGCCTGCGGAGCCGTCGCGGGGGCGCGCGGCTGCACCTGGCGCGAGGACGGCGTCGTCGCCATCTCGACGCTCGCCTGGACGTCGGCGGAGCCGCTCGTCTCGTGCGTCGAGGACACGCCGATCCCGCACGAGCTGCTCCACGTGAAGATCGGCGACAGCGGACACGCCGATCCGCGCTGGCGCGACCCCGCGTACTGGGGGCCGCTCTGGTCGCGGCTCGAGCACGGCGACTGCAGCGGCGATCCGCCGAACCTCATCTGGTGACGCGACGCCCCGCCCAGGCGGCGCCCGTGAGCACGAAGGCCGCGAGGAGCACGACCGGAGCGTCGCCAAGGCGCGCGTAGAGCGTCCGCACCTGCGCCGTCGGCACCGTCGCGAGCATCACGCGCTCGTTCTCCTCCCACGCGGACATCGACGCGCGGACGCGACCGTACGGATCGAACGCCGCCGAGGTCCCGGCCCGCGCCGGCCGGAGAAGCGAGAAGCCGCCCTCGATGGCGCGCACGCGCGCCATGAACGTGTGCTGCGGGTCGATGCCGCGCCAGTCGGAGGACGGGAGCGCGACCACCCCGGCGCCGCCGCGCGCGTGCTCGCGCGCGAGCGCGGGGGAGTCGTAGTCGTAGCAGATGGCGCCGCCGGCCCGACCCCACGGCCGCTCGAGCACGCGGAGCGGCTCGACGCCAGCGATGGACGCCTCGCCCGGCGGCAGGAAGTGCTTGCGGTACCGGTCGAGGACGGCGCCGTCGGGCCCGAACCACCGGAGGACGTTCTCGATGCGGAACGGCTCCTTGGAGACGACGACGCCGTAGGCGAGGACGAGGTCGATCGCGTGGCGACGCGCGAGGTCGGCGGCCCGGGCCTCGAGCGCGCGCTCCTCGCCGGGATCGACGATCGTCGCCACCTCGTTCCACACGACGAGCGCCGCGCCGCGACGGGCGGCGAGCTCGGAGCGGGAGAAGAGCGTGTCCACGTTCCCGCGCAGGTCCTCCATCGAGCGGAGCCGCGCGGGGAAGTCCACCGTCACGGCGGCCACGCGCAGGGTCGGCCCGAGGTCCTGCCGGTCGAGGCGGAAGGTCCCGAAGGCGTGGGCGGCGAGCGCGAACGCGGCGGCGGCGGCGGCGTGGCTCCAGGGGCGGCGCCCCGCAGGGGAGACGAGCAGCATCGTGGCCGCGCCCGCGGGATAGGCGAGGACGAGGCCGACGAGGCCGAGGCCGCCGAGCGACGCGAGCTGCAGGAGCGGGAGGTTCTCGGCCTGGCTCGCCGCGGACGCCGCCCAGTGCCCGCCCGGCGAGAGCGCGAAGCCGGCGACGTCGCCGAGCGCGGTGAGCGCGGCGAAGGCGTGGATGCCCCACGCTGGCCCCGCGCGGCGCTGGACGAGATCCCAGAGCGCGAGGACGGCGAAGCCGAGCGCGCCGATGGGCACGCCGAACAGGAGCGCGAACACGGGCGTCGCGGGTCCGCCGACGAGCTTCATCGTCTGGAGCGAGACCGCCGCGACGCAGGCGAGGAGCAGGATCGGCCGGCGGCGCCAGCCGCGGAGCCGGGTCGCTGCGAGCGCGAGCGGGATCGGCGCGACCCACGCGAGGGCGGCGACGCCTGCGCGGTTCCCGGAGAGCGCCACGAGCGCGACGCCGCAGAGGGCGAGCGCCCAGGTCGGCGCCCCGTCGGAAGCGGGCCGTGCGGGGACGGCCCCCGGCGTGGCGGGCGCGAGGGCCGCGGTATGGGGGTGGGGGTTCGTCTGGCCTGGCATCTCGTCCTCCGTCGGGGGGCCGCGGCGGGAGCGTCGCGGTCGTGAACGAGGGTAGGGGGCGGGGGACCGGGCCGGCTCGACCGCGCGCGCCAACCGTTCGGCCGCGCGCGCCACCGCCGGTGATACGCTCGCGCACGCCGTGGCCCCGACCGTCCTCCCCGTCGCGACCCGCGCGCTCGCCGACGCCTGCGGAAGGCTCGGCCTCGACACGGGCGCGCTCCTCGCGCGGGCCGGAGTCGACCGCGCCCAGCTCGACGATCCCGACGCCCGCCTGCCCGCGGAGCTCGCGGACGCCGTCTGGCGCGAGGCCTCGCTCGCGGCGCGGGATCCCGCCCTGCCGCTCCGCGCGGCGGAGCAGACGCCGTTCGGCGCCTTCCGGGTGCTCGACTACCTCGGCGCCACGGGTGCGACCGTCGGCGATGGGCTGCGGCGCGTCGCGACCTACTTCCCCCTCGTCGATCCCCGCGGCGTCCTCGCGGTCGAGGAGGAGGGGGACGCGGTCGCGCTCACCTTCCGCGCGCTCGAGGGCGACCTGCCGCCGCCCGCGCAGGAGTACACGCTCGCGATCCTCGTCTCGCGCGTGCGGCACGTCTCGGCGTCGCCGCCGGTCTTGCGGGTGCGCTTCACCTTCCCGCGCCCGGCCGACGCGCGCGAGCACGTCCGCGTGCTCGGGGTCGAGCCCGCGTTCGGGGCGCGGGTCGCGGCGATCTCCATCGCGCGCACCAGCTGGGACGGGCCGACGCGGACCGGCGCTCCCGCGCTCTTCGCGACGCTCGACGAGCACGCGCGCGAGCTCCTCCGGCGCGGACCCGCACAGGCGACGCTCACCGGCCGCGCACGCGCCGCCATCGCGACCGCGCTCCCCGGGCGCGAGCCGTCGCTCACCGCGATCGCGCGGAGCCTCGGGACGTCCGCGCGCACGCTGCAACGGCGGCTCGGCGAGGAGGGGACGACGTTCGCCGCGGTCGTGGACGGAGTGCGGCGCGAGCGGGCCGAGGTCTTCCTCCGGCAGCCCGACATCGCGATCTCGGAGGTGAGCTGGCTGCTCGGGTTCGCCGAGCAGAGCGCGTTCACCCGCGCGTTCCGGCGGTGGACCGGCGCGGCGCCGAGCGCGTGGCGGCGCGCGGTCACCGGAGCGCGAAGTCCACCACGGCCCTGAAGCGCGAGCCGCGGCGCCCGCGCCACTCGTGGGGGCCGCCGTTTACCGCGGCCCGGGCCGGCGATACCCTCGCCGGGATGCCACCGCTCGTGTTCCTTCCCGGCGCCGGAGGCAGCGCGTCGTTCTGGCGGCCGGTGGCGGACCGGCTCGCCGACCTCGGTCCGGCCCACGTCCTCGGCTACCCGGGGTTCGGCGGCGCCCCGGCCGATCCGCGCATCGGGTCGCTCGAGGATCTGTTCGGCTGGCTCGAGGACCGGCTGCCGCCGGGCCCGTCCCACGTCATCGCGCAGTCGATGGGCGGGGTCCTCGCGGCGCGCCTCGCCATCGAGCGGCCGGACCGCGTCGCACGCCTGGTCCTCGTCGCGACCTCCGGGGGCGTCGACGTGGCGCGGCTCGGTGGGGCCGAGTGGCGTCTCGAGTACCGGGCGTCCCTGCCGGACGTGCCGACCTGGTTCGTCGACGACCGCACCGATCTCGGCGACAGGCTCCGGGAGATTCGCGCGCCGACCCTGCTCCTGTGGAGCGACGCGGATGCGACGAGCCCGCCGTCCGTCGCCCGGTTCCTCGCGGCCCGCATCCCCGGCGCGCGCATTGTGACGATCCCGGGTGGCACGCACGCCTTCGCGAGCGAGCGACCGGACGAGGTCGCGGCCGCGATCCGGTCACACCTCGCGTAGCGCCCTTCGACTCCGGGTCGGCTCTCGCCGGCCCTACGCTCAGAGTCTGTGAGGGATTCGGCCGGCCGCCGAATCCTTCACAGGCTCTCAGGGCGAACGGAATCAGATTCGTATCCGTTCGTCCTGAGCGTAGCCCGCCGCAGGCGGGCGAAGTCGAAGGACGGCCGCGGCGCGGCAACGGAGCGTCTCGTCGCGTCCCTCGCTCCGGTGACGCGCAACGGTGCGTGAAGGTGGGGAGTGAGGCGCCTGGGACTCGAACCCAGAACCACCGGCTTAAAAGGCCGATGCTCTACCAATTGAGCTAGCGCCTCGGTGCGCTGCGCCCGCACAGATACCACGCGCCCGGAGCGTTGGGCGTTGGGGCCGCCGCGACCCCGGAACCTGGGATACCCCCCGCCTGCTCGAGGCGCTACTGAGAGTTAGGCGGGCGCGCGGCGTGCAATGGCGCTCTCCGTGATGCGGAGGTTCCCATGACGTCGACGCTCCTCGCGCTCGTGCTCGCTGCGACCCCGATCGCCTCGAACTTCGTCCCCGCGCCGCCCGGCGAGCTGCGGGGCCAGGTGATGGGGCCGTCCGGCGCACCAGTGAGGCAGTTCACCGTGAACGGCGTCGAGTTCAAGGATCCGGAGGGCCGCTTCAAGGTGCTGACGCCCCCCGACGGCGAGTTCCGGGTCGTCATCCGCGCCGACGGCTTCGCGCCGAACGTGTTCCACGTGCAGGGCGCGTCCGGGAAGAAGCTCCAGATCCCGGAGATCCGGCTCGGGTCGGGCGAGCACGTGCTCGGCGAGGTGCTCGACGCGGAGACCGGGATGCCGGTCCCCGAGGCCCGCGCCTCGCTCGCTGATCCCGCGAAGCTCGAGCGGCTCCGCTTCATTCGCCCGGAGCGGGTCGCGCCGCTCGGCGTGAGCGGGGCGGGCGGCTGGTACGAGCTGCGCCGCGCGCCGCGCGGGCTCCTCGTCCTCGTCGTGAGCGCCCCCGGGTACCTCACGGAGTTCGTGCCGGTGAACACCCGCGACGCGCTGCCCTCCGTGCAGCTCCACCGCGGCGGCACGCTCGCCGGCAACGTCCACAACGCCGCCGGCGCGCCGATCCCCGGCGCGCGCGTGCTCGCGCTCTCGAAGGAGGCGAACGACGGCGCGGAGGGGCGCTCCGACCGGGCCGGGCGGTTCGAGTTCGAGAAGCTGCGCCCGGGCCGCTACCGCGTCGTCGCGCTCGCGGCGGAGCGGACCGGCGACGCGGGCGAGGTCGAGGTGCAGGACGGCGCCGTGACCGAGGTCTCGCTCCGCGTCTCCGCGCGCGAGTCGATGCCGCTCGCCTCGTTGCCCTGACCTGCGGCGAGCTGCGCGTGCGCGCCGCCCGCTCGCGCGGCGTGATGTCGGCGTGCACGACGCGCCCGAGCTCACGTTCGAGACGCCCGAGCGCGCCGCGCTTGCCGCGCCGCGCGCTAGCGCTTCCGGCCGGCGACGGCGGGGGCGAGCTCGACGACGTCGGCGGGATCGACCTCGGGGACGTCCTCGGCCGGCGCGGTCCGGAGCGGCCTTCGGGCTCCGCCGCTCGCGACCCGTCGCTCGTCCGCCTCGAGCCGCGCGAACCAGCGCGACGCCGTCGCCTTCACGCGCGCCCAGCGCATCTCGTCCTGCGAGGCCATCGGGAGCTCGGAAGGGCGGGCGACGCGCGCGGGCGCGTCGAGGACGCGCGCGCCGGCGCGGCGCCGGAACACCTCGCCGTAGAGCGAGCTGTGCGTCCGCGCACAGAACGGGCACTGGTAATACCGGATCGGGCTCCCGGGAGCGGACCAGGAGGTCATGACCACCCGGCAGTGCGTGCACTCGATGGACGCTTCCATTCGCTCTCGGGAGATATCACCGGAGATCTCCGGGTCAAGAAAAGCGCCGGGATCACTCGGGGATCTCCCGATCATCGCCTCCAGCTTCCCGGCCCGGGCGCACGCCCGTATCATCGCGCGCTCGCAGCGAGGGAGGCCCATGGAGCTCGCCCGCATCGAAACGTCGGGCCTGAGGTGTCCGCAGCCGGTCCTCATGCTCGCGTCCCGGGTGACGAACGTTTCCGCAGGGACGCTCGTCGAGATCCGGGGCGACTGCCCGAGCTTCGAGAAGGACATCCGGACGTGGGCGGAGCGCTCGAACCGGACCATCCTCGCGGTCATGGGCATGCCGCCGAGGCTCGTCATCCAGATCCGCGTCTAGCCGCGCGGGCCGCGCGCGCCACGCCGGAGCGCGTTATCGTCGCTCCATGCCGACCGTGGTGAACCTCGAGGGTGTCCTCGTCGCGCCCGAGCAGGCGAAGGTCTCCGTCTTCGATCGAGGCTTCCTGTACGGCGACAGCGTGTACGAGGTGATCCGGACCTACGGCGGCCGGCCGTTCGAGGAGGAGGCGCACCTCGCGCGGCTCCGCCACTCCGCCGACCGCATCGGGCTCTCGCCGAAGTGGGACGCGGCCCGCACCGCGCGCGAGATCGCGCGGACGCTCGAGGCGGCGCGGGGCGGCGACCGGCCCGATCCAGACGCGGCGCCGTGGAACGTGGGGGAGCGGTACGTCCGCGTCGTGATGACGCGCGGCGCGGGCGCGATCGGCCTCGATCCCGCTCTTGCGGTCGATCCGGTCGCCCTCGTCATCGTGCAGCCGCTCGCCGGGCCTCCGGCGCGCGCGTACCGCGACGGCGTCGCGGCCGCGATCGTCGGCGTCCGCCGCGCGGCGCCCGAGGCGATCGACCCGTCGGCGAAGACCGGCGCGCACCTGCCCAACGTGCTCGCGGTCGGCGAGGCCCGCGCGGCGGGCGCCCACGAGGCGCTCCTCCTCGACGGGCGCGGCTTCGTGACCGAGGGCTCGTCGTCGAACGTGTTCGCCGTCGCGGCCGGGGTCGTCCGCACGCCGCCGCTCGGCGCCGGGATCCTCGAGGGCGTGACGCGCGGCGTCGTCCTCCGCCTCGCGCGCGGGCTCGGGCTGCCCGCGGAGGAGGTCCCGCTCCGTCCGGAGGAGCTCGAGGCCGCGGACGAGGTCTTCATCACCTCGACGGTGCGCGAGATCGTGCCGGTGACGCGGCTCGGGCACCGGGCGGTGGGCGGCGGCCATCCCGGCCCCGTGACGCGCCGGCTTCACCGCGCGCTGCGCGAGCTCGCCGGCGGGCCGCCGGGCCTCTCGTGAAGACACTGTGCGGGAAGGTGGGCGCGACGCCGCGTCACGTCGCGCAACCCGGAAGGGCGCAGGGACGCTAAGCTGCGGGGACGCATGGGTCGCCGCTCCGTCGTCCTCCTCGTCCTCCTCGCGCTGCCGATCGCCGTCCGGGCCGAGTCCCAGGTCGACACCGCGATCTCCGCCCTCCGGAAGGATTCGTCGATGAAGGTCCGCACGCAGGCGGCCATCATCCTCGGCCAGCGGACGGTCGTGGAGGCGGTCTCCGCGCTGCGCGAGGCGGTGGCGACCGACCCGGCAGCCGCCGTCCGGCTCGCCGCGGTCGGGGCGCTCGGGAAGATCCGCGACCGCTCCGCCCGCCCGACGCTGCGCGCGGCCGCCGACGCCGATCCCGACGCGGCGGTCCGGAAGGCGGCCCAGAGGGCAGTCGAGGACCTCGGGCCCATGTCCTTCTCGATCGACGAGCCCGGCGGGACGGGGGGCGCCTTCGCGCGCGGCGCGCTCCGCGACGCGCTCGCGCAGCAGCTGCGGGAGCGCGGGTTCGCGGTGGTCGACAGCGGCGGCATGCGGCTCAAGTCTTCGGTGCTGCGCGTCGACGTGGACGCGAAGGGCGGCAAGACCGTCATCGCGGTGAAGGCTTCGCTCGTCGCCGTGGACGACGACGGGCGCATGGCGGCGATGCTGGAGGGCGGCGCGAGGCTGTCCGCGACCGGAGCGATCCCGGAGGCGAAGATCGGCGTCTATTCGGCGAAGGCGCTCGAGGCGACCGCCCGGACCCTGTGCGAGGATCTCGCGGCAAAGCTCGGAGAGCGGTAAAAGGGAAGGGGTCCATGGAACCCATCCCCGCCAACAGGCCCAGCGGCCCCAATTCCGAGACCCCCGACGGTCCGGCGGCGGCCGCGCTCGACGGCCGCGCGCCGAAGCGGAGGTTCAAGAACTACCTCCTGGACACCGGCCTGCAGCTCAAGCTCGCGAGCTACCTGCTCGCCGCCGCGACCGCGCTCTCGCTGGGGCTCGGCTGGCTCCTCTGGTCGGCGTACCGCGAGACGAGCCGGGTCATCGCGCTCGGTGACCCCGAGGTCGGCGACTCGATCGCCGCTGCGCTCGCCACCGAGGACCGCTGGCGGATCGTGCTCGTCTCGATCGCGCTCGCGCTCGTGCTCCTGTGCCTGCTCGGCGCCGCGGTCGTCATCACCCACCGCGTCGCGGGCCCCGCGTTCGTCATCCGCCGCACCTGCAAGCAGGTCGCGGACGGGGACCTCTCGCGGCCGCGCCCGCTGCGGAACCACGACCTGCTCGTGGACCTCGCCGACACCGTCGCCTCCATGGTGGACGCGGTCCGCGACCGCGAGGCGATCGACCGCGACGCGATGGCGCGCGCCGCGGCGGCCCTTCGCGACCCCGTCGCGACGCCGGACGCGTGCGCCGCCGCCGCGGCCGAGCTCGAGCGGCTCGCGGCCGAGAAGGAGGCGCGGCTCAAGTCGTGAGGAGCGCCGCGCTCCTCGCCCTCGTCCTCTCGTCGTGCGCGACGGGCCGTGGGCCCGCCACGCCGGCCGCGCCCGCGCCGGACGCGGAGGTCGCCGCGACCGCGGCGCCCGCGCCCGGGCCGGAGGTCGCGACGAGCACCGCCCCGCCCGCGTCACCCGAGGAGCTGCCGCCCGAGGGCGCGACGACCGTGGCCCCGGCGCCGCTCCCGCCGCCGCTCCCCGTCCCCGAGCCGCCGCCGCTCGTCCCGCCCGCCGCGTCGGACCGGGCGGATCCGCTCGACGTGCTCTGGGGCCACCGGCTCGACTTCTCGAGCCGCGGCGAGCCCCTCGTCTCGATCCGCCTCATGGAGGGGCAGCGCGAGATCGCGTTCCGCGCCCGCGGCGCGGCGCGGGTCGTGCTGCGCGGCGGCGGCGTCGTCGAGATCCCGTCGGGCGCCAGGCTCACCGTCCGCGCCCGGCGGACCGCGCCGGCCGCGATCGTGCACCAGCCGCTCCTCGCCGAGGCGCCGATCGCCGAGCGCGATCGGCTCGAGCCCCTCCGCCGCGAGTTCGAGGCGAAGGGGCTGCTCGTCCTCTCTCGCGTCGTCGGCGCGGTCTACGGGCTCGGCGGGCGCGTCGTCGACAACCGCCGCGAGCTCCTGCTCGCCGCGTCCGACGGCAGCGAGGAGGGGGCGCGGAGGACCGCGGACGAGCTGCGCGCCCGGCTCGGCGCGCGGCCCGCGATCCACTCGGAGGTGGTGGCGCGGCCGCGCGGTACCCTCGAGCTGCACGCCGAGGGCGGCGCTCCGCTCGGGGACGCGGACGCGGCGCTCTGGGTGGAGGTGGACGGGGACCTCGGGTTCGTCGTGGAGGGCGTCGAGCACGAGCGCAGCCCGACGGCGCGCGCGCGCGAGGACCGGAACTACCGCGGCCGGCTCTACGTCACGCTCGACGCGAAGGGCGCGCTCGCGGCGGTCCACGGCGTCTCGCTCGAGGAGCTGCTCCGGGGCATCGTGCCGAGCGAGATGCCGGCGTCATCCCACGTCGAGGCGCTGAAGGCGCAGGCGGTGACCGCCCGGTCGAACGTGCTCGCGCAGATCGGGACGCGGCACCTCACCGACCCGTTCATGCTCTGCGCGGAGGTCCACTGCCAGGCGTACCGCGGCGACGCGGCCCGCACCGCGCGCACCGACGAGGCGGTGCGCGCCACGCGCGGCGAGGCGCTATTCCGCGGCGCCGACCGCACCCTCGTCGACGCGGTCTACTCCGCGATGTGCGGGGGCCACGGCGAGGACAACGACCAGGTCTGGGGGAACGCACCGAACCCGAGCCTGCGCGGGCGGCCCGACCTGCCGCCGGACGGTGCCGCTCGCTGGGCGCGCGCGCTGCGCGACGAGGCGACCCTCCGCGCCTTCCTCGCCGCCGCGCCCGACGCGTACTGCAGGCGCCCCGCCGCGGCGCGCAAGGACCGCTTCCGCTGGGAGCGGCGGTTCGCGGGCGCGGAGCTCGACGCCGCGCTCGCGCCGCTCGGCGTGGGATCCGTCCGGCGGCTCGCGGTGCGCGCGCGCGGGGTGTCGGGGCGTGCCCGCGTCCTCGAGGTGGAGGGGGAGGCGGGGCGCGCCGAGGTCCAGGGCGAGCTGCGGATCCGCCGGCTGCTCGGGAACCTCCCGTCGGCGATGTTCGTCGTCGAACGCGAGGGGGCCGCGACGGTGCTGCGCGGGGGCGGCTGGGGGCACGGCGCGGGGATGTGCCAGTGGGGGGCGGTCGGGCGCGCCGAGGCGGGGCAGGGTTACCGGGAGATCCTCCGCGCCTACTTCTCGGGCGCTGAGGTCGCGCGAGTGTATTGAGGCCGGGACGACGTGGACGTGGTCGTGGTCCTCGACGTCGACTTCGAAGTTGGACCAGGTCCAGGTCCAGGTCCAGGACCAGGTCTACGCATTCACGCTCCCCCCGGGTTCCGCCCTCGCCCCGCTCGTTCGGGCCGATGCCGGGATCACCCGGTCGCCGCAATTTCCCAGCGTCGGCAACGAGATCGCGGCGGACGGAACCGGGATGGACCAAAACACCAGGGTGCTCGTCATCGAGGACGATGACGCCGCCCGCGACGCCCTGTGCGAGTACCTGTCCGCCGCGGGCTTCGCGCCGCGCCCCGCGCGCGGCGGCGCCGAGGCGCTCGCTGCCGCCGAGGCGGAGCCGCCCGACGCGGTCCTGCTCGATCTCGTCATGCCGGCGCCGGACGGCTTCGAGGTGCTTGGACGCCTCCACGAGGCCGACCCGGCGCTGCCCGTCATCGTCATGTCCGGGCTCTCGGAGACGGAGTCCGTCGTCCGCGCGATGAAGCTCGGTGCGCTCGACTACCTGCCGAAGCCGTTCGAGGTGCACGAGCTCGATCTCGTACTCCGGCGCGTCCTCGAGCGGCCCGGCCGCCGCCCGCCGGACGCGCCGCCCAGGCGCCCGCCCGCGCGGGAGGCCGACGCGGACCCCGAGCCCGCGCCGACCCTCTCGGGCGCGATGGAGCGGGTCTGGTCGCTCGCCCATCGGATCGCCGACACCGACGTGCCGGTGCTGCTCGTCGGCGAGAGCGGCGTCGGCAAGGACGTCATCGCGCGCCAGATCCACGCGACGAGCCGCCGTGCGGCGCGGCCGTTCGTGAAGATCAACTGCGCGGCGCTCCCGGGCGAGCTCCTCGAAAGCGAGCTCTTCGGCCACGACAAGGGCGCGTTCACCGGCGCGCACGCCGAGAAGCCCGGCAAGTTCGAGCTCGCGGACCAGGGCACGATCTTCCTCGACGAGATCGGCGAGATGGACCCGCGCCTGCAGGCGAAGCTGCTCCAGGTCCTGCAGGATGAGGAGTTCTATCGGGTCGGAGGCAAGCGATCGGTGCGCGTCGACGCGCGCGTCGTCGTCGCGACCAACCGCAACCTCGAGGCCGCGATCCGGCAGGGCACGTTCCGGGAGGACCTCTTCTACCGCCTGAACGTGGTCACGATCCGCGTCCCGCCGCTCCGCGAGCGGAAGGAGGAGATCGGGCCGCTCGTGCAGCACTTCGTCACGAAGTACCGCAGCCGCTATCGCGGCGGCCTGGAGCAGGTGCCGCCGGACGTGATGGAGCGCTTCCACGCCTACGACTGGCCAGGCAACGTCCGAGAGCTCGAGAACCTCGTCCGGCGGCTCGTCGTGCTGCGCGACCCCGCGATGGTGCTCGGCGAACTCGCGGCGCCGGCGCGGGCGGCCCCCCAGATCCAGAACGGGGCCACGAACTCGGTCCGCGGCACGAGCGGGCTCCACGCGGTCCTGCCCGAGGACGCGCCCCTCAAGGACGTCGCGCGGCGCGCGGCGCGGATCGCCGAGCGCGAGGCCATCCTGCGCGCGCTCATCCGCACCGGGTGGAACAAGCGCAAGGCCGCGAAGCGGCTCCAGATCAGCTACAAGGCGCTGCTCTACAAGATCAAGGACTGCGAGATCGTCGATCCGCGCGACGCGGCGATGACGGAGTGAGGGCGCTACGCGGTGCGCTCCACCTGGACCGAGGCGGCCGCCATCGGCGCCGCGGCGTTCGCGGACACCTTCGCGACGCCCGCGACGGAGCCTGCCTCGGCGCGCGCCGTCCCGCGCGCGGTCCGCGCGGAGACGAACAGGAGCGCGAGCCCGAGCGCGAACAGCACGAGCGGCTCCGTCCACGTCCCGGGGAGCACGCGCGAGATCGCCGTGCCCGCCCCGAACAGGCCCACCGTCCACACCGTCGCCCTCAGCATCTGCGCCCCCCGCGTCGGGCGGCGGCGGCGGCCTTGCGGCCCCCGTCGGCGTCCCCTGGGAACGTCATGCGCGGGAGCCCCCGCGGCAACGCGAGCAGCGCCGTTCCGCGCATGAGGAAAACGGTTCGCCCGCCGCGGCCTTCGGGCGTCACGGCGGGCCCGACGCTCGGCCGTTCGCTGCGCACCGGAGCGTCCGCCGGAATGCGCGTCCAGTCGCCGCTCTCGATGCGCAGGTAGGTGCCGGTCGGACAAGTGGCACGCGCCGTGCTCGGTGGGTCCGCGATTTTGCCGCGTACTCGCGGGAGGCGCACGGATGGTTCGACCGAACAGGGTAGTGGTGGCGGGCGTGCTCCTCGCGGCTGCGTGCGCGTCGACGCGCCCGTCCGAGCGTGCGGTGGAGCGGCCCGACGTGGGCGAGTACCGGATCGGGCGCGAGGACGTGCTCGAGGTCGTCGTGTGGCACGAGCCGGAGCTGACGCGCGTCGTCCCCGTGCGACCCGACGGGCGCATCTCGTTGCCGCTCGCGGGCGAGGTCGAGGCGGCCGGGAAGACACCCCAGGAGCTTCAGGCGGGCCTCTCGCGCGCGCTCGAGCCGTTCATCCACGACACGCGCGTGGCGGTGCTCGTCCGCGAGATCAACGGCGCGAAGACGTTCGTGCTCGGCGAGGTGACGAAGCCGGGCGGGTTCCCGCTGCGCGGGCCGATGTCGGTCATGCAGGCGATCGCGGTCGCCGGGGGGCGGACCGAGTTCGCGAAGGACGAGGTGGTCTGGCTGCGACAGATGGCGGGCGGGAAGACGGAGCGGGTGTCGCTCTCGTTCCGCGAGCTGGTGCAGGGGGAGGCGGCGGGTGCGCTCTGGCTGAGGCCCGGCGACGTGCTGTACGTGCCGTAGGGCGGCGGCGAGAGCGCGGGGGCGGAGGCGGGCGATGGGCGCGTGGCGCGGGATCGGGATGGCGGTCGTCTGGGCCGCACTCCTGCGCGCCACGCCGGCGGCGGCGGGAACACGGGTGGAGCCCATCGCCCGCCTCTCCCTCGAGGGCGGGTGGGATTCGAATGCGATGTACGACGGCCGGAGCGCGGACACCACCGGGCGCATCTCCCCGGAGGCGGGGCTGCGGCTCCACGCGCCGCTCTGGGATCTGAAGGCGACGTACGGCGGCGAGCTCGTCTACTTCGAGCGGCTCGCGCCGGGCGGCATCTGGAACCACCGCGGCGGCCTCTCGCTCGACGCGCGCCCCACGCGGCTCACGTTGTTCACGGGCAACCTGCGCCTCTCGCAGGCGTTCGATCCCGCGGGGCTCGCGCAGGCCGGGGTCTTCCGCACCGGGCGGCAGCGCGCGCTCGTCGTGAGCGGCCGCGCGCGGCTCGACTTCCTCGCGGATCGGCTCGTGGACACCGCCGCGACGATGACCGAGCGGAGCGTGCTGTTCCAGGACGGCACGGGTGGCGCGATGCACGCGCCGGGGGTCGAGGCGCTGTGGCGCTTCGGCCGGCGGCTCTCGCTCGGCGGCGCCTACGCGTTCGGCCTCTTCCAGAGCTTCGAGCGCGCGCCGGCGCCCGACGCCGTCGCGACCTCTCACGGGATCCGGATGCGGGCGCGCTGGCGCGCGGAGCGGCACGTCACGGTGGACGCGTCCGCCGGGCCGGCCCTCTGGCTCCCCGACGGGAGCCGCTCGATCGTTCCGGAGGCGCTCGTCGAGGTGCTCATCGCCACGCGCGGGCTCGACGTGCGCTTCGACGCGGGACACGGCCTCGGGATCGGCGCGACGGCTCGTCCGGGGCTCGTCGACTACGCCGAGATCGGGGGGGAGCGGCGGTGGGCGCGGCGCTGGTTCGCGCGGGGCGACAGCGGACTGTGGCGTTCCGGAACGGTGCCTTCCGGGCGCGACGCGGTGACCGGGTACATGCTGGCAGGGGAGGCCGGAGCGATCCTGGGAGGGACATGGAACGGACGTACACGCTGCACGACGTGCTCGCCGTGCTGAAGCGACGCAGGACGCTCGCGCTCGCCGTCGCGGGTGCGGCGCTCGCCGTGGGCGTCGTGGTCTCGCTCGCCGTCCCTTCGGAGTGGTCCGCGACGAGCGTCGTCCAGGTCGAGCCGCGGCGGCTCCCGGCGGACTTCTTCCCCGCCCAGTCGGGGACCTCGTTCGAGGACCGGATGCGCACGGTGAAGCACGGCGTCCTCGCGCGGCCGGTGCTCGAGCGGGTGATCCGCGAGACCGACTACGCGCCCGAGCTCCGCGACGACATGGACGAGGCCGTATCGCGCCTGCGCCGCGCGATCGAGGTCCGCCTCGAGGGCGAGGTCGCGGGCGGCCCGCCCGGGCTCCTCTTCGTCGTCGAGGTGCGCGGCAAGGACCGCGACAAGGTGACGAAGGCCGCGGACCTCTTGCCGCGCGTCTACGCGGAGATGACGCGCCAGGTGCTCTCGGCGCAGGCGAGGAGCCTGCGTGAGACGCTCGTGGCCCAGGCGACCGCGCTCGGGAAGACGCTGTCCGCGGACGAGGCGAAGATCCTCGCGTTCAAGCTCCAGCACCAGGCGGAGCTGCCCGAGATGGTCGAGACGAACGCCCGCGCGATGGCCCGCGTCCAGGCGCTCATGGACATGCGGTTCGGTGCGCTCGGCGACTCGCGCCGGCGGCGCGCCGACCTCCTCGCGATGATCCCGGAGGCCCCGAGCGCGCCCGGCATGGCCGAGACCGGCCTCGACGCGGCGATCCGCCGGTTGCAGGCGGCGCAGGCGGCGTACGGCGACGACCACCCGGACGTGCGCCGCGCCCGCCGCGAGCTCGAGGAGGCGCAGGCGCGGCGCGACGACGAGCTCGCGCGGTTCCGGCAGGAGCGGGTGAAGGAGCAGCTCGCCCGCCTCGACGCGGACGTGCGCGAGGACCGCGCCGCGCTCACCGCCCTCGACGAGGAGCGCCAGGCGCTGCAGCGACGCGTCGAGGCGGCGCCGCGCTGGGGGCAGGAGCTCGCGGCGCTGACGCGGGACTACGACGTGCTGCGCGGCCGCTACGCCGCGGCGGTGTCGCGCCGCGCGGACGCCGAGGCGGCCGAGGCCCTGCTCGCGGCGGACGAGTCGTCGATGTTCCGGATCGTCGAGGCGCCCTCGGTGCCGGCCAGGCCCGTGGCGCCGGACCGCCCCCGGCTCATGTGGCTCGCGGTGTTTGCCGCCCTCGGCGCGGGGCTCGCCGCCGTGGGTACGGCGGAGTGGCTCGACGCTTCGGTGCGCGGGCCGGAGGACGCGGGGGCGCTCGGCGTGCCGGTGCTCGCCGCCATCCCGCGGATCGGCCCGGCCCGGGGCCGCACGTAACGAGGAGGACACGACGATGATGCCCGCCGAGACCCTGCAGGCCACCCGCCCCGAGCTTCAGCCGGAGGCGCGCCTCGTCGCGCTCGCCGCGCCGGAGTCGGCCGCGGCCGAGCAGTACCGCGTCCTGTACCAGCGCATCCTCCGCCTGGCGGCACGCCGGCCGCTCCGCGTCCTCGCGATCACCTCCGCGGGGAGGCGGGAGGGGCGGACGACGACGGCCGCGAACCTAGCGCTCACCGCGGCGCAGGACGGCCGGCCGGCGATCCTCGTCGAGGCCGACCTGCGCCGGCCGGCGCTCGCGAAGCTCCTCGGCCTCGCGCCGCGCTTCGGGGTCGCGGAGGTGCTCGAGGGACGCGCCGAGCTCGGCCAGGCGGTGACCCGGCTCGGTCCGCTCGCCGTGCTCGCCGCGGGCGAGGCGCGCGATCCGGGGGCGCTGCTCCGCGGCGCCTCCGCCGCGCTGCTCCTCGACCAGCTCCGCGCCGGCTGGGAGCTCGTCGTCCTCGACGCGCCGCCGGCGCTCGCGTTCGCCGACGGCGACCGGCTCTCGGGCGACGCCGACGGAGCCTTGCTCGTCGTCCGCGCCGGGACGACGCCGCGCCAGGTGGTCCGGCTCGCCCTGGACGCGCTCGGCGACCGGGGCGCCGGCATCGTCCTGAACGACGTGGACCCCGACGCGGTGGCGCACGGCCGCTGGATCTACCCCGGCGAGGCGCCGCCCGCCGCGGCGCCATAGCCGGGGTGGGGGCGGCGTGGTCCGGGTCTTCAACCACTGGTTCTCGCCACGGAAGGCGGCCTACTTCCTCGCGGAGGAGGCGGTCCTCGTCGTCGCCCTGCTCGCAGGGGCGTCGCTCGGGCCGGTCGCCGCGCAGGGCGGCGCCGCCGCGACGCCGGTCGCGCCCGCGGTCGCCCGCGCGGCGCTCGCGTCGCTGTTCTTCGCGGGGGCGCTCTACCTCGGGGACCTCTACGACCTCCACGCCGCCGTCCGCGATCGCGCGGACGGCCGCAGGCTCCTGCGCGCCCTCGGCGTCGCGACGATCGCGCTCGCGCTCGCGGACCTCGCCCTGTCGCTCTTCCTGCCCGGCTGGATGCTGCACCGCTCGCTCGTGCTCGCCGCGACCGGCGGCGCGTTCGGCGTCATCGCCGCGCGCGCCCTCATGCCGGCGGTGGTCGGCTCGCCGACCCGCGTCCTCTTCCTCGGCGCCGGCCCGCGCGCCCGCGACCTCGCCCGCGCGGTGGAGCGCGAGGCGGACGGGCTGTGGGAGGTGGTCGGATTCGCGGTGCAGCCGGACGAGCCCGGCGCGATCGCCGTCCCCGAGCAGCTCGTCCGCAGGGGCCCGGTCGAGGAGACCGCGCGGCGGCTGCGCGCGCAGATGATCGTGGTCGCGATGGAGGACCGGCGCCAGGGCCTCCCGCTCGACGCGCTCCTCGCCATCCGGACCCGCGGCGGCCGGGTGGTCGACGACGTGAGCTTCGCCGAGGCCGCGCTCCAGCGCCTGCCCCTCTCCCTCGTCCGGCCGAGCGCCCTCATCTTCGAGGAGGGGTTCCGGGTCTCGCGCGCCACGCGCATCGCGAAGCGGCTCACGGACCTCCTCGTCGCGACGCTGCTCCTCGTCATCCTCGCGCCGGTGATGGCCGCGGTCGCGCTCGCCGTGCTCCTGTGCGACGGGCGCCCCGCGCTCTACGCCCAGGAGCGCACGGGTCAGGGCGGCCGGACGTACCGGATCCGCAAGTTCCGCACGATGCGGCGCGACGCCGAGCAGCGCGGGGCCGCGTGGGCCACCGAGGGCGACCCTCGCGTCCTGCCGGTGGGCCGCTTCCTGCGCCGCGCGCGGCTCGACGAGCTGCCGCAGCTCTGGAACGTGCTCCGCGGCGACATGAGCCTCGTCGGGCCGCGCCCGGAGCGCGAGGTCTTCCTGCGCGAGCTCGAGGTGCGCTACCCGCTCTTCCGCCTGCGGCAGCTCGTGAAGCCGGGCCTCTCCGGCTGGGCGCAGCTCCGCCACGGCTACGGCTCGACGATCGAGGAGCAGGGACGGAAGCTCGAGTACGACCTCTACTACATCAAGAACACCTCGCTCTTCCTCGACCTCGTCTGCCTGCTCGCGACCGCGAAGGTCGTGCTGCTCGGGAAGGGGGCGCGATGAGGACGCTCGAGGACGCTGCGCTGTCCGCCTTCGCCCCCGCCGCCGAGCCGCGGCCGATCCGGATCGTCGCCGCGGGCGGCGGGAGCGGCCTGCCGCGCGTGCTCGCGGGGCTCGCGGCCGGTCTCGAGCCGGAGGAGGACCGCCCGGTGGACGTCACCGCCGTCGTCACGACCGCCGACGACGGCGGCAGCTCGGGCGCGCTGCGGCGTGCCTACGGCGTCCCCGCCGCCGGCGACGTGCGCAACTGCCTCGTCGCGCTTGCCGCCGGCGCGAACCCGCTCGCGGCGGTGTTCCAGCACCGCTTCGAGGGGAAGGGCGGGCTCGCCGGCCACACCGTCGGAAACCTCGTCCTCACCGCGCTCGCGCAGCGGCTCGGGGATTTCGGCGAGGCGGTCGAGGCGGCCGCGGCGCTGCTCGGCGTCCGCGGGCGCGTCCTCCCCGCGTCGGAGGGCCCGGTGGAGCTCGTCGCGCGCCTCGAGGACGGCCGGCTCGTCCGCGGTGAGACGCGGATCGCGCGGGCGGGCGGCCGCGTCGCCGAGCTCAGCCTGGCGCGCCCCGCCGATGCACCCCGCGCGGCCCTCGAGGCGGTGCTCGGGGCCGACGTCGTCGTGCTCGGGCCGGGGAGCCTCTACTCGAGCGTGCTCGCGAGCCTCGTCGCGCGCGGCATGCCCGCGGCGCTCCGCGCGACGTCCGCGACGCGCGTGCTCGTCGTGAACCTCCTCACCCAGCCCGGCGAGACCGACGGCCTGAGCGCGGCCGACCACGTGCGCGCGGTGCAGCGGCACCTCGGCGACGTGGTCGACGTCGCGCTCGTCCACCGCGGGCAGCTCCCGGCGGACGTCCGGGCGGCCCACGCCGCCGAGGGGGCCCACCCGGTCGAGGTGGACCGCGCCGAGCTGGAGGCGCTCGGGGCCGTCCCGGTGGTCCTCGACCTGCTCGCCGGCGGCGACGTCGCCCGGCACGACCCCGACAAGCTCGCGCGCGCGCTCCTCGCGATCGCGCGCGCTCGGTGAGGAGGCGCCCCCGTGCTCCGGGCCGCCGCCTTCGAGAGGAGCACGCCGGCAAGCGCTGACGCCTCGGTGGACGAGGTCCGCGGCCGCGCCGGATTCGAGGCGCTCCGCGCGGAGTGGGACGCGCTCGTCGGGCGCGGCCCGGTGGACGTGCCGTTCGCCTCGCACGCGTGGCTCTCCGCCTGGCTCGAGGCGTTCGCGCCGGCCGCTGAGCCGCTCGTGCTCGTCGCGCGCGGTCGGGGCGGGGCGGCGCTCGGGATGGCGGTCTTCCTCGAGCAGCTGTCGGGCGGGCTCGTCCGGCTCGTCGCGCCGGCGAACGACCACTCCTGCCGCGTCGAGTGGGCGCTCGGGCCCGATCCCGGGAGCGCGGTGGCCGCGCTGTGGGCGCACCTGCGCGACCGGGTCCGCTGGGACGTGCTCCTGCTGCGCGACGTGGCGCGCGACGGCCCCACGTCGGCGCTGCTCGAGCCGCTCGCCCGCGCCGACCGGCACCTCACGGGTCGATGGGAGTCGCTCCGCACGCCCTTCGTCCGGCTCGGGGGCGTGCCGGTGGAGGAGCGGACGAGCGCCCGGTTCCGCGCGAACCTGCGCCGCCGCGCCCGGCGGCTCCTGGAGCTCGGCGCCGTCGCCGTGCGGCGCGCCGAGACCCCCGACGAGGTGGACGGGGCGCTCGGCGACTTCCTCTCGCTCGAGGCCTCCGGCTGGAAGGGCGTGGGGGGCACGGCCATCGCGCTCGACCCCGCCCTCGTCCGGTTCTACGCGCGCGTCGCGCGCGACGCCGCGGTGCGCGGGGCGCTCGCGATGCGCGCCCTCACCCTCGACGGGCGTCCCGTCGCGGTCCACCTCGGGCTCGTCCACCGCGGGACCTACCTCCTTCCGAAGACCGCGTACGACGAGCGGCTCGCGAGCCTCTCGCCGGGGCAGCTCCTCCAGCGGGAGGTGCTCGCGGAGTGCGAGGCGCGCGGCCTCGCCGGGTTCGACTTCCTCGGGCCGGACATGCCCTGGAAGCGGGACTGGGAGCCCGAGCACGCCCCGCACGACTGGCTCTACGTGTACCGCCCCTCTCTCGCCGGGCGCGTGGTGCACACGTTGAAGCACCGGGTGAGGCCCGCGGTGAAGGAGGTCCTCTCGTGGTGGCGGTGAGCCGGGCGATCGCGATTCGGACCTGGACCGCGGCGCGGCCGCCGCGGAGCCGGTTCATCCCGGCCCTGCCGACGCTCTGGCCGGGGATGCTCTCCCCGTTCGCGCCGGCGCGCGACGACGCCTTCCCGCTCGCCGCGCCGCGCACGACCTTTTACTACCTCGCACGGAACGCGGTGTTCCACGGCGCCCGGCTCCTCGGCCTCGCGGGGCGGGAGGTGCTCGTCCCGGCTTATCACCACGGGGTCGAGGTGGGCGCGCTCGCCGCGGCCGGGGCGATCCCGCGCTTCGTCCGGGTGGACGGCCGGATGCGCCTCGACCTAGAGGACGCGGAGCGCCGGATCGGGCCGCGCACGCGCGCGCTCTACGTCATCCACTACGCGGGGTTCCCGCAGCCGATGGACGAGGTCCGCGCGCTCGCGCGCCGGCGCGACCTCCTCGTCGTCGAGGACTGCGCGCTCTCGCTCCTCGCCGCGGAGGGGACGAGGCCGCTGGGCTCGACCGGCCACCTCGGGATCTTCTGCTTCTACAAGACGCTCCCGGTCCCGAACGGTGGCGCGCTCGTCGTGAACGACCCGGAGATCGAGGGCGCGCCGGAGACGCCGCACCCGGCGCCGCTCGTCTCGACGCTCTCGCACGCGGCGGGCTCGCTCCTCGCGAACCTGGCCCTGCGCGCCGGGGACGCGGGCGAGGCGCTGCGTACGGGGGTGCGGCGCGCCTACGCCGCCGCGCGCGGCGCGTCGGGGCTGCGGCCGGTCTCGACCGGAACGCCGGAGTTCGACCCCGCGTACGTCGACCTCGGGATGAGCCCGCTCGCGTCGCTCGTCGCG
>WNGF01002095.1_pt1 | contig 45135 bp, 50 predicted proteins | sample 5400641 | NCBI WGS metagenome assembly WNGF01 (sample SAMN13153371, study PRJNA577476) | soil metagenome | isolation source: 80 cm soil or saprolite under grassland replicate 2 | place: USA:California | collected 2016-06-15 | reverse complement strand
TGCCGCAGAGTCCCGATCACCGTCCGGGACGGAGCGCGAGGGCCGGACACTAGACCCAACGGCCGAACCGAATAGCCCGCGACCGGCCTCCCCGCGAGCGTCAGCGGAAGTCTGACTCACGGGAACGACCTATATCAGCGTGCCGGGACGCTCAGCGTCCTCGCGAACGCGGCAGCGAGACGGTCGATGTCGCCTTCCTCGTGTAGGGCCCAGAACGAGATGCGGATCGCGTCGATACCCGGATCGGCCAGGTGCTTCACGACGATGCGCTCCTCCGACCACATGCGCGCGACGAGATCCTCCGCGCCGCCGCCGCGCGGCGCCGCGACGACGATGCCGGTCGGGTCGTGCGGGCGCGAGAGCAGGTCGAACGGCAGGTCCGCGAGGCGCTGCTGCAGCCGCGAGCGCAGCGCGCGGATGCGCTCTCCCACCCTCGCGCCAAGCGCGCGATGCACCGCGAGGGTCTGGCGCAGCCCGACGAAGGCGGCGGCGTCGACGGTGCCGATCTCGAAGCGTGACGCCTCGGGTTTGAGCGTCACGGTGCCGTCGAGGTCCATCGCGGACTGCGAACGCCACCCGAAGCGCGTGCTCTCGAAGCGATCGAGGTCCTTGACCCAGAACGCACCCACGCCGAGCGGTCCGTGGAGCCACTTGTATCCCAGGAACGCGTAGGCATCGGCGCCGAGCGCGCGGACGTCGACGGGGATCTGCCCCAGTGCCTGCGCACAATCCACGATTACCGTCCCGCCCGCGTCGTGCGCGATGCGCGTCGCCTCCGCCACCGGCAGCACTTTGCCGCTGCGGCACGAGACCAGGGAGATGACCAGCGCCTCCGCGCCATCCGACGCGAACGCGCGCCGCACGTCCGCGAGGAAGCTCGCATCGTCGCGGTGCGCGATCACCTCGACGCGGTCGCCGCGCACGCGCCGTGCGAACACGGGCAGGAGCGCGCTGCCGTGCTCCTCGGCGGTCGTCACGATGAGCGCGCCGCCACGGCGGGGGAGTCGCGGCCGGAGGCGCAGACCGGCGACGAGCGTGTTCAGGCCGTCGGTGGCCGACTGCGCGAGCGCGATGCGCGACGAGCCGCCTTCGTCGCCGACGGCCGCGGCGAGATCGGCGCGCGTCGCGTCGAGCGCGGCGTTGTACGCGTCGTATCCGACGTGCGAGAACATGCCGACCGCGCTCAGCCACGAGCGGAACGCGTCCGCGGCGCGGTGCGCGATCGGGAAGGTCGGACCGGATCCCGCGACGTTGAAATAGAGGAACTCGCCGCGGAGCGCCTGCAGCGCGTCCCGCGATACGTCCGGCCGCGGGTCGATCTGCGGCGGATCCGGCAACCGGGGGGTGCTCGGGGGGCGGAGCCCCCCGGTGGTTGTCATGCGGTCGTGATACCACGGATCGCGAGACCCGCGGTGAAGAGTGCCGCGAAGCCGAGCGCGTACGCCTGGCCGCGCGGTGTGCGGCCCTGCGCGAGCGTCATCGCAAGAGGCATCGTCGCGACGAGCGCGATGCCGTAGAGGAGGTGCAGTGGCTCGGACGGGCCGCGCAGGAAGAGCAGCACGAGGAGGCCGAGAACACCCTGGGCGATCGCGGCGACGATCCCGATCGCGATCGCGCCACGGAAGCCCGGCGTCGGACCGACGTCGCGCGCGCCGAGGAAGATGCCCCATCCGCCGACCGCGAGGTAATAGAGGACGAGCGCCCACGCGACGCGCCCGTGCAGCGACAGCACGAGGTCCATCGCGCTCAGTGTGACGAATATGCTCGCTCCGTGATCGACGTACGGGACGTCTCGCGCAGCTTCGGCCGGCTGCAGGCCCTCGACCACGTCTCGCTGCGCGTCGAGCCGGGCGAGATCGTGGCGCTGCTCGGCCCGAACGGCGCGGGCAAGACCACCGCCAGCCGCATCATCGCGGGCATCCTCGCGCCGAGCGCGGGCGACGTCCTCGTCGACGGGATCTCCGTCCGGACGGATCCCGACTCGGTGCGCGAGCGCTGCGGGATGGTCACCGACCAGCCGGCGCTCTACGAACGGATGACGCTGCGCGCGTATCTCGGTTTCTACTGCCGCCTTTACGACGTCGCCGCACCGGCCAGACGGGCAACGGAGCTGGCGGAGATGCTCGGTCTCGCCGATCGGCTCGACGTCCGTCTGGGCGCCTTCTCGCGCGGGATGAAACAGAAGGTGGCGATCGCGCGCGGACTGGTGCACGACCCGCCGGTGCTCCTCCTCGACGAGCCCGCGACCGCGCTGGATCCGGAGACGGCGCGCTCGCTGCGGGCATTCATCGTGTCCCTGCGCGCGCGGCACCGCGCCATCCTGCTGTGCACCCACGACCTGGACGAGGCGCAGCGCATCGCCGATCGCGTCGTGGTGCTCTATCGCGGACGAGTGGCGCGAGAGGGATTGACCGAAGCGCTGCGCGCGGAGGCGCGACCGCGCTTCGTCGTGACCTTCCGCGGCGACACCGCTGTCGCGCGCGACGCGCTCGCCCGGGCGGGCGTGAGCGCCGAGCCGGCGAGCGCGAACGGATACACGGCGCTCCGGTTCGAGGCCGACGACGAGGCGCAGACGAATCCCGCCGTGCTGCGGGCGCTCCTCGACAACGGGCTGCGTGTGGTCACGCTGGCGCGCGAAGAGCGATCGCTCGAGGACGCCTACTTCGCGATCGTCGCCGAGGCGCGTGCCCCTGAAGGCGAAGGCGCACCATGAGCAAGGCCGCGCTCATCGCATGGCGCGAGATCCGCTGGGAGATCTTCGGCGATCGCGGCGCGGTGCTGCGCACCGGCTTCTTCGCGCTACTGCCCGCGATCTTCGTCTTGGCGGAGCGCAACGCGGCCGCGGGTCCGCGCTCCGATCTCGCGCTGCTCGCGCTCGCGCTGCAAAGTGCGCTCATCCCCGCGCTCTCCGGCGTCGCGCTCATCGCGTCGACCTTCACGCAGGAGAAGGAGAACGGCACGCTGCTTCCCCTCTTGGCGGCGCCGGTGCGCGACATGGACATCGTCGTCGGCAAGCTGCTCGGGATGGTCGGCCCCGTGATGGCGATCTGCGCCGGCAGCCTCACCGTGTTCTACGTCCTCGGGCTCTTCGTGTACGGCCCGGCTCGGGTCGGCAGCGCGCTGCCGCCGACCATCCTGTACGCGCTCCTCGCGATCGCGTTCCTGTACCTGATCACCGCGGGGAGCTGGGTGCTCATCGTCGCGGCGATCGTGCGCACATCGCGCGCGGCGCAGCAGATCGCCGGGCTGCTGATCGGTGTCTCGGCCGCGGTGTTCGGCGTCCTCGGCATCGCCGCCGCCCGCATCGCGGACGGCTGGGCGCTCGTCGGGCTCGCCATCATCCTCGTCGCGGCCGACGTCGTCGCGCTCGAGATCGCGCGTCGCGTCTGGCAGCGGGACGAGGTCATCGGCCGGTTGTGATAGCGTTCGCATCCGCATGAGCCGTCTCGTCGGCATCGTCTTCGTCTTCATCCAGCTCCCACAGGGAGCCGGCGACGGAGGCGCGTCCAGCTAGCCAAGAGCACCAGGCAAGCCAAGCGAAGCCTCCCGAAGCCGGGAGGCTTCTTCATTTCTTGAGGAGGAAGCCATGGCGAGCAACGTCCAGGAACGACTGAAAGAGGTGGCGGCGGTCGGGACGGAGATCCCCGAGAGCGGCTGGGCGTACCAGGACGGTGAGTTCAAGCCGCTGGCCGACACGCACGTCAGCATCGCGACGCACGCGCTGAACTACGGGACCGGCGTCTTCGAGGGTATTCGCGCGTACTGGAACGGGACGCAGGAGCAGCTGTACGTCTTCCGCCTGCGCGAGCACTTCGAGCGCATGACCGATTCGACGAAGATCCTTCGGATCGAGCTGCCCGGCGACGTGGATGCGCTCTGCGACATCACCGTGGAGCTGCTGCGCCGCAACGAGTTCCGCACCGACGTGTACGTCCGCCCGCTCGCCTACAAGGCGGCGCGCTCGATCAAGGTCGCGCTGCAGGATCTGCGCAGCGGCTTCGGCATGTTCGCCTTCCCGATCGGCGCGTATCTCCCGACGTCCGGCCTCGCGGCGAAGACGTCGACCTGGCGCCGCGTCTCCGACGACGTCATCCCCGCTCGTGGAAAGCTCACGGGCGCGTACATCAACACCGCGCTCGCGGTCGACGAGGCCCACGACTTCGACGCCGACGAGGCGATCTTCCTCACCCGCGACGGCCACGTGTCGGAGGGGGGCGGGGCCAACGTGTTCATGGTGCGTGACGGCGTTCTCATCACGCCGCCCGTGAGCGACGACATCCTCGAAGGCATCACGCGCGATGCGCTCCTCCGTCTCGCGACGGAGGAGCTCGGCCTCGTCGTTCAGGAACGGCAGATCGATCGCACGGAGCTCTTCGTCGCCGACGAGATGTTCTTCTGCGGCACCGGCGCGCAGGTCGCGCCCTGCGTCACGGTGGATGGCCGCGGCGTCGGCGACGGGAAGATCGGCGCGATCTCGAAACGGATCGGTGAGCTGTACTTCGCGATCGCGCACGGCGACGACAAGCGGCACGCCGAGTGGCGGACGCCGGTCTACGCGGGCAGGAGGCTCCAGACGTGAGCGGCGTCGCCTACCAGGGTCTGGCGGGCGCGTTCTCGGAGGCCGCCGCGGCGGCACTCTTCCCGACCGAGAAGCTGCAGCCGCGACCCACGTTCGCGGAGGTCTTCGCCGCTCTGGAGAACGAATCCGTCGACGCCGCGGTCGTGCCCGTGGAGAACACGCACGCCGGATCGGTGGCGGACGTGTACGACCTGCTGCGCCAGCACGACGACGCACGGATCGTCGCCGAGGTCGTCGTGCGCGTCCGGCATTGCCTGCTGGCGGTGGCCGGCGCGCGGCTCGCCGACATCCGCATCGCGCGCTCGCACCCGCAGGCGCTCGCGCAGGTCGAGGAGTTCCTCCGACGCTCGGAGATCCAGCCGGAGGTCGCCTTCGACACGGCCGGCGCGGCGGCCGAGGTCGCGAAGAGCGGCGACCGCAGCGTCGCCGCGGTGGCGAGCCGGCGCGCGGCCGAGCGCTACGGACTCGACATCCTGGCCGAATCCATAGAGACCAGTCCCGACAACTTCACCCGTTTCTTCGCGCTCGCGCGAAGCGAAGACGAGGCCGTCGCGCGGCGGATACCGGCACAGCTGGTGGCGGGCGCGGTGAAGACGAGCCTCGTCTACGCCACCTCGAACGTCCCGGGCGCGTTGACCAGGTCGCTGCAGCCGTTCGCCACCGCGGGGCTGCAGCTGACGAAGATCGAATCGCGACCGAGCCGCGCCGCGCCGTGGGACTACGTCTTCTACCTCGACTTCGAGGGCGATCCGCGCCGATCGCCGGCGACCGAGGCGCTCGCGCTCATGCGCACGTGCTGCGAGTGGATCCAGATACTCGGCACGTACCGCGCCGCGACGACCGTGCTCGAGCCGGACTAGCGAAGCTCGAGCGCTTCGCACACGGCCGTCTGGCTCCCACCCGGGGTCGGGCCGCCACTCATCACGAAGACCGTGTCGCGCACCGAGACTACGCCGATGCCATGCCGCGGCGTGGGCAGGTCCGGGCCACGCGACCAGCGTCCGGTGGCGGGATCGAAGATCTCGACCTCCTTGAACGTACCGCTGGGCTGCTCGCCGCCGACGAAGACGAGCCGGTCGCCCACCGCGGCCGCTCCGACGCCACCGCGCGCGGTGGGCGCATCAGGCAGCTTCTCCCAACGGTCCGCGGCTGGGTCGTAGCACTCGAGCGTCGCGAGGTTCGTCGTGAGCGAGAGCCGGCGTCCCCCGATGGCGCAGACGCCGGCGCCGATCGGCGCGGCGGCCAGGTGGTCCCGCGGCGTCGGGATCGTGGCGACCGTGCGCCATCGGTCGGCGCTCGCCTCGTACGCGTACGTCGGGGCGACCAGACGCTGACCGTCGTAGCCGCCGACGATATAGATCGACGACGCGCGCGCGACGGCCGCGGCCTGGGAGCGCGGTCCCGGCATGGGCGCGATCTCGCGCCACGCGTCGCCGCCGGGCGATAGCCGAAACGCACGCGCGACCGGCGAGGGGGCGTTGCCGCCAAAGACGTACACGCCCGCTGAACCCGCGCCGTCATCGACGGCCGCGGCCATGGCGTGATCGACCGCGATCGGTAGATCCGGGGCACGCGTCCAGCGCTGCCCGTCGAAGATCTCGACGACGTTCCCGCCGCCGAAGCCGCCGATCACGTAGACGTTCCCACGGAAGACCGTCGCGGCGACCTCGCTGCGCGGAGTCGGGATATCCGCGATCCGCCGCCATCCCGCCGCCGCCAACGTGCTGACCGGCGACGTCGCGGGGCTCGCCGCCGTCGCCGTCGAGCTCGCCGCCGGCGTGGCGATCGGCGACGAGCACGAGGAAGCGAGGATCGCGAGCACGACGGCGAGCATCCGCGCGCGCACGCTCCCTATATAAAGGAGCGCGCATGGCGACGCGTAATGAGCACTGAGCTCGTCACCGCGATCTCGGGCCTCATCGCGTCGTTCCTCTCGGGCCTCCTGGGCATCGGCGGCGGTCTCGTCCTCACTCCGCTGCTGCTCTACGCGCCGCAGACCGCGGGCACCGGCATCCTTTCCGTGAAGATCGTTACCGGACTCACGATCGTGCAGGCGATATCGGGCAGCATCCTCGGCGCGTTCCGGCACCGCGCATACGGCAACATATCGACCCGCCTCGTCCTGCTCATGGGCCCGCCGAGCGCGCTCGCATCGCTGGCGGGCGCGTTCGTCTCGCGCGATACGCCCGATCGCCTCCTGCTCGCGATCTTCGCGATCCTCTCGTTCACCGGCGCGCTGATGCTGCTGCTCCCGGTGGAGAGCCAACCCGGCACCGTCGACGATCTCCACGTGAACCGACCGGTGGCCATCGGGCTCTCGGTCGGCTTCGGATTCTTTGGCGGAATGGTCGGGATCGGTGGTATCGCGTTCATCATCGCGCTGCTCGTGTACGTGTTGCGCATCCCCGCTCGCATCGCGATCGGCACGTCGCTCGCGATCGGCATGTTCGCCGCGCTCGCGGCGCTCGTCGGAAAGGCGGCCACGGCGCAGATCGATCCGCCCCTCGCATCGATCGTCGTCCTGAGCGCGCTCGTCGCGTCGCCGATCGGTGCGGCGGTGAGCGTGCGCACGAATCCACGGCTCCTCATCTTGATCCTCGCCGTCGTCGTGATCGCCGCGTCGATACGCATCGCGCTGAGCGCGATCGCCGCATGATCGACGGCTCGCATCCGATCAACGACGGGGCGGACCTTCGCGCGAAGCGCGGCGCCTACGAGGCCGCGCTGGATCGTTATCGGAAGGCGCGGCGGCGAGGCACGCGATTCGAGGAATGGCGGGCCGCCGCCGAGGCGGACCGCGCGCGGCTCGAGTATTACAAGGCGCGCGACGCCCTCGAGCTGTCGCCGATGACGGAACCGCTCGTGTTGCCGGAGGTACCCGAGCAGTTCACCGCCGCGATCCGGGGAACGCCGGCGGCGCGACGCGATGTGCTGTCGCTCGTCTTCAACCTGGCGATGCCGTTCCTGCTGTTCCTCGGCGTCGCTCTTCCGCTGCTCGTCTACGCCTTCGCGGCACGCTGAGCGTGCTGGCCCCGCTGCTCGTCGGCATCGCGGCCGGGTACGGCGTCGCGATACCCGTCGGCGCGATCGCCGTGCTCATCGTCCAGACCGGCATTCGCCGCGGCTTCCGCGCGGCCGCCGCGGCCGGCGCCGGCGCGGCGACGGCCGACCTGATCTACGCGTTCGCGGCCATGCTGGCGGGCTCCGCGATCGTCGCGATCGTGGCCCCGCTCCTCGCGCTGGTGCGTCTCTCGGCGGCCGCGACGCTGGTGTTGATCGCCGCCGCCGGGGTGCGGCGCGGCCTTCGACCGCTCGCCGAGGTCGAAGGGATGCGGGACGGATCGCCGCTGCGTACCTACGGCGCGTTCCTGGCGCTGACGCTGCTCAACCCGTCTACGATGACGTACTTCCTCACGTTCGCGATCGGTCTGCCGCAGATCAGCACGGACCTCGCGACGCGGATCGCGTTCGCCATCGGCGCGTTCGCCGCGTCGCTCTCGTGGCAGACCCTTCTCGCCGTCGTCGGCTCGTCACTGCATGCGCGCATCACGCCACGTATCGAGCTCGCGACCGCGCTCCTGAGCGGCGCGATCCTGCTGGCGTTCGCCGCGAAGATCGCGGCCGACGCGCTCGCGGTCTAGGTCCGCGTCTCCACGGCGACGGCGCGCGGCAACGCGACGTGGAACGTGCTGCCGCGGTCGCGACCGACGCTTTCGGCCCAGATGCGGCCGCCCTGCGCCTCGACGATCTGCTGGCACACCGCGAGGCCGAGCCCCTCGCCCTCGGTCCCCGCGTGCCGCGGCGAACGGAAGCCGCGGATGAAGAGCTGGCCAAGATCCGCGGGCTCGATGCCCGCTCCATCGTCGCGTACGGCGATACGCACCTCGTCCTCCGTCGCCGCGATCTCGAGGCTGATCGGCGATGACTCGGGCGAGTACTTCGCGGCGTTGCGCAGGAGGTTGTCGAGGACCTGGGCGAGCCTCATGGGATCGATGCGGGCCCTGGCCGGGTCCGCCGGCTCCAACAGAGCAGCTTCGCGGCCCGTCAGGGTGCGTAGACGCGCGATCGCCTCACGCGCTTCGCGCGCGACGTCCGCCGGACCCTCGCCACCGAGCACCGATCGGCCCAGGAGATCCGCGATGATCTGCTCGAGGCGTCGCATCTGATCCTGGACCGAGCTCAGGTTGCGCGTCATGAGGGTCGCGTACCCGTGCACGGACGTGAGGGGATTGCGCAGCTCGTGCACCGCCATCGCGACGGAGTCCTCGCGCGCCTGCAGCACACCGCCGATCCGCTCCACTTCCGTTCGCAGATCTCGCGTCTCCCCCCGCAGGCGATCGCGCTCGCGCAGGGTGTCCGCCACGGACCCCGCGGCCGTGGCGAGCCGCTGGAGGAGCGAAAGGTCTTCGTCGGTCATGTCGCGATCCGCGGCGAGCGCGAGTAGCGCGCGTCCCTGGCCGGCCGAAACGACCGCGGCGGACCGCGCGTCCAGCCGCGCGAGCGAACGCTGCGACCAGCTCGCTCCACCGATGAGCAGGAGCGCCGCGGTCCCCGCGCCGCGCGCGAGCTCCACGGCGGCGTCAGCGGCCACGTCACCCGTGAGGACCACGCCGTCGGCGAGACGCACGATGGCCGCGCGTCCGCCGATCTTCGATGCCGCGACGGTGAGCGTCGCAAGCGCGCCGGCCTCGGTCGTCTCGCGCGCCGTGTCCGCGGTCGCCTGGAGCGCCGCGGCCGCGCGCTCGAGCGCGAGGTCGTCGTGCTCGCGCCGCTCGTTCATCGCGATGAGGGGTGCGGCGTCGGCGATGAGATCACGCGCGGCGGTCGCGAGGCCCGGGGCGCGCGACTCGTGGGCCGGCAGGGCCACCGACACATAGCGCGCCTCGCGCGTCGGCAGGCGCTCGACGAAGCCGGCCCGCCCGCCGAGCGCGCGCCGTAGCGCCTCGCCACCTGGTCCGAAGCGCACGTCCTCCGCACCGGCGGCCAGGAGCTGAACACGCAGTGCCTCGAGCACCGCGGTGACGCCCGCCTCTTGTGTGAACGAACGCAGCGCGTGGGTGTGCCGTCGGATCCGCCCGCGGTCGGTCGTCGCGCGGTGGACGCTCCACGCCAGCTCGGCGCCGACCAGGCCGATGGCCACGAGCGCCTGCACGATCCACAGCGACGCGAGGTCCGCTTGCCCGACGCGCGCGCTGAGCACCACGTCGTATCCGACGATCGAACCGGCGGTCGCGGCGAATGCGCCGAGCGGTCCGCTACGCAGCGCGCCGTTGGCGATCACGAAGGCGTAGAGGACCCAGGCGGGCTCCTCTACCGGGAGCGCGTAAACGATCGCCGTGACCGCCACGACGTCCAGGAGATGGCCCGCGAACGCCCGCGGCCCGGTGGCGCGGTGCGGGGCCACATACCGGAGCACGACGGCGATCGCCACCAGGACGGGGATCGTCGCCGCGGCGAGCGGATCGGCCCGCGAACCGGCAAAGAGCGTGAGCGTGGTCGCCAGCGCGGCCGCGGCGAGTCGAATGCGCAGGCAGGCGCGCTCGGTGTCGAGGTCGTACGCGACGTCCCCTCGCATGCCCAAGTAACGCCGGACAGGCAAGCTCGCTATGGCTAACCGCATCTACCAAACGTTCGTTTGGTACGATTGGGCCGATGGCGCGGGCGATCGTCGTGGGCGGCTGGCGGACCCCCTTCGTCAGGGCGGGCACCGACTTCGCCGACCTCGACGTCCTCGACCTGGCGAAGGTGGCGACGACGGAAACGCTGGCGCGCACCGAGACCCGCCCGGACCAGGTCGACGAGATCGTGTACGGAAACGTCTCACGCCCCGTCGCCTATCACAACCTCGCGCGCGAGATCGTGCTCGCGCTCGGTCTCCCGCCGTCGATCCACGCCGCGACGGTCGGCATGGCCTGCGCGTCCGCCTGCGTCGCGATCACGACCGCCGCCGACCACATCGCGGTCGGCACGGCGACGGCGGCGCTCGCCGGTGGCGCCGAATCGCTCTCGAACGTCCCGATCACGTACACGCCAAAGCTCGCGCGCGCGCTGGTGCGCGCATCGCAGGCGAAGACGCTGCCCCAGAAGGCAGGCAGCTTCGCGGAGATCCGGCTCGCGGATCTCGCGCCGGTCGCCCCGGGGATCAGGGAGACGTCGACCGGCCTCACGATGGGCGAGTCAGCGGACCGGATGGCGTTCATCAACGAGATCCCCCGTGCCGATCAGGACGCGTGGGCCCTGCGCAGCCATCAGCTCGCGGCGACCGGATGGGATGACGGGCGGCTCGCCGCGCAGGTCGTTCCGCTCTATCGCGACGGACGGGCCGTGACCACCGATGGACACCTCCGGCGCGACAGCACGATCGAGAAGCTCGCCTCCCTCCGGCCGGTCTTCGACCGCGCGCATGGGACCGTGACGGCGGGCAACGCCAGTCCCCTCACCGACGGCGCGGCGACGGTGCTGCTCATGTCGGAAGAGCGAGCGCGCGCGGAAGGTCGCGACGCTCTCGTCGCGATCCGCTCATACGCCTATGCGGCGGTCGACCCCGCGGACCAGCTGCTCATCGCGCCGGCCTACGCGATTCCTATCGCGCTCGAGCGCGCGGGCATCGCGCTCTCGGACGTCGGCCTGATCGAGATGCACGAGGCGTTCGCCGCGCAGGTCCTGTCGACGTTCCGCGTGCTCGAGAAGAACGGCCACGGGAAGATCGATCCGTCGCGCGTGAACGTGATGGGCGGGTCCATCGCGCTCGGCCATCCATTCGGCGCGACCGGAGCCCGCGTCGTCACGACCCTCGCGAACGAGATGCGGCGGCGTCATGTCCAGTTCGGCCTGGCGAGTGTGTGCGCCGCCGGAGGCAACGGCGCCGCGATCGTCCTCGAGCTGCTCTCGTGACGGTCGCGGTCGTGTCGCGCGTGGCACGCGGGACCCGCTACGAGCACGGCGACATCGGGCGCATCGTCATCGATCGTCCCGACGACAGCATCAACGCCATCGACGCCGACCTCATCCGCGCGCTCGCGGCGGCGATCGCCGACGCGAAGGCCGCGGCGCCGCGCGCCGTGATCGTCACGAGCGCGAAGGCCGACCAATTCGTCGCCGGGGCGGACCTCGAGGCGTTGCTCGGCTCCACCGCGCAGCAGGCCAGCAAGGCGAGCCGCGCGATGCAGCGCGTCCTCGACGATCTCGTGGCCCTTCCATTCGTCACCGTCGCGGCGATCAATGGCAACGCGCTCGGCGGCGGATGCGAGGTCGCGCTGGCGTGCGATTGGCGGATCGCGGCGGACGCGCCGGGCGCGCGTATCGGGCAACCCGAGGTCCAGCTCGGCCTCCTGCCGGCGGCCGGCGGCTCGCAGCGCCTGCCCCGCCTGGTAGGGCTGGTGAGCGCGCTCGACCTCATCCTCGGGTCGCGTCGCCTCGCGCCGCGCCGCGCCCTGCGCGCCGGTCTCGTCGACGAGGTCGTGCATCCGGCGGCGCTCGAGAAGGCCGCGCTCGACCGCGCAGGTGCCGCGTCGAAGCGCCGGCTCGAAGGTGGGAAGGCGACCGCGGCGCGCGCCGCGACGTGGATCGCGCCGGCGCGGGCCTTCGCGCTTCGTCAGGCACGATCGCGCGCGCTCGCGGAGACGCACGGTCACTACCCCGCGCCGCTCCGCGCGATCGAGGCGATCGAGGCCGGCCTCGCGCACGGCATGGCCGCGGGTCTCGAGGCCGAGGCGCGTGCGTTCGGTGAGCTCGCCAGCGGCGAGGTCGCGCAGAACCTCATCAAGCTGTTCCTCCTCGGCCTGCGCCAGCGGCGCGCCGCGCTCGAGGGGCTTCCCCGCGCCGAGGCGCCTCGGCAGATCGCGGTCGTGGGTGCGGGACTCATGGGCTCGGGGATCGCGCAGGCCGCGGCCATCGGCGGCGCGAGCGTACGCATCCGCGACGTCGACACGGCCGCGATCACGCGCGGCATCGGCGCGGTGCGGAAGCTCACCACCGACGCGTCGCGCAAGGGCGTGATCGATCGCCGCGAGAGCGCGCGGGCCATCGCGCGCGTGACCGCTACGACCGATTACTCGGGCTTTCGCCGTGCCGACCTGGTCATCGAAGCGGTCTTCGAGGAGCTCGCCGTGAAGCAAAAGATCGTCGCGGAGCTCGAGGACGTCGTGCGCGACGACGCGGTCATCGCGTCCAACACGTCCGCGCTACCGATCGCCGAGATCGCGCGTGACGCGCGGCATCCCGAGCGCATCGTCGGCATGCACTTCTTCTCGCCCGTGCACCGGATGCCGCTGGTGGAGGTCGTGCGCCCGAGGACGGCCGATCCCGACGCTCTCGCGCGCGTCGTGGCCGCGGGACAGGCCATGGGCAAGACCGTGATCGTCGTCCGCGACGGCGCCGGGTTCTACACGACGCGGACGCTCGGCGTGATGATGGCCGAGGCCACCGCGCTGCTCGCTGAGGGCGCGCGCATCGAGGACATCGACCGCTCGATGACGGCGTTCGGCTGGCCGATCGGCCCGCTCGCCCTCATCGACGAGGTCGGCCTCTTGGTCGCACGGCATGCCGGCGAGACCGTCGCCGCGGCGCGCGGGCTCGCGTCGACCGAGCCGAACGCGGTGCAGCTGCTCACCGATGCCGGACTGCAGGGCAAGCGCGGCGGCGCCGGTTTCTACCGCTACGAGGGTGGCCGGCGCGAGCCGAATGTCCGCGTGTACGAGCTGCTGAAGGCGACCGGCCTGCGCAAGCTCGACGGCATCGCCGAGCGGCTCACGCTCCTTCTGGTCAACGAGGCTGCGCGCTGCCTCGACGAGGAGGTGCTGCGATCGCCGGCCGACGGCGACCTGGGCGCCGTTCTCGGATTCGGGTTCCCGCCGTTCCTCGGCGGGCCCTTCCGCTGGGCCGACGCGCGCGGATCCGCGCTGCGCGACGACCTGCGCGGTCTTGCGGCGATTCACGGCGACCGCTACGCCCCGGTCGCGTGCCTTGCGGACGGCAGGAGGTTCTATGCCTAACTACTTCCTCGACAACGCCGATCTCGTCACGACCTTCGACAAGCTCGTGCAGTGGGATCGCATCGTTCCGCTCGTCGAAGGCCCCGAGGCCGACGTCGCCGACACCGTCGGGACATGGCGCGAGGTGGTCTCGGTCGCCGGCGAATACATCGGCACCGATGTGGCCGCTCGCGCGCGCGAGGTCGATCAGCTGGGCGTCATCCGCCAGAACGGGCACGTGGAGCTGAACGCCCCCCTGAAGCAGAACCTCAAAGGGCTGTCGGACCTCGGCCTCCCCGGCCTCTCGTTCCCGGCGGAGTTCGGCGGCAGCGGCCTTCCGTTCACGATCTCAGCGTTCGTCATCGAGATGCTCGCGCGCGCCTGTCCCACGACCATGGTGGAGTACGCCTTCTACACCGCGCCCGGCGCGATGATCTTCCGCTACGGCAGCGAGGAGCAGAAGCGCTGCTACATCCCACGGCTCGCGAAGGGCGAGATCATCGGCGCGGTCGCGATGACCGAGCCGCAGGCCGGCTCGGACGTCGGCGCGCTCACGACGACCGCGACCGAGAGGGACGGCTGCTGGAAGCTGAACGGCCGCAAGCAGTTCATCACCTCGGGCAACGGCGACTTCGTCATCGTGCTGGCCCGCTGCGTTCCGGGCTCGACCGGCCTGGACGGGCTCGGTCTCTTCATCGCCGATCGCGTCCGCGACGGTCGTGACAACTACGTCGTCGAGCGCGCCGAGCACAAGTTCACGATCCGCGGCTCGCCCACCTGCGCCCTCGCGTTCGAGAACACGACAGCGGAGCTGCTGGGGAAGGTCGGCGAGGGCTGGCGCGGGATCCTCTCGTTCATGAACGAGTCGCGCGTCGGCGTCGGCATCCAGGGACTGGGCATCGGCCAGGCGGCGCTCGAGGCCGCGTCCGCGTACGCGGCGCAGCGCAAGCAGATGGGCAAAGCGATCCGCGAGCACCCGATGGTCGCGGAGATGATCCTCGAGATGGAGACCACGGTGGCGGGACTGCGGGCGCTCGTCGTCGAAGCGGCCACGCTGCAGGACCGCGTGCTGGCCGCGCAGCTCAAGGGCGCGACGCTCGACGAAGGCACGGCGTGGCGGCTGCGCGAGCTGACGCCGCTGGTGAAGTGGTACGGCGCCGAGGAGATCATCCGCGTCTGCCGCCGGGCGCTGCAGATCTTCGGCGGCTACGGCGTCGTGACCGAATACGACGTCGAGCGGTACATGCGCGACGCGCTCATCCTGCCGATCTACGAGGGGACCTCGCAGATCCAGTCGCTCATGGCCGTACGCGATCTCATGCGCACACTGCTTCGGCGTCCGGCGAGCCTGCTGTCCGGCGGGCCGAGCGCCACGCTCGCGCGGGCGCGCTTCGACGGCGTCGGCGGTCGCGACTTCGCGGCCGCGCGATCCGCGTTCGTCGCGACGCTCCGCGGCCTGACCGCGGGGCTTGCGCGGCGAGGCGGTCTCGAGCTCCTGCGCGGCGGCCGTCAACCGTCGGACGAAGAGCTGCGGCCGTTCCTGCTGAACGCGGAACGCATCACCGAAACGCTCGCGCACCTGCACGTCGCGCGCGCGCTCGGGGAACAGGCGCGACGCCTGCCCGAGCGCACGCCGCTGTTCGCCAGGGCGGCGCGGCGCGCGAAGCTGGCCGCGCGGCGGAACGCGAACGAGATCGGCGCCGGCGACGGTGGCGTGTACGCGCGCATCGCCGAGTGGGAACACCAGCGATGACGCCAGTGGGGCGGCGGCGGTGACGCGCGAGGACGAGATCCTCACCGCCGCGGCCCGGATGTTCCGCGAGAAGGGCTACCACGCCACGAGCGTGAAGGACATCGCCGATGCGGTGGGCCTGCTCAAGGGCAGCCTCTACCACTACATCCGCTCCAAGGAGGAGCTCCTCGCGCGGTTGTTCGAGGGCGCGCTCGAGGGCACCATCCGCGAGCTCGAGCTGATCGCCGCGCGCGACGCGGCCCCCACCGATCGTCTGCGCGACATGGTGCGCGCGTACGTCGCCGCGGTGACCGACAACATGGACGCGGTCGGGATCTACATGCGCGAGTGGACGGCACTCCCGGCGCCCGACCTGGCGCGCGTGCGCGCCCGCCGGCGCGCCATGCGAAAGCTGTTCGAGGACGTCATCGCCGAGGGCGCGCGCCGCGGCGAGTTCGTGGTGCAGGACGCGAAGATCGCCTCCCTTGCGATCCTCGGCATGTGCAACTGGCTCTACGAGTGGTACCGCCCGCGTGGCCGCCTGACCGCGGACGCGCTCGCGGACGAGCTCGCGGCGCGCGCGCTCGCGAGCGTCAGGGGTTAGCGCGCGAGCACGTGGAGCGCCCGCGCGCCCGTCACGCTCGGGAGCTGTCCCACGACGCGGCCGCTCGCGATGTCGATGACCTTCACCTCGTCGGCGACCAGCGCGTAGAGCCGCGCGCTGTCGCGCGAGATCGCGAGCGAGCGCACCGTGAGGTCGGCGCCGAGCCAACCGCGCAGTGACAGGTCGGTGGTCAGCAGCATCGCGATGCCGTGTGCACCGGAGGCGTAGGCCTCGTGCCGTCGTGCGACACGACCGCGCTGGCGGCGCGCGGATCACCGCCGCCGCGGGTCGCGAAGGTCGCGCGGCGCGCGACCTTCTGCGTGAGCGCGTCGATCACGGAGACGTTCCCGCCCGCGGGATCGACGACGTACAGCCAGCGCCCGTCGTCGGCCATGGCCATCGAGAACATCGACGACGGTTTCCACGAGCCGGCAAGATCGAGGATGCAGGTCGCGTAATGTCCGGGCACGTTCAGCGCGTGCACGAATGGCGCTCCGTTGGGCCGCATGTAGAGGCCGTAGCTCCAATCGCCCTGCGTCGGCGCGACGGAGACGTGGAAGGTCCCGTCCATGAGGCCGAGCGTCGGATCGAACTGCGCGACCGCGGCCTTGTCGAAGATGATCTCGGGACGAAGCGTCTTGGCGCGCACGTCGTAGAGACGCACGTTGTATGCGGTCTTCCCCTCCACGGGATGCTCGATCAGGTACATCGCGCTGCCGTCGTTGTGTATCGCGTCGAACGAGAAGCGCGCGCTGAGGACGATCGTGTCGGCGAGCGCCGACCGCGCGACGTCGACGATCGCGAAGTGGCTCTGCGGCCCGTCGCGCGCGACGAGGACGAGCCACTTGCCATTCGGCGAGAAGCCGCTCGGCGCCGCGCCGTACGCGTTCGGTAGCGCATAGCTGCCGGGAAGCGACAGATCCAGTACTTGCTTGTTGTTGAGGTCGACGGCGCGCACCTTCGTGATGGCGCCCTCTGGCTTCAGGCTGACGACGAGATCGGCGGACGGCGCGAGCAATCCGCCAGGCAGCGTCGCGAGGACAGCTCCGCTGACCGCGTCGACCACGGATGTCGCGGTGTCGCCTTCGACGACGATCCACTGAGTGAGCGGCGAGGCCGACGGGCGTGCCGGCGAGGCAAGCGGAGCGTCCGCGCGGACGCCGCAGGCCGCCACGAGGATCACGCCGAGCACCATCGTCCAATTCCGCCGCACGCCCCCTCTACAACGCGGCGGCGGCGCCGGTTCCTACATCACCGGGCCACGAGACCGGCCATCTGCCAGACGGGTACGGCAAGCGCGATGGCCAGAAGCCTCACGACCGTCAGGGCAGCGCCCACCGTCGTGCCCTGCCGATCGTCGAAGGCTTCCCCGTGCGTCGCATCGCGCGCGATGAGGTACTCGAGGCGCTGATACGGCAGGACCCACACATTCGCCGCGACGAGGACGACGAAACCGGCGACTCGAGTTCGACCATCGGGCCGACAAGCAGGCTGCGATCGTTGATCTCATGCGCAACCACGCCAGTTGGCCGAACGTCCTAGTTGAGATCCAGAAATGCGACGTGCGCTGCGCGAACTGCCATCGACGTAGGACCGCGCAGACCCGCAGCCACTACCGAGAATTGGCACACGTGAAGCAGTCGAGCGAGACAGGTATGAGCGAGGCCCTTGCGGATTGGGACGCCTCGAACGGACGGCTGCGACCCCGGACGGGCACGATCCGTCGACCTGCAGATTCGAAGTCTGCCGCTCTATCCAACTGAGCTACGGGGTCGAAGTAACCTTTCTTGGATACAAACCCGCGACCCCGGACGGGCACGATCCGTCGACCTCTTGCTTCGTAGGCAAGCGCTCTATCCAACTGAGCTACGGGGTCATCCGTTGAACATCACAATTCTAGCAAGCTGGAACCACCACGTCGTGCCCACCAATCGCACACGGGTATGACGTCACGCGATCAAGCGGAGGCAGAGATGCCCGGAAAGAAGTTCGAAGAGACCGACCTCGATCCCGCGGACCACTGCCCCACCTGCGGCGTGAAGCTGACCGAGAAGGAGAAGAACGCGGAGCGCTGCCGCAACGGGCACGCGCTGTCGTCCTAAGGACGACGACCCCTACTTGAGCGATGTCGCCTGGCCGATCGCGACCGACGGAGTGACCAAGCCGACCGACTCGCCGACCATCTGTTCCGGTTCGGCGTGCGGGCGCACCGGCGTGCGCCACTCGCGCACCGCGTCGACGCGCAGAGCCCCGTACGCGCCGGCGCCGAGCGTGACGGCACCGCCGACCACGAGCGCCGCGTGAATGCCAAGGAGCGACCCGATCGTGCCGAGCGTGAGCTGCCCGACCGGCATGAGGCCGATGAAGAGGATCGCCCAGACGCTCATGACCCGGCCGCGGTATGCGTCCGCTGTGCTCGCCTGCAGCATGTTGTTCCCCATCCCGGCGACGAGCGTGCCCGAGAAACCCGAGAGATAGCAGAAGCCGAGAGCGACGATCGGGTGCGCCGACAGCGCGAAGACGATCAACGTCACTCCATTCGCGAGCGCGGCAAAGACGAACACGCGCCCGGGCCAGCGCACGCGACCGACGTTCATGGTGACGAACGATGCGGTGAAGGCGCCCAGCCCCATGGCGGTGAGCAGCAGCGCCAGCCAGCTCATCCCGTTCCAGAGCGTCTCACCGGCGATCGCCGGCAGCAGCGCGTTCGCCGGTCCAGCGGCCGCGAATACCGTCCCGGCGACCGCGAGGACCCACACCATCGCGGGCTTTCCACGGATGTACCGCGCGCCCTCGATGACGCTCGCGGCGAGCGAATGGCCCGGCCGCGCCGCCGATGGAGGGATCGGCCGCATCGTGAGGAGCGCGCCGATGATCGTCGCGAAGCTGATCGCGTTCACGCCGAGGAGACCGGCGACGCCGAGCGGCAAGAAGAGCACGCCGGCGATCAGCGGTCCGATGATCGACGCGCCGTTGAAGGCGGCCGATTGAAGGCCGATCGCGCTGGGCAGGAAAGGCAGCGGCACGACGCGCGCGATCATCGACTGACGCGCCGGGTTATCGAAGGCGAAGGCGGCGGATTGGATGAGCGCCGCGAGCACGACGTTCCACAGCGAAGCCATCCCGAGGAACGTGACGAGCGCGAGCACCGCCGCGTTCACCGCCATGGTGCTCTGCGTGATCAGCAGGAGACGCCGCCGGTCGACGCGATCGGCGACCGCGCCGGCGATGAGGGTGAACGCCAGACCGGGGACCGCGCGCGCGAGGCCGATGAGACCGAGATAGAACGGAGCGAGCTCGGGCCTGCCTTCGCGATCCGCGAGCTGCACGACGAGGATGCCGAGCGCGAAGATCTGCATCCACGCACCGACATTGGAGACGGCCAGGCCTGTCCAGAAGAGGCGGAAATCGCGGGAGCGGAATGCGTCGAGCAGCTGTGACCTCCGTGCGGTGTCATCAGTGTCGCGGAGGTCGCTCGCCCGGGCAGTGACCTAGGTCACGACGACCACGCCCGCGCCGCAAGTGAATCCGGATCGACAACGAAGATCCCGGCGCGAGTGACGCGCACGATACCTTCGGTTCGCAGATCTCTAAGAGCGCGCGCGACGACCTCGCGCACCGAGCCCACCAGATCGGCGAGCTCCTGCTGGCTCACGCGCGCCACGAGAGGCGCGCCCGACTCCTGCTGCGTCGCGGCGATCTCCAAGAGGTGACGCGCGACACGTTGCGGCACCGACGCGAACGCGGTGTCGGCGAGCTCGCGCCATAGCTTGTGGATCGATTGCGAGAGCTCCTCGACGATCCCCCATGCGACGTCGGGATCGCTCTGCGCGAGCGCACGAAGCTTCGCGATGTCGAGGCGCAGGCGTTTCGAAGCCACGATCGCCTGCGTGTGGAGTGGCGCGGGACCCCCGGCCATCGCGACGACGCCGAGCGCGTCACCGGCGCGCGCGTAGCGGACGGTGACCTGGCGTCCGTCGGACGCCGCGAAGTACACGCGGAAGAGTCCACGCACGACGAGCGCGAATCGCGGATCGTCCGCCGGCCGGTACGTGAGCGTGCCGGCGGCGACGTCATCGAGCACGGCGCCGTCGAGCAGCTCGTCGAGGGCCGTACGCGGCAGGCGCGCGAGGAAGCTGCGCGCGATCGCGTCGCCGACCTGGGGATCGTCGATGACGGAAATGTATCGCCGGCCGTTCTATCGCGGCGTTTCGACGCACGTTGCCGTCGCAAAGCACTTTATGCACGCATTGCATCAAGTCGACCGCGAATAGCCGGATTCGACGGACCGGCACGGCGCCTGCTCGAGAGTCCGGTATGGGGAGCGGAGTAGTTCGTCGTCGTTTTCTCGTGGCTGCCGCGATCACCGCGACGCTGGCGCTGATCCCTGTGATCCTTCTCCTCACTGGAGAGGAGAGCGCGGGGGCCTCGACCGTGGTCACGGTCATCCACGGCCCGGTCGAGCTTTCGCGGAGCGCGGGCGACTTCACGCCGGCGACCGACGGCGATCTGCTCAGCGTCGACGACGCCGTGCGCACGGGGGACGGCGGCCGCGCGGTCGTGACGTTCTTCGACGGATCGACGATCGAGATGGAGCCCGCGACGACCATCGAGATCGACGAGGTGTCCGGCGACCCGAATGGATCGGTGGCCATGAGCGTGAAACAGACCCTCGGGCGCACGTGGACGAGCATCCGGAGGCTGCTCCATGCGCAGTCGAAGTTCCAGCTACACACTCCTTCATCGAACAGCACGGTGCGCGGCACCGGCTTCATCACCGAGGTGCTGCCGGACGGCACGACCACGGTGCAGACGTTCGACGGGATGGTGAACGTCACGGCACAGGGTCAGACGGTCGTCGTCGCGGCGGGGCAGATCACCACCGTGTCGCCGAACGCGCCACCGGCTGATCCGGCCGCGGCTCCGTCGCCGCGGAACAGGCTGCGCTTCGGCGTTCATCTGCCCGCCTATGTCGCGGCGGTCGATCCGTTCGGCAGGACCTGCGGCCTCGTGCTGCCCGGCCCCACGGTCGTGCGGCAGATCCCTGGCTGTCTCGCCACCGCAGCGGGGGTCCAGCCGCAGCTGGTGGACGTGTCCGACGCGCCGGGCGGTACCTATCAGCTCGTCTTCTTTCCCGCCGGTCCACCCGGCAGCTATGCGGCCACGGCCGCCGCCACCTCCGGCGGCAATCTCACCTTCGAGTACGCGGTCTCGGGATCGATGACCGGAGGTCGCCAGGGCGCGCGCCTCGAGGTCGTCGCGAATTCCGACGGAACGCTCAGCGCGAACGGGATCTCGGCCATCCAGGCGCTCGACCAGTCGCCGATCAAGGTCGTGCTTCCGTCGGTGCCGCCGTCACCGACGGCCGCAGGCACACCGGACCTCGCGCTCTTCGCGCGGCTTCCGACGCCGACGCTCGCCCCAACGCCACCCACCGTCGGACCAACGCTCGTACCCACGAGCGCACCGGCACCAATGCCGGCGCCGACGACGGTCGCGCTGCCCGCGCCGACCCCTACGCTCGCACCGCCGACGGCCTCACCAACGCCCGCGCCCGCGCCCGCACCGTCCGCGATACCCTTCGTGCCACCCGGACGTGCGCGCACGCCGAAACCGCACTGCCCTCCACCGAAGTGCACGGCCGCGATCGCGCTCGACCCGGAGTTTTCCGCCTAACATCCGCCGCGATGTCGCTCATCCCGACCGTTCTCGATGCGGCGTCTCCCGCCGCGGCCGAGAACCGCGGCGTGATGACCGCGCTCGTCGACGAGCTCAGAGGAAAGCTCGCGAAAGCGCGCGAAGGCGGGCCGGAGCGCGCGCGCGATCGCCATCTCGCCGCAGGCAAGCTGCTGCCGCGTCAGCGCGTCGAGGGTCTTCTGGATCCCGGCACGCCATTCCTCGAGATCGCGGCGCTGGCGGCGGCCGGTATGTACGACGGTGAGGCGCCGGGCGCCGGGATCATCACCGGCATCGGACGCGTGAGCGGGACGGAGTGCGTCATCGTCGCGAACGACGCGACGGTCAAAGGTGGGTCGTACTACCCGCTCACGGTGAAGAAGCATCTCCGCGCGCAGGAGATCGCGCTGGAAAACCGCCTTCCCTGCATCTATCTCGTCGACTCCGGCGGCGCGTTCCTGCCTCGGCAGGACGAGGTCTTTCCCGATCGCGAGCACTTCGGCCGGATCTTCTACAACCAGGCTCGCCTCTCGGCGCTGCGCATCCCGCAGCTGGCCGCGGTGATGGGATCCTGCACCGCCGGCGGCGCGTATGTCCCGGCGATGAGCGACGAGACGATCATCGTCAAAGGCCAGGGCACGATCTTCATCGGCGGTCCGCCGCTGGTGAAGGCCGCGACCGGCGTCGACGTGACGCCGGAGGCCCTCGGTGGGGCCGAGGTGCACACGCGCGTCTCGGGCGTCGCGGACCATCTCGCGCTCGACGATCGCCACGCGCTCCAGCTCGCTCGACAGATGGTCGCGCAGCTCGACCGGCCGATCGTTTGGGGCAGCGAGCGGATCGAGTCCACACCGCCGGCGCACGATCCGCGCGATCTCTACGCGCTCGTCCCGCGCGACATCCGCACGCAGTACGACGTGCACGAGCTCATCGCGCGGATCGTCGACGGCTCGCGCTTCCACGAGTTCAAGGCGCTCTACGGAACGACCATCGTTTGCGGCTTCGCGCGGATCGAGGGCTTCCGGGTCGGCATCGTCGCGAACAACGGCGTCCTCTTCAGCGAATCGGCCCTGAAGGCCGCGCACTTCATCCAGCTCTGCGACCAGCGCGGCGTTCCGCTGCTCTTCCTCCAGAACATCTCGGGATTCATGGTCGGACAGGAGTACGAGGCCCGCGGCATCGCGAAGGACGGCGCGAAGATGGTGACCGCCGTCGCCTGCAGCGTGGTGCCGAAGTTCACCGTCATCGTCGGCGGAAGCTTCGGCGCCGGCAACTACGGAATGTGCGGCCGCGCGTACCAGCCCCGGCAGCTGTGGATGTGGCCGAACGCCCGCATCAGCGTGATGGGCGGCGAGCAGGCCGCCACGGTGCTCTCGATGGTCGGCACGTTCGGCACCGACGACGAGCGCGAGCAGTTCAAGACGCGCATTCGCGAGCAGTACGAGACGCAGGGATCGCCCTATTACTCGACCGCTCGATTGTGGGACGACGGCGTCATCGATCCTCTCGACACTCGCGCTGTCCTGGCCCTCGGGCTCGCGGCCGCGCGCCACGCGCCCATCGGCGAGCCACGCTACGGCGTGTTCAGGATGTGACGCTCAGTCGGCCTTCGTCGCTCGGCGCACGGACGAAACAAGCTCGTCCATATCGAACGGCTTCACGATCACCCCGGTCACACCGAGGATGTTGCGGTCGCGCGCGGCGGCCGCGTGCGCCGTGACGACGATGACCGGCCGTGCCGGGAAGCGTTTGCGTACGGCAGCGAGCGAGCGCCGCGCTTCGTCGGTCGAATAGACGGCAAGCCCGACGAGATCGGCGATGATGCAGTCGGCGTCGATGCCTTTCGGCACGTCTGCGAGCGCTGAGGCGGTCGTCACCACGAAGCCGGCATCCTCGAGCACCATCCGAACGAGATCCGAGATGACCGGATCGTCGTCGATGACGAGCACCGTGCCCACGAGCGGACAATGCACGGCAGGCAAGCGTTCGGCAACTTGCGCCGCGACTGAATCGAAATCCGACTCGGTACCGACCTTGCATGACCCAACGAAGAACACGTCTACCGGAGTGACCAGGATGGGAAACGGTCCGCCCGAACAACCCCTCGATCCGATCGCCGTGCGCGCGGCCGAGCAGCACATGCCAACGCCGCGCAATGAGCGGCGCATGAAGCAGCTGCTCGACGCCCTATGCGATGCGACGCGTCTCAAGATCGTGCGCGCGCTGAGCGACACCACGCTCGCGGCCGGCGATCTGGCGCACGTCATCAAGCGGAGCCGCTCGGCGACGAGCCAGCACCTGAAGGTGCTCCGCGACGCCGGCGCGGTCGTCGCGCGGCGCCAGGGGAACGTCGTGCGCTACACGCTCTCGACCGACGTGAGCGGCGACATCATCGAGGACGCGGCCAAGGCATTCGACAAGCTGCAGCGCACGGACGCCTAGGACCGAAGATCGGCGGGACGATCGACGTCGCGTCTCCATGCCGCCGCGCGATCGCGCTCGGCCCACCACTCCTCGGAAAGCTCCTCGACGCGCAGGCCGTCCAGGGGCGCACGGAGCCTCCGCTCGCCATCGTCGACCAGCCGGGCGACCAGGGAGCGCGCCGCGCGCACGCGGAACATCGCGGGCATCGGCCAGGGGCGGCCTTCGGCGACCAGCGCGAGGGCGTCCGCTTCGGTGCGGCTCGCGCGATCGATCATCGCGCGGAGCAGCTCCGCAGGTACGCGCGGCATGTCACCGCCGACGGCCAGAGCCCACTCGCAGCGGGCGTCGTCGAGGCCAGCGCGCAGCGCCACGAGCGGTCCTTCGTCCGCGATCGCATCGCGGATGACGCGGACCGCGGTGGGGACCTTCGGGAGCGGAGGCGCCAGGTCGGGACGAACGACGACGATGACCTCGGTGCAGACCGACGCGAGCGAGCGCAAGGGATGCCAGAACAGTGGCTGGCCCTGGTACTCGACCAGGAGCTTGTTGGGCGGGAACCGCCGCGACGATCCCCCCGCGAGGAGGATGCCCGAGACGTCGGTCACGCGCGAACGACCTCGACGACCGCGTTGTAGTCCGGAACGCCCGCCATCGGGTCTCCGCGCCCGGACGCGATGAGCACGTTGGCCTCGGGGAAGAACATCTGAACGTTCCGTGCGCGGATCGGCGCCAGATGGACGCGGGCGCGGAGCTCGCCGATATCGGAACGGACAAGGACGGCATCTCCGTCGAGCACGCCAAGCTCGGTCGCGTCGTCGCGCGACATGAACAGGGCATCGCGTGACGCGCCGGTGAGCGGATCGCGCCGCGCGAAGACCATCGAGTTGAATTGCTTGCCGCGGCGGGTCGAGAGCAGGTACCGGCCGTCGGGGATCGCGACCTGGCGCGGCTCGACCACCGTGAAGTGCGCGCGCCCGTCGGACGTCGGGAATCGCCAGCCCTCGCACAGGCGCTCGCCACCCCACTGCACCTGATCGCCGGAACGCGACAGCTTCTCGATGCCCCGGTAGAACGGAACGACGCGCGCGATCTCCATGCGGATCTCGTGGGCATCGCGGAACGCGACCATGCGCGCGTTGTCAGGATCGACGCGCGCCGCGAGGTCGGCGAAGATGTCCCACTCCGCGCGAGCCTCTCCGATCCGCGGACCCGGGATCTCAGGGCTGAACAGGATGCGCCGCTCCGTCGTCGTCTCCGTCCCCCCGCCGGGCTGCTCGTAGCGCGTCATGGCAGGAAGGAGCAGAACCTCCTCGCCGGCGACGAGCATCTGAGGCGATATCACGATGTCCTGATGCACGCGAAGCGGAGTCCGCTCGAGCGCGAGGCGCACCGCGCGCGGATCGGGAAGGGTGTCCAGGAAGTTTCCGCCGCTGGAGTACAGGACGTCCATCTCGCCACGCCCCGCGGCATCGAGCATCTCCGCGACGGTCAATCCGGGTCCGCTCGGCACGGGAAAGCCGTAGGTCCGCTCGAGCGCACGGGCCGCGTCCGGCGCGATCGGGATGCCGCCGGGAAACGTCGTCGCGTACGCGCCCATCTCGGCGCCGCCCTGCACACCGGAATGGCCGCGCACCGGCATGAGTCCGGTCCCGGGACGACCGACGTTGCCGCGCGCCAGCGCCAGGTTCGCGATCGCGAGCACGTTCTCCGTACCGCAGACGTGCTGGGTCACGCCCATGGACCAGACGAAGACGGCCGAGCTGGCGGCGGCGTAGGTCCGCGCGAAGGCGCGCATGTCCTCGATCGACGAACCGCTCGCGCGCGCCAGGTCATCGAACGACCAGCGGCCGAGCGAGGCGACCAGCTCGCCCCAGCCCGTGGCGTGATCGCGCACGAAGCCGGCGTCGAACCCGCCGGCTTCGACGAGGGCCTTGAGCGCGCCGCTCATGAAGGCCGTATCGCCGCCGGTGTGGACGCGATAGAACTCGTCCGTCATGCGTGTCCCGAAGACCGCGCTCTCCGGATTCGAGGGCACCCAATACCGCTCGAGGCCTGGCTCGCGCAGGGGATTGATGACGACGACCTTCGTGCCCCGGGTGCGCGCGAGATAGAGGTATTTCATGAAGACCGGCTGCGCGTTCGCGATATCCGAACCGATGAGCACGACCAGGTCGGAGCCGAGGACGTCCTTGTACGAGCACGTCGTCGCCGCGACGCCCAGCGCGCGCTTGAGGGCACCGGTCGAAGGTGCGTGGCAGACCCGCGCCGCGTTGTCGATGTTGTTCGTTCCCAGGAAGCGCGCGACCTTCTGCGCGACGTAATAGGCCTCGTTCGTAAGCCCGCGGGCGGTGAGATAGAAGCCGATGCGTTCGGGCCGGGAAGCCCGGATGCGCTCCGCGAGCAGATCGAGAGCGTCGCTCCAGCTCACGCGATGAAAGCCACGCTCGCCCCGGCGACGAAGCGCCGGGTACGCCAGGCGTCCGAGCGTCCGAAGCTCCCGCGAGCTCAGCCCCTGAAGCTTCTGTGCGTCCGCGAGCGCCGCGTCCGCGACCGGACCCATGGTGTTCAGCTTCAGCAGCGACAAGCGGGTGGTGCAGAGGTGAACGCCGTCGATGGTCCAATCCCGGAAGCCCGTGACGCCCAGCGCGCACCCGTCACACACGCCCCGGCTGAGGATCCGCCACGCGTACGGGAGGTCGCGCCGGTTGTCCCAGACCGCGCGCGCCATCTCCAGGTAGTGGTGCGGCTTGATCTCGCCGATGCCGAACGGCTTGCGGCCCGCCCACAGCGACGGCTTCACGCAGCGAGTCTAGGTAGTGCGGGCGTGCTCCTCCGCGCTCGCTCGCTGCTTCGCGAAGAGCGCGAGCATCTCACGGTCGAACGCGGGCAGGTCCTTCGGCGAGCGGCTCGTGACGAGGTTGGCGTCGACGACGACCTCGCGGTCCTCCCACAACCCGCCCGCGTTGCGGACGTCGTCCTGCAACGTGTGATAGCTGGTGAGCCGCCGCAGCTTCGTCACGCCGGCCGAGACCAGCAGCCACGGCGCGTGGCAGATCGCGGCGATGGGCTTCCGCGCTTCGTCGAAACGACGTACGAAGTCACGGGCACGCTCGTCCATCCGGAGCTTGTCGGCATTCATCACGCCGCCCGGAAGCAGCATCGCGTCGAATTCGTCGGGATGAGCGTTGTCCAGCGTGAGGTCGACCTTGAACTCTCGCGCCTTCTCGTCGTGCTTCATGGCGCGGACGGTCCCGGCGTTCGGCGCGATCAGGACGGTGTGCGCGCCCGCTTCGTCGAGCACGCCGCGCGGATCGGTGAGCTCCACTTCCTCGAAGCCGTCGGTCACGAGGATCCCGACCCGCAGGCCTTCGAGCACACGGTCTTTCATCGCGATACCTCCCCACCGGTGCGCCGCAATTGCGGTGCCGCCGCGGCCCGCAAAGCGGGAATTCCGCGCGGCCATCCGAACGTTCCTCCGATATGGACGTACGCGAGCAGCGCGCCGCGAAGGACGACTTCTTCCGCCGTTCGCATGACTCGCCCCTGACGCACGAACAGCGGGCTCGCTTCGACGGACTGCGGTACTTCGGCCCGGACCCCGCCTATCGCTTCGTCGTCGCTCTGGATCCCGCCGGCGGCGGGGCCGTTGAGGAGGTGGAGATGAGCGACGGCTCCACCAGCCGCTTGGAGCGCGCCGGCACGGTCGGCTTCAGCGTCGATGGCGTGGAGGCGAGCTTGCTCGCGTACCGCCAGGGCCGCGATCTCTTCATCGCCTTCCGAGACGGCACGAGCGACGCGGAAACGTACGGCGCCGGCCGCTACGTCGAGGCCGAGCCGACGCCCGACGGCCACTACCTGCTCGACTTCAACTTCGCCTACAACCCCTACTGCGCGTACAACGAGAACTGGCGCTGTCCGCTGCCACCGCGCGAGAACTGGCTCAGGGTTCCGATCCGCGCGGGCGAGATGACGTTCGAGCACTGACCTCCGATCCATGCGCGGCCTCGAGGTCCTCGAGGAGCGCGAGGCCGATGAGCTTCCCTTCGCTCGTGGTCACCGGCACGGTGGTGAGCTCGTGCTCGCGCATGTAGTCGAGCATCTGGTGCACGGTGACGTCGGGACGGAATGTGCTCGGTCCGCTGCGCATGACGTCCGCCGCGGCGTCGCCGGCTCCGTCCAGCTCGCGGTCGTGCAGCCGGCCAAGGACCGTGCCGTCGGCGGTCACGACGAAGCAGGTGTTCCAGCTGGCCGTGCGCACGCACGCGCGACAGGTGTCCATCGAACGGCAGGCCGGCCGCGGTCCAGTCCGCTTTCCCGCCCTTGTACCAGTAGACGTTGCCGAACCCCAGGATCTCGAGCCGCCACGCGGCTCGCGGCGCCATGTCTCATTGGAAGTCGTGGCAGTAGGTGACGATGGGGGCGTCCCGGCGCAGACGCGCCGCGGTGCCCGCGTCCAGCTCCGTCAGCGGGATGTTGATCGCGCCAGGCAGATGCTCGTCGGCGTACTCCTCCGCCGGGAGCACTTCGACGATCTGGACGCCTTGTGCCATGAGCTGACGGAGCTGATCGCGATCGATCGGGCTCGGCATGCCCGCCTGCACCGCAGGAAGGGGGCCAGTCGGTCAGTTACGTCCCTGGATGAAGCGGATAGCCGTAGCGCTGGGCGCGCTCGGCCATGTCACCCTCGAGCTGGCCGCCCAGCCCGTCCACCACTCGATTCATGAAGGCGAACAGGGCCGCGTTGATCGCGACGTCGCCGATCGCGGCGTCGCTGAAGCCCGCGGCGCGCAGCGCGTCCACATCCTCGCGCTCGACCTGGCCCGGCCGCCGGGTCAGCTTCTCGACGTAGCGCAGCATCGCCCGATCGGCATCGGTGAGTGCCGGATGCGTCAGGTCCTTCCGCGTTATCGCGTCCTGCAGGCTCTCATCGTGTGTGAGTCGACCGACCCACGCGGCGTGCGCGAGGACTCAGAACGTGCAGTCGTTGAGCGCCGAGACGTACGCCGCGATGAGCTCGCGCTGCACCCGCGAGAGGTCGGACGGTCCGAACCGAACGGTTCTGTTGACCTCCGTCAGCGCCTTGAGGACCGGGCCGTTCAGCGTGAGCACCTCGTACGGCGTGAACATGCGACCGCGCTCGATCTTGACCTGCGTGAAGACGTCCTTGAGGTCGCCCTCGGCCTCCTCGGCCGGAACGGTTCGTATCCAGGGCATCGGACTCTCCCTCGCTCGTCTTGCGCACCGAGCGTAGCGCTCGCACGATCGCGCGCGCTCGAGAAATCCGTCAGTTGTGAGGCACGTCACACCGAGAGTGCCGCACCGCGACTACGGTCGCCTAAGCCAAGGGCGTGGAGGTCGCGTCATGACCAGTGCAAGCGATATCTCGATCGTGCCAAGGAGCGGCGCGCTCGCAGCGGGCGTGGTCGGCGGAGTCGTAGGCGGCATCGTATTCGGTCTGCTGATGCAGATGGGCGGGATGATGCCGATGGTCGCGATGCTGGTGCGAAGCGAATCCATCGTCGTCGGATGGATCGTGCACCTCGTGATCGCCGCGTTCATCGGCATCGGATACGGGATCCTGTGGTGGATCTTCGGGGCGCTCGCCGCGATGCCCGCGATCCTCGGCATGCCGATGTTCAACGTGAACGACGTGGCGTTGCAGAGCCTGATGGGTCACGTCATCCATGGCGGCGTTCTCGGGCTGACGTACGGGCTCGTTCGGCAACGAGTGGCCTGACGACGGTCCTATCCAGCGTGTGTGCGATCCCGAAGAGCCTCCTCGTCGAGAATCTCGACCTCGCGTTGCCCGCCGCGGACCACGCCAGCACGTTCCCAGCTCGCGAGTAATCGCGACACGCTCTCGCGCGATGCTCCGATCATGCGAGCCATGTCGGACTGCGCGAGGCCGCGGATCCTCGAGGGACTCACGCCCCGATCCGCCATGCGCAGCAGCAGATCCGCGAGGCGCGCCTCGACGGGCTCGGTTGCGGTCCGTTCGACCGTTTCCTCGAGCTCGAAGAGCTGACGAGCCAACAGCATCGCGATCTTCGCGGCCAGCCGGGGATGCGTGGTCATGGCCGCGAGAGAAATTGTCCGGCCGCCGCCTCACAGATGACCACGTCGTCCAGCGCGACCACACGCTGCGTCGTCGCGGCCGCCCCGAACAGGGACGACGTTCCGAAGAGCTGCCCCGGACCAAGGACGGCAACGTTGACGTCGCCGTTGGCGACGCGGACGCGCCCGCTCTTGACGAGATAGACCCGATCGCCCGTCGGTCGAACGACAACATCTTGGCCGATCCTGCACGTGCGCTCTCGTAGAAGGGTCCCGAGGCGTTCCATTTCGGCGTCGCTCATACCTTCGAACAGATCCAGACGACGAAGGAACCACAGCTTGTTCATGTGACGTCCATCACGGTAGCCCGCTGCCTTCCTGCCGGTGTGACGCGCATCACATTTCAGGGCATGCGCGACGAGCGCGCGCGGTTGGAAGAGGCAACAACACATCGGAGGCCTCGAATGAACAGCAAGTGGATCCAAGAAGGCATTATCGGCGGGATCGTCGCGGGGATCGTGATGGCGATGGTCGCCATGATGTATACGCTCGTCGCGCAGGGCGATCTTCTCGCACCGTTGAAGCAGATGGGGGCGCTCTTCTTCCCAAACGACCCGGCGTCGGCGATCTCGATGGGGGCCGGCACGGTGCTCCACATGATGACCGCAGCGGGTCTCGGCGGCGTGTTCGCTCTTCTCGTGCGTGGACGCATCGCCGGAGCCATGCCATTGGCCGTCGTCGGGATGACCTACATCCTGCTGGAGTGGCTCATCGCGTCCTATCTGATCTTGCCGAGCATCGACACGGCGCTGCTGACGACGTTCACCACCATCGGCGGCTTCATAGCGCATGCGATGTACGGCATCGTGCTGGGCTGGTGGCTGGCGCGCCGCGTCGCGCCCTGGCCGGTCGGCCTCGCGAGCGCCGCGCTCGAACGCCGCTGATACACTCGGCATTCTCCGCGCAGGCCGACCCTTCGGCCGGAAAGGCATACCTGGATGAGATCAGGCGGCTTTCCCTGCCGGTACCTGGGCTGTGATGAATCCTTCAGCGTGAGCGATCAAACATCCATGCCGGCCCTGCTGGCAGCGAGCGCGCGACGGACCGAGCACGAGCTCTCCGCGCACGGATACACCCACGTGCAGCTCGAGGAGCATCGCCGCTCGCCGTATCCGCCGTCGACGCCGCCCAAGCGCGGTCCCGCCGCCGCCCGCTAGAACCCGCGCTCGCGCCACTCTCGCTATCGTCCCGACCGTGCCGGGATCCGTGAAGCTGACCGTCGACGACGACGGGGTCGCCTGGATCACCCTCGCGCGGCCCGAGGTGCGCAATGCGTTCGATGCGCAGCTCATCGCTGAGCTCACAAGATTGCTGGGCGGACTCGACCTCGCCACGCGGGCGGTGGTCTTAGGAGGCGAGGGCGACGCATTCTGTGCGGGCGCCGACCTCAACTGGATGCGCAGCATGGCCGACTACAGCCTCGAGCAGAACATGGCCGACTCCCGCGCGCTCGCGCAGATGTACCGCCAGCTCGACGAGCTGCCGATGCCGCTCCTCGCGCGCGTCAACGGGGCCGCAATCGGCGGTGGCGCGGGCCTCGTCGCCGTCACCGACATCGCGGTGGCCTCGAACGACGCGTTCTTCGCGTTCGCCGAAGTCCGCCTCGGGATCCTGCCGGCGGTCGTGTCGCCGTACGTCGTGCGCAAGATCGGCCTCGCGCACGCGACGGCGCTCTTCGTCACCGGACTGCGTTTCGACGCGCGCCGCGCGCTCGAGGTCGGGCTGGTGGAGGCGACCGCGGTGGCCGGCGACCTCGACGCGGCCGTTCGGACGTACCTCGATGCCATCCTCACCGCGGGTCCGCGAGCCGTGAACGCCGCGAAGCGGCTCGCGCGGGACGTGGCGGGCAGGCCGGTCGCCGAGGTCCGCGACATGACGGTCGAGCGCATCGCGGGGATCCGGGTCAGCGCCGAGGGCCAGGAGGGGATGCGCGCGTTCCTCGAGCGTCGCAAGCCGATCTGGAAGTGACGACCCTTCTCGTCGCGAATCGCGGCGAGATCGCGCGGCGCATCTTTCGCACCGCGCGCCGCTTGGGCATGCGCACCGTCGCCGTGTACTCGGACGCCGACGCCACGGCACCCTTCGTCCGTGAGGCCGACGTGGCGGTTCGGATCGGCGCGGCGCCGGCGCGGGAGTCGTATCTGGACGTCGAGCGGCTCATCGCGGCCGCCCGAGAGTCGGGCGCCGAGCTGCTCCATCCCGGATACGGATTCCTCGCCGAAGCGCCTGCGCTCGCGGCGGCAACGAAGTCCGCCGGAATGCGCTTCGTCGGGCCGACCGCGGAGGTCCTCGCCGCGCTCGGCGACAAGGCGCGCGCGAAATCGATCGCGATCCGCGCCCGCGTCCCGGTCCTTCCCGGACACCTCGATGCGGATCAACGCGATGAATCGTTCGCGGCCGCCGCGAAGCGCGTGGGCTACCCGGTGATGATCAAGCCCGTCGCGGGTGGCGGTGGCATCGGGATGCAGCGCGCTCGCGACGAGGTCACTTTGCGCGACGCATTGGCGAAGGCGCGGCGGATCGCGATGGCGTCGTTCGGGGACGAGCGTGTTCTGCTCGAGAAGCTCGTCGAGCGGCCGCGGCACGTTGAGGTGCAGGTGCTCGCGGACACGCACGGCGGGATCTACGCGCTCGGCGAGCGCGACTGCTCGGTCCAGCGGCGCCATCAGAAGATCGTCGAGGAGACACCGGCACCGTCGCTCGAGGACACCCAGCGCAAGGCCCTGGCCGAGGCGGCGATCGCCGTCGCACGCGAGGTCGGCTATACGAACGCCGGTACCGTCGAGTTCATCGTCGACGAGCGCGGCGCTTTCTACTTCCTCGAGGTGAACGCGCGCCTGCAGGTCGAGCATCCGATCACCGAGCTCGTCTGGGACGTGGACCTGGTGGAGCAGCAGCTGCGGATCGCCACGGGCGAGCGCATCGCGCTCGGCGAGCCGGCGCCCCGCGGTCACGCGATCGAGGCACGCCTGTACGCGGAGGACGTCGAGGGTGGCTTCCTCCCATCCACCGGACGTGTCGCGCACGTGCGCTGGCCGGATGCGGTCCGCGTTGACGCGGGCTACGAAGAAGGCTCCGAGGTCACGCGGCACTACGACCCGCTCATCGCGAAGCTCGTCGCCCACGGACCGCATCGCAAGATGGCGCTCGCGAAGCTCGGCGAGGCGCTCGCGCAGACCGAGCTGCTCGGCGTCCGCACGAACCTGCGGTTCCTGCGCGCGCTCGCCGCGCACGACGCGATCCAGCGCGCGCGGGCCGACACTGACTTCGTCACGCGCTGCTTCGAGCAACTGGTGCCGGAACACCCCGCCGCCGACGAGCGCGCCTACGCGCTGGCCGCGGCGTCGGTCATTCGCGACGCGCGTGACGAGCGCGATCCATGGACGTCGCTGGGGCCGTGGCGGCTGGGAGAGGGCCACGCCTCGACCGTCGTGCTCCGAGAGGGCGATCGGGAACGCGCGGTGCGCGTTCTCGGCAACGGGCCGTATCAGATGGATGGTCATGTGATCGCGAAGTCAGGGCGCGAGGCGCACGCGTGGACTATCGACGGAGCCGAGGCGGCCACCGCTCGAGACGGCGACGTGTACTGGGTCACCGTGGGCGGCGAGATCTTCGAGCTTGGCACCGCACCGCGACCGCGCGACGTGGACGTCGCGCTCGGCGCGGAGGTCGCCGCGCCGATGCCCGGCGTCGTCATCGCCGCACAGACGCGCGCCGATCAGAAGGTCCGGCGCGGGGATCTGCTGTTCGTGGTCGAGGCGATGAAGATGGAGCTCCGCGTCGAGGCGCCGGCCGATGGCGTCGTGACGCGCGTGCTGGCGTCGGTCGGGCAGCAGGTCGAGCGCGGACAGCGCCTCGCGGAGTTCGAAGCGGACGCCGCCGATTAGCGCTGTGCCCGGCCGATGCTGATCCCGGCGAGCCCGCGGCGGGCCTGAGCGCCCCAACTCACCGGCAGGCCCGCGAGCGCCGCCCACAGCGCCGCCGCGGTGACGGCCGACAGCAGTTGGCGGTACCCGAGCTGCATGGGAACGACGAGGAGGGACCACATCACGGACTCGCCGTCGAGGCGCATCGCGAGCGCCGCCGCGAAGACCTGCGCCAGCGTGAACGCCGCGAAGAGCCACAGCGTCGCGACGCTTCGCTGCAGCAGCGCATCGCGGACGAAGAGAATGTCGAGCGCGGGCGCGAGCATCGGCAGCGCATAGCCGTAGACGAGGAGATACGGAAGCCCAAGGCGCGCAACGTTGGTCGCGGCGCGCCTCGGGATCGCGACGCGGTGTTTCCACAGCACTTGCAGCATGCCGTACGACCACCGGAACCGCTGCCGATAGAGAAGCCGCAGCGTGATCGGGACCTCGGTCCACACACGCGCGGCGGGAACGTGGCGCACCCGGTAGCCAGACGCGCCGATCGCGACGGTGAGGTCGGCATCCTCCGCCAGCGTGTCGGCGGGGAAACCTCCGACCGCTTCGATCGCCTCACGGCGGAACGCGCCGAGGGCGCCCGGCACGACCGTGACCGCATCCACGACGTCGAAGAAGCGCCGATCGAGGTTGATGCCCATGACGTACTCGACGTGCTGGGGGGCGCCGAGGATGGACGACCGGTTCCCGACCTTGACGTTGCCCGCGGTCGCACCGACACGCGGATCGGCGAGCGGCGCGACCAGCTCCGCGATCGAACGCGGCTCGACGAGCGAATCGGCGTCGACGACCACGATCACATCGGCATGCGTGGCGGCGAAGCCGCGCCGAAGCGCCATCGCCTTACCCGCGTTCTCCTGACGCACCACGAGAACGCGCGCGTCGTCCGCGGCGGCGCGCGAGGCCGCGGCGGCCGTGTCGTCGCGCGACCCATCGTCGATGACCACGACCTCGAGATCGACATTCTCGCTCGCCAGGAGCGAACGGATGCACGCGCCGACGACTCGTTCCTCGTTGTGCGCGGGCACCAGCACCGCGACGCGCGCGGTCATCGCCGCCGGGCGGCGGCGATGGGCGTGCACGACCGCGACCGCGGCCACGATCACCAGACGCAACAGGATGAGGAACGTCGCGAGGAGCGCCGCGCCGAGCAGCGCGTCGTGCGCGGCGACGAGCACGCGCGCCACGCTCAGCAGGATCGTGCCGTCCGCGACGTCCAGGGCGCGGAGTCCGCCGGTGCGCTGGTTTCCCGCTATCTGTGACACGGGCACGACCGCCACGCCGCGCGAGCGCGCGCGATCGAGCTCGGCGATGGCCTCGCCCGCGTCGGACACCACGACCAGGCCGTCGAACGCGCTGGCGTCCGCGGGCGGCGGGCTCGCCGTCACCGCGACGAGCCCGATGCGTTCGGCTCGCGCGACGTCTTGCGCGGTGTCAGGCCGAGCGAGCAGCACCGACGCGCCGGCGAACGCGACGACTGGAACTGCTGCGTCCGCCTCGAGCATCCGCAGGCCGACGACCTCGACGGCGGTCGCGAACGGCTCGGGCAGGGCGTCGACGTCATCGCCGATGCCGGCGAATGCGATCTCCTGGCCGCGCGCGGCCAGATCGCGCATGAGCGAGTCGTCGCTCACGACATCGCGGGCGCTCAAGGCGAAGGTCGCGCGTGCCCCGCGCGACCGCATCGCTTCCGCGATCTGGCGCGGCGCGCGCGCGCCGGGGGCCACGATGATCGCCTCGCGCCCGAATCCTGTCGCGCCGCGCGCTAGCGCTCCGTCGATCCGAAGGACCGGCCCATCGCGCTCGAACGCGATGCGCTCGTGTGTCGCGGGCGGTGCGAACGCTCCCTCCGCCGCGGCGTCGACGAAGAGCGCGGCGCCCAGCATCACGATCAGGAGCGCGACGACGAGCCGCGACACGTCAGCGTGCCGTCGGATGCGGCGGTGGCGTGCGGCCGGGGAACGTCGTCGGCGGGCCCTGCGTCGGCGCAGGCGCTGACGCCGGCGGCGCAGCGGTGGGCGGCGTCGTGCCCGGTGGGGTCGCGCCGGGTGCAGGGGTTGGCGACGTGAGCGCGGGCGAGGGCAGCGCAGGGATCAGCCGAGACGTCCCCGTCGGCGTGGGCGTCGCGCCGGACTCGGTCGTCTGCGGTGAGGGCGACTGCAGCACCGGCGGGATGAGGCCGTGCTCGACGAACGCCGGCACGAGAAGCTCACCCTCCGGCGTGCGCAGGCTCGCCAGGACGAGCGCCAGGGCACTCACGCCGACGACGCCCGCGGCGAAGAGCAACGCGCTCGCGATCTTGCGGCGCAGCGACGCGCCCCGAAGGAAGACTCCCACGTATTGCATAACGCGCACCACCGGGCTGGCGCTTGGCCGAAGCCGGGCTAGCGGGTTGGCGAGAGCACGCCGGCCTCGGAGCGGGCGATCGCTGCGAGCGCGCCGACGAACGCCGGCCGCGCGTTCGGCATCGCGATCCGCCGGTACCTAAGACCGCACGCGCGCGCTTCGTCCGCGGCGGCGATGTCGAGGTCGTACAGAACCTCGAGATGCTCGGCCAGGAATTGAACGGGTACGACGAGGACCTCACGGGAGCCCGACCCGGCGAGCGCGGGGAAGATCTCCTTCAGATCGGGACGCAGCCACTCCTCCCGCGTGTGACCGGCGCTCTGATACGCCCAATGCCAACCGTCCAGCACGAGGCCCGCGCGCCGTGCCACGAGCTCGGCCGTCTCGCGCAGCTGCGCGACGTACTCCGGCTCGCTGTCGAACACGCGCTTCGGGAGGCTGTGCGCGGTGAGGACGATCGCCACATCGGGTGAGGCGTCGCGGAGCGCGTCGGCGAGGAGCTCGGCGATCGCGTCGATGAAGAGCGGCTCGCGATGCCAGTCCCGCGCCATCGCGTGCGGCAGGCCGAGCGACCCGCATGCCTCGGCGAGGGCCCGCGCATAGCCGTCCATCAGGGTCGGTGACCACTGCGGCGAGAGGACGATGCCGACGATGCGGCGCGCGCCTCGGTCCGCGAGATCGCGCACCGAACCGGCGATGGACGGCTCGGAGAAGCGCATTCCCGCTGCTGCGACGAACTCGTCGCCGAGCTCGTCCTCGAGCGCCGCAGCCTGCGCGCCCGTGATGCGCACCAGTGGCGATCCGCCGATGAGCGCGTAGCGGCGGCGCATCTCGGCGAGCAGCGCGTCGTCCACCGCACGGCCGCCACGCACCGCCGCGAGATAGCGCGGCAGGTCCGCATCGTCACGCGGCGCGCCGTAGGTCATGAGCAGGATGCCGGTCGTCACGCGGCCACCGCCGACGTGCGTTCCTTCACCAGCAGCGCGAGGCGAGCGAGCGTGTCCGCGTCGGTGTCGGGAAGGACGCCGTGACCTAGGTTGAACACGTGTCCGGGACGCCCATCGGCGCGCCGGAGCACGTCCGAGGCACGCGCCTCGACGACGTCCCAAGGCGCGAGACAGACGGCCGGATCGAGATTGCCCTGGATCGCATGCTCGTGGCCGATGCGGTCCCACGCCTCGTCCAACGGTAGCCGCCAGTCGACGCTCACGGCCTCGCAGTCGACCGACGCGAGCAGCGGCAGCAGCGCCGGATTGCCGGTCGCGAAATGGATGCGCGGCACGTTCGATCCTCCCAGGCCGGCGAATACGCGCTTCGTGTACGGGAGCACCGACCGCGCGTAGTCCTCCGGCGCGAGCGCGCCCGCCCACGAGTCGAAGACCTGCACCACATCGACTCCGGCGGCGATCTGGGCACGCAGGTAGCGGACCAGTACCTCGACGACCGTGCCCATGAGCCGATCCCACAGGTCGGGCTCGCCCAGGAGCATGGCCTTGGTGCGGGCGTAGTCCCGGGACGGCCGGCCTTCGATCAGGTAGGACGCGAGCGTGAACGGCGCTCCGGCGAAACCGATGAGCGCGATCGCGGGATCGAGATCGCGCCGCAGCGCGCGGATCGTCTCGAAGAGGTAGGGCGTCGCCTCCCCAGCATCCGCGATACGCAGCGCTGCGACGTCCGCGGCGGAGCGCACCGGGCGCTCGACGATCGGACCGAGATCGGGCTGGATGTGGAACGGGACGCCCATCCCGTCGAGCGGCAGCATGATGTCGGCGTACAGCACGGCCGCGTCGACACCCAGGCGGTCGACCGGCATGCGCGTCACGCGCGCGCACAGCTCCACGTTGCGCGCGATCTCCAGGATCCCGTAGCGCTCGCGCAGCGCGCGGTAATCCGCGAGACAGCGTCCCGCCTGACGCATGTACCAGACCGGCGTGCGCTCCGTGTGTTCGCGCCGCAGCGCGCGCACGAGCAGTGGCGCGGTCACGACACGGCCTCGCGGACGGTCGCGCCGTCGATCGCGTCGAGCGCGCGCTCGAGCGTCATCACGGCGCCGACGAAGATCGGCGTCTCGCGCTCCGTGTACGAAGAGGATTCCGTCTCGCGGAGATCGGCGACGAGCGCGAGGAAGCGGCGGACGTCGGGGACCTCGAACGCGACCACGAATTCCTGATCGTCGATCCCGAAGCTGTATCCCGTGTGGATGCGGATGTCCGGATAGCGGTGGCCGACGGCGAAATGCGCGGCCATGATCCGCGCGCGCTCTTCATGCGGCAGCGCGTACCAGGTGCGCTTCTTCGTCATCGGGTAGACGACGAGGTACGGCATGTCGCCGACCGGTCCTGCGATGCCGCGCGCGTGCTCGCCCCCCTGGTGCGCGTGCTCGCCGAGATACGGCGAGCGCCTGCGCGCGGCCAGATACGCGTACGGCCGGGTGCTGTGCGCCCAGAGGGCCGTTGCGGCGAGCCGCTGCTCGAGCTCGCGCAGCGCGTCGAGGTCGTCGCCCACGCACCAGACGAGCAGGTCTGCATCGGCGCGCGTGCCGACGAGCGAATACGCATGCACGCGGACCGCGGGGTGGGCCGCGGCGCGCGCGAAGTCGCGCTTGTGCGCGGCCCGCTCGGCGTCGCCGAGCCGGCGCCATTCGGACGTCACCGCGAGCGTCAGGTAGCGATAGAGCTCGTTCAAGCGATCTCCTTTAGCGACGCCGCGGCCGCGTCGACGACGCGATCGATGGCCGCCTCGTCGTGGGCCAGCGAAAGGAAGAGGCACTCGAACTGCGACGGTGGAAGCAGCACGCCGCGATGCAGCATCGCCTGGTGGAACGCCGCGAAGCGCTCGCGGTCGCTCGTCTTCGCGTCGTCCTCGTCCCAAACCTCGCGCTCGGTGAAGAAGAGCGTCAGCAGGGACGCGACGCGCTGCACGCGCGCGGCGACGCCCGCCGCGCGCGCCGCTTCGTCCAGGCCCAGCTCGAGTCGGAGCCCGAGCGCCTCGAGCCGCTCGTACGCCGCGTCGTCGAGAAGGCCGAGCGTCGCGATCCCCGCAGCCATCGCCAGTGGATTCCCCGAGAGCGTCCCTGCCTGATACATCGGCCCCAGCGGCGCGACGTGGCGCATGAGCTCGCGCGATCCGCCGTACGCGCCGACCGGCAGGCCTCCGCCGATGATCTTGCCGAGGCACGTCAGATCGGGTCGCACGCCCGTGCGCGCCTGCGCGCCACCGCGCGCCACGCGGAATCCGGTGATGACCTCGTCGAACACGAGCAGGGCGCCGGTGCGATCGGCGATGCGGCGCAGTCCCTCGAGGAAGCCGTCGCGCGGCGGCACGCACCCCATGTTCCCGGCGAACGGCTCGACGACGATCGTGGCGAGCCGCGTCGCGGTCGCGACGCGATCGGCGGCCGCCAGATCGTTGTACGCGACGGTGAGCGTCCCAGCCGCGGTCGCGGCGGGGACCCCGGCGGAGTCGGGAAGCCCGAGCGTCGCGACGCCGGAACCCGCCTTCGCGAGCAACGCGTCGGCATGGCCGTGGTAGCAGCCCGCGAACTTGAGGATCGCGTCGCGCCCCGTCGCCGCGCGCGCCAGACGAAGCGCGCTCATCGCCGCCTCCGTACCCGACGAGACGAAGCGCACCATCTCCACCGCCGGCATCGCCGCGACGATCAGCTCCGCGAGCTCCACCTCACCGAGCGTCGGCATCCCGTACGACGTCCCGCGCTCCGCCTGCTCGCGGATCGCCGACACGACGGCGCGATGCGCGTGGCCGGCGATGAGCGGACCCCAAGAGCAGATGAGGTCGATGTATTCGCGTCCGTCGGCGTCGCGCACCGCGCAGCCGTCGCCCGCGACGATGAACGGCGGCTCTCCACCGACCGCGCGGAACGCGCGCACCGGACTCGACACTCCCCCGGGCATGAGCTCGCGCGCGCGCTCGACGAGCCGCGCGTTGCCGGTCGCGATCTTCATCGCTCCTCCAGCCACTCCGCGGCATCGAGCGCGAAGTACGTAACGATCACGTCGGCGCCCGCGCGCGCGATACCGACCAGCGACTCGAGCGCGGCACGGCGCAGATCGATCCAGCCGCGCTCCGCGGCCGCGTGCAGCGAGGCGTATTCGCCGCTCACCTGATAGGCGGCGAGCGGCGCGTCGAAGCGCTGTCGCGCGCGAGCGAGAACGTCGAGATAGGGACCGGCGGGCTTGACCATGAGCATGTCCGCGCCCTCGTCGAGGTCGGCGGACATCTCGGCGATCGCCTCGCGCGCGTTCGGCGGATCCATCTGGTACGCGCTGCGGTCGCCGAACGACGGCGCGCAGTCCGCCGCCTCGCGGAACGGGCCGTAGTACGCGCTCGCGAACTTGGCCGCGTACGACAGGATCGCCGTCTCGCGCATGTCCGCACGGTCGAGCTCGGCGCGAATGGCGGCGACGCGCCCGTCCATCATGTCCGACGGCGCCACGATGTCCGCGCCGCCGCGGGCATACGCGACCGCGGCCTCCGCGAGGATGGGCAGCGTCGCGTCGTTGTCGATGCCGCCGTCGCCGCGCAGCACGCCGCAGTGCCCGTGCGTCGTGTATTCGCAGAAACAGACATCCGCGGCAAGGACCAGCTCGGGCAACGCCTCGCGCAGTCGCCGCAGCGCCGCCGGCACCGGACCAAGCGGATCCGACGCGGCGGTGCCGCGGTCGTCCTTCTCGGCCGGCAATCCGAAGAGCAGGAGGCCGCCGATGCCGGCGCGTGCCGCGCGGTCACCGAGCTCCGCGACGCGCGCGACCGGCCAGCGCTGATGGCCGGGCAGCGACGCGATCGGCGTCGGGGCGTCGATGCGCGCGTCGACAAAGACGGGTAGAAGGAGCGACGCCGGGTGCAGGCGCGTCTCCGCGACCAGGCGGCGCAGCGCGGGGGTCCGGCGCAGGCGATGGTGTCGGCGGAATGCGAGTCCCGCGCGCTCAGCGGTGAGCGACATGCGCGGCCTCCTCTTCCATGAGCGATACCCGCGCGCCGAGCCCGAGTCGGTCGCGGACGGCCCGCAGCGTCGACCGGCCGGCGACGAGGATCGACGCGCGTGCCAGCAGCATCGGGTCGACCGCATCGAGAAGTCCGGCGACGGCGCTGGGGGAGTGGAACATCACCGCGACGGGGCGATCGCCCGCGAGCAGCACCCGCAGACCCTCGACGTCGCCCCGCGGTCCGATGAACGTGTGATAGGCGACGACTTCTCGAACGGACATGTCGCGCTCGCGGAGGATCGTCGGAAGATCGGGCAGCGCACGGTCCGAGCGCGCGATGAGGACGAGCCCGCCCCGGTCGGGCAGCTCGCGTGCGAGATGTTCGCCGTTCGCCACGCTCGGCTCGAAGTCCACGGTCAGGCCGCGCGCGCGCAGACGCTCCGCCGTGGCGCCGCCCACCGCGGCGATCGCGGCACGCGTCGTTCCGCATCGCGCGATCGCCTCGCCACCGTGCCGGCTGGTCACCACGAGCCAGTCGTCCGGACCGAGCGCCGCGAGAGCCGCCGCGAGCGCGCGCGTGTCGGCGAGCGGCTCGGTGCGCACGCACGGACATTCGAAGACCTCAGCGTTCACCTCGCGGAGCCGTGACCCGAGCCAGACGTTGTCCCCCAGCTCGCGCGTGAGGATCACCGTGAACCCGGCGAGCTCGCTAAACAAGAACGGGACCTCCGAGCGCGTCGGCCGCGCGAGAGCCTACTTCCAGCGGGTCGCGGCCGCGTACGTTCGCGCGCCGGATGCCCTCCTCGGTGACGAGCGCGGCGTCGAGCACGACCTCGTCGCCCTCGGCGCGGCCGATCGCGCCGAGCGGGATCTCGCAGCTCGCGCCCAGCGCGCGGAGCGCGGCACGCTCCGCGGTGACGGCGATGCGAGTCGCGGGATCGTCGAGCGCGGCGACGCGACTGCGTAGCTTGGCGTGGTCCGCGCGCACCTGAATCGCGAGCGCACCCTGACCAGGCGCCGGTGGGCACAGCTCGACCGGCAAGGCCTCGCGCTCGTCGAAGTTGAGGCCGAGGCGGCGGAGCCCGGCTGCGGCGACAACGACGGCGTCGTACTCACCGTCGGTCACCTTCCGCAGTCGCGTGTCGACGTTGCCACGAATGTCCCGCGCGGTGACGTCCGGACGGAGCGCGCGCAGGAACGCCGCGCGGCGCGGGCTCGACGTACCGACGACCGCGTTCTGTGGGAGATCCTCTATCCCGCCGCGGCCCTTCGTGACCAGGACGTCACGCGGATCCTCACGCGATGGGATCGCCGCCAACACGAGGTCCACCGGCTCCGCGGTAGGCAGGTCCTTCAAGGAATGCACCGCGACATCGATCGTTCCCGCGCGCAGCGCGTTCTCGATCGCGGTCACGAAGGCGCCGTCGCCCAGCTCGCGGATCGGGCGCTTCGAGACATCCCCCTTCGTCCGAAGCACCCTGATCGTCGCGCCCGCGCCCAGCGCTTCGTTGACCAGCTGCGCCTGCGCGAGCGCGAGGGCGCTGCCCCGGGTCCCGATGACGATCACGCCCTCTCCCGATCGAGCCCGAACAGCTCGCGCGCCGCGATACCGCGCGATGGCTCCTCACGCAGCGCGATCGTCGGCGCGTGAAGCAGCGAATTCGTGAGACCGACCGAGAGCGCTTCCACGATCCGCCTGTCTCGATCGCCCAGGTGCCCGAGCCGTCGCAGCGCGCGCGCGAGCTGCGCCTTGCGCAGCGCCTCCGCGGTCGCCCGGACGTCACGGATCGCGTCGACGGCCGCGCGCTCGCGCCACTCCTTCATGAAGCGCCGCGCCTCGCGCACGCAACGATCTGAAGCACGCGCGATCTCGTCTCGCGGGATCGCCGCGTGATCGCCGGCGAGATCGTCGATGTTGCGGTAGACCAGGCCCGCTAGACCGCGTGCGTCAGCCGGAACGCTCCGCGGCACCGCGATGTCGACGAGCACGAGCCGGCCCCGCGCGGCGCGCGGCTCGAGGAGCTCGCGCGTGAGAACGGTCCCGCGGGTGTCCGCGGCGGAGATGACGGCATCGGACCGCGCGATCGCGACGGGCACATCGTCGAGGGCGAGCGCCTCCGCGCCGCTCTCCGCGGCGACCGAGTCGGCGCGAGAGCGATCGCGGTTCGCGACCAGCACGCGCGCGACGCGGCGCGACAGTGCCCGAACGGCGAGCTTCCCCATCTCGCCGGCGCCGATCACCAGGATGACCGCCGACGCTGGATCGCCCAGCAGCCGTAGGGCGTCGTCTACCGCAAGCGAGCCGACCGAACGGCGTACCTCCCCGACCCTGGTCGAGCGCCGAATCTCGCGACCGACGTGCAGCGCGCGCTCGAAGAGTCGGCGGAGCAGCGAATGGAGACCGGCGCTCGATCCGTACGCCGCGCGGACCTGGCGGAGGATCTGTGGCTCGCCCGCGATCGTGGAGTCGAGGCCGGTGGCGGCACGGAACAGGTGCGCCGCGGCCTCGTCGTCGAGCAGGGTCCGCATCTCCGGCACGTCCGCGGGCGCGACGCCGACCTCGTAGGCCTCGACGCGGTGACAGGTGGCCAGCACGACGCGGCCCGGGCCGCTCGAGAGCGTGTCGAGCAGGCGCTCGCGCGTGTCGAGCGCCGCGTCGCGCTGGTGGACGACATGCGCGATGAGGTGCATCCGCTCCGGCACGACGGTCGCGACGTTACTCGCGCGGGCGCGCGATCGAGAACTTTCCTACGGAGTTTTTCGCACGTTCACCGCGAGATACCGAGGCTCGCTGTGTCGGCTAAGCCGGCTTCTCCAGGACCCAGCTCCACGCCCAGCCGATCGCGGGTGACGTGACGACCGCGGTCGCGGCGATGAGGTCGAACGGGCTCGCGGTCGTAGCCACCGCGTATGCGGCTAGCAGCAGCCAGGCAGCCGAAACGGGGATAGCGACGCGAAGCTTGCCCTTCCTCATTCCGATTTGAAGATACCTGATGCGCCCACGAACCTGACCCTTCGACCGCTGCATGAGATGGAAATGAGACGGGTCGCGTCGTCGTCCGCGTTACCAGCTGCCGCGGTGGACGACCTCCGCGACCGGCCGGCGCCCAACGTTCTTCAGCGACGGCGAGGGCCGGTCCCGCGGTTGCGCGTACCCGATCGCGATCGTCCCGATCGCGGTGAGCTCGCCTGGTATGCCGAAGGTCGAGCGGAAGGTCGCTTGATCCTGAATACCGAAGAAGACGGCGCCCAGCCCGGCGTCGACGGCGGTGAGGAGCACGAGCATCGCGGCCATGCCGGTGTCGATGTCCCAGTACGGCACCGGCCAGCGCTTCTCGTCCATGTCGGTCCAGCCCTTGTCCGGGCGTGCGTACCTCGCCAAGTAGGCCTGCTTGTCGCTCAGGCACGTGACCAGCAGCGGCGCGTTGAACATGTCCGGCCAGCCGAATTCGGATCGCTTCGAGTCCGGCCAGAGCGCGTCCCAGTAGCGTGACGTCTGCTCCTTCCCCTCGAGCGCGAGGAAGGCCCAGCCCTGGCTGAATCCCGCGGACGGTGCGCGCTGAGCGTTGGCGAGGATCCGATCGACGGTCTCACGCGGGATGGGACGGTCCTCGAAGCTGCGCACCATCTTCCGCTTGCGGACGACGTCCTGGAACTCCACTAGCGACCCACCTTCATCACAACCTTCGATACGCGCCTTTGTCGCGACGCAGCAGTCCGGCGTCGACCAGATAGCGCCGGAGCGTCGCGAAGTCGTTGTGCACGGGCTGGAGCAGGCGGTTCACCTCGTCTTCGTCGTAGGTGCGCTCGCGGTCGAAGCGC
>WNGF01002121.1_pt1 | contig 45182 bp, 41 predicted proteins | sample 5400641 | NCBI WGS metagenome assembly WNGF01 (sample SAMN13153371, study PRJNA577476) | soil metagenome | isolation source: 80 cm soil or saprolite under grassland replicate 2 | place: USA:California | collected 2016-06-15 | reverse complement strand
ATTGCGGCACGGCGCCCTCCGGCGCTCAAGGCGATCGTCACCATCTGTTCGACCGATGATCGATACGCGGACGATGTCCATTATATGGGCGGCACGCTTCTTGCGGCCGACGGAATTGAGTGGGGCTCGTTCTTTTTCGGCTCAATGTGCCTCCCGCCCGACCCAATACTTGTCGGCGATGGCTGGCGCGCGATGTGGTTGGAGCGCCTGGAGAACGTGCCGCTGTTCTTCGAACTTTGGCTGCAGCACCAGCGACGTGATGCTTATTGGAAGCATGGGTCGGTTTGCGAGGATTACGCGGCGATCCAATGCCCTGTGTACGCCGTCGGCGGCTGGACCGATGCCTATAAGAATGCAATTCCACGCCTTCTTGAGCGACTGTCGGTGCCTCGCAAGGGCCTCATCGGGCCGTGGGCCCACGGTTATCCGCATTTTGCACTTCCCGGCCCGCAGATCGGCTTCCTGCAAGAGATGCTGCGGTGGTGGGATTATTGGCTCAAGGGCATCGATACGGGCGTAGCGGATGAGCCCATGCTGCGCGCTTGGATGACCGAAAGCGTGCAACCTGCGTCCCATCACAAGGCGTTGCCAGGCCGGTGGGTTGCTGAACCTTCATGGCCGCCGCCGAGCATAACACCTCAGCGCCTGTTCTTGACTGACGAGGGGCTGCGAAACGAAGCGGCACAATTCACCGCTCGTGCACTGTGCTCGCCGCAGACCGTTGGTAAATGTTCGGGAAGCTGGGTTCCATTCGGTCGTGGACACGATCAAGCAGATGATCAACGGGAAGACGACGCGCGCTCGCTGGTTTTGGAGACGCCGCCACTCGATGCGCCGATCGAGATCCTCGGCGCGGCGATCGTCACGCTCGACGTCGCATGCGACAGGCCGATTGCGAACCTGGTGGTTCGGTTATGCGATGTGCACCCGTCCGGTGAATCGTTGCGTGTCAGCTATGGCGTACTCAACCTCACGCATCGCGACGGACACGAAAGGCCTGCGCTGCTGGCGGTGGGGCAGCAGTACCGGGTGCGTATCAAGCTCAACGATGCAGGCTCGGTGTTCCCGGCCGGCCACAGGATAAGGCTCGCCCTGTCCACGGCTTATTGGCCGATGATCTGGCCTAGTCCCGAGAAGGCGACGCTACGCATTTCGGGTGGCACACTCGGTCTGCCGGTACGCCCGCCCGGGGCCACAGACGCGCTGCTGTCGCTGTTGCCTGATCCCGAGTCGGCGTCACCTGAGAAGCCGACGATAATTCATCGCGGTGATATGCGTATCGAGCGCATCGACCGGATCGGCCTTGAATTGGGCACGGAGAGCAAGTCCCGGTTTCACGTCGAGGAGGACGACCCGCTCAGCGCACTGGCTGAACTGCGACGGACGTGGACGATGTCGCGGGATGCATGGCAAATCCGCATCGAGACGCAGATGCGGCTCTCCTGCACGCGCGATCTCTTCCTCTTGCAGGGAAGTTTACGCGCGTGGGAAGGCGCGAACGAAGTCTGTGCTCGCGAATGGGATCGCTCTATTCCTCGAGAGTTCCTATGACGATTCATACCAACCCCATCATCGGTGCGGGCCTGCTCGGCGAGGTGATGCCTTAGGTGTTGGTGTGTCGGAGGCGAAACAGCAGTGCTGCCGCTAGTCTAGAAGCCGAGACGTGGCGAGGATATATTCGCAGCATGGCTGAGACATTTAAATGCCCCCACTGCGGCGCCCTCTATGAAATTATTGCACACGAGAGAACCGTCTCCGACGATAAGGATGTGGCGGACTGCCAAGTCTGCGGGAGACGGATGGACGCGACGAACGGCTCGCGCATTCTGCGTTACGAACTCGTCCGCATGCCGGATGGCACCAACGTTTGATTGCGTCACGATCGAGAAAGCTGTTGACCCGGATTTCACTGCGCTCAATCCGGGCTACTTCTCGATGTCGTGCAGAAAGCGTTACAATTCGAACGTCGCGGTCTCGAACTTGAGGCCTCACCGGCGGCGCGGCGTCCACGTCGGCCGTCTACTCCGGCTTGATGTTGGCGGCCTCGATGATCGGCCGCCATTTGTCGATTTCCGACGTGTGAAAGGCGCGCAGACCTTCCGGCGTCTGTTGCTCGCGCGGCGCAACTTCAACGCCGAGCCCGGTGAGGCGTGCCCGCACGGCCGCGTCGCCTAGCGCCTCGACGGCGACGGCATTGAGCGTCGCGATCACGTCGCCCGGCGTGCCTTTGGGCACCCACAGCCCGTGCCAAAATGGCAGATAAAGGCCCGGCACGCCTGCTTCATCGATGGTCGGGACGTCGGGCGCCGCCATCCAACGGCTCTTCGCCAATAGGGCGAACGCCTTCATCTTGCCGCCAACGACGTTCGGCCGGCTTGCCGAGGCCTCGAGGCACGACAAATCGATTTGCCCTGCGACGAGATCCTGTATCGCGGGGCCGGCCCCGCGATAGGGCACGAATTGAAAGCGTGTGCCGGTCTGGTTCTGAAAATACACGCCGCACAGATGCGCCGGGCTCCCTGGACCGACGATCCCCCACGTCGCCTTGTCCGCATTGGCCTTGAGCCAGACAATCAGCTCGCGCACGTTGTTTGCGGGCACGTTGTTGCTGGCGACGAGCCAAAGCGGCGAGATCGTCAGCAGCGCGACCGGCTCCAAATCCTTCAACACGTCGTACTGCAGCTTGTAGACGATGCTGCTGAACACGTGCGAGGCGACATTGCTGAAGTTGATGGTGTAGCCGTCAGGCACTGCCCGTAGGGCCCGCGCGGTGCCAATCGTGCCGGCGGCACCGCCGATATTCTCGACGATCACCGGCTGGCCGAGCGACACGCGCATGCGCTCGGCAAAGATTCGTCCCAGCGTATCGGTCGGCCCGCCGGGCGGGTAAGGCACGATCATGCTGACGGGACGCGAGGGATAGGTCTGTGCCGAGGCGAGCTGTGACACAATCGTCAGAGCAACCGCGCCCGCGGCAAGATGCAGAAATCGCCGCCGCAGAAGTGTCACGGGATGATCGGGGCTGTATCTCATGTCGCAGCCTAACATGGCTCGGAACACCACTGAACCGGTTGTTGCCGCAGCAGTTGCTTGTCCACTCGCGGCGCGCGCCTGGCTCGCCGGCAGCCCGCATGCGCGCTATGGTCGTGCGCGTTGCGCCATCGCAACAAGCCGCGGGAGGCGACAGTGAGCACGAGTGACGACGACTTTAGGGCCGAGGGCCCTGGGCTATTCGGCTTTCTGGCCGACTCCAATGACGACAACGTTCCGGTCAAGGCCTTCGGTGTCGTTGGGTATGGCGTCATGACCGGCGTGCTGGGATTCTCGGGCGGCGAGGCCGACCCCGAGGGGCCGATCCAGCAGAACAGCTATTCGTTCCACGCCGGGGTCGAAGGCGGCTCCGTCCAATTCACCGGCGCGGCCGGCGTCTCGCTTAACCGGGTGGGCGTCTATGGCCAGGTGGAGGATTCGCCTTCGGTCCCGGCCGGGCTGCGCGCCGGCGTTCTCGGCGTGGCGAGCACGCAGCCGGGCCTCATCGGCTTCGCGCGCGACGGCGACGGCGCGCAGGGCTTATCGTTTAGCGGCACCGCCGTTCGCGCCGCGTCGTTCTTCGGGCCGGGCGTCCACAGCATCTCGGGCGCGCTCAGCGGCGTGACCGGCATCTCCAACACGCAGGGACCGCCTGTCCCCATGAATATCCCAACCACCGCCGGCGTCGTCGGCACGTCGGGCGAGCGGCCTGGTGTGATCGGCACCTCGAACGCGCTCATGGGTGTCTTCGGCTTCTCCACCGGCAACGCCGGCGTGGTCGGGCAGACTGCGAACCCAAACTCCTTTGCCGGCTTCTTCGCGGGCAACGCCGTCGTCACCGGCACGCTTACGGCGGCCGTGAAGAACGCCATGGTGGCCTTTCCCGACGGATCGCAGCGCGTGCTGCATTGCATGGAGAGCCCGGAGCATTGGTTCGAGGACTTCGGCACGGCGAAGCTCAAGGGCGGGCGGGCGGTGGTCAAGCTCGATCCGGACTTCGCCAAGGTGATCACGCGCGACTACCGTGTGTTCCTCACGCCCGAGGGCGATTGCCGCGGGCTCTATGTGCACCAAAAGAGTGCTGCGAGCTTCGAGGTGCGCGAGCTCCTGGGCGGCGAGTCGGCCATTGCGTTCTGTTATCGTATCGTCGGCAGGCGCCGAGACATCAAGCGCCATCGGCGCTTCGCGAAGATCGACGCGCGCTTGCCCGTGTCGGCGGCGGCAACGCGGCCGCCGCGACAACCCAAGCCGACCGCGGCGGCGCTGCGCGCATTCGTCGCCGGCATCGAGCACGAGGCGCGCGAGCGCGCGCCGAAGCGCGCGCGGAGAGTCGGAAGATCGCGTGGTATCCGCTGGACGCCGCGCGCGGACCGGCGCGCGGCGAAGCAATAGCGCCGAGCCGCAGCAATAGCCCGGATGCGCGCAGGGAAATGCGGGTTAGCCTCTTTTCTGCGCCTTGATCTCATTGAATTTGGACAGCGCTCGTTCAAATTTGCTGTCGAAGAGCCACATCGCATTGAGAATTTCGCGGAAGGTCGCGGATGTCTTTGCCCTGTCCGCCTGGCCAAAGCTGAAGATGCTGTTATTGCGCAAAAATCCCATGATCGTCGGGTCGGAAATTTTATAGTTGGACAAGTTGCCTGAATTGAGCGCGGACTTGGTCGGGCTGGGAATGATCTGGATCAGCTCGAAAAGCCGCATTTGATCGATCGGATTGGGCAAGGCTTTCACGATGGCCGGTATGTGCGGGAAAACGTCGGCATGGGCATTCATGAGGCCGTCTCGCACGGCGGTCCAGTGATTGTATCGATGATCTAAATTGGCCGCCCGTGCCTCTTCTTTGTCGTCGCGGGCGATCAGAGTCGGATCGAAGGCTGCGATCGACCTTTTGATCGCGGCCCACCTCTTTTGACCGTTGTCATCTTCAGAAACGCCGGTTTGCAAACTTCCCTTGTATTTATTCGAGCGCGCATTCCCCATGTTTTGGATGCCGTTCGTCTCGGCAAAGAAGATGCCCAAGCTGATGCGGCCCGCCACTTCGGCATGTGCCGCATCGAGGCCCCTGGCTCGCGCGATGGCGGTTGCCAATGCGACGACGTCATTGAATGGCGTATCCGAGTTCTGCGCATTGGCGGGCGGCGCCTGCATGATCTCGAAGAGCTTCGCATACTCCTCGAGCAGCGGCTCGTTGTCGGCGTCGAAATACGCCGGAGGAATGCCGAATTTATTTGGTCTTCCGATTTTGGACGGAAGCGCGTCGGTGAGGTCTTTATACGCGCTCATCATGTTGTTGCGGGCAAGATAGAGCGCTTGTCCCGGCAAGTTCGGCAGCGGTTGTTTCGATTCGATCTGTGCGCGACGCTCCCGCAAGATCGCCTTAAATTGGCTTAGCGCGTTGTTGTATGCATCGAGCGCATCCGATTGCGATTTCGCGAGTGCGGCCCGCTGAGCCTGGGCGGGGGAAATGAAGCCGCCGATGTTGGCCGGCCGGAGCCACGTGGGCGTATTGAAGATCGTATCGATGGCGTCGCAAACCGGCGGCGTGAACAAGAGCCAGAGCGCAAGCGCCGGCGCACGTAGGGCGCAGCATGGATTGAGCGCAGCGGAACCCTTCACCGGGGCCCTTGATGGGTTTAGCAGAGGCTCAATCATCCGACGGTCTTTCGTCTCACTCGATCACCTCATCGGCGAGCGCGATGAGCTTGTCCGGCACGGCAAGCCCGCCGCCGAGCAATGCGATGAATTCCCGCCGCGCCATGTCGAACACGCGCCTTCCTCCACTCTGCAATTGGCACGTTCCCCACGAGCGATGGCGCTACTGCGCCTTGACGTTGGCCTCTCGGATCACCTTGCCCCACTTCCCGGTTTCCTCGGCGACGAGCTTGGCGAATTCTGAACTCGAGAGCGAAAGCGGGGCGTCCCCGAGTTCGGCAATTCGCCGCGTAATCTTGGAATCTGTAAGCGCAAGATTGATTTCCTGGTTCAGCTTGCTGATGATTTCGGCAGGCGTGGTGCGAGGGGCGACAATTCCCACATAGATGCTCGCATCGTAGCTCGGCAGGAATTCAGCCAAAGCCGGGATGTCAGGTAAGACCGGGACGCGCGTTGCGGTGGTTACCGCCAAGGCCCGCAGCTTCCCCGATTTGACGTGTTCGATCGATGATGCGGTGGTGGCGAAGTACACTTGCACTTGCCCGCCGAGGAGGTCCGTGACTGCCGGTCCCCCGCCGCGATAGGGCACATGCAGCATATCGACCGCGGCCAGGTTCCGGAACAGTTCCCAATACATGTGGGGTGCGCTGCCGATACCGGCCGATGCCACGGAAATTTTCCCCGGATTGCTTTTGGCGTCAGCGATCAGTTCGGGAACGGATTTTGCCGGCAGCGATGGATGCACGACCAACACTCCCGGGACGCGCGCCATCGGGGCCACGGCGGCAATCTCCCGAACGAAGTTAAACTTGAGGTTCTCGTAAAGCGTCACGTTCCATGCGTCGGCGGACGTGGTGAGGAGCAGCGTATAGCCGTCAGGCGCTGCTTTGACGACTGACTCCGCGGCAATGGTGCCACCCGCGCCCGGCCGATTCTCGACAATGAACTGTTGGCCAAGACGCTCCGACAACCATTGAGCGATGAGGCGCGCGTACGTGTCATTGACGCCGCCCGGCGGAAAGCCGGAAACGATGCGCACCGGCCGCGTCGGATAGGGTTGCGCCCGCGCAACCCGCGACACGGCGGCAACCGCGGCAGCACCTGCGGCCAGATGCAAAAAACATCGACGCGGAAGTTTCATGGTGATTCCAAGTGTTTTGGACATGGCGCAGATCAGCGCGCTGCCCGGATGGAGGTAAGCCGGGTTCTACTCTGAAAGCCGGGGTTGAGTGCAGCGAAACCCACCGCCTTTGCTGCGGCGCCTGATGCGCTTCGCAAGTGCCAGATGCATCCTATGGCTACTGCAGCAACGCAGACCTGTCACGTCGCCATTGGGCGTCGTTCGTCGCAAGAGCACGTCTGGTGATAGGTTCCATGCACTGGCGATTGATGGCGGCGAGTCCGTTGCCGCTAAGGTATATCATACGCGAGGAAAGACCGCCATTCTTGAGGATCCAAGCGCGAACCGGCTCTGGATACGTATTGATCAAGAACTGCGTGCCCCCCGGACTGCCAATGGATCGTCCATCCTCATCAAAGCTCCAAGCGGCATGGAATCCGAATCTCGCCCGCGCGGTGACGCAGAGGCGCGGAGAGGGGATAATCCCGAGAATCAATGTGCATGCCGACTCACATGGCCCATCGATGATCACGCGGGCGCGCGAGCGCGCCAGCGCGGTAAATTCGACCAAGTACTGGACGACCTCGCCACCGCGATCCGAGACGATCCACACATCGGTGTGGGGTTCGACGCGGGCGCCGACCGGTACATCCTGTGCATGTGACTGCACCGGCAGGCATGCCAGCACGAATGCGCCAATCAGAAAGAGGCTTCGCATGGTGGCCCAAACCGTAGCCTCTCGTGACGGTTGTCGATGTGAGATAGTTCACATTGGGCAAGTCGTTAGCCGCACGGATCAGGCCGTCGCTGCACGATAGCCCCCTTTGGCCATTTCGTTTCGGACAACTCCTTTAAGGGACCATCAGATGGAACTGATAAGAGGCAGGGTGGACGCGCCCTTACTGCATCCGCTCAGCCTTCTCCGGTTGCGCGGAGATAATCGGCGAGGCCGGGGCCGATATTGGGTGCGAACAGTTCATCGAGGCTCATCCTGCGCTTCGAGAGCTTTTGCTCATCGAGGTGGGCCATGAGAGCATTCAGCGTCGGCAGGCTGCCTTCGACTGAATAGTCCCAGATCTGCGGCCCGAACAGCCTGCGCGTTCCTTCCACCTCGTCGATGATCCAGGGGAGGCTGATCGTCAACGCATCGGTGTCGTACATCGACTGATACGCGATGTCGCGCGCCCTGCAAAAAGCATGATAGAAACTTACCGCGAGCCAGGGTTTCTCTTTATAAAGATCGGTTTTCAGCACGAGCGTATGCATGATCGGGAAGATGCGTGTCTTGCGGTAGTACTCGACTTCGACCTGGCGCGCATCCCGGAACAGCCGCCGAACGGTTCTGCCAAAGCCGCCGGGAATCATCACGGAAACGAGCGCGTCGATTTCGCCGCGCTGGAGCATCGCCTCCAGCGTCCTATCGGCGGGAATGGATTCCACCCTGACGCCCTCAGGCGGCATGATGGAACGGATCGGCTTGCCAGCGATCCACACGATGTCCTCCGGCTTGACGCCGTATTCGTGGGTCAGGAAGCCGCGGACCCAAACTGCCGCCGTCATCTGGTAGTCGCCGACGCCCACGCGCTTGCCCTTTAGATCTTCAGGCGACTCGATGGTCGCGTCCGAGCGCACGTAGAGCGCAGAGTGGCGAAAGGCCCGCGACGGAAACACCGGAATCGCGATGAAGCGCGCATCTCCTTCCGAGCGCAAAATCGTATAGGACGAGAGCGACATTTCGGATGCATCAAACTCGCCGTGGTTGAGCATGCGCCAGAAGGTCTCGCCCGGGCGCAGCGGCAGGAATGTCAGATCTACGCCTTCGGGCTGCACCCTTCCGTCAATCAGCGCTTGGGTGCGATCGTAACGGCCACAGGCGAGGGTCAGCTGGAGCTTAGGCATGGCGCAAGGAACCGAGTCATTCCGCCTTGATGTTCGCTTCCTTGACGATCGGCCACCATTTCTCGATCTCGGCTTTTTGATAGGCCGCGTGGCAAGCGCATGACGATAAGCTCACATTCAATTGTTGCGTCGTCGCGCCCTTTTGACGATACTTCAGAGCGACTCAAGGTAATGTAATGTGCGACCGGAATGACGAAAAGCGCAAATCGGAAAAGCGGGACCAAATCGAAAATTAGCGCATACTAAAATCATCGCGGGAGAGATCGGTCTTCCGACGCCGAAGGAGCAACCGCCCCGGAAACTCTCAGGCAAAAGGACCGCGATGGTGGACACACTCTGGAAAGAGGCGCGCGTTGCGCCCGCCGACGGGATAACGTTCTCAGGCAAACACACAGAGGGGGCACCGACACAGCGGCGCAATCGCCGCCAAGAGGTGCTCCAATGTGGTTTGATTCCTCCTTCATTCCCTTTCGATCGGTGCCGGCCGCGGGGCGGAGGCGCGCATGAGCGAAGCGCATCAAACCGCGCCTTTGCTGCGCACCCCGCTCCATAGATTTCACGTCGAACGCGGCGCGCGGCTGGTCGCTTTCGCCGGCCATGAAATGCCGGTGCACTACCCCACCGGTATCCTGACCGAGCATCTGCACACCCGTGCTGCTGCCGGCCTGTTCGACATTTCGCATATGGGGCAGATCGCCGTGCGGCCCATGTCGGGCCGTTTGGACGATGCCGCTCGCGCGCTCGAAACGCTGGTCCCCATCGACGTCATCGGTATTGGCGAGGGACGGCAGCGCTATGCGCTATTCACGAATCCAGCCGGCGGAATTCTGGACGACCTGATCATCGCCCATCGCGGCGATCATCTGCTGCTCGTCGTCAATGCCGCCTGCAAGACCGCCGATTTGGCGCACCTACGTCAACATCTCGGGCAAACCTGCAAGATCGATCCTGTGCCGGATCGTGCGCTGATTGGGTTGCAGGGACCGCTGGCGGAAACGGCGCTGGCGCGCCTCGCGCACGCGATTACCACGATGCGATTCATGGACGTGCGCCGGTTGCCGATCCTTGGCGCAGACTGCGAGGTTTCGCGGTCCGGCTATACCGGCGAAGACGGATTCGAGATCAGCATCGCGGCCGATCACGCTGAGGCCTTGGCGCGTGCGCTATGCAAAGACAATTCGGTGATGCCGATCGGACTTGGCGCGCGCGACAGTCTACGGCTGGAAGCAGGGTTGTGTCTCTATGGGTCTGATCTCGATCCGACAACGACACCGGTGATGGCCTCGCTCGAATGGGCGATTGGGAGAGCCCGCCGCATCGGCGGATCGCGCGCGGGCGGATCCCCGGGCGCCGAGATCATTCTGCGGCAAATATCGGAGGGCGCCCCACGCCGCCGTGTCGGACTGAAGGTCGAGGATCGCGTGCCCGTGCGCGCCGGCGCAAAACTCTACACGGACGGGGTTTCCGCAAGCACGATCGGCACCGTGACATCCGGCGGCTTCGGGCCGACTGTGCAGGCGCCGATCGCGATGGGTTACGTCGACAGGAATTTTGCAACGACCGGTGAGCGGATTTTCGGCGAGGTGCGCGGCAAGCGCGTTGCGTTGCGAGTCTGCGATCTGCCTTTCGTGCCGCACCGCTACAAACGCAACTGAAATTGGACGGTGGAGACCAATGTTGAAATTCACGGAAGACCACGAATGGCTTCGTATCGAAGGCGATATCGCCACTGTTGGCATCACTAACTACGCGCAGGGACAGCTCGGGGATCTCGTGTTCGTGGAACTACCGGCCCCTGGAGCGAAACCTGAGAAGGGTGCAGCGGCGGCGGTCGTCGAATCCGTCAAGGCCGCCTCGGACGTTTATGCGCCAGTGAGCGGCGAAATCACAGAGATCAATCAAGCTATCGTCGATGAGCCGGCGCTCGTGAATCGCGATCCGATGGGGCAAGGCTGGTTCTTTAAGATCAAGATTTCCGATGCGTCCCAGCTCGACCGTCTGCTCGACGAGAAGGCGTACCAGGCAATGATTGCGTGAAACGCTCCGCTGCAGCCGAGCTCAAGCCGCGATCCGAAAAAAGGTGAACACGATGTTTCCCACACCCTCCGCTGCCGATTTTGATCCGGCCGATTTTTCACGTCGGCACATCGGGCCGTCGCCTGCGGACATGAGCGAAATGCTCTCGACCATCGGAGTGGCCGACATCGATGAGCTCATTTCACAGACGGTGCCCGATGCCATCCGCCAAGCAGCCCGGCTCGCGCTTCCGGCGGGGATTTCGGAAGCCGAAGCGCTGCGGAAGCTTCGCATCATTGCCGACAAGAATAAGGTTTTCACGTCGCTAATCGGTCAGGGATACTACGGAACGACCCTGCCGCCTGTCATTCAGCGCAACATCCTTGAGAATCCCGCCTGGTACACGGCCTACACGCCATACCAGGCCGAGATTAGCCAGGGGCGGCTCGAAGCGCTGTTGAATTTCCAGACCATGATCTCCGAACTGTGCGTGCTCGACGTCGCAAATGCCTCGTTGCTGGATGAGGCGACAGCGGCGGCGGAAGCAATGGCGATGGCGCGACGCGTGGTGAAATCGCAGGCGAACGCGTTTTTCGTCGACGCCGAATGCCACCCGCAAACAATTGCGGTGGTGCGCACGCGCGCCGAGCCGCTGGGATGGACCATCATGCTCGGCGATCCGCTGAACGACCTCGAGCCGGCCGCAGTGTTCGGGGCGCTGCTGCAATATCCAGGAACCTCGGGCGAGATCCGGGATTTCCGCGCGATCATTTCAGCGTTGCACGCAGCCGGCGCGCTCGCCGTGATGGCAACTGATCCGCTTGCGCTGACGCTCCTGGCTTCGCCCGGCGAATTAGGAGCGGACATCGCCATCGGATCCACTCAGCGCTTCGGCATGCCGATGGGCTATGGCGGTCCGCACGCCGCCTTCATCGCAACCAAGGATGCGTACAAGCGCGCGCTTCCAGGTCGCATTGTCGGCGTGTCAGTCGATTGCCGCGGCCAGCCCGCCTATCGGCTCGCTCTGCAAACGCGCGAGCAGCACATCCGCCGCGAGAAGGCGACCTCCAACATCTGCACCGCGCAAGTTCTTCCCGCCGTGGTCGCCGCAATGTATGCGATCTATCACGGCCGGGGCGGTCTTAAGCACATTGCGGAAAAGGTCCATCGTACTGCCGGGACTTTGGTCAAGGGACTGGCGGCGCTCGGCTGGCGCGTGCAGCAAGCTGCGTTCTTCGATACGGTCACGGTCGAGGTGGGCGCGCGCCAATTCGAAATTCTCGAGAACGCCTGGTCGAGCGCGATCAACCTCCGCAAAATCGGCGCCGGCGCGCAGGCCCGCATCGGCATTAGTTGCGATGAAACCACTACGCCCGCCGTGATTGAAGCGGTATGGCAGGCATTCGGCTCTCAAGCCAACGCTCACCCGGCTCCTCTGTCGTTCGAAAAGTTGAGCGCACAAACGGCCAACGCGATCCCGACGCAACTTGTCCGTCGCAGCGACTTCCTGACCCACCCCGTCTTTCATTTGTATCGTTCTGAAACGGAAATGCTGCGCTACATGCGGCGGCTTTCCGATCGCGACCTCGCCCTGGACCGCAGCATGATTCCGCTTGGCTCCTGCACGATGAAGCTCAACGCGACCACTGAAATGATTCCCATGACCTGGCCGGAATTCGCCAACATTCATCCGTTCGTGCCGGCGGACCAAGCGCGGGGTTACGCCGAGCTGACCGCCGACCTTTCCGCGAAGCTTTGTGAGATCACAGGCTATGATGCGATCTCGCTACAACCGAATTCGGGCGCGCAAGGCGAATATGCCGGCCTGCTCGTGGTCCGCGCCTATCACGCCAGCCGCGGCGAATCGCAACGCACCGTCTGTCTGATCCCATCCTCGGCTCACGGGACAAATCCGGCATCCGCGCACATGGCTGGGATGGATGTTGTTGTCGTCACTTGCGACAGTGACGGCAATGTCGATCTCGCCGACCTGCGCAATAAGGCCGAGCAGTATTCCAACCGCCTCGCCGCGGTGATGATCACCTATCCGTCGACGCATGGCGTGTTCGAATCCGCGATTTGCGAAATTTGCCGCATCATTCACGCTCACGGCGGACAGGTCTATCTCGACGGCGCTAATCTCAACGCGCAAGTCGGCCTGGCGCAGCCAGGGAAATATGGCGCCGATGTCGGCCATCTCAACCTTCACAAGACGTTTTGCATCCCCCATGGCGGCGGCGGCCCCGGCATGGGCCCGATTGGCGTGAAAAAGCATCTGGCCCCTTTCCTACCCGGTCATTCGGAATGGCCGAGCGAACCCGCACAAGTAGGCGCCATCAGCGCCGCTCCGTTCAGCTCGGCGGCTATCTTGCCGATTTCGTGGGCCTACATCGTCATGATGGGCGGCAATGGCCTGCTCGCCGCGACGCAAGCTGCCATCCTGAACGCCAATTACATTGCCAAGCGGCTCGAAGGCCACTACGCGCTTCTATACAAGGGACCGCACGGCCGCGTGGCGCATGAATGCATCATCGACACGCGCCCGTTCAAGGATACCGCCGGAGTCTTAGTCGAAGACATCGCGAAGCGTCTGATCGACTATGGCTTCCACGCGCCGACCATGAGCTTCCCGGTAGTCGGCACCCTGATGATCGAGCCCACGGAATCGGAATCGAAGGCGGAGCTCGACCGCTTCTGTGACGCGATGATTTCAATTCGATCGGAGATTGCGGCGATCGAGCATAACGCGATGCATCCCGAAAACAATGTTCTCAAGAACGCACCGCACACCGTTTTCGATCTCACCGATGAAAACTGGAATCGTCCTTATACGCGCGCGCTCGCCTGCTTCCCGGTGAAGCAGCTGTTGCGCGACAAGTATTGGTGTCCGGTTAACCGGGTAGACAACGCCTACGGCGACCGCCATCTCGTCTGTTCGTGCCCACCGATGGAAACCTATCGGTCGGCGGCGGAATGACATGAGCCGATAAAAAGATATCACCAATAAACATCGGCGACGCTAAATTGCCAAGCTAAAGAGTCCGTATGATCCTGACCGGGCACGATCCCATGGCGCCAAAACAATAAGCATCGCGCCGAGAGGGTCAGTGTGCCATGAGCACGGGTAATTCGGCGTTGCTCAGGATGTAGCGGGTGGTGCCGCCGAAGATCATTTGCCGCAATCTGCTCTGGGTGTAGGCACCTTTGATCAGGAGGTCGCAGCCCAACGCCTTGGCGTGGAATAAAATCACCTCGCCCGTCAGGCGGCCATCAAGGCCCACGGTGAGCGGTTTTGCCGCTACCTCGTTCAATTGCAGATAGCGGCACAGTTGCTGCCCTGTTGGTCCGGGTACCGCTGCGCCGCCTTCGACCGTCAATACGATGACGCGGTTGGCACGCTTGAGGATTGGCATCGCCAAAGCGGTGGCGCGCGCTTGCTCGGTGCTGCAATTCCATGCAATCAAAACATTCGTGCCCATCTGAGACGGCGGAGATGGCGGTGCGATCAGGACAGGTCGGCCGCTTTCAAACAAGGCAGCTTCAAGCGTGGTCATGCGTGGGCCGCGCGGATCGCGACCGGGTCTGCCTAAAACAATCACGTCGAAGACCCGGCCATGGCTGCCGACGAAGTAGTCACCCTCAGGGGCATTTCCCAACCAAGCGCTTGAGAGGGATTTCGTGGCGGCTCCGTACGGCACCCCGTGCTCCTGCATGAAGGTCCCGAAAAGGCTCCGGCTCCGTTTCTCGTTTTCCGCGATTTCCTCCTCCAATGCCGGTATCGGCAGCGGGCCTACGTCGCCGAGTGCGAAGGCCGTAGGGATAGCAACCCGCAAGGCGAATGCTTCGATGTAGCTGTCGAATTGCCGCGCGAGAAGGAGCGCGGTGCTCAAAATCGAGTTCGTGAGATCGTGCTGTTCGAATGGAACGAGAATGGTCTTGAAGCTCATGGCGACCTCCATGTCTCGAACGTGCGCCGGCACTCTATAGCGGCGTAGCGCATTTGCATCGCAGCGCAAGTGCTGGTGCCGCTCCTCCTTCAGCCGCTGCGTGCACCGACATCATTATCGTGTCGTGCCGCTCACCTGCGAAGATGCCGAGATGGTAGCCGCAACGGCGCGCCAGCCTTCGCGCACAGTTGGATATTTTGGCACCCACGCACATTCCTCACGCAGCTTGCGGTTCGAGATCCGCAAGCTCCTCGCCAACATCTCTCCGAGCGAGCCGAAAAGGTACTTCATCCATGGCGGCGCCAGCTTCGGTGCGGGAACGCCCAGAGTCTCCGCGAGCGAGCCGACAAACTCGCCCCGGCGCATGGGCTCGTCGTCGACGACATTGTAGATACCTGCACGAGCAAGCAGTGCGCCCATGACGGCGGTCGCAGCATCGTCGTGAGATACCGAGGAAATGAAGCTGTCGGCCGCGCCCGGAATCGGCACGAAACCATGCCGCACATAGCGAATGAGATCGCGGGTGAACCAGGAATCGGGACCGTAGAACGCCGCAAACCGTAGGACGACGCCCGTGCGTCCGCCGCTGGAGAACCGCTGCGCCGATCGTTCGGCATCGACCACCGAGCGGCTGTATCGCACGGGCGCGATCGGCGTTCGCTCGTCGATCCATGCTTCGCCGCGGTCGGGATAGGCCGGGGCGAACGATTCCTGGATGAACCGCGTGGCGCCTCCCGCGATCGCTGCGTCCACCAAGTTGGCTGACGCGATCCGCCGGATGCGATCGTTCTCGGCCCAGGCGCCTGGAAGGAACATGCGCAAGCCTGCGGGCAGATGGGTGGCGAGATTGATGACTGCGTCATGCCCGGCCACCGCTCTCTGAATGGCGGCCCGAGCAAAGAGATCCACTTGAACCGGCACTGCCCCGGCGCGCTCGATCTCGCCCCGCGACTGTGGCCGGTGCGCGACGGCGGTCACGCTGTGGTCCAAACCCACCAGCAAGGGCAGCACTCTGCGCCCGATCACGCCGGTCGCGCCGGTGAGGAAAACCCGCATGCTGCTCTCCGGAAGAGCCTAGGCTGCGGGCATAACTCACAGCCCGTATGATAGTTCAGGCAGCGGCAGTGGCCGCGTTCTCCTGCGCATTTTCGACGATCACCGGCGTCTCGAAGAACAGAATCTCCGGCTGCGCTCCGTATCGCTGCGCGATGATGCTCTTCCAGGAATCGGAATAGAAGCGCTCCGCGGCATCACGACTGCTCCAGAGATAAACGCCTCCTCCAGTCTGGTCGTCTCCATAGAGGTAGTATTTTCTGACAAGCCCAGGGATGCCGCGATAGTTCGGAGCGGACTTCTCGAACATCGCCTTCACGTCGTCGCGGGTCGTGCCCTGCGGAAGTCGGAAGCGAACGATTGCGGTAATCATTGCAACCTCCTGCAGTTGAGTGCGTTTGCGCCGCAGGTCCATTCTATTGCCTGACAGCACAGTTGGGAACGTCTGCGGCGATAGGCCCAGCGAGCAAGGAGCAGCCCGGGTTGAGCGCAGCGAAATCCGAGCTACTGAACCTCCTCCGGTTTTGACCGGATCAGAAAATAAGACTCTAGACACCATAAAGCGCAGCGCCGCCCGCCATGCGGGGGCTTTGCGCTATAAGGCCTTCTCCTCGGGGGAAGCCATTATGGTCAAACACGGCGCACTGTCGAAATCTCATGTGTATCGATTGCTCCGTTCAAAGGACGCGCGCGTTCGCCGCGCCGCCTTCACGCTCCTGGAAACGAGCAATCCCGGGCTCAGAAGAAGCAGTGAGCTTTTCATAGAGATCACGCGATTCATTTGGGACGCTAATCCAAGCTACGACGTTTATCAGGAGTTCATTAAGCGCCACTTTCAGGTCCGCTATAAGGTCCACGAGCTTATCGGCGCCCGTCTTAAAATAGAGGAGCGAGAGAAGCAGAGTGCCGCAGCAGACCATCGAACCGACAACACGCGCTGTCATGAGGGCGGGTTTTTCAAGCTATTGTTTCGGCGACGCTCGAGCCGCAGCCAAAGCGCGCGCTGCGCAGCTCGATAGGTAGCCCGGATTGAGCCATAAGCGCGTTTACGCGCGTCTTCGACGCGCTATGGCGAAATCCGGGATACTCGCGGCTATGCGGGCAACGTGCCGCAAGCCGCCATCAAGGGCCATCCGCGACGAGCAGTTGTTCGATCGACCTGAGGCCCGGTCGCTTGCGCCAGCGGATTTGCGCGGGCGCCACCGGGCAAGCTGATGGCCAAGGCAGAAATGGATCCCGGTGCCGAAGGAGAGGTGCCGGTTCGGCCGGCGCTGAAGGTCGAGCCGTTCGGGATGCTCGTTTGCCTGCGGGTCCATATTGGCAGCCGCCACCATGGCCATGATCCTGTCGCCCCGCTTCACCCGGATGCCGCCAAACTCCGTGTCCTGTCGCACGAAGCGCGGCTTTGAAAACTGTACCGGCGAGACGAAGCGCAAGAACTCCTCGACCGCGAGACCGGTCCGGCTCCAATCCTCCTCGAGCCAATCGCGCAGGGTGGGATTTTTGAGAAGCTCGTAGACCGACCCGCTGATCAGATGGGTCGTCGTTTCCGACCCGGCGCCCAACAACAGAAAGATCATCGACACCATTTCGTTGGCGCTGATGCGCCCGCCTTCCATTTCAACGCGCACGAGCTCGGCTATCAGACCGTCCCCTCCATGCTCGCGGGCGAACCGGAGGCGCTCCTCCAGATAGCGTTTCATCTGCGCAAGGCCCCGCATCATGCGCAGGAAGCCGATGACGCTGGTGAGCCGCGCGACCCTGTTCGCCCAAGCGATGAATTTCGGCCGGTCGGAAGGCGGCAGGCCGAGCAACTCGCAGATGACCGACAGCGGCAACATTCGCGCATATCGCTCGACGAGGTCGGCCGGACTTCCATCCGCGAACAGCCGGCTGGCAAGATCGTCGGCGATGGCACGAATGCGCGGCTCCATATCGAGGATTGCGCGGCGGCGGAAGGCCTCGTCGACGATTCCCCGCAGACGCGTGTGGTCCGGCTCGTCCATGGTCAGCATATTGTTGGCGAGCGCACCGATGAATGCCGGCATCCACCAGCGCAGGCCGGCAAGGCCGCCGCCCTCTTTTCGCAGGCTGAACGTCGCGCTGTCCTTCAGCACGCGGGCGGTCGACTCGTACGTCGTCGTGATCCAGACCTTGCCGACGATCGGGAACCGGGTCTCTAGGACCGGTCCCGAAGCCCGCAGTCTTTCGATGCCGGCGGCCGGATCCCGGAAAAGCGCCTGACTCGTGAAATCAACTCGCATTGTCATCGCGCAAGCCTAAACCTCTGTGCGGCCCATCACCCCAGATACGTCTTGTTATCGGCGCCCAGGGCAGGCGCAGCGATTCCCGCTTCGGGGGCTGCACGAAAGCCCGGCTCGAGCGGCACGGGAAGGGCCGGCATGGTAGCCCCGTCGGGATTGGCGAGCACGTGGTGGAACACACCACGAGCCGCGTAGTGGGGATCGGTAAATACGTCAGCGAGGCTCGCTACGATCGAGCAGCAACAATCTTTGCCGGCGAAACGCGAGCGCCAGACGTCTGCTGTTTCGCTCGCAATGATGGCGGCAACCCGGGCTTTCGTCGCCGCGGAATTTTTCGCATCGTTGCGAAACTCGTCCTCGAGGCCGATGAGGTCGCAGAACGTCTCCCAGAATTTGCGTTCGAGCGGCGCAGCCGCCACCACTCTGCCGTCCTTGGTCGGATAGAGCCCATAACGGGGCGAGCCGCCGGTGACGTAGCCCTCCCCATTTCCCGGCCAAGTGCCCGTAACGAGACCGTGGCCGATCGCCCAGAACATGAGCGGGAACAGATTGTCTGCCATCGCCACATCGAGGTGGCGCCCGCGTCCCGTCCGGCGGCGCTCCTCCAGCGCCAACAGAATGTTGAGCACAGCAGGGTAGGCGCCCCCGGCGATATCTGCGATCAGCGCCGGAGGCACGACCGGCCGCGACTGATCGCCCATCGACAACGCCAGCAGACCAGCATCGCCGATATAGTTGAGGTCATGCGCGGCAACATCGCGTTTGAAGCCGGTTTGTCCATACCCTGAGATCGAACAGTAGACGACCATGGGATTGAGCTTGGCCACCGAGTCGTAGTCCAGGCCAAGCCGCTCCATGACGCCCGGCCGGAATTGCTCGACGATGACATCCGCGCGTTTCACCAAAGGGTGCAGCCGGTTCCGTTCGGCCGGGTCTTTCAGGTCGAGGGCGACACTGCGCTTGCCACGATTGAGCAGCGCGAAGCTGGCGCCGTCGCGGCCCCACTTGGGCGCATGGCGGCGCATCTCCTCGCCGCGTCCCGGGGGCTCGATTTTCACAACCTCCGCGCCAGCTTCGGCCAGCAGCAGCGTGGCCAATGGGCCCGGGAGCAAGGTCGAGAAGTCGAGGACAAATAGACCTTCGAGCGGCCGCATCGCACTTTCCCTGTTTGCATCAAGTGAAAAAGCTCTTCTCAATGAGGCGCCGTTTACACAGGACGAAGCTCCCCCTCTGAGGGAACGACAAGGCCATAAAGGCGTTACCAATTTAGCGCGCGGCGGTAACGTTTTTGCTGTTTCCGTTACCTTGCCATTTGCCGAAGCGGAACAGCGTCAGGCAAGTGGACGCCGCCTCCCACCGGGAATTTTGTCAAACCCCGAGTGCGCACATGGGGTAAACGCAGCGAGACCCAACCGCCTGTGCCGTGGCGTTTAATGGGTTTCGCAAGCGCTGAACCCGATCTTCCGAGCTAGTACTTAGTCACGCCTCGCTTCAGGGTCAGCGTCGGCGGTTTGCGCATTCCAGGAAGCTTTTTTAGTGTCGTTGATCCACTTTGGGTGCTGATATTGCGTGCGCCGCTCGTGCCACCGCTGCGGGCTTGCGTTATGGCGGGCGCTAACCCAATACCGGTCGCCACGAGCCACACGAGCAGCTTGGTCATTCTTGCCTCTTTGAATGTTTCTCTGTAGCGCCGAGCCGGAGGAAGCGAAGCGCTTTCCGGGTTCATTGAGAACACCACGAAAATGTTGACGAGACCAGTGTTTCGGCCGGACTCCGTGGGATCACCGCTGCGATATTTCCTCCTTTTCGAGGCCACGCGACGTTGGTGGAAATGCGCTATCCTTGATGCAAGAGCGCTCGACAAGGCGCGTGCGGACGCGAGGCCGCTGCGCCATCAATCACAGCCTCGAATCTGGGAGGACCTAGCATGAAGACTTTGCTCCGCAGTCTCATCGCCGGCGCGGTGTTGCTCAGCGCTGCGGCCCGCGCCGACACCTATCCGACAAAGCCTATCACCATCATTGTTCCGTTCGGGCCGGGCAGCGCCACCGACACGATCACCCGCGTGGTCGCTCAGCACCTCGGCGCTGCGCTCAAGCAGACCGTCGTGGTCGACAACCGCCCGGGCGCGAACGGGGCGCTGGCGGCGCTTTACGTCGCGCGCTCGGCGCCGGACGGCTACACGCTGTTCATGAGCACAAACAGCCCGCATTCGGCCGCGCCCTACCTGATGAAGAACGTCGGCTACGATCCGGTGAAGGACTTCGCCGCGATCACGCGGATGGGAAGCTACACGCTGATGCTGTGCATTCACCCCAGCATTCCGGCCAAATCGGTCACGGAGCTGATCGAATACGCCAAGTCCAATCCCGGCAAATTGTCCTTTGCCAGCGGCAACACCTCCGGTGTCGTGGCCGGCGAGACGCTCAAGCACTGGGCCGAACTCGACATTCTGCATGTCCCCTACAAGAGCGCCCCGACCGCCATCAACGATGTGCTGGCCGGCCGGGTGTCAATGATGTTCACCGATCTCACCACCGGATTGCCCCATGTCAAAGCGGGCACGCTTCGCGCCTTGGCGTCGACGCGGCTCAAGCGCTCGACGCTCTTGCCCGAGCTTCCCACGCTCGACGAGGCGGGAGTTAAAGGCTTCGACATGGATTCCTGGGCCGCCATCTTCGCGCCGGCCGGCACACCTTCTGACATCATCACGCTGCTCAACGCCGCGCTGCGCAAGATCATCGACAGCCCCGAGGTGAAATCGAGCCTCGGCAATGTCGGCTTCGAGGCATTTTCCAGCTCGTCTGCGGAGCTCGAGGCCTTCGTCAAGGACCAGCTCGGCAAGTGGGGCAAGATGATCAAGGACGCCGGCATCCAGCCGGAGTAGGGGCTGGTGCAGCGAAATCCGGTGAGCTTCCAGCATCGGTGCGCAGTGAATCAGCGCGAGCGGCGAACTCGGTCTGCTCCCTCCCCCGCTTGCGGGGGAGGGGTGGGGGGTGAGCTTGTACGCATGAATCTTGTCGCGTGCCCCCTTCCTAGCCCTCCCCCGCAAGCGGAGGAGGGGAATCCACCGGGTGCGCGGCGTGATTGTGCATCGCGCGCAAACGAACAAGCTCCAGCCGCAGGAGGTCGGAATGACGACGCAGGAGGAGGTGCGATACGACGTGTCCGACCGGATCGCCGAGATCAGCCTCGCGCACCCGCCGGTGAATGCGTTGAGCCTTGCACTGCTCGAGCAACTCATCGGGGCGTTGCGGCGGGCCGCGGCCGACGAGACCGCCCGCGCCGTCGTGCTCACGAGCGCGCTTCCGCGCCGATTCAGCGCGGGGCTCGACTTGCGTCTGCTGCTCGGCAAGCCTGCCGCCGAGGTGCGGCGGTTGCTCGACAAACTCTACGTGGAGTTGGTCGATGCACAGTTCAATCTCGGCAAGCCCTCAATTGCCACCGTTGGCGGTGCCGCGCGCGGCGGCGGCATGACCCTCGCCATTTCCTGCGACGTGATCCTTGCCGGGGAAAGCGCGACATTCGGCTATCCCGAGATCGATCTCGCGCTCGTTCCGGCCATTCATTTCGCGCATCTGCCGCGGATCGTCGGCCGCCACCGCGCGTTCGAGCTCTTGTTCAGCGGACGCACCTTCGGCGCGCAAGAAGCCTTCTCGCTCGGCCTCGTCAGCCGGATCGTGCCGGACGAGAAGGTGCGCGAGGAGGCCCGCGCCATGGCGCGCGTGTTTGCGACCAAGTCGCCGAGCGCGATGCGGCTGGGCCGCGCGCAATTCCTGCGCGCCAACGACGACCGGCGCCGCATCGCCGAGGCGGTCGAGAATTTCTGTACCGTCGCCGCGACCGCCGACGCTCAAGAGGGCATGCGTGCGTTCATCGAAAAGCGCTCGCCGCATGCGTAGGCGGTGGTCCGCTGGGTACGCGCGTAGCCTTAAGAAACAATCGCCCCGCCGAAGCGGGGCGAAAGTTGATGGAAATGGGAGGCAAGCCCAGACCGGGTCAGTCTGTCTCGCGCTATTGTGTAGGACGTCGACCGTCAGCCCTTCGTCACGACGGGCTGCGGGTATTTGCCGATCGGAGCCTTGCCGACGGGATACTTGCCAATCGGAGCCTTGCCAACCGGAGGCGCCGGAGGAGGCGGCTCCTTGCGCGGCAGATCGGCGGCGGCGGCAGCGCTCAGCATGGCCAAGGATGCCCCCATTGCGGTTAGAAGTTTAAGCATCATCAATCCCCTGTGTTTGAACCGCATCTTTCCGGCAGCGCCGGTGCGGAGCCCCCTGATGTTCGTCGGAAGCGGTGTCCACCGCTGCACGTTTACAAATGCCCTAGCAGAAACGATCGCACAACAAGAAAGCTCCGACGCGCCATAATTTCCCCGGCGCTGTGGCGCGAAAGTCACAGCCATACCCGAGCACCCGCATATTCGCCCGCCTGCCGGAACAATCACACTTGTTTCGCGCCGACTTTGCGTTTCCGAGCCCTGTTTTTCGTATCTCGTTTTGCGCGGCGCTGCGGTTCCCGCCTCTGACTTATCTTTTCCGGCTTGCGCGAGCCCGCCTCCTGCGAGCCTGCGACGGCCGCCTCGGCGTGCTTGAGGGCCATGACGGCTCGCCATCTCGAAGGATGGATTCTGCGCAGGGCGCGGAATTGCCGCTTGTCCGGTGCGCTCAACGTCGCCTCATATGCCCGCCGCACACGCGCATCGTATCGCCACGCAACAAGTGCCAAGACGGCGAAGGCAATCGGAACGGCCAACGGAATCATAGCCGATTAGGTATCATATATCGGGCAATGGAGCAGGCCGCCCGAGTGCCTGAAGCGGACCCAGCTTATCTCATAAGGCCGAGTCTGCTTAAGACCCAAAGCGGTCATTCGCCCGCCGGCAGTTCGAACAACAATGACGAGCTGGTCACCGATCAGCTTGTTGCCAATCGCCGCGGCACCGGTCGCGCCAGCGCGAACGAGAGTTGCACAAGGCCGGCCGTCAATCCCATCCCGACGATGAGTTTCCAGGCCAGGTCGTAGGAGCCGAGCATGTCGAACAGAATTCCCCCGCCGAGCGCGCCGAGGAAGCTGCCCAACTGGTGGCTCATGAAGGCGATGCCCTGGATCATGGCCTGCCAGCGCAGCCCGAACATCTCCACGACCGAGCCGGCGATCAGCGGCCCGACGCCCAGCCACAGAAAGCCCATGACGGCGGCGAACAGGAGTGTGCTGAGCGGAGTGGGTGGCAGAATGAAGTAGACGCACAAGCCCAGCGATCGAGTCGTGTAGATCATCCCGAGCAGTGCCTGCTTGGACCAGCGGCCCCCGGCCCATCCGAAGAATATGCTGCCAAGCACGTTGAAGCAGCCGATGACACCAAGCGCCTCGGCGCTGAGCATCGGATCCATGCCGCAGATGGCAAGGTAGGCGGGCAGGTGCGTGGTGATGAACAGCAGCTGCAGCCCACAAACAAAATACGCGCTCGCCATGACGAGGAACGGTACGGATGTCATGGCGGTCTGCAGAGCGGCTTTCGCGGAGGCTTCGGCGCGATGCGCGGCGGAAGGCGGCAAAGCGACCTTGTCGACATTTCCAGCGAACCAGGCGGCCGGCAGCATGGCAAGCGTCAGCGCAAAGAATCCCAGCACCTCGGCGCGCCAGCCGAACGTCACCGAGAGCGTTTGCCCGATCGGCGCCGCGACCAGCGCGCCAAGCGATCCCGCGCCGGTGATGAAGCCGAGCACCAGGCTGCGCGTCTTCTCCGGTACCGCGCGGGATGCGACCGCCATGGCGATGGCGGAGGCCGTGCAGGCGAGCGCGATGCCGATCAGTGCGCCGGCGCCGAGCATCACGCCGAGCATTCCATGTGCGCCGGCCAGTAGCAGCAGCCCGACGCAGTAGAGCGCGGCTCCCGTCAGCATGACGGGGCGGAAACCGAGGCGCACCACGAGCGCGCCGGCGAAAGGCTGCAACGCCCCCCAGGCCAGATTCTGCACCGATAGCGCAAGCGTGAATTCCGAGACCGACATCGCGATGTCGCGGGTAAGCGAGGGCATCACGAGGCCGAGACTCTGGCGTATTCCCATCGAGAGGCTCAGCATGACGGCGGCGCCGATGAGGATGGGTGCAGCCGGACGGAGGCTTCTCATATCGGCCATTGCGGTCTCTCTGGGTTCGCGGGCGTGACGGTTCCGCCGGCCGGCAAGGGCATGGGTCCTGCCGGAGCTTGATTACACAGGTCTGTGTAGCTACGTTAGGAGCGAGCGGCCGCTTGTCAAGGACTAATTTACACAGGTCTGTGTACCATGGAACGCTCCGCAGAAAAGCGCGCTATGGAGAAGCGGATCCTCGATATCGTTGACCGGCTGTTTTACGGGCGAGGCATTCGTGCGATAGGCGTCGACACGATCGCCGACGAGGTCGGCATCAGCAAGCGCACGCTGTACAACTACTACCCTTCCAAGGACGAGCTGATCACGGCGTATCTGGCGCGCCGCCTGCAGCCGAGGGGCTATTCCGATGAGCCGCCTGCGCAGCAGATTCTCGGCGAGTTCGATCGTCTCGAGAGGCAATTTGGAGCGACTGGATTCCGCGGCTGTGCGTTCGTCAACGCCGTCGCCGAACTGAAGGAGCCCAAGCACGCCGCCAACAAGATCGCGCTCGCCTTCAAGGAGCAACGACGCATGTGGTTCCGGGAGTTGCTGAGCCGTCTCGATGTGCCCGACCCGGACACGCTCTCGCTGCAGCTGCTGCTGCTCGTCGACGGGGCAATCGCCGGGGCGCTGGTACGCGGTGAACCAAAGGTCGCGCGTGCGGCACGGGAGGCGGCGCGGGTTCTGCTATCGGCTGCAGGTGTCCCCGCGGTGCAAGCGGCAAAACAGCGAGCATCCAAGCAAGCACACTCCAGGTCCCGTCGAACCCACTGAACTTGGGCAGCGTGCGCGCACTAAATCGACAAGCGCGCGTCCACCAGGAAATGAGTTCACCCGTATTGCCTTGATTTGCTCGGTCTTGCGGTCTTCGACCGACGCATGTCAGCCAAAATCTACCCAGTTGGAAACGACGTACTAGCTCTTGGTCGGGGTGATCCGCGCCGTCGGAACGGATGGTCGTATTTTCAGCAAATGGACGCCGGTCGCGTCCGAAGGAGCATGTGCGATGTTACGTAAAACGATGATCGTCTTGGCAACGGCTGCCGCTCTCACGGGGGGATTGACCGCTGACGCGTTTGCGCGCGGCGGCGGAGGTGGTGGGCACGGTGGTGGCTTTGGTGGCGGACACGGTGGTGGCTTCGGTGGTGGACACGGTTTCGGCGGCGGCGCTCATATGGGCGGTGGCTTCGGCGGCGGTCACGTTGGTGGCTTCGGCGGCGGTCACGTTGGTGGCTTCGGCGGCGGTCACGTTGGCGGCTTCGGCGGCGGCGCTCGCATCGGCCGGCTTGGCGGGGCCCACATCGGTGGCCTTGGCCATTTCGGCGGTGGTGGCGCCGCTTTCACTCGCGGTGCTGCGGGTCACCACTTTGCGCAGGCGCGCGGCCAGCTTGGACACGCACGGCACTTCCGCGGCCGGCGTTTCGTGCCGGGTTTTTATGACTACGACTACGGGTGCAGCTATCCCTATTACACGCCATACGACAGCTGCTATCCGCCCTCGTACTACTAGCCGTCGGCGCGGGTGGCTCACCACGAGCGCCAGGATAAAAAGGTCGAATCCATGATGACGCGCTTTGCGATGGCGACGGCGGCGGTGCTCTTGGGCTGCAGCTCTGCCTATGCACAAGCGCGCATGAACGTCTCGCCCCTTCCGGCGCTTGGCATGACGTCACCGCTTGGCATTCCCAATGCGCCGGTCGGGCAAACTGGAATTCCCCTGGGCGCGACCGAGCTGGCAACGCCAGGCGTGAGCCCGACCACATCCGGCGCGGCGCCTTTGCTCGGCGCGACATGCGCCGGTGCTTCGCCGGCGCCTGCTGCCATGGGAAGCTCGACGACGACGGCCTCGACCGGAATGGGAAGTCCGATGACGGGAGCGTCTGCCGGGACGGGAGGTTCGGCGGCGCCTGCCGGGATGGGAAGCTCGGTGCCGGGACTGTCCAGCACCGCGCTCTTCGACGGCGGCGGCATGACCGCAACCGCGCTGGGGACTTGTGCCGCGTCCGCGACGGCATCTCCGCCTCTGGCCTCGTCAATGGGTCCCGGGTCATCCGTCGGCATGGTTGGAATTCCGCTCGGCTCGACCGAACTGGGAGGCGGAGGCCTCAGCCCCCCATCCGTTGCTCTGAGTCCGAATTCCTCGGCGCCCGTGATGAGCTTGCTGCCCCCTCTCAGCGGTATGACGCCGCCCTCGACTCCGTCGGTGTCGACCGCGCCGAGCACGCCCCCATGCCCGACGACTCAGACTGGTGTCCCCACGATCCAGGGAATACCGACGACGTTCGGAGCGCCTTTGACAGGCGCGATCCTGGGCAGGGAGGCCGTGACGGGCTGCCACTGACGTCGAGAGGGCGATCGAGAATTTTCGCCGTCGGCGTGCGTGCGACCTCACGATGAGCGGCGAGCGAGCTTTCCGTTGGTATTCTTGCTTCGCTGGCGCTTGGTTTCCTCGATCAGCGCGCGATCGAGGCGCTCCTTGGCTTCGACCTCCAGAGCGTGTAGGCCGGCCAGCGTTTCCTCGAGATCGCGCCGCTTGCCCTCGAGCTCCCGGATGCGCTCGGCGATTCGCTCGAGCCCGCGCTGGTACTGCGCGGCCCCGGTCTCGTCCGCCTTGTACAGGCTCAGGTACTCGCGGATCGCCTCGATCGAGAATCCGAGCCGCCGCAGTCGCTGGATGAGCACGAGGCGCGCCCGGTCCTGATAATTGAAGACCCGAGTGCGCCCCACGCGCGCCGGCGCAATCAGCCCGCTCTCCTCATAGAAACGAATCCCCTGGGACGTCAGGGAAAATTCGTTGGCCAGCTCGGCCACACTGTAGAACCGGGAACGGTCGGAGGGCGCTGAATCGGTCATGTGCAGCAATGTGCGACTTGCGCAGGCCAAAGTCAACTTGAATGCACGCTAGCTAGCGGGAACCAGCTATGCAGGGTCAGCTAGTGTGGCGAAAATTCCTTTATTTCCTGAATTTTTCATTGCACAACAGTCGCTTAATAAAGCGCGATTTATTTATATAAAGCGCACTTGACATAACGCAGGAAATGGTTTCTAAAGGGTGCGCACGCAGGCGCGCGGCGCGTCGATCGGATCGGACCGTTTAAGGCGAGGATTGGACAATGACCTATCGCGCTCCCGTCAACGAGATGCTGTTCATGATGCGCCACGTCGGCGAGATCGAGCGCGCGATCGACGAGGGCATCTATGCGGACCTTTCGCTCGACGTAGTGGAAAATATTTTGCAGGAGGCCGCGCGCTTCTCCGGAGAAGTGCTGGCGCCGATCAACCGGTCCGGCGATCGCCATGGCGCGCAACTGCGCGACGGCGTCGTCACGACGGCTCCGGGCTTCAAGGAAGCCTACCAGGCCTGGATAGGCGGCGGCTGGAACGCGCTCGCCGGTCCGGCCGAATACGGCGGACAGGACCTGCCGCTGCTGCTAAATGCCGGCTGCTCCGAGATGTGGAATGGCGCCTGCCTCGCTTTCGGCGTTGCCCCGCTCTTGACTTTCGGCGGCGTGGAAGCGCTCGCCGCGCACGGTTGCGAAGACCTCAAGCAGCGATATCTGAGCAAGCTCGTCGCCGGCGAGTGGACGGCGACGATGAATCTGACCGAACCGCAGGCGGGCTCCGACCTCAGCGCGATTCGCACCCGGGCGGAGCCGTGCGGCGACGGCAGCTATCGGATCTGCGGACAGAAAATCTTCATCAGCTACGGCGAGCACGACCTCACCGACAACATCGTGCATCTCGTTCTGGCGCGATTGCCCGACGCCCCGAAGGGCACGCGCGGAATATCGCTGTTCCTGGTTCCGAAGGTGCTGCCCAACGGCAGCCACAACGACGTCCGCTGCAGCAGCCTCGAGCACAAGCTCGGAATCCACGCGAGCCCGACCTGCACGATGATCTACGGCGACGGCGGCGGGGCCCGCGGCTGGCTGCTGGGCGAGGAGAATCGTGGGCTCGCCTGCATGTTCACCATGATGAACAGCGCCCGCCTGTCGGTCGCGCTGCAGGGCGTCGCGATTGCCGAGCGCGCCTGCCAGGACGCGGTCGCTTTCGCCGGCGAGCGTCGTCAAGGCGCCGCGCTCGCCCGCAACGGCAACGGCATGGTGCCGATCATCGAGCACGCCGACGTGCGGCGCATGCTGGCGACGATGCGCGCCCTGACCAACGCCGCACGCGCGATCTCTTACGCGACCGCGGCGGCGATCGACCGCTCGCAACGATGCCAAGAATCCGCCGAGCGGCGGGCGGCCAGCGAGCGCGCCGCGCTGTTGACCCCGGTCGGCAAGGCGTTCGCGACCGATGTCGCCATCGAGGTGGCATCGCTCGGCATCCAGGTGCACGGCGGGATGGGCTTCATCGAGGAGACCGGCGCTGCTCAGCATCTGCGCGACGCCAGGATCCTGTCCATCTACGAAGGCAGCAACGGCATTCAGGCGATCGATTTGGTCACACGAAAGCTCCCGATGTCCGGCGGCGAAACGGTGCTCGGCCAAATCGACGCGATGCGCCAAATCGCGGGACGACTGGCGGACGCCGATTGCACGAGCTTACAGGCGGCGGCGCCGCAAATCGCCAAAGCCGTCGACAGTCTCGAGCGGGCGACGCGGTTCATGCTCGGTGCGCTCGCCGAGAACGCCACCGAGGAGGCGCTCGCCGGAGCAAGCCCCTATTTGCGGCTGTTCGCGACGGCGCAGGGCGGCGCGCTGTTAGGCGCATCGGCGCTTGCGGCGCATCGCGCAGCGAGTGCCGGCGACAACGATCCGGCGAATGCCGGACGCGTGCAGCTCGCGCGGTTTTTTGCCGACAACATCGCGCCGAGCGCGCCGGGACTCGCGGAGGTGGTGGTTGCCGGCGCGGCTTCACTCGAGGACGCACAACGGATGTTGGTCGACTGAGCAGGCGTGCCGCCCTGCCGATCTCGCGAACGTGCGGCACATCGGGAACGCTGAGCGTCACTGAGCAGAGGAGGATGCCATGAAAGCCGTGTTGGGGTTGGCCATGATCGCGGTCGGTGCGGCCGCTGCTGCCACGCCGGTCAAGGCTGCCGACGAAGCGATCAAGATCGGCATGCTGACCGACCTCTCAGGTCTTTACGCCGCGCCGACCGGGCCGGGATCGGTCTTTGCCGCCCGACAAGCCGTCGCGGATTTCGTGGCCGCGCACAAAGGCCTCAAGGTCGAGGTCGTCGCCGGCGACCACCAGAACAAGCCAGACATCGGCGCCGGCATCGCCAACCGTTGGATCGACGCGGAGAAGGTCGATGTCATCGTCGACGTGCCGACGTCGTCGGTCGCCTTCGCCGTCAACGACATCGTCAAGAGCAAGAACAAGGTGTTTCTGGCCTCCGGCGCCGCGGCCTCCGACCTCACCGGCGCGCGTTGCACGCCCAACACGGTGCACTGGACCTACGACACCTGGGCGCTGGCCAACGGCACCGGCAAGGCGATCGCGACCACCGGCGGCGACTCCTGGTTCTTCCTCACCGCCGACTATGCGTTCGGCCATGCGCTTGAACGCGACACCGCGGCGGTGGTGGAAGCCAACAAGGGCAAGGTGGTCGGCCGCGTGCGCCACCCGCTGGCGACCAACGACTTTTCATCCTTCCTGATGCAAGCCCAGGCCTCGAAAGCGAAGATCGTCGCTCTCGCCAATGCCGGCGGCGACACCGTCAACGCCATCAAGCAGGCGGCGGAATTCGGCATCGTGCGCGGCGGGCAAAAGCTCGCCGGCATGCTGGTCAATATCAGCGATATCGATGCGCTCGGTCTTCATACCGCGCAGGGCCTGCTGCTGACCGAGCCATGGTATTGGGACGCGAGCGACGCCAACCGCGCGTTCGCGAAGACCTTTGCCGCCGGCAATGGCGGCCGCCATCCCACCATGATCCATGCCGGCGTCTATGCCGCGGTGACGCACTACCTCAAGGCGGTGGTTGCGCTCAACGGCGCCGCCGACGGCAAGGCGGTGGTCGCGACGATGAAGACGCTGCCGACCGATGATCCGTTGTTCGGTAACGGCAGCATCCGTCCCGACGGGCGCAAGATCCACGACATGTACCTGTTCGAGGTGAAGCGGCCCGAAGAATCGAAGTACCCGTGGGACTATTACAAGGTGCGCGCCACCATCCCCGCGGCAGAAGCATTCCGTCCGCTCAATCAAGGCGGCTGTCCGTTGGTCAGCGGCTGATCGACACCCGAGCAATTCGAAGGAGGAAAGTCCATGTCACGCAAGCATTGGCTCGCCGCCTACGGCGAAAAAATTCCCTGCGAGATTAATCCGGACGCCCATGGCTCGGTGCTCGCGATGCTCGAAGCGGCCATGCAGCGGTTCGCCGACCGCCCCGCATTTCGCTGCTTTGGCCACACGCTCACCTATGCCGATACCGACCGGCTGTCGCGCAACTTCGCGGCCTTCCTGCAGAACAAGCTCGGCGTGAAGAAAGGCGATCGCATCGCCGTGATGCTGCCCAACATCGCCGCCTTCCCGCTCGCCATGCTCGGCATCGTCCGCGCCGGCGGCGTGCAGGTAAACGTCAATCCGCTCTACACGCCGCGCGAGCTCGAGCATCAGCTCAACGATGCCGGGGTCGAGACCATCGTCATCTTCAACGGCGGCTCAGCGACGCTCGCCGAGATCATCGGCAAGACCGCGGTGAAGCAGGTGATCAGCGTCGCGCCCGGCGAAGGCATCGGCGTGGCGTTGCCCGCTCCGCCCGTCGACGCAAGGCTCAAGAGCGTGATCACGCTCTCCGACGCGCTGGCGCAAGGCGCGCGGCTCCCGTTCACGCCGGTGGCGCTCTGCGGCGACGACTTGCTGTTCCTGCAATATACCGGCGGGACCACCGGCCTTTCCAAGGGCGCTGCCCTGTCGCACCGCAACCTCGTGGCCAATACCGAGCAGTTCAAGGCGTTCATGGCAGATGCCTTGCGCCCCGGGGAGGACGTGGTGGTCACCGCGCTGCCGCTCTACCACATCTTCGCGCTGATGGTGAATTTCATCTCCTACTACTCGATCGGTGCGGAGAACTGGCTGGTCGCCAATCCGCGCGACATGGACAGCTTCGTCGAGATTCTCCGTCAGGCGCGCTGCACCGCCTTCACCGGCGTGAATACGCTCTACGGCGGCCTCGTGATGCATCCGAAGATTTCCGACGTGGACTTCAGCAGGCTGCGCCTGGCGATCGGCGGCGGCGCCGCGGTTCTGCCGACGACGTCGGCGAAATGGAAGGCGCTGACCGGCAACGACATCCTCGAAGGCTACGGCCTCTCGGAAACCTCGCCGATCCTCACCCTCAATCCGCCGTCGACGAACGACTTTTCCGCGACCGTCGGCCTGCCGTTCCCGTCGACCGACATCAAGCTGCTCGACGCCAACGACAACGAAGCAGCGATCGGCGAGCCGGGCGAGGTGTGCGCCAAGGGCCCGCAGGTCATGCGGGGCTATTGGCAGAACCTGCAGGCCAATGCCGACGCCTTCACCGCCGACGGCTATTTCCGCACCGGCGACATCGGCGTGTTCGATGCCAAGGGCTTCCTCAAGATCGTCGATCGCAAGAAGGACATGATCATCGTTTCCGGCTTCAACGTCTTTCCCAACGAGGTCGAAGCGATCGCCGCCGCCTGCCCCGGGGTTGCCGAATGCGCCTGCGTCGGCAGATCGGACGAGAAGACCGGCGAGGCGGTGCGGCTGTTCGTGGCCAAGGCGCCGGGCGCGACGCTCACTGAAGCGGATCTGATTGCGCACTGCCGGTGCCAGCTTGCGGCCTACAAGGTGCCGAAGGAGGTCCGCTTCCTCGATTCATTGCCGAAGTCCGCCGTAGGAAAAATCCTGCGCAAGGATCTGCGCGTGTTGCCATAGGCGGGACCATGGCGATGGCACAATACTCCATGGCAAGCGCGCCGCGGTTCGTGGGCCGCGAGCTCGGGGCGTCCGACTGGGTGGCGGTCGACCAGGAGCGCATCGACGCCTTCGCGGCCTGCACCGGCGATCGCCAGTGGATCCACGTGGATGTCGAGCGCGCCCGGCGCGAGAGTCCGTTCGGCGGTCCGATCGCCCACGGCTATCTCACTCTGTCGCTGGTCGCCGCAATGGTGATGGAGCTCGGGGTGATCCCGCCGGATGCCGCAACTGGGCTCAACTATGGATTGGACAAGGTCCGCTTCCTTGCGCCGGTAAAAGCAGGCGCGCGCGTGCGAGCGCGCGCGAACCTCCTCGCGGTCGAGGCGCAGAGCCGCGGGCGGGTGCTGCTCAAGCTCAACTGTACGCTGGAGATCGAAGGCGAAGCGAAACCCGCCCTCGTCGCCGAGCTCCTGTGCCTGCTCATCGGCAAACACGATGCGTCTTAACTCGTGCCCGTCGCGCGACATGCCCGGCTCTGCGTAATGAGAAGCACCCATGGCAAGCGAAGCCTCAGTTGCCGCCAACAATGATATCCGCGAGCAGGCGGCGCAGCACACGTTGGCGGCGAATCCGCTGGTCGGCGTACGCGGGCAGGACATTCTCGATTCGGCACGTTTGCTGCTCGGGCAGGTTCTGAGCAATCCGGTCGCGGCCGCCCAGCAGTATCTGACGTGGCTTGCCGAGCTCGGACGCATCGCAACCGGCACAAGCGAGCTCGCGCCCGACGCCAAGGATCGGCGCTTTGCCGATCCGGCCTGGAGGGAAAGCGTGGCCTATCGCTCGCTCGCGCAGAGCTACCTGGCCTGGGGCAGCGCGCTTTATCGCTTTCTGGATGAAGCCAAGCTCGACAAGCGCGATGCCGAGCGCGCGCGGTTCGTCGTCTCGCTCATCGTGGACGCGATGTCGCCGACCAATTCGCTCGCAGGCAATCCCGCGGCGCTGAAGAAGCTCGTCGACACCGGCGGCGCGAGCCTCGTGCATGGATTGGAAAATTTCGTCGCCGATCTCATGCACAACGGCGGCCTGCCGGCGCAGGTCGACGCTCGGACCTTTGCGGTCGGCAAGAATCTCGCGACCACCTTCGGCTCGGTCGTGTATCGCACCCCGGTGATGGAGCTGATCCAGTACCGGCCGATGGGAGGCGAGGTGCACAAGCGGCCGCTCCTTATCACGCCACCGCAAATCAACAAGTTCTACGTCTTCGATCTCGCGCCGGAAAAAAGCATCATTCAGTATTGCCTCGAGGGCAACCTGCAGACCTTTGCCATCAGCTGGAAGAATCCTACCCCCGCCGAACGCCGCTTCGGAATCGACACCTACGTCGCGGCGCTGGAAGAAGCCGTGGATGCGATGCGCGAGATCACCGGCAGCGAGGACGTCAACATCTGGGGGTCGTGCTCGGGCGGCATCACCATGTCCGCATTTCTCGCGCATCTCGCGGCGCGCGGCGAAACCAAGGCCCACAGCGCCACCGTGGCGGTCTGCCTGCTCGACATGGCGGTCACGCAGAACACGACGGCGGGATTGTTCGTCACCCCGGAATCGATTGCTGCGGCGAAGAGCGCGTCACAGCTCACCGGCGTCGTCGAAGGACAGGAGCTGGCGCGCATGTTCGCCTGGATGCGGCCCAACGACCTGATCTGGAACTACTGGGTGAACAACTACCTGCTCGGCAACGCGCCGCCGGCTTTCGACGTCCTCTACTGGAACAACGACACGACGCGGTTGCCCGCCCGGCTGCATGCCGACTTCCTCGATCTCATCGACACCAACCCGTTCGTCAACCCCGGCCGGCTTAAGGTACACGGCACGCCGCTCGACATGCGCCGCGTCGACTTGGACAGCTATGTCGTCGCCGGCCTGACCGATCACATCACGCCGTGGCAGGGCTGCTACAACACGGCGAAGCTTTACGGCGAGCGCAGCACCTTCGTGCTCGCCAACAGCGGCCATATTCAGAGCCTGCTCAATCCGCCCGGCAATCCGAAGGCGTGCTTCTGGACCGGCGCGGCGAGCGCAGGGAGCGCCGAGAAGTGGCTGGAGCAAGCGGCAAAGCACAGCGGCAGCTGGTGGCCGCATTGGCTCGGATGGATCAAGGCCCGCTCTGCCGACATGACCGCGGCACCGGCCGCGCTGGGCAGCGCGCACAACCCGCCGCTCGAGGTGGCGCCCGGCCGCTACGTCATGGAGCGATAGATGCAGATCACGCTGCACGATGTCGAAGGACAGATGCTACGCGTCGGCATTCGCCGCGGGGAAAAGACGCGCCCGCCGCTCCTGCTCTTCAACGGGATCGGCGCCAATATCGAGCTGCTCGAGCCGTTTCTCGAGGCGCTCGATGGATCCGAGGCGATCATCTTCGACGTGCCCGGTGTGGGCGGCTCGCCGTCGCCCTGGCTGCCGTACCGTCCCTCGGGTTTGGCACGGCTGAGCGCGCAGCTCTTAGAGCAGTTGGGGCACGCACAGGTGGACGTGCTCGGCCTGTCGTGGGGCGGTGCGCTGGCGCAGCAATTCGCGTTCCGGCAGGGCAAGCGGTGCCGGCGGCTCGTGCTCGCAGCCACCTCGCCCGGCCACCTGATGGTGCCAGCTAAGCTCACGGTCCTGCTCAAGATGGCAACGCCACGGCGCTACAAAGACTCCCAGTATATGGAGCGCATCGCCGGCGACATCTACGGCGGGGCGTTGCGCGGCTCGCCCGAGCTCGTGCACAATTATCTGCGCCATGTCCGCTGGTCGAGCGACTACGGCTATTACCTGCAGCTGCTCGCCGGCTGTGGCTGGACGAGCCTGCCTTGGCTGCGCTGGCTTGCGCAGCCGACGCTGGTCATGGCGGGAACCGACGATCCGCTCGTGCCTGTCGCCAATGGCCGCATCCTGGCAAGCCTCATTCCGGATGCGCATCTGGTGACCATCGACGACGGCCATCTGTTTCTGGTCACCAGCGCCAGTAAATCCGCGGCAATGATCTCCGAATTCTTGAGCTGAGCGGGATACAACGGCGCAGCGGAGAGCTTGCTTCGCTACTCTTTAGGCTGGATTTTCCCGTTCCGGGTTGACCGCCAATTAAATCTTCTATCCGCGCGTGGGTTCGTTTTGCCAAAACGCAATCTCAGGTTGATATACAAGCCATATTCAACTTAATTGACTAGGGCTTCCACGCTTGCCCTCTCACGGCGAAAGCAGGGGGCCCGCGTCCCCTAGGGAGAGCCAAAGATCTCAATTTAGACCAACGTGACAGCCGACATGCGCCGGTCGCGCGTCGGCTCGGCTGGCGGGTAGAATTCCGCTGGCAGCGGCTGGGGCAATGGGCCGAGCGCCACGGCGGCGTGCGCGTCATCGAACGCCGCCCGATGCCGCCGCTGGGACATTTCTCGCTGATCCGCTTCGAGCGGCTCCCCGGCGGTGCCGACGGGCGGGGGAGGGCAGGGGCGATGGCGGGCGATATGGGTGACGGTCCACACAGTACCAGTTGAGTCCAGCGAAGCCCGCCCTAGGTGGGCCCATATGACGCCTTGTGCAGCTTGCGCACGTTGAATGCTTTGACCGGCCGGCGGAAACCTTTGAGTTCGAGCTCGCCGACTGATTCCAGGTCAGCCAGCGATTCGATTTCCGCGTGTACCTTCGCGTCGACCAAAATCTGGCCGTTGCGCGCCTGATCGCAGAGGCGGGAGGCAAGATTTGCGACCGTTCCCGTCGCCGAGTACTGGAAACGTCCTTCGAATCCGATGCAGCCGAGCGTCGCAAAGCCATGGGCGATTCCGATCCCGAAGCCGAGATCGTGACCATGCGTGCGCCAGTTTGCAGCGAGCTTTGCAACTTCATCGCGCATCGCAACCGCCATTTGTACCGCCCTTGTCCAGGGGGCCTCACACGGCAAGGGGTCGTTGAATAGAACCATAATCCCGTCGCCGGCAAAGCGCTCGACGGTGCCTTCGAACTTGTCGATCAGAGCGCCGAGCGCGCTGTGATAGTCCCGTAGGACCTCGATCACCTCCTCGGGCTCGGCGCTTTCGGCAAACGCGGTGAAGTCGCGCAAATCGCAGAAGACGACGGTAACCTCGCGGCGGTGGCTCTCCAGCACCCGCTCATCGCCCGAAGACACGAGCTGAGCGATCTGCGGTGAGAGAAACCGCTTCAAACGCCCGATACGCGCGATCTCGGCAACTTGCTCTGCTACGCGCTGCTCGAGCGTCCGGTTCCAGGTCGCGAGATCGGCCGCCTGCGCCTGCACCTGATCGTGGAGAGCCTTGACCCGCAGGACCGACCTCACGCGGGCGACGAGCGCCGCTTGATCGACCGGTTTCGTGAGATACTCGTCGGCACCGGCGTCAAGCCCCGCCACTATGTCCTTGCTGTCCACCTTTGCCGTCACCAGGATGACGGGCAGGAATGGAAATGCGGCGTCGCCCTTGAGTCGGCGGCAGGTCTCTATCCCGTCGAGATTCGGCATCATCACGTCGAGGAGAACCAGGTCGGGGCGGTGCTGCTTGACTGCGGCCAGCGCCTCTTCACCGTCAGCGGCCTGCAAAGTCTCGTAGCCGTGCGTTTCCAGCCGCGTTGTAATGATGTCGCGGTTGGTCTCGCTATCGTCGACGACAAGGATGCGCGGGGGGTTGTTCATAGCGGCGCCCCGGAGGAGCCACTTATGGCACATACTGCCGGATCTTGGCCAGCAATGCACGCGGACTATAGGGTTTGGTCACATAAGCATCGCACCCTGCTGCTCGTGCCTTGCCTTCATCCCCGCTCAGCGCATAGGACGTCACGACGATGATCGGAATGGCGCGCAAATCCGGGTCGGCCTTGATGCGGCGCGTCGCCTCATAGCCATCGAGCAGAGGCAGCTGGATGTCCATCAGAATCAGGTCCGGCCGTTCCCTCGCAGCGGCAGCCAGCGCCTCTTTGCCGTTTTCGGCTTGGATGACCTCGTATCCGGCGCTCGTCAACAAGTCGTGCAGAATCCGCCGATTGTCCTCATGATCCTCCACCACCAGGATGCGCTTGCTCATGCCTGTGCTTCCTGTTGTTTGACCGCGACAGGAAGGGTGAAGAAAAAGGTCGATCCCCGACCGAGAGTCGATTCGACCCAGATCCGTCCATGGTGCATCTCGACGATCCGCTTCGCGATCGATAATCCAAGACCGGTGCCGCCTTTCGTTCGCGTGGAGGAGCTGTCGGCCTGCTGGAATTCGTCGAAAATCCTGGCTTGGTCGGCGGCACTGATCCCGGGTCCGGAATCGGAGACCGCAACGGTGAACGAGCCGTTAGCTGCCGACGCCTTGATGGCGACTTCGCCCGCGTCGGTGAACTTGATCGCGTTTCCGACGAGGTTCAGCAGGACCTGCGCAATGCGGCGCTCATCACCGTGTCCAACAGGTAGCTGCGCCGGGACATCGGTCTTGAATGTGAGGTGCTTTTCGGCCGCCAGCGGCTCCACGGCATTGACCACGCCGTCCACGACTTCCTTCAGGGAGTAATCCCCGACCGACAAGGTGAGTTGCCCGGCCTCGATCTTTGCGAGGTCAAGCACGTCATTGATCAGGCCGAGCAGGTGACGGCCGTTCGCCTCAATGCGTTCGAGCACTTGACGCATCTTGTCTGACGTCTCGCCATAGATGCGGTCAAGAATGAGTTCGGTGTAACCGAGAATGGCGTTCAAGGGGGTACGTAGTTCGTGGCTCATATTGGCGAGGAATTGCGATTTGTGCCTGCTCTCGCTCTCGAGTTGGCGGCTTTTCTCATCGATTTCACTGAATAGACGCGCGTTCTGGATCGCCAATACCGATTGAGCGGCGAACGTCTTGAGAAGGTCGATCGTCTCTCGGGGGAAAAGCCCAGGCGCTTTTCGGCGAACCACGAGCAAGCCGACAATATGGTCCGGCCGCATCAATGGCGCAATCAACAGCGCGCGATAACCGGCACGGCGGATAATTTCGGACGACGGTTGGTCGCGAATGTCTGGGACCTGAACCGGCTCGCGTTGCATCACGGCGGACGCGGCCAACGGATGGTCGAGGCCAACGCCCTGCTCCCTGAGCGCGGCAACTACCCCCCGGTCCATGCCGTAGGTCGCACGCAGATGAAAAAGGTCTTGATCGAAAACATAGATTGCACCGGCGTCGGTGCCTGAAAGCTCCACGGCTTTGGTAACGATCGTCGTCAGCACATTTTCGAGGTCGAGCGTTGAATTAACGGTTTGGCTGACCTCGCCGAGAGCGCGCAGCTCGCGCACGGATTGAGCCAACTCGCGCGTGCGAACCTCGATCCTTCTTTCCAGGTCGCTGTAGGAGTCCTGCAGCTTTCCAGCCATCTCGTTGAACTGGTCGGCGAGACCTTCGAGCTCATCACCGGTGTTGACTGAGATGCGCTGACCCAGATCACCGCTGCCGATCCGCGCAGCTCCGGCCTGTAATGCCTTGATCGGCACCACCATTTGTCGCGCGAGAAACATGCCGGCGAGAAATGCCAGGCCAAGGGCCGCTGATAGGAACAATCCCGTTCGACCTATGGTCGCATATAGCGGCTCGTACGCCTCATCGACCGGCAGTTCGACGAATACTAGCCAATGGAGCGGAGCGACCGGCGCATGGGCGGTCAGCACCCGTCGACCTTCGATGTCGTTGGCGACTTCCAAAGGGTCTGGCGGCGTATCGCCGACTGTACGGGCAGCTCGCACCTGGGCGAGATTCGACAAGTCGATATTGCGCAGCACCAGACTGATATCCGGATGCGCGATAAGGCGACCCTGGGCGTCGACCACGTAGGCGCGCCCCTTTCGCCCCACTTTGATCTGCGACACGACGTCTAAGATGAACTTGAGATTGATCTCGGCAACGCTGACTCCGGCGTCGCGAAAAGCGCCAGCAAGGGAGAGAGTCATGTAAGGTTCAGATTCGCGACGAAAATAGACTGGCCCATAATAGACCTTGTTCGCCATCGCGTTTAGGAAGCTGGGATCCGTGGAAAAGTCGATATTGCTGCCGATCTCGTCGACTGCAGTCCGCGAAACACGCAGCTGCTCATGGCCTCTGGCGTCGAGTTGTGCGAGTTCGGCGATAGCGGGTACTTGGCGGAGCAGACGCGAAGCGTCGAACACAAGTTGCTCGCGCGTGCTTGCGGTCTGTGCCATCTGAGTGGTCCAACCGAGTTGGCTTTCGATCTCGTTGATGAAGCGACCGATCTTGTCAGCTGTCGCCTCCGCCTGCTTGCGCTGGATATGAATGAGCGACGTTTTGTGATCCCGATAAGAAAACCAGATCTCGAACAGTGCGTTCGTCAGCAGAGCCACGAAAACCACGGCCACAAACAGTCCGACATATTTGCGAAAGAGCCGGCTCCGCTTGATCCCAGATGGCGCTGCAAAGGAGGCCGTGAGCCCTCGCGTCGCCGTCGGTATCCATCCCGTGACAGCGCCAACCACGGAGCGCGGTAAATTTCCGCGCCTCATTCGGACACCGCACCGGTCCGCGGCATCAGCGCTCCCCATTGATAGCCAAGCATCCTTGCGCTCTCGAGCTCAAACGTCATTGGCTCCTGACCCGCGATCGGAGGGCGGTATGATGAGCGGACCTCGGAGACATTCGCGGGGTTAGACATCGGGCCGATCCGCGCCGTATTCGGCACGATTCCTCAGAATCTCGAGCCACTTTTCATCGACAATTCGAAACTAGTGGTCTCGCCACGCCCCCATCTGACAAGCAATAGCATACGCCTATCGTACGCTTATGTGATCCATCTCACACTTGAGGCAGTGCCCAGCAGGCGCCTTCTTCAATCGGACGCAGAGACACCATGATCTTGAAATTCGAGCGCGAAATCAATCAGTTCGGAGGAAAATGCGGGGTCATATTGCGGTGCCGAACGCCGACACGAATCGCGTCATTCGCCCATCCTGTGGCGCGGACGTTCAGGTCGCAAGAACCGTTGGAGTTCACGAAGGACTGAGTCGTGAAAGACCGAGCTCCTGCGCAACGTCGCCCAACTCAGTCCAGAGTTTGACAGGCAATGGAATCCCGGTACGCCGGCGTAGCTCTGCCTCTCGATCGCCGCGTTCGCCGGGCAGCAATAACTCACTAAAACCGTCGCGGCGGGGCAGTGCTTTAACCACGTCTTTCAGCTGTTGGATATCGCGACGATAATCGGTCGAGGGACGAAAGTTTGCGATATTAAAGACGATTATCATGGCATTCTGAATTGGCCCTTTCGCGCCGCTTGGCGGCGCGATGATTGGTGTGCCTGCGAGGATCCCGGTCAGGCATTCGAACATAAGCGAGAGACCTGAACCTTTCGGCCCACCAATCGGAAGCACGGCTAGCGCTTGGCGTGCGTCAGTCGTGGGTTTGCCATCGGGATCGATGGCGATCCCTTCCGGAATTGGTTTTCCCTCGGCAGCGGCTTGGCGGATGCGGCCCGCTGCCGCAACGCTTGTTGCCATGTCGAGCACGAGCGGCGCGTCTTGCGCACCCGGTCCAGGAACGCCGATCGCGATCGGGCTGGTTCCGATACTCGCTACTTTGGCGCCGTGATAGGCCATGAACGGCAAGCCGGCCAGAATGACGAGCGCGGCGTATCCGCGTTCCGCGACCCATTGGGCATAACGTCCGATGGCGCCCAGATGGTGAGGATCGCTCAGCAACCCGACCCCGACGCCGAACTGGTGTGCCACTTCAATCGCAAGCGCCGCAGCGCGCATCATGCAAACGGGACCTGCCGCTCTATTGCAATCCATAATGAAGGTCGCCGGCAGCAGCTGACGCAACAGGGGCTGTGCCCTGGGATTGAACTTCCCTTGGTCAATCTCTTTCAGATACCCCGGTATTCGCACCACACCGTGTGAGTCGATGCCACGCTCGTTTGCCCACACCAGCACCTCCGCGAAGGTCTCCGCGTCGGACGTTGTCATCCCGGTCGCGGAAAAAACGGCGGTCACGAACCGTATAAGCTCCTCATGGCCAACACGCACGTCCCCCATATTCATGCCTCCGCCGACTGAAGCATATGGCGCTGCGCAATAGCAGACGCCAATAGCTTTTGTGCTCGTTGATGATTGACTCGCGTGAACGGGCCTTTAATGGTTGGTAGATTTTTCAGCCGCCCACCGGCTGACGCCGCCAGGGGCTACGGTCATGGGAGGGATACATGGCATCAGGCGAATTTATCCTGCAACGCACTTGGGCTACGCAGGCGACCATCGGCTTCCTGGGCGCGACTACGCCTTCGATCTGGAGCGCATTCGTCGCAGCTTTCGAGCAGAGATTGCGTGAACTCGATTGGATCAATGGCGGCAACATAGTCATTGATTATCGCTGGGCCGAGGGACGACAAGACCGCTACGCCCGCCTGGCGCAAGACTTCGTCCGGAGCAATGTCGATATCATTGTCACCTCCGGAACTGCGCCGGCTATGGCAGCGAAGAAAGCAACATCGGCGATACCGATCGTCTTTGCGGCGGCCGGGGATCCGGTGCGCACCAAGTTAGTTGCCAGCCTTGCACGCCCCGGACGAAATGTCACAGGCATGTCGAATGGGCAGACCGATCTTGCTGCCGAGCGGCTCGACCAATTGCGCAAGCTTGTCCCCGGGCTGCGGCGGCTGGCGATTATGGGTAATCGCGGTAGTCGCAACATCCCGTTGGAAATGGATCGGATCCAAAGAAGAGCCCGCAGCCTCAGGATCGAGACCTACATATGCGACGTTCGACGAGCCGCACAGATCGCGCCCGCCATCAAGCGACTGCAAGGCCGGGTGGACGCGCTTTTCGTTTGTACTGACCCGCTTGTGACCACCAATCAAATTGCCATAAATACAGCGGCGGCGAGCGTGAAGCTGCCGACCATGCACGCATTTCGAGAATATACCGAGACGGGCGGCCTGGTCTCCTACGGACCGGACTTCCGGGCCATGTTTCAGCGCGCGGCCGATCTAGTGGACAAGATTCTGCGTGGGGCCAAGCCGGCTGATCTTCCCGTCAAGCTGCAGAAGGGGTATGAACTCGTTATCAACCAGAATACCGCGACTGCGCTCGGCATCCCCATACCAAAAGGGGTCCGCGGTCGCGCGAAGTTGATCCGGTGACGGAGGGCGGGATATTCGAATAACCTTCCCACGCGGGAAGGTCGGCGCCCAAAGGCCGTCTGCAAGGAGGGTGCCATGCGAGGCCGCGAAACTCGGTTAGACCCGCCAATGCTCTTAACAGCGCCAGCAACTGGCTTGCGTCGGCGCGAATTCGTCGCGTTGCTGTGCGGCGCGGCGCTAGCGTCCGTGCTATCTCCGCTGCGCGCCCAACAGCAGGGCAAGTTGCCGACTATTGGCTTTTTGGGGGCGACCACGCCCGCAATCTGGAGCGCATTCATCCCACCTTTTCAGCAGAGGTTGCGTGAACTCGGCTGGATCGACGGTCAGAACATCGCTATCGAGTATCGTTGGGCGGAAGGACGCGAGGACCGCTACGCTGAGTTTGCGGATGAGTTTGTACGCCGCAAGGTCGACATAATCGTGACGGCGAGTACTTCGGCGGTCGCAGCCGCTAAGAATGCAACCACGACAATCCCGATTGTCTTTGCCGCAGCGGGAGATCCGGTTGGCACTAGGCTGGTTGCCAGCTTGGCGCGCCCAGGCGGCAATGTGACAGGCCTGTCGAACCAGCAGACCGATCTTGCCGGCAAGCGGCTCGAGCAGTTGCACAAAGTTGTGCCCGGCCTCCAGCGGATAGCCGTTATGGGCAATGTTCATGGCCTTAACGTCGCCTTGGAGATGAATGAAGTTCAGTCGGTGGGACCCAAGCTCGGCATCGAAATCACCAGACTCGAAATCAAAAAGAAGGACGATATCGCTCCCGGCCTCGAGGCACTCAAGGGCCGTGTGGATGGGCTTTACGTTTGTACTGATCCGCTCCTTACAACGTATCGAGGTCTCATCAATACCATCGCGGTCAACGAAAAACTCCCGACGATATATGCATTTCGCGAGTACGTCCTGGCGGGAGGTCTGATGTCCTACGGACCGAACTTCCCGGACCTCTTCCGGCGTGCCGGTGATTATGTCGACAAAGTTCTGCGTGGAGCGAAACCGGCGGACATTCCGATCGAGCAGCCGGTCAAATTCGATCTCATTATTAATCTCAAGACGGCGAAGGCGCTCGGGTTGACCATCCCCGAGACATTTATGATGCGCGCCAATGAGGTGATTGAATAAAGGTTTTCACGACTTGTGCAGCTTTCCCGCCATGTCGTTGAACTGATCCGCAAGTATTTCGAGCTCATCGCCGGTCTTGATGGAGATACGTTGGCTAAGATCCCCGCTGTTGATGCGGGCAACGTCGGCCTGCAGCGCGTGGATCGGCTCGACCATTGCCCGGGCAAGTAACATGCCGGCAAGAAATGCCAGCCCTAGCGCTGCCAAGAGCAGGAACGCCATGCGACTAATTTTGGCGTAGAACGGTCGATAGGCCTCGTCGACCGGCAGCTCCACGAATACCAGCCAACCGAGTGGAGGGATCGGCGCATAGGTGGTCAGCACCCGCCGGCCTTGAATATCCTTGGCGACTTGCATCGGGTCTGATGGCATCGCACCGTCAATTGCACGGGCGGCCCGCACCTGGGCTAGGTTAGACAAATCGATATTGCGCAGTACGAGGCTGATGTCCGGATGAGCAATGAGGCGGCCCTGCGCATCGACCACGTAGGCGCGGCCGTCCTGGCCCACTTTGATCTTCGAGACCAGGTCCCAGATGAACTTGAGATTGATCTCGACAACGCTGACCCCGGCGTAGCGAAAAGCGCCAGCAAGTGCCAGGGTCATATAAGGTTCGGTTTCGCTGCGAAAATAGACCGGCCCGTGGTAGAGCTTGTTCGCCATCGCGGTGACGAACTTCGGATCCTTGGAAAAGTCGGCATCGCTCTCGACCGCATCCACCGCAATCCGGGAGACGCGCAGCTTCTCGCGCCCGTTGGCGTCCAGTTGCGAGAATTCCGAGATGGCGGGCACCTGCCGTAGCAGACCCAAAGCATCGAACTGCCGTTCCGCCAGCGTGCTCGGCATCACGGCCATCTGATTGGCCAGACCGAGATGACCCTCGATCTCCTTAATGAAGTAGCCGATTTTGCCGGCCGCCGCCTCAGCCTGCTCGCGTTGCATATGGATGAACGAGGCTTTGTAATCTCGATAGTCAAACCAAATCTCGGGCAAGCCGTGGGTCAAGAGCGCCAGGCAGACGACGGCCACGAATAGCGTGACGTACTTGCGAAAGAGGCGGCTCCGCAGGATCGCGGGCCGAGCCGTCGGAGATGTCGCGAGTGGTCGCGCCGCCACCGGTACCCATGCCATAACAGCGGCCAATCCTGAGTGCCGCGAATGTCCGCGCCTCATTCGATCACCTTATCGGCATGGGGGAGCAGCGTTCAGATTGGGGAGCCGAGAGCCTTTGCAATCTCGAGATGATAAACTGCCGCCGTTGCATGTTAGTCGTCTGACCCCGCAAACGCGCAGGACGTCCCCTTAAAAGCATACCATCCGGAACAAGTGTGTTATCTACTTCACACTCGGTAGCGGGGCGCTTAGTTGGCGGAGCTTGGACTGAGCCTTTTGATCACGGCGGCAGGCGCCGCGCGCCTACATGTACGCGGCGACGCTCGCCGGCAGCGGTCATACCTGAACTTCGCCTATTCGATCAGCTCGTCGGCACGCACGAGCAATCTGCGCGGCAGGGTGAGGCCGAGCGCCTTGGCGGTTTGGACGTTAATGACCAATTCAAATGTTGTCGGCTGCTCGACCGGAATATCGGCCGGCTTTGCTCCGCGGAGGATTTTGTCGACCAACTCGGCAGCGCGGCGCCAGGTGCTCGGCCAGTTTGGGCCATAGGACATCAAGCCCCCCGTTTCGACATACACCCGGTCAAAGTAGGCTGTCGGCAAGTGTGCCCTCAGTGCCAAGGAATTGATCTGAATTCGATTGGTGTTGTAAAGCGGTTCACTTGGAACAATTAGTGCATCGCTGCGACCCTGGAGCGCCTCGATAGCGGGCGCGATATCCTCCGCACGGCGGATTTCAACTATGGCGACATCGAGGCCGAACTTGCCGGCCGCTGCCTTGACCGCGTCCGTTTGCAACTCTGTGACGGGATTACCGACATGATACAACATCGCCAAGCGGCGGAGCTTCGGGAGGG
>WNGF01000874.1_pt1 | contig 45185 bp, 47 predicted proteins | sample 5400641 | NCBI WGS metagenome assembly WNGF01 (sample SAMN13153371, study PRJNA577476) | soil metagenome | isolation source: 80 cm soil or saprolite under grassland replicate 2 | place: USA:California | collected 2016-06-15 | reverse complement strand
CTGTCGGCGAAGGACACGCGTTTGGCGCTCGACCTGGCGCACGAGCTCAATGTGCCGATGCAGGTCGGCGAGGCAGTCAGCGCCGACATGGACGAGGTGATCGCACGCGGCTGGGGTCCGCTCGACTTCGACGTCGTGGCGCGCCTGCAGGAGGAGCGCGCCGGGGTGGTCATGGAGCTCGCGCAACAGGGAGTAACGGCATGAACTTGGGCCGGATTGGCATCTGGAGCTCGGCGCTGCGCAATGCCGAGACATCGGTCGCCGCTCAAGCGGCGGCGGAGCTCGAGGAGCTAGGCTATGGCGCGTTGTGGTTTCCGGGCGGCAGCCCCGAGGGCTTTGCCGACCACATCTCTGGCTTGCTCAGCGCGACGCAGCGGGCCGTGATCGCGACGGGCATCGTGAGCGTCTGGACGCACGATCCCAAGGTGGTCTCACAGCAGTTCCAGCAATTTGAGCGCGCAGCACCGGGACGGTTCCTGCTCGGGATCGGCATCTCACATCCGCACGTGGTCGAGCGGGCAGGACTGACCTACGCGAAGCCGCTGGCCAAGCGAGCGGCAGGTGCTGGCATCGCTCGGACCGAAGAGCTTGCAGCTGGCGCGCGAGCGCAGCTGGGGTACCCATCCGTATTTCGTGCCCGTCGCGCATACGCGCGTGGCACGTGCGGCGATTGGTCCCGGCAAAGTGCTGGCGCCCGAGCTGATGGTGGTGCTCGAGACGGATGCCGCGAAGGCGCGCGAGATCGCGCGCCAGCACATGGCCATGTACCTGGGTGCGCCGAATTACGCGAACAATCTGCTGCGGCTGGGCTATACCGCCGAGGACATTGGCAGTGGCGGCAGCGACCGCATCGTGGACGACATCGTCGCGTGGGGCGACGAGGCGCGCATCCTGGCCCGCGTGCAGGAGCACCTCGACGCGGGCGCGGACCACGTGTGCGTCCAGGTGTTGAACCAGGATCGACGCGTCCCGGCGTTGGACGAATGGCGTCGACTGGCGCCGGCGTTCTTCGCCCGCTCCTGATTGCCACACCAGGGACGAGGGGGTTTCATTTTCCTTCTCTAACGAGAAGCAGCTGTTGAGGAGACTCCTTGTCGTGGTCGGGCCGACCGGGTGCGGCAAGACCGCGCTGGCGCTCGGGCTCGCCGACCGCTGCCGGCTCGAGGTTGTCTCGGCTGATTCGCGCACCGTCTATCGATGGATGGATATCGGCACCGCCAAACCGACGGCGGCCGAACGGGCGCGGGTGCCGCACCATCTCATTGACCTTGTCGATCCCGACGAACCGTACACGCTCGCCCAGTATCAGGCCGCGGCGCTGGGCGCCATCGCGCGCGTGTTCGAACGTGGCGGGCTGCCGGTGCTTGTCGGCGGCGCGGGGCTGTATGTCAGCGCAGTGTGCGATGGGCTGCGGCTGCCCGATGTGGCACCCGACGTGGAGTTCCGCTCTGCCTTGGAGGCCCGTGCCAAGTCGGAAGGGTGGGCGGCCTTGCAGGCGGAGTTACAACGGGTGGATCCCGAAAGCGCGGACCGTATCGAGCCACGGAATGTGCGGCGGGTTATTCGGGCGCTGGAGGTCCACCACGTCACGGGCATCCCGTTTTCCAGTTTTCAGCAGCGGACGCCGACGCCCTTTCGGCCGGTGTTCGTTGGCATCAATGTGGACCGCGCTGAGCTCTACACACGGATCGACGCGCGCATTGATGCCTGGATGGTCCATGGATTTGTGGACGAAGTACAGGCGCTGCTCGCCAGGGGTTACGACGAGACGCTGCCGTCGATGAGCAGCATTGGCTACCGCGAAATCGCGCGCATGCTGCGGGGCCTCCTGACCCGCGGCGAGGCCACAATACAGATCAAGCACGCCACGCACCAGTACGCCAAGCGCCAGCTGACCTGGTTCCGCCGCGACCAGCGCATCCAGTGGCTGCGTCAGCCGACGCCCGAAGACATACTGAGCCTCTTAGACGGGTAGTAGCGTCTCCTCTTTGAACTCAGAGAGCACATCCGGCAGTTCGGCGTTCTCGGAGACCACATCGAGCGGTCGCACGCGGTACAGCTCTGGGTGCGTCGCCACGTGCGGCTCGATCCCGCGCTGCAGGTCGGTGACCAGTCTGGTCATGAGCCGCCGCATGTGGATGATCGCGACGTCGGTCGTACCCAGGTGCTCCTGGGTGCGATCGCAGATATAGCCCATGCCTTCGGTCATCGCTTGGTCCTGCGTTGGGATGAACGGCATGCCCGTGAAGCTGACTTTGCGCTGGACCGAGCGATCCATCCCGTACAGGTTTTTGCGGCGATGGGTAGGCAGCAGCGTGTCGATCTCGACGCCGTCGGGGAAGTGAAACATGCCGGGTTCGGTGGGCAGGATCGGTCGTGGCGGCGGGCCTGACCCATTCGTCCCCGCGGGCGTCGAGCCGGGCACGCGCGAGCCGCCCAGCAGGAAGCGCCAGCAGTGGTTGTCGTCGATCGGCATCCAGATCGTGGCACCACTCGTATAGCCCGATGCGGATGGAATCAAGGCGAAGATCGGCAGCAGGAACTGCGTGACGCGCCAGTAGTAGTCGCCGGCGGCCTGTGCGCGGCGGCCGCCGTAGCAGAACCCATACGGCGTATCGACCACAAACAAGCGTGGATGGCGATCGTTGGTGTAGCCGTCCTCGCGGACCAGGTTCATGATCCCAGTGCCGTCGTCGGCGAACACGTTGTGCAGGAACGAGACGTGGACGGTGTCGAGCTCGCCTTCGAGGCACTGCAGCCAGTTGGCTTCGACCAGGAACTTGACCTGGCGCCGCTCCTGCTCTGGCACGAAGGTGAACGGCAGCTGGGGCGGGCCCTCAGGCTTGTATTCGGGCGGGCCCATGTAGATCCAGATCACGCCGCCGACCTCGGCCGTGGGATAGGACTTGATGCTGATCTTGTCCTTGAAGGTGCTTTCGGGCGGTTCGTTGGGCATGTCGATGCACTCACCCGATGTATCGAATTTCCAACCGTGGTACACGCAGCGCAGGCCGCAGTCCTCGTTGCGCCCGAAGTACAGTGGCGCCCGCCGATGCGGGCAGAACGCATCGATGATGCCGACCTGACCGTTGGTGTCGCGGAAGGCGACCAGGTCTTCGCCGAGGGTCCTGGTGCGGATCGGATCGCAATCCGGCCCCGGCAGTTCACTGCTCAGCAGCGCCGGCAGCCAGAAGCGACGCAGCAGCGTGCCCATCGGGGTGCCAGGACCGACCCTGGTCAGCAGCTCATTGTCCTTGGCGCTTAGCATTGGGCCCTCCCGTCCGTGACTCTGGTTCGGGCGTCGTGACAATTACAGGGTACGCCGAGATGCACCGACTTATCCCGTCGCTCGAGCGTGCCGCGGCCTTCACGGCCGTCGATCTCGGTCACCAATCTGCCCGAAATGGAACGCCTGCATCATGCCGGCTGGGCCAGGCTAGCCAACTCGGGTCGGCGCTTGTGCCAGTTGGTCGTTTGCTGGTAGGTATGGCCGACGCGGAGCGCTGTGGCTTCCTGCCATGGCGGCGCGGCGATCTGCATGCCAATCGGTAGGTTCTGTTGGTCGAAGCCACAGGGCACCGCGAGTGACGGGAGTCCGGCCAGATTGAACGGATACGTGAAGCGCGTGTGCAGGCCAGTCATGGCCGAGCCGATCTCGGGCGCCGTGGTTGACATCATTGGCGTAACCAGGACATCAACTTTGTCGAATACCGCGGCGAACTCGGATCGAATGTCATGCCGGTCACGCTGAGCGCGGATGTAGTCCACCGCCGGCGTGGATCGCACTGCCTCCAGTCGCTCACGCACCGGGTCGCCGTAGTCCTGCGGTCGCGACGCGAACCACTCGGCATGAAATGCGTACATCTCGTTGCGCAAGATGATCATGCCGATCTCTTCGGCTCGCTTGACGGCCTCGAACGTGAGCGCTACGGGCACTGCGCCTAGCTGCACGAGCACATCGATAGCCGTTCGCCAGGCTTGCTCAACCTCGGGCTGGAGCTCGTCCGTGAAGTGGTTGATCGGCACGCCCATGCGCACGCCATCCACACCTCTGCCAAGAAATGCGGTGAAGTCGGGCACCGCGGTATCCACGGAGGCAGGATCGCGCGGGTCGTAGCCCGCAATCGCGTTCAACACCAGCGCCGCGTCGCGTACCGAGCGGGTCATCGGCCCGCAGTGGTCGAGCGACCACGACAGCGGCACCACGCCGAAGGCGCTGACTCGGCCATACGTCGGCTTGATGCCCGTGGTACCGCAGTAGTGGCTGGGGATGCGGATCGAGCCAGCCGTGTCGCTGCCCGAAGCCGCCAGGCACATGCCCGCGGCCAGTGCGGCGGCCGAGCCGCCGCTCGAGCCACCCGGAATTCGACTCAGTTCCCACGGGTTGTGGGCCGCGCCGTAGTGCGGATTTTCGTTCGTCCCACCAGCGGCGAACTCGTGCATGTTCAGCTTGCCGAGCAGCACGCTGCCTGCCTGACGCAAGTGCGCGACGACGGCGGCGTCCTCGTCGGGTACGAAGTCGGCCATGATCTTCGAGCCCGCGGTGGTGCGCACGCCCCGCGTGTAGTACAGGTCTTTGTGCGCGATCGGGATGCCATGCAGTGGACCGCGATACCGACCCTTGGCGATCTCTCGCTCGGCGTCCTCAGCCTCATGCAGCGCCTGGTCGGCGAGCACGGTGATGAACGCATTGACGTCGCCGTCGTGCGCGGCGATGCGCTCGAGGCAGGCGCGTGTCAATGCGACCGGCGACACCTCGCCGCGGGCAAGGCGCGGACCGATAACGCCGATCTCAGCGTAGGCCAGGTCGTCTGCAGTCACCTCGTCAGCGTAGCCGCGCTACTTGCCGGCGAGCCGCGCGACGACGGGCGCGAATGCGTCCATTACGCGATCGAACACCATCACGTAACTGATCCCCAGCTCCGCGCGCCGCTGTTCGAGCGTCTCCTCGATCGAATCGACGCTGCCAATCAGGAACGACGCCGAGCCCAGCACGTCCTGCCGTGTCGTCCGGAAGTGTTCGGCCAGGGCGTCGGCTGCGCTGAGCGGGTCGTCAGTGACCTCGACGCGCGCGGCGAACACGTTCAGCTCGAGCTGGTCGAAGCGGTCGCCCGCGGCCGCGCGCACGATGGCGACTTGTTCGGCGGCGTTTGCCGCGTGGAGTGTGGCGCTGCCGGTGGCGCGCTCGGCGAACCGGTGATCTTCGATGCCGACGATGTCGGCCTCACGGGCCGCCAGGCTGAGCATGCGCGTGCGACTGCCGGCGATCATGATCGGCAGCCGCGGCTTTTGGACCGGCTTCGGGAAGCCTTCCAGGTCTGTGATCGAGTAGTGCTGGCCCTGGAACGTGACCGCGCCGTCGGCAAACAGGCCCTTGATGATCTTGACCGACTCCTCCAGGCGTGCCACGCGGGTTGCCGGCGGATCGAAGGGAATACCCGTCCATTGGTAGTCGGCTGCCATCCAGCCGGCGCCGAGGCCGAGCTCGAACCGGCCGTCGGTCAGAACGTCGAGCGTTGCCGCGTCCTTGGCCAGCAGTGCCGGATGGCGGAAGTCGTTGTCCAGCACGATCGTGCCCACTCTCAGACTTCGTGTCGCGTACGCCGCGGCCTGGAGTGCCAGTAGCGGCGACCACTGCCGCCCAAAATGGTCGGGCAGCAGCAGCGTCGAAAAACCCAGATCCTCGGCCGTGCAGGCCAGGTCGCGCCATTCCCGAGGCGAAGCCCGCTGGCCGCTCACGCCAAACCTGAACGCTCTCAGTGCCAGATATCGAAGGTACCGCGTTTCCAAAACAGAGTGGTGCGGATTTGTTTGACCATTTGACCCTGATATCCTGGCCCGCATGCCCGCCCGCCGCCGGTTGGCTCCGCCAGATATTCCGATGCCGATGCCGTCGCCGCAGGCGAGTGTTCCGCATCCGGTGCTGGTGCATCTGTCGATCGATCAGATCGACGTGCCGCGCGCGCGCATCCGCCGCGATCTGGGGCCGATCGAGGACCTGGCATTGTCGCTGGGCAGCTTCGGCTTGCTGCACCCGGTGCACGTGTATGCCAGCCACGGTCGGTATCGACTCATCGCCGGCGAGCGACGCCTCGAGGCGGCCAAGAAGCTGGGCTGGAGCAGCATCGACGCCATGGTCCGCGAGCCGAACGAGAACGATCTGCTCCTCGAGCTGGTCGAGAACACTCAGCGCAAGTGGCTGTCTGATGCCGAGGAAGCGGATGCGCTGATTCGCCTGGTGCGCGAGATGGGCTGCGAGATGAAAGAGGTCGCGGCCCAGGCAGGTCGGTCCGAAGCGTATGTCTCGAAGCGGGTGCGCGTGTTCGAAGATCCGGTCTTGCGCAAGGCGGTCGAAGAAAGCCAGCTGCCGGTGTCCGTCGCCGAAGAATTCCTGGGCATGCCCGCGCCCGAGCGCCCGGCCTGGGTCGCGAGAGCCATCGCCGGCAACTGGGAAGGCTGGCGGGTGCGCGAAGCCTTGCGCAACGCGTTACCGGGCGTGGAAGGGCCAGGCGAGCCGAAGGCGAACGCAGTCGCGAGTTGCCCCGACGCCGCGGTGGCGCGCCAGGTGCGCGAGCGGCCGACCGATCTCACCCAGCAGATCAGGTCCCTGGAGCGCTCGCTGCGCGACCTGCGCCCGTTCCAGCTCACGCGACCTGACGAGAAGGCCCTCGCCGACCTGCTCCAAACGCTGCTGCGGCTCGCGCGCGCGCACGCCGGACGGGGCAAGCTGGGGCTGACGTTCCCGTCGATCGAAGAGGCCGAGCGCGCCGCAAGACGGCGCTGAGCAGCGTCTAACCGCGGCCGCTGAGGCTCGGCTCGGTCAAGTGGGTGATCGTCTGCAGCAGCCCTTGTAAGGCGTGCGCTTCCTCAGCGGTGAGCTGGTTCGGCTGGGTGTCCCGCAGTCGTGCCTCGAGGCTGCGTAGTCGTTCGGTGAGCTCGGCCGGCCGCGGGCGAGTGATTTCGGTCCGAAAACTCCGCTGCGCGTCACGGCCGTACGACCACCACCTGGTCATAGGTATCGGTATACGTACTTGTTTGAGGCCTGTGCATGTAGGGACCACCACAAACTTTGGCAGGTCGGTTTGTGGCCTGGCCACAAGGCCTACATATAGAAGCGGCCCAAGCTCTCGGCGACCATGGCCGGTTTGCTTTCGCCTTCGACCTCGATCGTGACTTCCTGGGTCAGCTGGACCACGCCCGGGCTGACTTCTTCGACGTTGAGCAGCTTGGTGCGCGAGCGAATCCGTTTGCCAACCTTGACCGCATTGGGGAAGCGCACGCGATTCAGTCCGTAGTTCACAGCCATTTTCATCGGCAGCTGAATCTGGATCCCGTCACGCTCGCGCTGGAGCATCAGCGACAGCGACAACGTCAAATAGCCGTGCGCGATCGTGCCGCCGTACGGCGTGTTCTTGGCCCGCTCGGGGTCAACGTGGATGAACTGATGGTCGCCAGTGACATCGGCGAACTGGTTGACCCGTTCCTGGGTCACTTCGAACCACTGGCCGATGCCAAGCTCCTGGCCGACCAGGCCCTTCAGCTCCTCCAGTGTAGTGACCGTCTGTGCTGTGGTCATGCGTCGCTTCTCAAGCGCGCGTGGGGACGTGGCCGTCGACGCCCGGCCGCGGACGGACTCGCGACAGCAGGTCGCGCACCACAGGGCCAAGCTCATTGGGCTCCCAGCGCTCGCCCTTGTCGACCTCGGGTCCGACGGCGGCGGTCTCGATCACCGCTAGATGACCACCGCGCACCGCGAAGATCTGGCCGTTGACTTCGGACGACTCGGCGCTGCCGAGCCAGACCACGATCGGCGAGATGTTGTCGGGATCGCCCTGGTCGAATTCGCCATCGCCGCTGCCGAGGCCGGTAGGTGAGCGGCGCACGATCGTCTCGGTCATGCGCGTGCGCGCACCGGGCGAGATGCAGTTGGCGGTGACGCCATAGCGGCCGAGCTCCATCGCCGCGATGATCGTGAACTGGGCGATGCCTGCCTTGGCCGCGCCATAGTTGGCCTGGCCGATGTTGCCGTAGAGACCGGTCGGCGACGTGGTGTTGATGATGCGCGCGTTGACGGGCGTGCCGGCCTTGGATTGATCGCGCCAATAGACGCTCGCGTGATGGCTCATACTGAACGTGCCGCGCAGGTGAACGCGAATAACCGCGTCCCACTCGTCGATCGACATGTTGGCCAGGGTGCGGTCGCGCAGGATGCCGGCATTGTTGACCACCACGTGCAGGTCGCCGAAGTTGTCGATGGCGGACTTGATGACGCGCTCGGCGCCGTCGAAATCTGAAATGTCTTCGCCATTGGCGAGCGCTTTGCCGCCCATTGCGCGGATCTGATCGACCACCTCGCCCGCGGGTCCGGTTGACGAGCCGGTGCCGTCGAGCTCAGCGCCAACGTCATTGACGATGACGGTCGCGCCCTCGCGCGCGAACGCGAGCGCGTGGCTGCGGCCGATGCCGCGCCCCGCCCCGGTGACGATGACTACCCGCCCGTCGCAAATGCCAGGCATAGCTTCCTCCTCGAAGTGTGCAGGCATCACGATACAGTCCCGTGCGCGGTATGACGCGCTCACCCGGGCCGTTTGGCGGCCGCGGTGCGTTGTACCTGGTCTATGCACACCGCACACAGCACGACCCAGCGCGGTCGCGCTGCGCATCTCCAGGGCCGGCGCATGCTGCTGCTCGCGTCCCTGGTCATCTGGCTCGCGAATTACCTGGTCTTGTCGGCCGTGCCGAATCCGGACGATCCGACCGAAGTGTCATTCACGTTCTTCAAGCGCCAGGCCGAACTGGGCAACGTGCTCGACATCACCAGCCGCGCCGAGATCATCCAGGGCACGTTGAAGCAGCCCACGCTCTATCCACCCGAGGTTGGCGAGCGGGGCCGCTCGGTGATGCACTTTTCGACGGTGCGCCCGGAGTTTGCCGGGCAGATGCTGGAGGACCTCCTCGATAGCCAGGGCGTGACGATCAACGCGCGGCCAGTTGTGGAGGCGCGTAGCTGGTGGATGAACCTGCTGCTGAGCTTTGGCCCAACGCTGCTCTTCGTCGGTGTCCTGGCCTGGTTCGCCAGCCGCGTCGGCGGCCCGCTCAGCCTGGGCCGCAGCCGCGCCAGGCGCTTCGACGCCCAGGAGTCCGAGCGGCGGGTCACGTTCAGCGACGTGGCCGGCGTCGACGAAGCACGCGCCGAGCTGGTCGAGATTGCCGAGTTCCTCAAAGATCCAGAGCCGTTCACGCGCCTCGGTGGCACCGCCCCCAAGGGCGTCCTGCTGGTCGGCCCGCCGGGCACGGGCAAGACCCTGCTCGCCCGCGCGGTGGCCGGCGAGGCCGGAGTGCCGTTCTACAGCATGGGCGCCAGCGAGTTCGTCGAGATGATCGTCGGCGTCGGCGCGTCGCGCGTGCGCGACCTCTTCAAACAAGCTCGCCGTACGGCGCCGGCGATTATCTTCATCGACGAATTGGATGCGATTGGCCGCGCTCGCGGCAGCGGCGCAATTTCCGGCGGCCGCTCCGAGCAGGAGCAGACGCTGAACCAGATTTTGACCGAGATGGACGGCTTCTCGGCTCATGAAGGCGTGATCGTGATCGCCGCGACCAATCGGCCGGACGTGCTCGACGCGGCGCTCTTGCGGCCCGGTCGCTTCGACCGCCAGGTCACGGTGCACGCTCCGGACAAGGTCGGACGCGAGGCGATTCTGAACGTGCACACGCGGCGCGTGCCGCTGGCCGACGACGTAGACCTGTGCGGGATCGCGTCCTTGACGCCCGGGCTCGTGGGCGCCGACCTGCGCAACCTGGTCAACGAGTCGGCGCTCATGGCGGCGCGGCGCAGCGATCGGGCTGTTCATCGCCGCGACTTCATGGACGCGCTCGAGAAAGTGCTCCTCGGTCCGGCACGCCACGTCTTCATCTCGCCGGCGGACCGCAAGCGGGTGGCGTATCACGAGGGTGGCCACACCATCGTCGGCCTGCTCATGCCCGGCGCCGACCCGGTCACCCGGGTCACCATCATGCCGCGCGGCCGCGCGCTCGGCCTGACCTACCAGCAGCCCGAAGATGACCGACACATGTACGAAGAGCGGTACCTGCGCGCGCGTGTCACGGGTGCGCTGGGCGGCCGCGCGGCCGAAGAAGTGGTGTACGGCGTCCGCACAACCGGCTCCGCCAACGATATGCAGGTAGCGACCGACCTGGCACGCCAGATGGTGACGCGCTGGGGCATGAGCGATCGCTTCGGCCCGCTGGCGCTCGCTCCGCGTGACGGTGGATTTCTCGGGTTCGCCGATTCCATCATCGGGAGCAGCAAGCCATTCAGCGAACTGACCGCGCAAGTGATCGACGCCGAGGTGCAGCGCATTCTCGACGACTGCTACCTCGCCGCGGTGGCGCTGGTACGCGAGCATCGGGCGCAACTGGATACACTCGCCCAGGCACTGCTCGAGCGCGAATCGCTCGACGAGCACGAGATTCTGGAGGTCACCGGTCTGCCGGGCACACGCTCGATCGCGGCCGCCTAGGAACGCGGCCGAAATGCCTGACATGTCCCTTGCGACAGCCTGCCGCGTTCCTAGGCTAATCTTGGAACGAAGTTCGGCCGACTACGACTTCGAGCGTAACCCGGCTTGTCGGCCGAACTTCTAGTCGCGGACCGCGTCGCGCACCAGGCGTGCCACCGTGGTGCGTAGCTGGATCTCGCTCTCCTCGGAGTACCACGCCGCGTGCGGTGTGATGACCACGTTGGGCAGCTCGGCCAGCGACGGCGACGATGGCGGCTCGGTGCGCAATACGTCTAGCGCAGCCGCCTTTACGCGACCGTCGAGCAGCGCCTCGCGCAGCGCATCCTCGTCGACGAGTGCGCCGCGGGCGGTATTCACGAGCACCACGCCGCGTTTGACCTGGCCAAGCTCTGCGCGGCCGATCGCTGGTGGCTCGTCGAGGCTTGCCGGACGGTGCAGCGACAGGACGTCCGCTTCGGCCAAGAGCCGTTCGAGCGGGGCCGGCTCGATACCGCGCGCGAGTAAAAGATCGTCGGCGAGCAGCGGATCGTAGCCCAGCACGCGCATGCCGAAAGCGGCACCGCGCACCCCGACGCCCGAGCCGATACGGCCGGCGCCGATCAATCCGAGCGTCAGGCCGCGGATTCGCCGCAGCGGACGGACGGGTTGAAGCGACCATTGCCCGGCGGCCACTGCGCTGGCCAGCGGGTGAATGCCGCGCAGGATCGCCAACGCCAGCGCCAGGGTGTGGTCGGCTACCTCCTCGGTGCAGTAATCGGGCACGTTGCGGACGGCGATGCCGCGTTCGGCGGCGGCCGCCTGATCGATCGTGTCCAGGCCGACCCCGTAGCGGGCGACGATCCGACAGCGGTTCATCGCGGCCAGAACCTGGCGCGTGATCAGGGCGTACTGCACGATCACGCCATCGGCCTCGCGGACGGCCTCGATCAACTCCGGTCCGGCGCGGATCTGGCGCGCGTCGACGTGAATGCCCAGCGGCTCCAGGATCGCTCGCTCGATGCTCAGGTCCGGATAGTCGGCGTCGGTGACGACAACGCGCACGGGGCTGTTGGGCAGGTGGTCCAGTGTATCCACTCGGGGCGCTACGCTTTGGCTACCGATGCCGTTCACGCAGCTCTGCGCCTCTACCCTTGACGCGATGGCCGGCATCAGTGATGGGTCGAGCGTCATGGTCGGCGGCTTCGGGCCGACGGATGCGCCGACCGTGTTGATCGAGGCGCTCGCCGAGCACGGTGCGCGCGAGCTGACCCTCATTTGCAACGGTCCGACTGGCCGGCCAGGCAGCAAGGACAGCAGCATGCTGGTCGAGCTGGGCCGGGTGCGCAAGGTGATCTGTTCGTTTCCTGTGCCGGGCACGACCAGCGGCGAGATGACCGCGTTCGAGCGGCAGTTTCAGGCGGGTCAGATCGAGCTCGAGCTGGTGCCGCAGGGCACGCTTGTCGAACGCATCAGGGCGGCGGGCGCGGGCATCGGCGCCTTCTTTACGCCGACGGGCGCTGGGACGCAGTTTGCCGACGGCAAGGAGGTACGCAGCATCGATGGCATCGAGCACGTGCTGGAATATGCGCTGGCCGCCGATGTGGCGTTGATCCGCGCGCACGTGGCGGACACGGCCGGCAATCTGGTTTACCGATTGTCTCGACGGAACTTCAATCCGTCGATGGCCATGGCGGCAGCGCTGACCATCGCCGAGGTGGGCGAGGTGGTGCCCGCGGGTGCGCTCGACCCTGATCTCGTGATGACGCCGAGTATCTTTGTGCAGCGAGTCGTTAAGCGGTGACGGCAGAGCGCCTGGCACGCGAGGCCATCGCCCAGCGCGTCGCCCGCGAGCTCAACGACGGCGACTACGTCAATCTCGGCGTCGGCGTGCCCATACTCGTGGCCAACTACGTGCGACAGCCCAAGCGCGTCATGTTCCACGCTGAAAACGGCGTCCTCGGCTTCCGTCCACTTGCCGAAGGCGCACCGCCGGATCCGGACCTGATCAACGCCGGCTTCCGGCCGGTCGCGCTTGTCCCCGGCGGAGTGGTCATGGACAGCGTCGCGGCCTTCGCCATCATTCGCGGGCGGCACCTGGATGCGGCGGTCCTCGGCGGTCTGCAAGTTTCGGAGCGTGGCGACCTGGCCAACTGGATGCGCGCCGGTCGCAGCGTTGGCGCCGTCGGCGGCGCCGCCGACATCGCCCGGGGCGCCAAACGCGTCTTTGTCGCCATGGAGCACACCACACGCGACGGCACCCTGCGCATCGTGCGCTCGTGCTCCTACCCGCTAACCGCCGTGCGCTGCGTCGACACCATCTTCACCGACGTGGCCGTGATCCGCGTCACCCCAGATGGCCTGGTCCTGGAAGAAGCAGCCCCCGGCTGGTCTGTCGAAGACATCCAGGCGATCACCGAGCCGACATTGATCGTTAGCCTCTCGCTGCGCCCCATCCGTCTATAGCCCGCGAGCGGAAACCTTGAATATAGCCGACCCATATTCAAGGTTGATGCTACTCTTGGCCTTGCCAGGAGAGTTGAACTGTGGCCGGAACCGTTACGCGGGAATGGACTGAGGTCCTCGATGCTGGATTGAGTCGGCGAGCGCGTCGACCGTGCCGCTACGAGTCCTACATTCCTGACGGCATCGCCGACCTGCGTCTGACATTGCCGACTCAAGTTACGGCGGACATCGGAGAGGCTGAGCGGGCGCTGCAGGATTTGAATTCAGGCGGACCTCGACTCGCGAGCCTTGAAGCGCTCGCCAGGCTCCTGCTTCGAGCCGAGGCAGTTGCTTCCTCGCGAATCGAAGGGTTGGAGGTGGACGTGGGTCGACTCGCCCGAGCGGACGCGGCTCGCCGCGGCGGTGAATCAATCAACGATCCAACGGCGGAGGCAGTCCTGGGCAACATCGACGCAATGGATCTGGCCGTCGGAGAGCTCGCAGCGAAGCGCCAGTTGGCGGTGACGGATCTGTTCGCGATGCATGAGGCGCTGATGCGCCAGACGTCGGCTCGCGGAATCGGTGGCCATGTGCGGGTCGGGCAGAACTGGATTGGCGGCAACGATTACAGCCCGTGCGGTGCCGACTTCATTCCACCACCGCCTGAGTTCGTTGCCGATCTGCTCGGAGATCTGGTCGCATTCATCAACTCCGTATCGCAGTCAGCTTTTGTCCAGGCGGCGATTGCGCACGCCCAGTTCGAAACCATTCACCCATTCGTAGACGGCAATGGACGGGTTGGGCGAGCGCTGATACATTTGGTGCTTCGGCGACGCGGCCTCGCACCTCGCTTCGTGCCGCCCATCAGTCTCGTGCTCGCAACAGAGGCGCGCACGTATGTCTCGGGCCTCACCGCGTTTCGGTACGTCGGCGCTCCCACCCGCGCCGCCGCACAGCAGGGCATCGCAATGTGGCTTGGCACGTTCGCTTCCGCTACCGCCCGTGCATGTCGCGATGCGCAGCAAATCGCGGTTGACATCGACGCGCTCGAAAGGCGCTGGCGCGAACAGGCGGAGCCGGTGCGCAGAAACTCTGCTGCGGACCTGCTATTAGGTCTGCTTCCCGCGGCACCCATCCTCACGGTCTCAACAGCGGCGCAACTCACGGGGCGAAGCTTTCAGGCCGCGGATCTCGCCATCGCGCACCTTACCAAAGCTGGCGTGCTCCAGCAGACGAAGCTCGGCCGCCGTAATCGGGCGTTCGAGGCCGTTGGACTCGTCGATAGTCTCACCGCCATCGAGCGGCGGCTCGCGAGTCCGGCTCGAGATACGCGCGATTCCGCCCCTGTTCGGCGCGTGCCGTATCGGCGAGCAAACTTGAATATGCGCGATCGAGATTCAAGGTTGCCAGCGCCGTGAGGCTGGCGGTGGTACCGATTCCGGGTACGCGGCCGGAGGGGGTGTTGTTTTCAGCACACGAGCTGCCGCGGTTGCTGGAGGTGGCTCGCCTGGCGGAGGCAGTGGGCGTGCCGGATCTGGGGCTGAGTGAGCACGTGCTGATGGCCTACGACTCCGCCTCGTATCCGTTCGGCGCTATCCACATACGACAGCGGAGCCCTTTCCCGAACCGATGATGACGCTGTGCGCCATGGCCGCGGTGACGTCGAGGATCAGGCTGTTGATGTCCAAAGGTCGGTCGCAGGATGTGGCCCTGGATGAGGAGCTGCCAGGACTGCAACAGGCGGGCGTCACGCATCTACGGGTGCAGTTGTCGATGTTCGTCGAGCGTTTCGACGAGATCGAGCCATTCCTCGAGAGGCTTATGCTCAGGCCGTGGACTTTGGACTGACCGACGAACAGCGCATGATCCTCGATACCACCCGCGAGTTCGTGCGGCGTGAGCTGCTGCCGCTCGAAGCGGAGGTCACGCGCGGCGAGCTGCAGGGGCGCGACTTTCCCGATCACGACACGTTGCGCGCGCTGCAGCAGAAGGCGAAAACGGCCGGTCTGTGGGGCCTCATGACGCCGGAGGAGTACGGCGGCGCCAACCTGGGCGTGCTCATGACCGCGCTCATCAACATCGAGACGGCGCGCGCCTTGATCCGCTTCAACTACGGCGGCAGCGCTGACAACATCCTGTACGGCTGCAACGACGAGCAGAAGGGCCGCTATCTGCTGCCGGTCATCTCTGGCGAACGCCAGAGCTGCTTCGCGCTCACCGAGCCGGACACCGGCTCAGACGCGACCAACATTCAGATGAACGCCGTCCACGACGGCACGGACTGGGTGCTCAACGGGCGCAAAGTGTTCATCTCCGGTGCCGAGACAGCCGACTTCGCGATCGTCTTCGCGGTGACCGACAAGGACAAGCGCCACCGCGGTGGCATCACCGCCTTTCTCGTCGACCGTGAGATGGGCTGGACTACCTCGCGCATTCCGCTCATGAGCAATTGGTCGGCGTCCGAGGTGCTGTTCGACGATGTGCGCGTGCCCCAGTGCAACGTGCTCGGCGAAGTTGGGCGCGGCTTCGAACTGGCCATGGCTTGGATCGGCAACGGACGACTCCTGATTCCGGCTCGCGCGGTAGGCCAGGCGCAGCGCCTGTTAGAGATGGGTCTGGACTATGCGCGCGGCAGAAAGGCGTTCGGACAGCCGATCGCCGAGTACCAGGCAATCCAATGGATGCTGGCCGACAGCGCCGTCGAGATCGACCAGGTCAAGTGGTCGACGCTGCGCGCGGCGTGGAAAGCAGACCAGGGTAAGGACGTGCGCCACGAGGCGTCGATGGCCAAACTGGCCGGCGCGCAAATGGTGTGGCGCGTCGCCGACCGCATGCTCCAGGTGCACGGCGGCATGGGCTACACGCGCGAGGTGCCGATCGAGCGCGTGCTGCGCGAGGTGCGCGTGTATCGCATCTTCGAAGGCACGGACGAGATTCAGAAGCGCGCGATCGCGCGCAACTTGCTGCGCGGCCACGCGCGCATCGGCGCCTGGGACTGAGGTATCGGCTCGGAGGCGGCTAGCACTTCGGTCTGCGCATTCACGGGCATGGCGCTGGCCAAGAGCGCGAGCGCAGCTGGGGCTGAGGCGAGTCGCGGCCGCAACGCCGAAGGTGGCATCCGTTGGTTCCTCCCGGAATGAACCACGGGACCTGAATCGACGAACGGGAAGCGCTCCCAATTCAGTGTCGTTCGCCGGTAGTATTGACACCCGTTTTCGGGCAGCATACGAGGGTTTCTTGTCCGACACCGCTGCGAATCGGGCGATGGTGCAACTGCTCGAATTGCCGCAACCGCCCACGGCCGTCTTTGCGGCCAGTGACAACATGGCCGTTGGTGCGCTGCGCGCCCTGCACGATCGCGGGCTGCGCGTGCCGGACGACGTCGCGGTGATCGGCTACGACGATTTGGCCTTGGCAGCCTTTACCAGTCCACCTCTGACGAGTGTGCATCAGCCAATCAGCGATATGGGCGCTCACGCGGTGCGTGTGCTGATCGAACAAATCAGAGGCCAGAGTCCAGCGACCTCGGTGCGCCTGCCGGCGCGCCTGGTGGTCCGTGACTCGTGCGGCGGGGGAGCCGCCCTACTCCGCGCGAAAGGAGGATCTGACCTCGCCAGAGGTGCTCCGACGCTAGCCAATTAGGTCTGAGGCATGCGCATCCAGCACATGACCGCATCACGCGCCATTTTTCAGCACGCGTAACGCGAAGAGGGAGGTCCCGGATGTTCAAACGCGCCGTGCTCACGTGGGGGGCGACACTACTCGTCCTGGTCCTGACCGTTAACAGCGCCTGGTCGGCGCCAGCGGCCCAGACGACCCCATCGGCAACGCCGACTCCGGTTGCTGTCGATACGTTCGATCCGGCCGCCGCCGGCGGACGCACCGTCGTCAAGTGGTATGTCGGGCTCGGAACTGGTGGCGATCCCAAGCAGATCGACATTCAGCGCCAGGTTGTCGACCAGTTCAACAAGTCGCAGAACCGCATTTACGTGGCACTCCAGATCGTCGACAACCGCGTTGCATCGACAACGCTGGCCACCCAGATCGCCGCCGGCAACACGCCGGACATCCTTGGGCCGGTCGGAACCGTCGGTCGCGCAACCTTCGACGGCAACTATCTCGACCTGACTCCGTACATTGCGTCCAATGGTATTGACCTGAGCGTGTACGACCAGGCCGTTGTCAGTGCGTACAACATTCCTGGCCAGGGCCAGATCGGCCTGCCGTTCGCGGTGTTCCCGTCATTCGTTTATTTCAACAAGGATCTGTTCGACGAAGCCGGTCTGCCATATCCGCCGCAGAACTTCGGCGAGCTCTATCAGGGCCGCGAGTGGAACTTCGAGACGATCCGCGATCTATCCAAGAAGCTGACCGTCGACGATCGCGGCAACGATGCGACCAGTCCGGACTTCGCGCCGGACCGCATCGTCCAGTTCGGCTGGGACCTCCAATTCGTGGTGGCGTATGGCTTCTCGCGCTTCCGGATTCCGGGCAAGACGATCCTGTTCACCATTCTCGTAGGCACGATCATCCTGCCACAGCAAGTCACTATCGTTCCGACGTATGCGATGTTTACCCGGCTCGGCTGGGTCGGGACGTGGCTGCCGCTGCTGGTGCCGCACTTCTTTGGCAACGCCTACAACGTGTTCCTGCTGCGACAGTTCTTCATGAGCATTCCGCGCGACATGGACGAAGCAGCGATGATCGACGGAGCCGGTCCGTTCCGGACACTTATCTCCGTGATCGTGCCGCAGTCGTGGGCGGCGATCACCGCCGTCTGTCTGTTCCACTTCTTCTTCGCCTGGAACGACTTCCTCAGTCCGCTGGTCTACCTGGTCGGTCGTGAAGAGCTGTGGCCAATCTCGGTTGGCATGTCGTACTTCACGGGCCAGTACACACAGCTGCCGCACCTGATTCAGGCCACCGCGCTGATGGCGCTGGCGCTGCCCGTGGCGATCTTCGTGGTCGCGCAACGGGTGTTTGTCCAGGTCGTCGTCGTCACTGGCGTAGAGAAGTAAACGCACCCCTCACCCGCATTCGAGTGAGGGGTGGTGAGACGGATCGGGAACCCGAACGCCCTGGGGCGTTGGCGGCGCCCCAGGACGGCGGGGGGAGGGGAGCTGGCGCCTGGCGGGGGCGCCTTGAAAGAGGTCTCGTACGCTGCCTTGAGAGCGCTCTCAAGACGACCGTTAGCGTAGACCAATCAGGTTCGTCGTGTCAATACTTGGTCGGACCAATTTCTGACGGCGCGCTCACGCCGGTCGAGCGTGCTGCGCTCCGATGAACTCGCGGTACCAGTGGCCACTATCTTTGACCATGCGGCGCTGGGTTTCGAAGTCGACGTGCACGATGCCAAAGCGGCGCGTAAAGCCCCACGACCATTCGAAGTTGTCCAGCAGCGACCAGGCGAAGTAGCCGCACAGCGGGACGCCAGCTTGCAGTGCGGCGGCCGCGGCCTCCAGGTGGCCTGCCAGGTAACGCGTGCGCTCCGGATCGGCGACGCGCCCGTCCCAGCTCGAATCCGGGTAGGCTGCGCCGTTTTCCGTGATTGCCAGGCGCGCGACCGGATAGTCGGCGACGAGCCGTCTTCGCTCGCTGCTCCTTCGATCTGATAGGCCGCGGTCGCCACGCCCCAGGCGAAGTTGTCGGGAAAGCGCGGCTCACGCATCAGCCGATCGTGACCGCGCGCTGGCGCACCGCCGGCACGCCGCTCGACTGGCGGATCATCAGCGTCGTCGGCAGGCGGACTTGATTCGGCTGATGGTCATCCGGCTGCGCGAGCCGATTCAACAGCAGGTCCGCGGCGGCGGCGCCGAGCTCGTGGAGTGGCTGATGCACTGTCGTCAGCGGCGGCGTGAGAATCGAGGCGAGCGGCAGATCGTCGAAGCTGACCAGCGACATGTCCTCGGGTACGCGCAAGCCGACTTCGTGGACCGCGCGCAAAGCGCCGGCGGCCATCACATCACTGCCGGCAAAGACGGCGGTCGGTCGCTCGGGCAGCTGCAGGATCTGGCGCATCGCCGCGTACGCGCCGTGCTGCGTGAAATCGGACTCGACGATTAGCTCCGGCCTGATCTGGATGGCGGCTTCGGCGAGCGCCTGCTTGTAGCCGTCGCGGCGATCCATGGCCGCGACCATGTACAGCGGGCCGGTGATGACCGCGATGCGGCGATGGCCCAGGTCGATCAGGTGCCGCACCGCCTGAACCGCACCATCGCGGTTTTCGACGTCAGCCGAGCTGACATCAGCCAGATACGGATGCCGTCCAACGAGGACCAGCGGCGACGCGTCACGGATCAGCATCGGCAGGATCGGATCGTCGATGTCGCTGGACATCATGATCAGTCCGTCGACGTGCCGTCCACGGAGAACGCGCTCGTAGAAATCGTGCTCGCGTTCGGCGGTGACCATGGACAGCAGCAGGAAGTAGCCGCGATTACTGCACGTCTCGGTGATGCCCTGGATGACGTGGGGAAAGAACGGATCCGAGAAGATGGTCGCCGCCGAGCGCGGAATCAACAGGCCGACGACGTTGGTGCGTCGACTGGCCAGCGAGCGCGCGGCAGCGCGCGGGGCGTAGCGGTTCTCCTGGATGACTTGCTGGACGCGCGCGCGCACGCTCGGACGCACCGACGGGTGGTTGTTGAGGACACGCGAGACGGTGGAGCGGGAGACGTCGGCGAGGTCGGCGATTTCCTCGATCGTGAGCCGGTTCATGGAATCGCTCCCACGGAGCCATAATGCGTGCCGCCACCGCGCGCTGTCAACACGACGAGGCCGCCCTACCATGCACATCATGAGCACTTTCGTCCTGGTTCACGGCGCGTGGGGTGGCGCCCACGGTTGGCGGCTGCTTCGACCACTGCTGCGCCAGGCCGGCCATGAGGTCTTTACGCCGTCCTTGACCGGCCAGGGCGAGCGGGCGCACCTGGCTGGACCGCAAGTCAACCTGAGCACGCATGTCGAGGACGTGTGCAACACCCTGTGGTACGAGGATCTGACAGATGTGATCCTGGTCGGCCACAGCTATGGAGGCATGGTCGTGTCCGGCGTCGCCGAGCGCATGCCCGGGCGAATCCAGCACCTGGTCTTTCTCGATGCGTTCGAACCGGCCGATGGCCAGAGTTTGATCGACCTTACGGGAGGTAGTGGTCAACGTCCGGAGCACTCCGCTGACTGGCAGATTCCGCCCATCCGCCGCACGCAAGACCAGACCGATCCGCTGGTGCAGTGGGCGGCGGCACGGCGCCGGCCGCAGTCGCGCGCCACATTCGAGGAGAAAGTCCGCCTGTCGATGCCCCTGGAGGAGCGGTCGTTCAGTCTGACGTATATCGTCGCCACGCTGCGGCCAGATCCCAGTCCGTATTTCGATCAAACCGCGGAAAGGCTGCGCCACGATCCACGCTGGACGGTGCGCGAAGTTGAAGGCGACCACAATATGCAGATGAGCAATCCGAGCGGACTCGCGGAGTTGCTGCTGGAATTGTTCGGTGGTCGAGTACCGGCTACGGCGTCGGCGTGAGTGGCGCGGGCGTGCGCACGTAGGCGCGCTGGCGTCGCAGCTCGGCTTGCAGTGCCGTGATATCGATGGCGCGTGGCGCACGGCCGGAGCTCGCGGCGAGCGCGGCGGCGGCACCCGCCGCTTGACCGGTCAGCCAGCATTGCGGAATTTCGCGCAGGAACGTATGCGAGCCCGCATCGCTGGCCATGTGCCGCCCGGGCGCGAGCAAGCCATCCAGGTCGATCGGTACCAGCGAGCCGTACGGCACTGAGACACTGGCGAACGCCGGCGAGAGACTCGGCGAAACGCCAATCTCGTCCGGGTGGTACGCACCAGCCTGCCATTCTTCGCGCACGACCGGGTGCATGCCGCGCAGCCGGCGGCTGTGGCGCACGCCGATCTGCGGCGCGGTCTGCATCAGCCACGCCTCTTCGAAGCCTGGCATCCGCGCGCGATAGAAGCGCAGCAGGTCGGCCATCCAGCGCCGTGATTCGACCTCGACGGCGGTCAGGTCCTCGACGTCGATCGGGCTGTAGCCGGTTAGCCGCGGACCGAGAAATAGCGCAACGTCATCGCGCCACGAGACGTACGGTCGCTCGAGCTCGCCCAGCAGCCGGCGGCCCTCGTCGGCGGTGGCGGCGTAACGCTCGGCTTCGGCGGAGCGGAACGCGAGATAGCGCGGCATGTTGACGCCCGCCCACAGCCAGGCGACGTTGACCGAGTGGTGCATCGATTTTGCGTCGACGTCCGAGGCGAACGCCGCGCCGGCCTGGGCAAAGACGTCGCCGTCTCCAGTGGCGTCGACTGTGCACCGCGCGAAGACTGCCTGGCGGCCTTCTTTGGACTCGAACACGATGCCGCGCACCTGGCTGTCCTCGACGATTGCCGCGACACCCCACGAGTGAAACACGATCCGGACGCCGAGCTCCAGCGCCATGCGCAGCGACTCCAGCTTGAGCCACTCCGGATCGATGAGCGGCGACCAGGTCACGATATTGCGGAACGAGCCGAGTCGCTGGCCCCAGTACGCGTTGTGCTCCGGGTCCTTGGAGCCCCACTGCTCCTTTGGCGCGCCGGTGACGCCGCCTTTGGGGAGTCGATCGAGGATGTCGACGGCGAAGCCTTCGATCACCTGGCGACCGTCCCAATCCGTCATCCGGTCGATCCAGATGACGAGTCCGCCGGTGGCCAGGCCGCCAAGGTGGCCATAGCGCTCGACCAGGAGGACGTCCGCGCCGGTGCGGGCGGCCGCGACCGCCGCGGCGCAGCCGGCCGGCCCGCCGCCCACGACCAGGACGTCGGCTTCGGCAAACACGGGCAGGTCGCGCGCGGGCTCGTGGTAGGTCCGCGTCGGACGCGCGCGGCGTCCGTGCGCGACACGGCGGACGGTCAGAATTTCGGCGGCGTCGCCAGTTCGGAACGACAGGTGCTCGATTTTCCCGTCCACTGGCGACAAGTATCGCCGATGGCCGCGTGGGGCAGAGCCGCGAGGTTTCGGCCCGAAAGGGGCATCGGCCCTGGCCGGCCCATGAGCAGCCGCTGCTCGCATTGGCTCGATCGCATCGCCGGCCTTGCCGTTGAACAGAAACTGGTCGTACTGGAGCGCGCCATCGCGACCGTTGCCGGCGTCGCGATTGCGGATCTGGGCATCGCCGAGGGCGACGGCGGGCGCGAAGTCGAGCACCTTTTCGTCCAGGAGATAGGTGAAGTCGCGATCGCGCATCGCTGCCGGCCGGAGCGCGCGACCACCACTGAGGCGTACCTTGTCGATATGAGAATTGGATTCATCGGCCTGGGCACGATGGGCAGCCGCATGGTGCACAACCTGCAGAACGCCGGGCACGAGCTGATCGTCTACGACGTACGACGCGAGTCCGGCGCGGCGGCTCTCGCGCGCGGCGCACGCTGGGCCGAGACGTCCGCCGACGCGGCGCGCCAGGCCGAGGTCATCATGACCTCCCTGCCCGGTCCGAACGAAGTCGAGCAGGTCGCGCTGGGCGAAAACGGAATCCTCCACGGTGCACAGTCCGGCTCGATCTACGCCGATGTCTCGACCAGCTCGCCGACGCTGATTCGACGCATCTATGCCGTCTTTGCCGAACGCGGCGTGCACGTGGTCGACGCACCGGTGAGCGGCGGTCCGCAAGGCGCCCACGACGCGACGCTGCAGGTCATGGTCGGCTGCGACGCCGACCTGTTCGAGCGCATCAAGCCGGTGCTGCTCGGCATTGGCGACAAGGTCGCGTACATTGGCGAGGTTGGCGCCGGCGAAGTGGCCAAGCTGGTGCACAACCAGATCGCGCTGGCCGTGCAGCAGGTGGTCGCGGAAGGCATCACGCTGGGCGTCAAGGCCGGCGTGCCGCCCGAGAAGCTGCTCGAGGCGATTCGGGGCGGCGCCTACGGTCGCGGCAATGGCGGCGTCGGTCAGAACATGGAGAACATTGTCTTCAAAGCGGCCTGGGACACGCCGCGGTTCCAGTTGGCGTTGGCCCGCAAAGACATCGCACTCGCGACCGCGTTAGCCGCCGAGGTAGGCGTGCCGATGCCACTCGCGAATATCGCCGAGCAGAACCTGATCGAGTGCGTCAATCGCGGCTGGGGCGGTAAGGATATGAGCGCCGCATGGATGCTCCAGGAAGACCGCGCCGGCGTGCAAGTGCGCGCCACCGCCCCAGCGTTGTCATCCTGAGGCGAGGAACGTGCCGAAGAGCCCGTCCTCGAGCGAAGCGAACGAATCCGCTTGCCGGAGCGTTGCCCATCACAACCCGGCGCAGATCGGCAGCTCGAAGCTCGCGCATCCTTCGCAAGCTCAGGATGACAAACGCTGACTATTCCGCCGCCCCAAAATCCGCGCGGCGATCATGTTGCGATGGATCTGCATCGTGCCGCCGTAAATCAACGTGCCGCGCACACGCCGATAGCGCTGATTGACCGGCGCATCATCCATGTAGCCGTAGCCACCAAACAGCTGAATGGCCATATCGCATACGCGCAGGCACGTCTCGGCCACGAAGACCTTGGCCATCGACACTTGCAGCGGATCCAGGTCACCATCGTCGTCGAGCTCGGCGGCCGCCTGGTAGAGCACCGCGCGGCACGCGTTGAGCTGCATAGCCATATCGGCGAGCATCCACTGTAGGCCCTGAAAGTCGGCCAGCTCGCGACCGAACTGGCGCCGCGTCTGACAGTGGCGCAGCGCGTCCTCGTACGATGCCGTAGCCATGCCCAGCGCCTGGGCGACGCCCGATAGCCGGTTGCGGTTATAGATGCGGATCAGGCGCCCGAATGCATTACCCGTGACGAGCACGTTGTCGGCGGGGACTCGGCAGTCCTCGAACAGTAGCTGAGCCTGGTCCTCACCGGCCATGTTGTGGTCATTGCGCAGGATCGAAAAGCCGGGTGTGCCAGCCTCGACGATCAGCGCGCCGATACTCTTGCCGCCGTCTTGCTCGGTGCCGAAGCGGGCGTACGTCACGAACACGTCGGCGTGCTTGCCGCCACTGATGAAGATCTTCCCGCCGTTCAGGCAGTACTCTGCGCCATCGGGCGTCGGCGCGGCCGTGGTCGTCATTTCGGTGGCGGCCGAGCCGGCTTCGGGCTCCGTCATCGCGATGGCGCAGCGCATACGGCCCTCGCAGATGGGGCGCAGCCAGCGCTCCTGCTGCTCGGGCGTACCGAGCACCCACAGATGACTCGCCGTGCCGGTGCCGTTGGCGTGCATCTCGGCTGCGCTGCGCGGATCGTGGCGGGCCATCTCTTCCACCGCCAGCAGCGCGTCGAAATATGGCAATCCGCCGCCGCCGTGTTCCACCGGCGCGGTCATCCCGAGCAGCCCTTGGCCGGCGAGCTTCTCGAGTCGCGCGCGGTACTCCTCTTCGGTCTCCGGTTTGAACGCGTGCTCAGCCAGCTCGTGACGGGCGAAGTCCGCCACCATGCGCTGAATCGCTCGTTGCTGCTCGGACAGTCGCACCACGGGAGGATGCTAGAGCGCCCGGGTACTATGCGCAGCGGGTCGGGCAATGGTTCTGACGTGGCTGCTGGCGAGAGTGAAGTTCACCGTCGGCCTCGAGTGCTTCGAGGAGACTGTGCCGGTGCCCGACGGCGATGCGCGGCCCCGCGACCTCGTCAACACGGCGCATGCGCTGGCCGAGTCGATCGTCGCGCGCGCGGTTCATGCGACCGCGGCCAACGGCGAGGCGATTTCGTGTCGGAAGGGCTGCGGCGCCTGCTGTCGCCAGGTAGTGCCCGTCTCGCAGCCGGAGGCGCGGCAGATCGCGGAGCTCGTCGAGAGCCTGCCTGAGCCGCGTCGTTCGGTCATTGCGGAACGCTTCGCTGCCGCCGGGGCACGGCTCGCGCAGACCGACCTGCCACACCGCATGGCCCATGCTGCCGACCTCGATGATGCGAGTCGCCAGAACCTCGCCGCGGACTACTTCCGCCGGGCCATGGCGTGTCCGTTTCTCGAAGACGAGTCGTGCTCGATTTACGAGGATCGACCGCTAGTGTGTCGCGCATATCTGGTCACCACGCCCGCGGCGAATTGCGCTCAGCCAACGGTCGAGCCCGTCACCCGCATCAAGCTGCCGGCGCGGATCTCGCTCGCGCTCGGCCAGCTCGAACCAACGACGCCGGAACGCGACGTGTGGTGGATGCCGCTGATCGACGCGCTAACCTGGGCCGCCGATCACCCCGAGCAGCCCGAGCCGCGCCCCGCGTTTGACGTCCTGCGCGAGCTGCTGGGCTGGCTCAAGCGGACGGGTTGACGTGGACGGTCATCCTGCCGCGACCGCGGCTCAGTCCGACTTGCGGTCCTTCTTTGCACCGATGTCGATCGCGTTGATCGGCGCCTCCGCTGACTCGCTCTCGATCAGCGCCCGGCCGCTACGCATGCTGGCACAGCATGGCTACCCGGGCAGGCTGTACCCGGTCAACCCTCGCCACAGCTCGTTGAACGGACGCACCGTCTACGCCTCGATTGGCGCAGTGCCCGAGCGGGTTGACCTGGCGCTGGTGGCCGTGCCCGCGTTGCTTGTGCCCAGTGTGCTGCGCGAATGCGCCGCCGCGGGCGTGGCCTATGCCGTTGTCCTGAGCTCCGGATTTGCCGAGACGGGACCCGACGGCAAGCGGCTGGAAGCTGAGATAGCCGACGTCATCCGCGCGACGGCGTTGCGCGTGTGCGGGCCGAATGCGGAAGGCTTCTTCTACCCCGCCGGGCGAGTGTGCGCTACGTTCAGCCCGGCGGTCGACCCGGAGCATGGGTACGTACTTCAAAAGGCAGGCCCGGTGGCGGTGGTGTCGCAGAGCGGCGGGCTCGGCTTCGCGCTGCTCAATCGCGGACAGGACCTGGGTTTGACCTGCGGCGCAGTGGTCAGCACCGGCAACGAGGTCGACCTGGGCTGGCTCGACTACGTCGAGTACCTGCTCGACGAGCCCGCCATTAAGGTAGTGCTCGGTTTCGTCGAGGGGCTACGCGATCGACAGCGACTGAGCGAGGTTGCTCGCAAAGCGGCGCGCCTGCGCAAGCCGATCGTCGTGGCCAAAATGGGCCGCTCCGAAGTTGGTCGGCGTGCCGCCGCGGCGCACACCGGCAGCGATACTGGCCAGGACGACGAGTACTCGGCCGAGTTCCGCGCCCAGGGCATCCTGCGCGTGGATGACGTCGACGACATGCTCGACCTGGCCGCCATCTTCAGCGTCGGACGCCTGCCCGCTGGGCGTCGGCTGGCGGTACTGACGACCTCGGGCGGTGCGGGCGCCTGGCTTGCGGACGCGTGTGCCGAGCGCGGGTTCGAGCTTGCTTTGCCGCCTGCCACGGTGGCTTCGGAGATCAGGTCCTTCATCCCGGCCTATGGCAGCGTCGGCAATCCGATCGACATTACCGCGCAAGCCGTGTTCGGCGGCGGCTTCGAACGCGCGCTGGGCTTACTGGCTGGTTCTTCGGACTATGACGTGGTGGCCGGTGTTGGCAGCATGGCGCGCGAGGATCGCTTCTTGAGCAGCCTGCCCGATCTGCGCGCTGCGACTGAATCCAGCACGTCGTCGCTGCTGTTCTACGCCTATACCCAGCCCAGCCCGGCCGTCATGTCGGCGTTGGGCGAGCTGGGCATCCCGTGCTACCCGACGCCGGTGCGCGCGGCGCGCGCGCTGGCCGGCGCACAGTGGTACCGCGAGTTCCTCGACCGGGAGGCTGGTGCTGCATGACCGAGCTGCTGTACGAGGTCGGCGACGACGGCGTCGCGACGATCATCCTCAATCGACCCGACAAGCTGAACGCTTTTACTGGGGCGATGATCGACTTGTGGGTCTCGGCCCTCGAAGACGCTCGGAGGAATGACGCTGTTGGGGCTATCGTCGTCACTGGTGCGGGCCGGGCGTTTTGCTCGGGCGGCGACGTGGGCGGCATGAACTCACGATCGAGCGACCTGACGGGGTTGGACCACAAGCAGTGGCTCGAGGTGATTCACCGCGTCCCCTTGACGCTGGAGACGCTCGACAAGCCGGTCATCGCGGCGCTGAACGGTGTCGCGGTTGGCGCTGGATTGGATATGGCCCTGATGTGCGATGTCCGCTACGCCGCCGCCGGCACCCGCTTCTCCGAAGGCTATGTCCAAGTCGGCCTGATTCCCGGCGACGGCGGCACGTACTTCCTGCCGCGCCTGGTCGGCGCCGCCCGGGCTTTGGAGTTGCTGTGGACAGGCGATTTCATCAGCGCCGAAGAAGCCGAACGCATCGGCCTGGTTAATCATGTCCTTCCTTTGGACGAGCTGCTACCGAGTGTCCACGCCCTCGCGGCGCGTCTTGCGGCTGGCCCCAGCACTGCCATTCGCATGATCAAACGCGCCGTGTATCAAGGCCAGCGCATGGACTTGCGGAGCCACCTCGACCTCATCTCATCGCATATGGCCATCATCCGCCAGACCGCCGACCATCGCGAAGGGACTCGTGCGTTTGTAGAAAAACGGGCGCCCAAATTCACAGGCCGCTAAATCCCAGAAGCGTCGGTAACATAGGCCGAGCAACCGTTAATGGACGGAGGGCTGTGGATCTGAGATGTCCTTGAGCCGGCGTCAGTTCATCGAGCGTGCGAGCCGGGGGGCTGCGCTCGGCGCAGTGGGTCTGCCGCTGTTGTTGCAGGCGTGCGTTCCAGCCGCGCCGACTACGCAGCCAGCGCCGGCAGGGACAGGATCAAGCTCGGGCGCGATGCCGGCGACGAAGTCAGGGTCGCTGATCCCTACGTACGCAGCCTTCCCGAACAAGCCCAAGCCCGACTTTCCGTCCCAGGGCGATCCTTACCTCGATGGCTACATCAACTTCCCGAAGAACCCCGTCAAGGCCTTGCCCGCCGAGGCGCCGGGCCAGGGCGGCACGGTTACCGCGATGACGATTGGGCTGTTCCCACCGCCCACGCCGTTCGAGAACAACCCGGCCTGGCAGGAGATCAACAAGCAGCTCAACGTCGATTTCCGCATGAACATCGTGGCCCCCGGCGATTACGAGGCTAAACTGGCCACGGTCATGGCCGGCAACGACCTGCCTGACCTGCTGTTCCTGTACTACAACCTGCGCACCGCGATCACTACCGTCGCGGGCGTGCCGCAGTTCCTGGCCGCCCAGGCGGCCGACCTCACCCCGTACCTCGCCGGCGACGCGATCAAGGACTACCCGAGCCTCGCGGCGCTGCCTACCAAATCATGGACGAACTCGGGCAGCGTCTACGCCGGCAAGATCCAGATGGTGCCGAAGCCGCTCTATTCCGAGGGCTTCGTCCTGCTCAAGAACGTCAGCCAGTGGAATGCCGACATCGGCAAGGACACGCATCCGAAGAACGCCGACGACTTGAAGCGCATGATGCAAGCGCTGACCAAGCCGCAGGAAAGTCGCTATGCGCTGGCGACGGCGGGCGCTTCGGCGACCGGCGACGGCTTCAACCTGTCCAGCTACTGGTCGTCGCTGTTTGGCGCGCCGAACCAGTGGCGACTCGATACCTCGGGCAAGCTCATCCGCAGCTTCGAAACGCCCGAATTCAAGGAGACCGTCTCGTTCATCAAAGACCTCTTTACGGCCGGTGTGTACCACCCGAATACGATGCAATACTCGAGCGGTCCCAACGCGCGGACCGACTTCGCGGGCGGGCGCTGGACGCTGTGGGTCGAGGGCTTTGCCACGGCATGGAGCGATCCGTGGCGGCGCGCCCGAACGTCGGCCACCCCGTTCGAGGTGCATATGGTGCCGCCGTTCGCCGCCAAGGACGGCCAGAAGCCGACGCACTTCCTGAACGCGGCGCACCTGGGCGCCACGGCGATCAAGAAGACCACGCCCGAGCGCACCAAAGAGATGTTGCGCATTCTGAACTGGCTCGCGGCGGCGTTCGGGTCGCAGGAAGACCTGTTGTTGTCATTCGGCGTCGAGGGCCCCGACTACAAGCTCGATACAAACGGCAATCCGGTGCTCACCGAGCGCGGCAATCCGGATGCCAACTATCTGCCGTTCAAGTACATCGCTCAGCGGCCCGCGGTGCTGTATTTGCCGGACATCCCCGACTACACCCAGACGCTGGTCGAAGCCGAAAAGCAGCTGATCCCGATTGGTGTCGGCGACCCGACCGTCGGGTACGTCTCGCCGACGGCGGTTCGCCAAGGGGTCATCTTGAACCAAACCTTCGGCGATGGCGTCAAAGACATCATCGTCGGGCGCCGGCCCTTCAGCGACTACGACGGGCTGGTCAACGACTGGCGCACCGGCGGCGGCGAGACGATTCGCAAGGAACTCCAGGACGCACTCGCCGCCAGGTAACGCGCGCGGGCGCACGTTGGGGCGGTGCGTGGGAGCGTTCCCAAGGCGGTGCAGTGATCAACTGTTCGACAGTTTTGGTCGGTGTAAGGGTCAAACTGTTGGATAGTTCTTCGGGCCAGGTGCGGGTGCGCCGTGACAGCGCCCGCTGGCCCTACCATGGCCAGGTGACTTTGGACTTCGTCAGCAACGAGGAGATCATTCGCGAGGCCCGCAAGCGCTTGAACCAGGGCGCGTGGGACTATCTGGTCGGTGGCTCCGAGTCGGAGACCACCCTGCGCCGAAACAGGCGAGCCTTCGACCGCATTGCCTTTCGGCCGCGCATCCTCGTGGACGTATCGTCCATCGATCCGTCGACGACCTTCCTCGGTCAGAACCTGCGCATTCCGGCCATTCTGGCTCCGATCGGCTCGCTGCAGGTCTTCGATCCTGAGGGCGCGCTGGCCGTGACGCGCGCGGCGACCGAGTTCGGCATCATGCATTCGGTCAGCTCGGTGACGCTGCCGGCGCTCGAGGAGACCGCCGCGGCGACGCCGACGCCCAAGATCTTCCAGCTCTACGTGCAGGGCGATACCCGCTGGACCGAGGACATCCTGTCGCGCGTCAAGCACGCCGGCTACGCGGCGTTGGCGCTGACCGTGGACGTCGCGCACTACAGTCGCCGCGAACGGCCGATGATCACCCGCCAGCTACCGCCCACGCAGCGCGGCCGCCTGCCCGAAATGCGGCGCTACCAGTCGGCGTTGACGTGGGACACCATGGACATGATCAAGGAATTCGCCGGTCTGCCGTTCATGCTCAAGGGCGTGCAGTCGGCCGAAGATGCCGAGATTGCCGTCCAGCACGGCGTCGACGTGATCTGGGTCTCCAACCACGGCGGGCGGCAGATCGACCACGGTCTGGGGAGCATGGACACGCTGCCTGAGATCGTGTCGGCCGTAGCTGGCCGCGCGCGCATTGTCCTGGACGGTGGTGTCCAGCGCGGGACCGACATCTTGAAGGCCGTCGCCCTTGGCGCCGACGCCGTCGCCCTGGGTCGTTTGCAAGCCTGGGGTTTGTCCGCTGGTTCTACGGCGGGCTTGGTGCGGATGTTGGAGATCCTCGAAGACGAGCTGATCGCCGCGATGGGCTTGTGTGGGCTGACGTCGATGTCTCAGATCACGCCGAAGTACGTATGCGAGGCGGAGCCGGTCACCGAAGCCCACGAGATGAGCTCGTGGGTCAATATGCCGACCCCGCGCATCCTCTAGAAGGCGCCGAGGACCTCGCGCTTATAGAAATCGAAGAAGCCGTTCTGGTCGGGCCCGACTTGATGCACGTAGACGTGGTCGTAGCCGGCGTCGACGAACTCCTGAATGGCCTTGCGATGCTTTCCGACGTCGGGGCCGCAGACGACCGCCTTGGCCACGTCTTCTTCGCGGACCGTCTTCAACGCCTGTTCGAAGTGGCGCGGTAACGGGAGCTCCTGGCTGAGCTCGCCGGGCACGGCGGCGCTGGCCCACCACTCGTAGGCGGTCTTCCTGGCGGCAGCCTCGTCCGCGGCCCAACACACGGTCACCTGGCCGTAACGCGGCTTGCCGGCGCTGCCGTTAGACGCGAACGTCTTGACCAGGTCGCCGTCGGGACTGGTCGAGATAAGACCGTCGCCCATGCGCGACGCAAGCTCGGCGGCATTCGAGCCGCCGGCGGCGATCATGATCGGCGGTGGCTCGTCGGGCAGCGTATAGATGCGCGCGTGATCGACCGTGAAGTAGGTGCCATCGAAGCTGTGCTCGCCGCCTTGCCAGAGCATACGGATGATTCCGATGGCTTCTTCGAGCATGTCCTGACGCACCGGCGCTGACGGCCAGCCTTCACCCAGGATGTGCTCGTTCAGGTTCTCGCCTGAGCCGAGGCCGAGCATGAACCTGCCTGGCATCATGGCGGCGGATGTGGCGGCCGCCTGAGCGACGATCGCCGGGTGGTAGCGCTTGATTGGGCACGTTACGCCCGTGCCCAGCTTCAATCGCTGGGTGGCGTGGGCGATGCCGCCGATGACCGACCATACGAACGGGCTGTGGCCCTGCTTGTCGAGCCACGGATGAAAGTGATCGGAGATCATGGCGTACTTGAAGCCGACTCCCTCGGCGCACTGAGCGAAACGCACGAGGTCGTTCGGCGCGTGCTCCTCGCACGAGAGGGCGTAGCCTAACTCGACCATCTTGTTTGGATCCTCCAAGGTATGTGCGGCGGCACGGTGCACGGCCTGTGCCTCGGCCTCCGTCCGCCTCGGCCGGCCCCCGAAGCAACCATCAATACTTTTCAGCTGCGGTGGGCCATTGCCGGGCCATCAACGCCGCCGCAGAGATGCCGTCCGCCACGCGGCCACGTGCCGGAGCACGGCCTCGGCGGCGAGGACGTGGTGCAGCGGCCGATCAGGCGCCGCCGGGCAGACGCGTCAGGGCGACTGCAGGGCCTGGAGGACGCGTTCGGCGGTTAGCGGCATGTGGCTGACGCGAGCGCCGCAGGCGGCTACGGCGTTGGCTACGGCCGGCGCGACGCTGGTGTTGGTCAGCTCGCCGGCGGCCTTGGCGCCGAGCGGGCCTGGGCCCGTGGGATCGTGCAACAGCACCGTGCCAAACGGGGGGATATCAAGCGCGCAGGGCAGCTTGTAGTCGCCCAGAGTCACGGTCGTGATCTGCCCATCCTGGACGGTCAGCTCTTCCATCAACGCGGCCCCAACGCCGAACATCAAGCCGCCCTCGAGCTGGCCCTGATGCGCGACGGGGTTGATGATCGTGCCGACATCGGCGACCAGCAGGACATCGTGCAGGCGCACCGAGCCCGTGTCTCGATCCACCTCAACCTCGACGACATAGCCGGCGAACTCGTAGTCGCCGGGCTCGCCCGGCTTGTGCGCGCCGTCGTACTCGCCCAGCACCTCGACGGGCCCAGATCGCGCAATCTGCTCGGCGACCTCCTCGAAGTCAGCGGAGCCGTCCGGGTGCACGAAGCGGTCGTGCTCGATGCGCACCAGCCCCGCGGGCCAGCCCATAGCTTCGGCCGCGAGGTCCTCGAGCCGCGACTTGAGCTCACCTGCGCCGGCTTGGGCCGCGCGGCCGAGAACGTGCGTCACGCGCTGCCCGCCCACGCCCGGGTCGGGCGCCTGGCCCGACGTATCGCAGTGAACAACCTGAATCCGCGTCGGGTCGACAGAGAGCACGGCCGCCGCCACGCGGCGCAGCACGGTATACGCGCCCCCACCCTGGTCGGCCACGCCAGTCATGATTTCGACTTGCCCGCCCGGGCCGAGGCACATCACGACGGAGGTCCCGCCCGCGCCAATGTGTCGGACCCCGAGCGCAACGCCACGGGCGCGTCCTGGCGGCAACGGCGTGTGCCACCCCGACTCACGCTCCAATGCATCCAGGACCTCGACGGCGCGGGCTCGGTGGACTCTTTCGCCAGTAATCGACGGGTCGCCGTCGTGCAGTGCATTGCGGCGGCGGAGCTCGATCGGGTCGATGCCCAGCGCGGTGGCGATCATGTCGACATGACTCTCGCTGGCGAACATCGATTGCGGATCGCCCGGGGCGCGCATCGAGCCGCCCGGAATGCTGTTTGTATAGATCGCGCGTGCCTCGAGCCGCGTGACGGGCACGTGGTACGCGGACAGTGTGTTGTGGGCCGGAATGACCAGCGTCGGACCGACCTTGCCGGCGGCGTACGCGCCGCCGTCGATCAGGACATCCGATTGATGCGCCAGGAACCGCCCATCGCCGCTGACAGCGGTGCGCAGGGTGAGCACGGCCGCATGGCGCGAGTTCGAGGCCTGCAGCTCGTCGACGTACTGCATGACCGCTTTGATCGGTCGACCCGTCGCCCGGGCAAGGAAATAGCAGGTGAACTCGTCAATCGATAGGCCTTTGCCGCCGAAGTCGCCGCCGATGAACGTCGCCTCGACGACGATTTGCGACTCCGGGAGCTGCAAGGCGGCCGCAAGCTGCTGGCGCAGCGCGGCCGGCGACTTGTTGGTGCAAATCACACGCAGGCGCTGTTGCTCGTCGATCCACACGACACAAGCGCGCGGTTCGATGAAACCCTGGAACTCGCGCGCTGTGCTGAAGGTGTGCTCGAAGACGTGGTCGGCTCGAGCGAAAACGTCCTCCATCTTGTCGCCCGTTTCGCTCTTTTCGACGAGGCTGTAGCCGTGCACGTTGGGGTGGGGTGTGCTCGGCCGCTTCTGACCGAGGAACGTGTAGCTGTCGATGCCCGGATGGAGAATTGGCGCGTCGTCCTTCAGTGCAGCCAGCACATCGAACACGCCTGGCAAATCCTCGTACTCGACGTCGATCGACCGCGCAGCCTCCTCAGCCGCTTCGCGCGTTTCAGCGGCAACCGCGGCGACTCGGTCGCCCACCATGCGCACACGCTCGCGCGCCAACACTGGCCAGTCCTGCAGGCGTCGACCGACGCAGGCCTGACCAATGTCCTCGCCAGTCAAGACAGCGTGCACGCCAGGCACCTTGCGTGCGGCGCTGGTGTCTACCGAGACGATGCGCGCATGGGGCCGCGGGCTGCGCGTATACGCCAGCCAGAGCATGCCCGGCAGCGTGACGTCGGCCGTGTAGCGCGCCGCGCCGGTAACTTTGAGTGGTCCTTCGACGCGGTACTCAGGTTCGGAAAACAGATCGGGTTCGGCAGTCGCGGTCATGCACTGAGGCTCCGCAGCGCGCGCTCGGTCCACACGCGCGCCATCTGACGCTTGTAGCTCGCCGAGCCGCGAGCATCGTCGGGCGGATCGACCAGATCGAGCACGAGTGCGGCGGCATCCATCATGCACTGCTCGCTGAGGACTTCGCCGCGCAGGGCGTCTTCGACCGCTTTCGGTCGCAACGGGACGCCGGCGGCGCCACCGAGGGCGATGCGCACATCCTCGCAGCGGCCCTGCTCATCCAACAGCATGGTCGCGCCGACGGAGACCGTGGCGTAATCGTCCTGCGTGCGCGGCAGAAACTTGTGATAGACCGCGCGTGTGCCCTGTGGTAGAGGCGGCAGCCTGACCGCGGTGACGACTTCGCCGGGCTGCAAGACCGTGGTCAGGTAGCCGACGAAGAACTCCTCCAGCGGCAGACTGCGCTCGCCCAGTTCGTTAGCCAGGATGACCTGCGCGCCGAGGGCGATGAGCATCGGCGGCGGATCCTGAGCCGGGTCGGCATGGGCCAGGTTGCCGCCGACCGTGGCCTGATTACGAATACGGACCGTTGCCACGTGGGCGAAGGTCTTGGCCAGCTCTGGGCAGTACGCGTGGACGTCAGGTGAGCGTTCGGCCTGCCGATGGGTCGTCAGCGCTTTGATCTCTAGTCCTCTATCGCCTGTCCGCTGAATGCCTTGTAGCTCCTGCACCCTGTGCAGCGCGACGATATTCTGTGGCTCGACCAGGCCGAGGTTCATGAGCACCATCAGCGAGGTGCCGCCCGCCATCAGGTGCACGTCGTCGTATTGGCGCAGCAGCGAGAAGGTCTGTTCCAGGCTTTCGGCCTGGTGCAGTTGGAATGGTCGGACCATGCCTAGACGCTGATGCCTACGGCCTGGCGCGCGACTGGGGCGGGGCCCATCTCGGCCGCGGCGCGGATGCTCTCGACGATCTTGTAATAGCCAGTGCACCGACACAGGTTGCCCATCATCCAGTGCTTGATCTCGTCCTCGCTCGGTCGTGGGTTCTCGTGCAGCAGCGCGGTGGCGGCGATGATTTGGCCGGGCGTGCAGATGCCGCACTGGAAGCCGCCGTAGCGGATGAACGCGTCCTGCAGTGGGCTGAGGTGGTCTTCGTCTGGGGCTAGCCCTTCGATTGTGGTGACGCTTTTCTGGTCAACGAACACTGCCGGAAGTAAACAAGCACTCATGACCTGGCCATCGACGAGCACGCTGCACGCGCCGCAGACGCCGACGCTGCAGCCTTCCTTCGTCCCCGTGAGCGCCAGGTCCTCACGCAGGAGGTCTATGAGCCGCCGATGCCCCGGCACCTCCAGTTTCTGCGCCGTTCCATTAAGGGTGAACGCAATCGAGTGCGTACTCACGGTGTGCACCTGAACGATCCTACCCTGGCGGAACGGTCATGCCGATTCCAGCGCGGCGGCGTGTAGCGGGCTAGGCGGCGGCGGGGACATCGGCGGCTAGGCGCTGGCGGGCCAGGGCGATGTAGGTGGCCGAGCGGTCTACGCCGAGGGTTTTACGGCCGAGGCGGGCGGCGACCACGGCGGTGGTGCCGGAGCCGAGGAACGGGTCGGCGACGGTATCTTCGGGGTAGCTATACAGTTTGATGAGCCGCCTGGGCAGCTCTTCGGGAAACGGGGCGGGATGGTCCACCAGCCTGGTGTTCGCGCCGGCGAACGACCACAGCGCCAGACTCCAATCGCGCTGCTCAGCGGGCAGGATATCGCCGCGGCGGCCGTTGGACGGACGACGGTACTCGCCAGCGTGGCAGACCACGATCATCTCGGTCGGATTGACCACGTGTGGCGCCGATGGCAACAGCCATGAGCCCCAGGCGGTACGGCGACTGATGTTCGACTCGTTCCAGGTGATGTTGTGCCTGATCGTCCAGCCGGCGTCGATCAGCACCCGCAGCCAGTCGGCGTAAAACGTCGTGCTCCAGGTCGTGTCGAGGGCGATGTTGAGCGCCAGGCGGCCGCCCCGCGGGTTGACCACGCGGTGCATTTCCTTGGCCCATGCGGCGGCATGCGGCCAGTACTCAAGAGGCGCGACGTCGCCGCCGTCGGCGTAGGGCACACCCACGCCGTAGGGCGGCGAACAGACGATCAGGTCGACGCAGCCGTCAGGCCAGGGCAGCGCGGCGGCATTGCCCACCTGCAGATCGATGTCAGGCACGGACTATGGAGCTTACTCGACACTCCAGCGGGACCGGCCGACACGCCGGGGCAAGCCTACGCTGCCGTCACTGCCCGCGCCCACGCCGAGAGTGTGCCTTCTCCAAGTGAGCGCGACCAGTCAAACACCTGGCGTCCTGACCAGGCCGAGAACCCGACCACGGGCGGGCGTAATTCGCCCCTGACGAGCCGATAGTAGGACTATGCCACTGCGGGTGCTGATAGCCGAAGCCGATCCAACCTTGCGCTCGGCCCTGCGACTGCTGCTCTCGAACGACGACGGCGTGGATCTGATCGGCGAAGCGACCTGCACCGACGAGCTCATGGAGCTGCTGGCGCACGCGCGAGCCGACGTGGTGCTGGTCGACTGGAATCTGCCAGGCTGGTGCCCCGGGCGCATCAACGGCCACTTCACGAGCGTGCGCCTCGTTGGCCTGGACGGGCGGCCCGAGCGACGCGCGCAGATCCTCGCCGAAGGTGCGCATGCGTTTTTCAGCAAGCTCGAGCCACCCAATGGCCTGCTGCGCGTCCTTAGGGGTACACCCCCTTATGACCCAAGCTGAATCGGCCAGCGTGTGGGATGTGCGTCAGCCCGTACGGGGCAGGTCTTCGAGGCCGACTGCCCGTGGCGCGTTAATGGCGGCCCAGAGGTTGAGCGGCTCCGCGGCCTGCTGCTAAGCCGCCGCGGCTGCTAGGGCAACGCTGCGCTGGAACGCTGCGCCCCGCGTCGCGACGGCCGAACGTCGCGTCAACGTCAATTACGCGACGCGACGATACACGACCTTTTCGTCTTCTGCGTACCAGCGCACCGCGCGGCCGGTCCGCCGCAGGTGCTCCAGCGCGAAGTGGACCACCTCCGGGTTGACGCGCTGGCCTTTGAGTGGCACACGCGCGCAGATGCTCGTTAGTGGCAAGGCCTCTTCGTGCGACAGGGCCGCGAGCACGTCTGATTCGACGTCCGCTGCACCGGGCACGAGGAATCCATGAATGATGAAGCCCACGCCAGCCGCGCCGATGAGCAGTGGAAAGATCGCGGCGAGCGCGAAGAGCGGGTCGTCCATGCCTCCAATAAACGTTGCTGCATGCACCGCTCGTGCCACGGCGCTATCCTGGCCTCGCGGTGGCGAGTCAGCAGGGGCGCGGACTGGACCGGATCGAGAAGATCCTGTTCGCCTTTGGCGTGCTCGCGTTTGCGTTCCTGATGATCGCCTTCGGCGAGCCGCTCGCTGGGTCGCTTTACCTGCCGGTGGTGGCGCTATGGGTGGTGAGCGGCCTCGGCTTCATCTGGTGGTTCGACCGGCGTCTCAAGCGCTGACTCATCGGTGGGCTGATTGGCCCAGCGGAGAAGAAAATAGGCGGCGCCCATCATGACGATTGGCAGGAGGATGACGAACTCCTCGCCTTGATGGGCAGCCGCCAGGATTAGCACGCGCGTCCCGTCAGCCTAGCCCCGCCGCCCTCGTGGAAGCCCAGCAGTTGCATAGGCGTTCCGCCTTCCGGCGGTGTGCGGGATGTGCCCGGGGAAAGCCCGCCGCCGGGCGGAAAGCCCTGGCCGTCCAGAGGCGTTCCGCCTACGGTGGGTAACCGGCAAGTCCCCCAGCCAAGCCCGCCGCCGCGCTGGAACGCCAGCGCAACTGCAACGTGTTCCGCCCGCGGGCGGCTGGGCCTGGACATGACGCCTAAATGAGTTTCGGATTGACGCTCGAGGCAATAGTGGTTTGATTCTGCACCCCGGCCTGGTCCTGGAACAGCAACTGTCCAGCAACCTCGATGCGCGGCCGGTTGACCTCGATCATGCGCGCATCGCGCCACACGGGATCCCGCAGCGTCAAGTTCAACGTCTTGGTCTCGCCTGGCGCAATCGTCGGTGTGGGCGAGATGACCATGACATGCTCGGCCCCGGTGCCGGCGGCGGTCTGATCCACGAACGTCAGGCTGGAGGTCGTGAAGCCGTTCAGTGTCATCGGCACCTTGCCCGTATTGGTGACGTCGACATTCATGACCAGCGTCGAAGTCTGCGGATCGAACGAGGCGTCCTTCGGGATCGCCTTGGCAAACTCCGGCGGCTGCGCCAGCTCGGGCGGCGTAAAGCGCAGAACCTGCTGCGGAATCTTGATCGGGAACGACACCGACTGATAGATCCAGCCCACCACGAGCAACGCGATCGTTGCCAGCAACAGGATGTTCGAGACGCGGTGGTCGCGCGGCGTAATCAGGCCGATGTCCTGACCATCCGTGTTTAGCGGCACCCGCAGGGTCACCGGCAGTTTGGACACCGTGCGGTGATTGGCGCCGCCGATGGCCGGCACGGTCCAGTACAGCATCCAGGCCATGCCCAGCGCGAAGCCGAGCCAGTGGAAGAGTGTCAACTGACCGAGGCCGTAGTTCTCGAGATTGACGGTCTGGCCGTTGATCAGTGTGTGGTTGTTCTGGAAGCCACCCGCGTCCTGGACGGTGATCCATTGCCCGGGCCCGATCAGAGTGCCCGAGCCCGCCACGGCAAACGTAGGATGCACGTGCCAGCGCCCGACGTCACGCCCAACGAGCGTAAGCTTGAACTCGTAGGCGTTGCCCTTCTTGATGAAGAACGCATCGGGCGCGCTCATGCCGTTGATTTCGCGGTTCGTCATCAACAACACCGGGCCCGGCGCGGTCACGTTCAGGAAGCCCGTGTCCGGCTCGCCGAGCGTCCGCGGCCACGTCGTGAGCAGCGATGCCTTGCCCGTGATCGTGACCTCTTCGCCCTGCTTGATGGTGTCCTTGGTGAACTGCACGTTCGAGAAGGCGACCGTCTCCATGCGCAGGAAGCCTTCTTGCGAGTTCTCGCCGTGGGCGGACGCCGCCGCCGCGGTCATGAGGACAGCGCTGACGCCCAGCACCAACGAGATGAAGATCGTGCGTCGCATGCCTGCCTCCCTCCCTCAGAACCGCTTGATGAAGCGGCCGATCGGCCAGATCGCCAGGTAGCGGGCAATCAGCTGCCCAATCCAATACCCGGCAATGGTCACGGTCGCGCCAAAGACCAGCGAGACGTACTGGGTCTCATCGAGGAAGCTGCGCAGCGTGCCGTTTTCGACCAGACGCAGGTATTCAGGTGTCTGGCTGCGCAGGTACTGGATGCCCTGGACGTCGGCGAGCGTCAGGATATGACCCATGAACTGGGTTGGCTGGAGATACGGTGCGAGCGTCATATAGTTGCTCGACCAGAAGACCAGTGTCCAGACCATGCTGCCCAGCACGGACGTGAGGACGAAGCTCTTGGTCTTCAGCAGCACCCAGTCGAGGAAGATGCCCGCGGGAATGATCGTCGCCGGCCAGACGAAGACCAACGGGTACGTGACGAACGCGTCCCACTGATAGACGCGGCCGACCCACGAGCACAGGAACATGCACACGGCGGTGTAGGTCGCGCCCGTCGGGAAGCGCCACGCCAGCCACTGGATGTACTGCAGCGCCGAGGGAATGATGATGAACGCGAAGGGCGAGATGATCGGCCACCACTGGCGGTCTTTCCAGTCCGTCCAGAAGTCCCAGTCACCCGCGAAGAGGAGTTTGGTGATGTCCGCGGCGGCGCCGACCACGAACGCCGCGGTGACCCAGAAGACCAGGTCGAATTTGTAGTCGAGCCAGCGATATTTCTTGTGCAGCAGCCCACGAAGTTCCTGCCGTTCGGCCTCGGCGGCCGACACGGCGGCAGCAGTTGCAGCCATGCGGTTCCCCCGTCTACGTGATCAGTCGGCCGGCTGTGCGACCGGCACGGCCTCCTTCTCGGCGTCTTCGGCTTCCTTCTCGATGCCCAACAAGCGCAGGGCGGACTCGGCCCACAGGGCGAAGATGCCCGAGGCAAGCCAGCCGTAGGTGACGAACGGCCAGTGGAATGGCGCGGCGAAGAACTCCTCGGTGATCCACAGGCTGTGGCCCCACTCATTCATCGCCACCTGCATCATCTCGGTGACGCTGGCCGCGATCAGGAAGAAGAAGGACCACGGAAAGCCATTCGTGGCGCCATAGATCTTCGGCAGGCGAGTCCGACCGTACAGGTAGGTGCCGATGGTCATCGTGATCCCGAGCGGGAACGCGCAATAGAACATCACGATGTGCGGCGGCGTGAACGCCGTATCGCGCACCGCGGTCTGGTGCCACGCGCCGTCCGAGTTGGGGAAGAAGCTGGCCATGAAATACAGCACGACGCTGGTCGCGCCGATCAGGCCCCAGAACACGACGATGCGGCGCACTTCCTCCTCGCGCGTGATCGCCTGAGCGATGGTGCGTCCGCTGCGCACCAGCCACGCCCACCAGCCGATCGTGCCGGCGCCCACGCCGACCAGCTCGAGGATGAGCAGGCTGCGCCAGTACAGCGCGAACTCCGGACTCGACGCATCGATGCCGGCCGTCCAGGCGAAGGCGTGCATGTAGATGCCGAGCGCGATGAACAGCGCGCTGAAGCCGAGGCAGGACACGATGCACGTGCGCCAACCGCCCCACCAGTCGATGGGACCGTACTTGCTTTCGGCGGCGGCGCGCCGTACAGCGACCGATGATGTTGCCATCTAGTTCTCCCTTCCTAGCGGCTCGCGACCGCGCCGACCGCGGTCTGTCGAGCGCCTGCAGCGGCGCCCGCCGGTAGCAGCACGGCCCGCCCTTCGATGTGTCCCGCATTGAGCTCGTGCAGCACGTCGGCCGCGTCTTCGAGTGGGAATTGCTGAGCGCTGATGCGCACCTTGCCCTCGTGCGCGAGCTCCATCAGCTCAGCCAGGTCGTTGTAGGTCCCCACGATGTTGCCGACGATGTTGAATTCGCCCAGCAGCAGGTCGACCGTATTGATGGTCAACGTGCCGCCGTAGCCAATCTGCGAGTACGTTCCCCCCCGCCGCAACATCTTGAGCGCGGTATCCGGCGTCCCATGTTCGCCGACGTAGTCGAAGATGATGTCCGCGCCCAGGCCTTCCGTGGCTTCGCGCACGGCGCTGACGCCGCCGTCGAGCGCGGAGTGAAACGCCTCGTCGGCACCCAATCGCTTCGCGAAGTCCAATTTCTCGGGTCGGCTGTCGAGCGCGATCACTCGTGCCGGACTGAGCGCCTTGAGAATCTGAATGCCAAAGTGGCCTAGCCCGCCGACACCCAACACGACCGTCGTGGTGCCCGGATGGATGACTGGCAACTGCTTCTTGACGGCGTGATATGCAGTGATGCCGGCGTCGGCATACGGCGCCAATGTGGCTGGGTCCGTGCCTGGGGCAAGCTTGATGACCGAGCGCACGGTGGTCTTCATGAACTCGGCGTAGCCGCCATCGGTGCCGTCGAAACCCGGAAAGAAGCTGCCACCCGTGCAGTGCATGTCGTTCCCGACGCGGCACTGACGACACAGGCCGCAGCTTGGCTGCGGGTGCAGGATGACCGGGTCACCCTTGGCCAGATGCGGCACGCCGGCGCCGACTTCTTCGATCCAGCCGGCATTCTCGTGGCCGAGCGTGAACGGCAGTTTGTCGCCCATGCCGGCCTTGAATACGCCTTCGACCAGGTGCAGGTCGGTGCGACACACCCCTGCGCCGGCCACGCGGACGATAACGTCCAGTGGACCGCTGATCGTTGGCTCGGCGACATCGACCAGCTTGGGTGGCTGGTCGAATCCGAACAGTCGAACGGCCTTCATCGCGCTTCCTCCTTTCTGGCCGATTCGAGCCCGTAGCGAGTGTCGAGCAGACCTCGACACATCAGGCTGTTGAAGGTCATGCTCACGCGCTCCCGCCTGGTGCGCTGCAGATGCTCCCCCAGACCCGCGGCTGCGATCGGCCGCCCGTCTACGTCCATGATCAGCGGGCCGTGGCCCAGGCCGAGCCGCTGGCGCCGAACCAGATATTGGCGAAGCAGAGGCGCCGCGCCGCGTGGCAGGGGCGACTCCGGGCGGAGCGTCACGATCTCGGCCGCGGACAAGCCCGCGTCCTGGAGGAAACGCACCAACTGCTCCTGGCGCATGCCGAATGCTTTGCGCCAGAACACGAGCCGCAACGCCTCGAGGTCCTCGTCTTCCGTCTGGCCCGCGAAGGTGTCGCCGAAGGACTTGCCGCACGAAACGCCGACCGAGATCTCATCCGAGTAGGCGTGATCGCGCAGGTTGACCTGGACGGACGCGATGCCCGGCAAGCCCTTGATGGCCTCGCGTGTGTCATGGGCCATCAGATAGGCGAAGTTCGGCGCGCACCAGAACGTGGGCAAGCGCAGCACGACCTCCACGGCATCCCCGCGCACGTTCACCTGATCGACGAACCCGAGCTCGACGATCGACTCGTCGAGCTCCGGATCAATCACCTGGCGCAGCGCGTCAAGGACTGCCTCGATCATGCTGGGACAGCGACCGGGAAACCAGCTTCGGCCGGCACAGGCAGGTCGTACAGCTTGGCAGCGTTCAGACCCATGATCTTGCGCTTGTCCTCGAGACTCAGGCTCAGGCCGCGCGACTGCTTGATGTCCTCGGGGAAGTCGAACGCCATGAACTTGTCGACGATCCACTTCGGGCTCCACAGCGCGTAGTCGCTCGAGAACAGCAGCCGGTCTGGACCCAGCCACCACGTCAGCTCGGCCAGCACTTCGGCGAAGTAATGCGGGCTGGCATGGATGAACGGCATGACCACAGCGAGGCCGCCGTACACGTTCGGCTCCTGCGCGGCGATCCAGCAGAAGTCCTCGATGCGCGGAATGCCGCAGTGCTCGACGATGAAGCGCAGGCCGGCATCGCGGTACAGCGTCGCTACCTCGTCGACGTCGCCAACGTCGAAGGCATCTTTATTGAAGGGCCAGATCGTCGGGCCCTTATGAATGTGGATGTTGATGATGCCCAGCTCGACGCACTTGTCGAAGTACTTGAGCGTCTCCGGTGCGCCCAGCTTGTAGCCGCGCGAGTCGCCCTTCCACTCGGCTGTGTACAGCTTGACGCCCTTGAGGTTGTAGCGCTTGGCGTCTTCCTCGAGCTGTCTGAGACCCGCGTCCCCATCGCGTGGATCCCAGGCGCCGTTGAGGATGAACTTGTCCGGGTACTTCTCTTTGAGGACGGCGTCCTGGTCGGTGGTATTCCAGCCGTTCACGAAGAAGTCGCGCAGATAGGTTGGCTGGAAGATTCCGACGTCGACGTAGCCCTCTTCGAAGAGGTCCTTCATGATCTGCTGCTCTGAGTAGCGCTGGTACTGCTCGAGCGGCCACACGTAGTCAGCTGGGCTCAGGTTCTTGTGGTAGTTGTAGAAGCACTCGACCCAGCCTTCGGCGTACCGATTCTTCTGGTTAGCGGGACTGCCGTCCCAGAAGTGAATGTGGCTGTCGACGACGAAGACCTGTTCCCCATCCGCCGTGCGATACATAAACGTCCCTCCCTATGGTCGGGGTGCTAACCACAGGGTGTGTGTTTAGCCGCGGTGCATGCGTCTGCCGGGCGGCCACAATTGATGGCCATATGGCTAGCGGCCAGACGGCGTATGCCATGTGGCTGTTTTCGGCGTAGGATGGGCGTTGCGATGGGCCACCACGTCGGCTCCGACGACATGTTCCTGGCCCTGATCCGCTTCGCGCCGCTGCTGTTCATCTTCGGCGGCGTCCTCGTCGTGTGGTGGCTGTCCCGCCAGCGCTCGTCGAGCGAGCTGCAGCCTGACGTGCTGGCCGCCATGTCCGAGACCGAAGCGCTGCCGGCGCGGATGATTCGCCAGCGCCCGCCGCTTGACCGCCTTGACATCGAGGTGGAGGCCCTGGCGAGGGTCCTGGACGAGCTCTGCGGAGCGGGCCTGGCCGTGCGCTGGTACGAAACGGTAGACGCCGAACGGCAGCTGGTCTACCGCCGCCGCCGGGCCGCTGCCGCCACCGCTGACTAGTTTTTTCTTCTGCGCAGGGCTGGACCCTCGAAGTGGTCGCCGCCGCCGGCTATTACGCGTCGCAAGGCGAACCGTCCAGGCGTTGAGGCGGCCGCACTAGGGAACCGTCAGAACCGTCAGGCCGCGCGGGGTAGACCCGCCGGGCCGGCCGGATGCCGCACTCGGGGCCCGCCCGGGCCGTGAGGACGGCCAGGCGGAACCGTCCAGGCCGGGAGGCTGCCGCATGGCGGAACCGTTAGGCTTGCGAGGGCGAGCTGACGTAGCCCAGCTCTACGGCGCGGACCGCCGCCTGGGTGCGATCGCTCACCCCTAGCTTGTCGATGATGCGCTCAACGTGGACCTTGACCGTGCCCACGGAAATGAAAAGGTTAGAGGCGATCTCGGCGTTCGTCTTGCCCTCGGCCACCAGGCGCAGCACCTCGATCTCGCGATGCGTCAATTCGTCAGCGTGGGCAGCGGACGTTTCCCGTGTCCGACTGGCCATGCGCCGAATCAGTTGGGCCGACAGCTTGGGGTCCAACGGTGACTCTCCGCTGAGTACCTGGCGTACCGCGTCGACCACCTCGCGCCGGCTGGCGTCCTTCAACACGTAGCCCGCCGCGCCAACCCGCAACGCTTCGAGCAGGTAGTCGGGGTCTTCTGAGAGCGTCACAATCAGCACGCTCGTCCGCGGGTGCACTTCCTTGATCGCTCGCGTGGCCACCAGTCCGTCGAGATCCGGCATGCGGATGTCCATGAGCACGAGATCGGGTTCGAGCGAGCTCGACAGCGCAACGGCTTCGCGACCGGTCGCGGCTTCGCCCACTACCTCCAGGTCCGGCTCAGGCACGAGCATCGTGCGCAGGCCAAGCCGCGCCAGCTCATGGTCATCGGCAATGATCACGCGTGCGCGCTTCTGAACGTCAGCGGTGGTCATCCAGATGAGCCTCGGGGGACCACCGCAATCACTTGCGTCCCAGCGCCCGGCTGACTGGTGACCGTGCACTGCCCGCGCAGCAGAGCTACGCGCTCCTGCATGCTCAACAAGCCAACCCGCTCACCCGGCCGAGGCCGGTCTGAACCGACGTGCGGACTGAACCCGCGTCCAAAGTCGCGCACTTCGAGTCGCACGTTGTCGTCGTGCTGTTCCAATGTGACCACGACCTGCGCGCGGCCGGCGTGCTTGCGCACGTTGGTCAATGCCTCCTGCGTGACGCGGAACAACGCCGTCTCGAGTGTCGACGGC